>Ga0272443_10000746_pt1 | contig 55460 bp, 53 predicted proteins | sample SSMAcet12_FD_193581 | JGI IMG/M metagenome (GOLD analysis project Ga0272443, IMG submission 193581) | Marine sediment archaeal communities from Little Sippewissett salt marsh, Falmouth, MA, United States - SSM-Acet-12 | ecosystem: Environmental > Aquatic > Marine > Wetlands > Sediment ... | reverse complement strand
GCCGTTCCGTGATGCTGCGGAATCGTCACCGGAACACGGTGATCGAAAGGGATACCAGATGGATTTCCGCAACCGAACGGAAGCTCTTCGGGAGGCTGCACTGGACATCGACGAAGGCGCGGATATGATCATGGTCAAGCCGGCGCTGGCGTATCTGGATGTGATTTCCGATGTCAGGTCAGCCTTTCAACTTCCCGTGGCCGCATATAACGTCTCCGGAGAGTATTCGATGGTCAAGCTCATGGCCCGTGAAGGGTACGGTGACGAGGGCCAGCTGGTAATCGAGAATCTGACCGCTATCACACGGGCAGGGGCTGACATCATCCTCACTTATCATTTGAGGGATATTCTTAAGAAGGGATGGCTCAATGTCTGAGAGAGATAAGTCACGCGAGTTATTCGAAAGGGCGCTTAAGGTAGTACCCGGTGGAGTCAGTTCACCGGTGAGAGCTTTCAAGGCCGTAGGCGGAGAGCCCGTGTTTATCGAACGGGGCGAGGGGCCGTTCTTGTTTGACGCCGACAACAATGTTTATCTTGATCTCTGTTCATCATGGGGGCCATTGATACTTGGACATTGTCACCCTGACATCGTAAGCGCCGTCAATGAGTCTGTCTCGAAAGGAATGACCTTCGGAACGGCATCGCGGGCAGAGGTCGAACTTGCAGAATTCATAACGGCGAAAGTCACACCGCTCGAACTCGTCAGGTTCGTGTCATCGGGAACGGAAGCAGTCATGTCGGCAATCAGACTCGCTCGCGGTTTCACGCGCAGGGATAGGATCATCAAATTCGATGGATGCTACCACGGTCACGCGGACTACCTTCTCGTGAGCGCCGGGTCAGGGCTTGCAACATTCGGGACGCCGTCATCGGCAGGGGTTCCAGAAGACTTCGCAAGAAACACACTTGTCGCGGAGCTGGATGACAAAGAAACTGTCCAGCGTCTATTCGACGAACATGGCAGTGATATCGCAGCAGTCGTCATAGAACCTATTCCAGCAAACAACGGGCTTCTGGTACAGTCTGGCCAATTCCTTAGCTTCCTTCGCGATATAACTAAGAAGCACAATTCGCTATTGATATTTGACGAGGTCATTTCGGGATTTCGTGTCGGCTGGGGCGGCGCATCGGAGTTGTATGATATCCAACCCGACCTGATGACCTTCGGAAAAGTAATCGGCGGAGGAATGCCTGTAGGGGCTTTCGGCGGGCGACGTGACATAATGGAAGTGCTCGCCCCTACCGGAGATGTCTACCAGGCGGGAACCCTCTCAGCGAACCCGGTCGCGATGACCGCCGGTCTCGCAACCCTTAAGTCTATTGAGAAAGAAGATGTATTCCAGAAGCTGGAGTCACTCGGGGCATTCTTCGCGGAGAATCTTAACGACAAGCTATCGGATATTCCGGCGATTGCTATCAGGATCGGGTCCATAGTGTGGCTATCCTTGCAGGAAACTCCGCCTGTACAGGCAAGCCAAATTAACGCTGACGGCATTGCGAAATACAACTCTGCCCACGGCAGGATTCTTGATAAAGGCGTCTATCTGCCGCCATCGGGATATGAGGTCATGTTCGTGAGCGCGGCACATACGGAGGAACTGCTCGACAAAGCCGCGAGAATCATAGCAGAGGAACTCAAGGCAGAATTCTAATTGCCAAAAACTCTCGAATAACAAAAGGACTCAGGGTCTTTCAGCCTGAGTCCTTATTCTTTCTGTTCCTTGCAGCTATCAGATGCAGTTAGCACATGGTTCAGGACCAGCGCTGAAAATGTAGTTTATCAAGTATACCGCATCGTCGATATCGATTCCACCGGCGCAATTCACATCACCTGTTTCCGGTGGATGCGGTTCCGCTCCTCCGGCGAAGATATACGTGATCAGGAAAACGGCGTCATCGATATCAACACCGCCGCTTCCGTCGGCATCGCCACACAAGAAGACGAGATAATCGACATCCGCGCTATCTGACACTGCCTCATCTGAGACCACGACCCGGAAGGTTCCGTTCTCAGCATCAACCGGAGCCGTACCCACTAGAGAGTCATTCGATACCGACATCCAGCCCGGGTACAGGCTGTATGTTATGACATGAGTAGTATCGTCAAGGTCTTCGATACCCGGATAGTAAGCGAACTGATCTTCGGTCATGCACAGAAGAGTATCGACCTCGACAATCGACGGAGGAAGATTGATGTCATTGACGGTGATATTGACATACTCTGTGTCCGCAAGACTTCCGTCGTTCGCGATGAACATCACGAAATACGAACCGGCTTGACTGTAGTCGGGATCGAAGTCGAAAAGCCCGGTCCCATCACCGTTATCGGTAAAGTCAGCGTTCAGCGGCATCGATTCAGCCGTGAGCGCTGGTGTGGTGCCATCGGGGTCCGACGATGAAACCACGAAGTTGAGATTCTCGCCCTCATCGACTTCCTGCGGGGCAACCGTTGCTATTTCCGGCGGATTGTTAGCAGCCGTGATCGTGTATTCATGCGCCCAGGCCTCCCCGATGTATGGGTGGTTTTCGACGCGGCCCGAAAGGTCTGCAGCACGAATGAAGTAGGAAACCTGCGATCCCGGACCCTGTGCCGGAATGTGGCCGTAGAAAGAATCGGGCTCGACCGTCGAATAGAGAGGCGCAGAAGTATAGGCGCCACTGTTGACGCTGTAGTAAATCTTGAGCGAATCGGAAATCAGGCCAGCCCCGGAACAAACATCCAGCCTCACGGTAACGAATCGGTCACTGCTCGTGTCATTCGTGTCATGCAGGGGTACATGACGAATGAAAAGCATCTCTCGATCGGGGACCCCCATCGTTCTGCAGTGGATCGCATCATCATCCAGAAACGAGTAGTAGTAGAATCCAAGGACTTCATAACCCGGCATTGCATCCTGATATGTCTGTATCGCATCATCGTCATAAGAGTCATTGAACATCGGCACGAATACTTTGTCGTTCAGTATCAAGGAATTGGTATATGCAGTGCCATACGGACAGTATACCCTGACCACGTTATATGGTTCACCCCACGGACTCATCTGCTGTGAGAGGTAATCGGCCCTGTCATTCAACAGATCGTAGCTTGAGCTTCCGGACGGGACATCCTTGACCAGAATAGTGTTCGGGCTGAGAAACTTCGCCCAGCAATCAATATGATGGATGCCTCCCGACTCGATATAGCCGAGTACTTCGTAGTCATTTCCGAGGTACTGAGCCATGATATCGTTTATCTGCGACGGTGATAGACTGGGGTTTTCATCCCATATCAGCCGGGAAGACATCGAAGTTCCCAGGCCGTTCGACATGTGATTACCGCCCGTATGTGTCAGATCCATCCCATAGACCGATATCCCCCACTGTGATCCTATTGTCTGCGGGATGACATCATCCAAAGGACGAGGTCTGTTGTAGACGTGATCGACGATACCCATTTCCTGATCCGTGAATATGAACCATGGGCCATAGTCCCGGGTCCAGTACGTGTCAGTTGAGGCCATGATCCAATCGACGTTGTCCATATTGACGCCAGCGGATGTGTAATTACTTATAGCCTGGTTCTTGTAATAAGTGCTGCTCACGATTGTCCAGATCGTAACTGATTCAGACATTTCAGCAACGAGGGAAACCGGGATTCCGAGAGGATAACGAATTATGACACCCTCTGATGGCTCCCATTCTGCGCAGTTGCGAATTTCTCCCGATGGTGGCGAGGTGACCAAACGGTGGATGCCGATTTCGTTCCACCTGGCGAGTTCGTCATCGCTGATGACGTCAGCATTTGCTACGGATGCGAGTAGTAGCAGGAAAAATGCTACGAAGATTGTGCTACGGCTTAGTCTGTTCATGATGACACCAGTTCTCTCCGTAAATGTGTGTTATACGCGAGGTTTGCGTTGAAGTGTGTACGTTCCTCGTTACCATTTCAATATAACTCAAAGACCGATTTCTGCAAGAACTAGATTTTGGCTTGACGCTCGGCATAGTATTAAGTATATGTCTTTCAAAGCCTGCCACTTGACACCCAGATGATCGAAAGCCTATAACATCAATACGAGGGCTTGTTACAATGAAAAGAGAAGTGTTCTCGACGGGAACTCCGTGGGAGTCCAAATATGGCTACTCACGAGCAGTCAGGGCCGGTCAGCACGTATTCGTGACCGGAACCACGTCCACCGACGAGCGCGGCAACGTGCTCGGAGTAGGTGACGTCTATACACAAACCGTTCAAATCCTTCGCAGAATCGAAACTGTATTGGCAAGGGCGGGCGCTGACATCAAAGATGTCGTTAGCGTAAGGGCCTATATGACTGATATTGATGATATTGACGAGATCGGCCGTGCACACAAGGAGTTTTTCAATCAAGTCCGGCCCACGATGACAGCGATACAAGTAAGCGCCCTGGCAAGTCCGGACATGCTTGTTGAAATCGAGGCGCAGGCGATCATTGATGCTTAAGAGTAATCACGCAGGTGTTAATCACGAGACACGGGAGGTTTTATGAGGTTGGTAGCATTCCTCGCAATACTCGTCGCGGCTATGCTTGCTGTCTCCTGCGGAGGTAACACGGAGCAGGAAGCCGATGAGCCGCAAATCGATACATCTCAAACCAAAACTGAGGTTGCTATGGCGATCAAGGTCACCAGTCCGGCATTCGAGGACAGCGCGATGATCCCGAGCAAATACACGTGCGATGGAGAGAACATCTCACCACAGATCGACTGGAGTGGAATACCCGACACCGCGAAGTCGATTGCGCTGATTGCCGACGATCCCGATGCCCCGAGAGGTACATGGGTGCACTGGGTTGTCTACAACATTCCTCCTGAAACGGCAGGATTCGCGGAGAACGTTCCCCGCGCCGACACGCTCGCAAATGGCGCGGTACACGGGACTACCGATTTCGGTCGCAAGGGATACGGCGGGCCATGCCCTCCGGGAGGCACGCACAGGTACTACTTCAAGGTCTACGCACTCGATACGATGCTTGAGTTCGAAGGCGATATCGACAAGGCAATGCTGGTACAGGCAATAGAAGGCCATGTGCTGGCTGAGGGCGTATTGATGGGAAGGTATTCGAGGCAGAAGTAGATCACCCGATGTTTCAGGCCAAGAGCCTCTTCACGAGATCGTCCAGCAATTCGCTCTTCTCCTTGACGAGGTCTTCTGCGAGAAGCCTGAGAGTGCGGAGGTTCGCCGGGGTAACGTTATCCATGGTTGCCTGCTTCTTATCCAGTTTAGCCTGCAACCTGAAGTATCGGGGTTCGCCGCTTTTCGGCGGCAGGAGTTGGCGCATCTGGTAGTCCACTGTCGCAACCGAGCCATGCAGGACAACCTCAAGAAGCGGCTGTATCCACTGAACCGCGCCCCATGTCCGTACTTCATCGTATATCTTCCTGTGGGGAGCTTCACCAGTGCCCAGGGAGACCACGAGCAGGTCCGCAGAATTCTCGTAGCGCTTCAAGGCCTCAACATATGCACATGCCGTTGGATTACTGGCGAAGACGAGACCGTCGACAAAGGCGTAGTACTTGTGGATGTCCTCGACTTCCACCTTCACAGGTTCGAAAAACATGGGCGCTGCCGACGTTGCCCGAGCAACATCACGCATAAGGAAGTCGCGTGCAGAGTCCTCATCGGCCCTCCAGCTCTTGAATACGTAGGGTTGCTGCCGTTCGATTTCGTAAGCCGCAATAAGTGTTTCCGTCAAAGCGTCTGAGAGTCTCGCATCACCGAAACAATTATCGAGAACCTCATCGATTCCCTCGGGCGTGTATTTCACTTCAGCGAGATTGCCGACTGCGTGAATCGTGTGCCAGAGAGTTCGGGAGAATATCTTGCCACCCTGCTCTTCATACATAACCGCAACATCATTAGCCGAATATTCTGGCTTCCCATCCTTTCCGGGTTTCGTCAAGGCGAGTGCGAGCAATCCGCCCGTAGACGTTCCTGCTACGAGATCGAACAGCTCGGACGTGCTCTTAGCCGTGCGTTTCTCGATTTCTGCCAGGACAAGGGATGGAATGATTCCCCTGATACCCCCGCCATCAATCGAGAGGATTTTGACTGGCCGATGTTTGTTACCGGGTCTTTTCAACTTTTCAAGAATCGACATGACTCCAACCTCATGAGCCGCTTCATCATCAGGAGCAAATGTAATCAGGATAACTGACGTTGACAAGTTTCAACTTGCTGGTGCCCGAAACAGACGGCCCCGGGGAATCCCGGGGCCATTAAGTTCAAACTCAGACCATCGATCAGGTTCCTTCCTGCCATGAAGACAGGTACCTTTTCTGCTCGGGAGTAAGCTTGTCAATGTTAACCTTCATGGACTTAAGCTTCAACGCCGCGATCCGTTGGTCTATTTGATCGGGAATCTTGTAGACTTTCTTTTCGAGTTTGCGATGATGTTTCGCGATATACTCGGCCGCAAGCGCCTGATTCGCGAAAGACATGTCCATTACCATCGCGGGGTGTCCCTCGGCGGCGGCGAGATTGATGAGTCTTCCCTCACCGAGAATATGAATACGCTTGCCGGACTTGAGCGTGTATTCTTCAACGAACTCTCTCACGCGGCGCACTTTTCTGGATATCTTCTTGAGCTTGGCAAGATCAAGCTCAACATTGAAGTGACCGGAATTACAGACGATTGCTCCGTCTTTCATCTTCCTGAAGTGTTCGGGTCGTATCACGCTCGTGTTTCCAGTCAGCGTTACGAACAAGTCGCCGACCGGGGCTGCCTGAGCCATTGTCATTACCCGATAGCCATCCATAACGGCTTCGAGGGCCTTCAGCGAATCGACTTCAGTCACGATTACGTTGGCGCCCAAACCCCGCGCGCGCATGGCCACTCCCCTGCCACACATACCGTATCCGGCGACTACGACAGTGGAGCCGGACATGAGAATGTTAGTTGCGCGGAGAATGCCATCGACGGTCGACTGCCCGGTGCCGTAGCGGTTGTCGAAAAGGTGTTTCGTGTCCGAGTCGTTGACTGCAATGATCGGATAACCGAGAACATTGTCGTTCTCCATAGCACGCAGACGAATGACGCCGGTCGTGGTCTCTTCGGTTCCTCCGAGAACATTGCCAAGCATGTTCTTGCGCTTAGCATGTAGAGTCGAAACCACGTCACAGCCATCGTCCATAGTGATATGGGGCTTCATGTCAATAACGGAGAAGACATGGTCGTAGTACAGCTTGCGGTTCTCACCGCACACTGCGTAGACCGAGACTTTGTCATGCTTGACAAGCGAAGCCGCGACATCATCCTGCGTGGACAGCGGGTTAGATGCGCAAAGAGCAACCTGTGCACCACCGGCCTTAAGTGTCTGGACCAGATTGGCGGTCTCTGTTGTAACGTGCAGACACGCACCAAGTCGCATTCCCTTCAGGGGCTTCTGCCTGCTGAAGCGCTCCTTTATCATGCCGAGAACCGGCATGTAGTTCGATGCCCATTCAATTCGCTTCTTGCCGGTTCCGGCGAGCTTAATGTCGCCGATATCATAACGTCTTTTTGCCATATTAGAATTCCTTCGCAATGTCCTTTGCTTTATCCGTTCTCTCCCAAGTGAATTCCTTTTCAGTTCTCCCGAAATGACCGTATACCGCTGTGTTTCGGTAAATTGGATTGAGGAGGTCAAGAGTGTTGATTATCCCCCTCGGGGTCAGGTCAAACTCCTTCTTCACGATAGCCTCAATCTTCTCGTCCGCGTGTTCCGATGTGTTGTCCGTCCATACGGCGACTGACACGGGTTCAGCCACACCGATAGCATAAGCAAGCTGAAGTGTGCAGTTATGGGCGATGCCCGAAGCCACGACGTTTTTGGCAATGTATCTCGCCATATATGCCGCCGATCTGTCGACCTTCGTGGGGTCCTTTCCGGAAAACGCTCCACCACCGTGAGTAGCCATTCCGCCATACGTGTCAACGATTATCTTCCTTCCGGTCATTCCGGTGTCTGACTGGGGACCTCCGATGATGAACTTGCCTGTCGGATTGATATAGAACTTGGTGGTGCCATCGAGGAGTTCGGCGGGTATGACCGGTTCGATGATGGTCTTCTGGATCTCATCAACAGCTTCTTTGGTTATCGCTGTTCCGACGTAATCCAAAATCTTCGCCGTGTGCTGGCATGATAACACAACCGCCGAGACCTTGTGCGGCCGACCGCCGACATATTCCACGGTAACCTGTGATTTTCCGTCCGGCCCGAGATAGTCCAGGATGTTTTCCTTCCTGGCCTGTGCGAGCCTGCGAACGAGCTTGTGCGCCAACATAATCGGTAACGGCATCAGCTCTTCGGTTTCAGCGGTTGCATAGCCGGTCATCAGCCCTTGATCTCCCGCTCCACCGGTATCGACGCCCTGTGCTATATCAGGGGACTGACTGCCGATTGCATTGAGGATTGAACATGTTCGATGATGAAATCCGAAGTCAGGATTCGTATACCCGATGTCTCTTAGAAGATTCCTGACGAGATGGTTGATATCGACATAAGTCTCGGTCGTTATCTCACCACCGACAATGACGAGGCCGACGGTGGCGAAAGTCTCGCATGCTACTCTGCCGGCGGGATCATGGCGAAGAACTTCGTCAAGAACAGCGTCGGAAACCTGGTCGCATACCTTATCCGGATGGCCCTCTGTCACCGATTCTGAGGTGAAAAGAAATGATCTTTCTGCCATGCTACCTCCCGTATCGAAAAATCCCCCGCTGCAAAGCGGGTCGAAAGACCTTAGTATATGATCTCTGATGAGTCTCCGACATTGAGAATCTTAAAAGCTCCCCTGACGAGGGCATTGTTGCCCACAAGCGAGGAGTTCAATCGTGCGTTTTCCACTCTTGCTCCGGCCGATATTATCGAATCGCTGACAATGGATGTGGTGATCCGTGAACCTGCCGCGACAGATGTATTCGGGCCAATTATGGAGTTCTCGACTGTTGCCTCGGGCGAGATATAAACAGGTGGGACTATCACGTTACCGGGGATGTGCATATTCTTTTTCGCTTCCGGCAACTTCGACAGAAGATACCTGTTCGTTTCGAGCATTGTCTCGATTTTCCCGCAGTCATACCAGCCGTCCAGAGGATGAGCGTATAACTCGACACCTCGTTTCATCATCACATCGAAGGCATCAGTTACCTGGAACTCGCCTTTGGTGCGAAGCCCGCTCCTGTAAACTTCCTCAAGGGCCGACCTGAATGCCTGAGTATCCTTGATGTAATAAACGCCTACAGATGCGAGGTTGGAGCGGGGTTCCTCCGGCTTCTCGACAATACCGGTTATCCTGTCCCCATCTGTTTCAACCACGCCAAATCGTCGCGGGTCATCCACAGCTTTCACTGCGAGGATATTCTGTCGGCGGTCGATCATGGCGCTCCAGTCAGTGTCCACGACAGTATCGCCAAGTATGACCAAGAGGTCCTCGTCGTCGCCAGGCCTTATCCCCAGATAGATGGCATAACCAAGCCCGAGCAGTTCCTCCTGCTCGACGAATCTCACATCACAATCGCAGTGCTTCTCAACATAGTCGACAATCAATTCACCAAGGAATCCGGTGATGACGGTGACCTCGGATGGCTTCAGGCTTGCAGCAATATCAAGAATGTGCCCCAGTATAGGTTTCCCGGCAACGTAGAGCAAGGCTTTGGGCGCAGAGTGCGTATGTGGCCTCAGCCTGCTGCCTATACCTGCCGCCGGAATGATGATCTTCATTAATCTCCCCTCGTTTGAAACCAGCCTTTTAACTTACTGATTATGATAACTCATGCAACTAGTTTATGAGATGCAACCAGTCCCTCATGAGAAACTGCATCCTGCCAATGAGTAATGAGACTCGCCCCATTACGGTGTACCCGAAATGTGCGCCGAAAGAAATCATGATGAACACGATCCCTACACGCGCGGTAACTCCGAGGACACCCTTGTGTTCCTTCGAGAAGTAGAAATATATCAAGGTCGAAATCACACCGATGAAGATCACCCATGCTCCGGCAAGTGAGTACCAGTTATCTGTTCCGACCGCGAGGCCGGCCATGGTGTCCGCGACCTGCGGAAGGACGTAGCCGTGCAACTGCTGCATTATCGAAATTCCAGCCGTGTTACCCATAACGAATGCTATGGACACTCGAGATACGAACGATAGATTCTGCGAGAGTCGAGTGAACATCAGCAGACCGAGGATTCCCGGGATTATGAGCATGAATTCGCCGTTTCGTGTAATCGGAATCCACAATTGCTGAACGATTACCGAATTCCATATAAGACCGACATAATACCCTGCTGACAATCCCGCGTAAATGTGCTCTGCAAGCCTGTAGAACGGATTGTCCTTGTAGAGAAACGAAAATATACAGAGCGTCAAAAAGCCCGCAATGGATAGTTCGATGAACTGTACGAAGTCAGCTGACATTTCTTCTCCGCGTCGCGAAGTATGAGATGTTCCCGATTATTATGAAGGCGATTATCGTCATGTGAACCATTGACTGAGCGACCATTCCCGAAGTTGCCATCCCCTCGGCTTCAACCAGATACTCGTATTCGGCGGCGCCTTTCATTCCACCGAGAAGCCCAATCAACTGGTCGGCCCGGACATATGCATAGAATTTGGGCGCCATGACAGCAGTCACACCTGCTCCCATCTCTGCGCCATACCGTGCGTTGACGAGACCCACCCAGTAATCGACGATGCCGTTGTCCGAAATGATGTAGATAAAGTCGAAGCCGTCATACGTATCGAAGTCCGTCATCATCGGCAGAGAATCCAATGGAGTTCCATAGTAATCGGTCGGGTATATTGATCTGATTGACTGCCCCAGACCAAGAAGGACAGCTTGATAATTGGCCTTGTAGCCCAGGTTCACGTAGTCGATTCCATAATTCTTATCGAATTCCTCAGCCAGAGTCGCCATCACACGATCAGCAATGTTCGGCCCACCCAATCCGACAGTGGAGAGAGTCACTATTTTCAGGTCTTTCCTCCAGCAGTGCCGGAGAGCTGCCACTGACATAGGCTCAGTCTCTGCAAGAGTTGAAGGATAGTAGTCGAAGGTCAGGAGGATAGTGGAACCGTCCGGTATAGCCTCCACCCTATCGAAAAGTCTCTGACTCTCAGGCGAAATCGAAATCGGCAGAGAAACGGTCAGGATGAGAGGTAGAATCACGGAGAGCGAAACCATGAGGAATATGATTCTTCGGTCGAGTTTCGCGAGAAATGTCCAGAATTTGGAAGCCAAGCCTATGACCTCCCCAAGTATGTTCTCTCGATTCCGAGAATAATCCTGAGGGACATACTCGCGGCTCCAAGGGCCGCCCCAATGATAATTCCACGCTGAACGGACAGATTCGGATAATTCATTATCCAGTCGGTGATCTGCGGAAGATACTCGTAGATGTAGCTGCCCATCGGAACTCGCCCGAGCATCACCACCGTCGCTGTAATCAGGAGTATTGTCGCCTCGAGCGTCCTTGCCCGGAATGCCCGATATGCGGCGGATGCTATATAGAACGCGAGAAGCGAGAACATAGTCGACATCATCGGCGCATTCATGTTCTGAAACAGCCAGTCATAGACAGTCCCCTGCTCAGTGCCTTCGAATATGCCCCCAAGTCCCGACACTGCGAGGAAAACGAGCAGGACGACCTTGTAGGGCCAGTCCTTCTTGCGTTGTTTGATGTGGTCGAAAGAGACTCGCGTAATCGAAGCGACACCGAGCAGCAGGGCGAATCCGCCAACAATGGTAATCCAGACAAGCTGACCTTGAGAGAATTCAGAGACCGACTCATTCCCGGAGAAAAATGACACGACCATGACTATCCCGGCAAAGAACGCAACAGCGACCGGGAGTTGCTTACCGAGGAATGATGTCAATAATGTCTCCTTATTCGATCAAACGATTGTGTCAAGATACCCCGATCGGGAGATTTGTCAAACTGCAATTTCTACCCTTCAATCCACTAAGACACCACGACGGATACAGTTGAACAGCTTTCCAACATTTGATCGAACAACCTGATTTGTACTGCGTTCCATTACAGGGCAGGCTTGACAACGACATTCTAACAAAATATACTTGTCGCTTTGAGAATGAACAGTTAGAATATGAAGAATCTTATCTCAATGCTCCGCGAAATTCCTTCTGCACAGGAGTCTTAACAGGAGTCTTATTTGCAGATGGACGTGGACGCCGGAGTAGCATAGCAACAGCACGCAAATCGGGAGTCGGCAAATGGTGTCAAATAGAAGATCGGTAACGCACATAACACTGACAATGGTAGCACTTCTGCTGATCCTCTTTTCTGCCCAAGGGTGCGGAAATGGTGACGACGGTTCGATCGACAGCACCAAAGCATCGGAAAGAAGAGGAGAAATTCATTCTGCCGACAACACGGGCTCCCAAACCGATTACTCAGGACCCGGACCAAGGGCGGTTATCGAGGAGTCAATGCATGACTTCGGCACAGTTCCAGAGGGCAAAGTCCTTACTCATATCTTCAAAGTTGCTAATGCCGGAAAAGAACCCCTCAGGATAATCAAAGCCAAAGGGACATGAGGCTGCACGGCGGCCTTGATATCGCAGGCCGAAATTCCCCCGGGTGGGGAGGGCGAAGTAAAAGTAACGTTGCATACGAACAAGAGATCCGGGACACTCAGGAAACCGATAAAGATCACTACCGATGATCCGACGAATCCTATAACGACTGTCTATGTTCAGGCATTCATTGAGGTCGACCTCGGATTCGAGCCGGCGAGCGCAAGAATGGGCAAAGTCAATTCCCGCGATATGGTTACCGAGTCGGTATATATCGTCGCAAAAGAGATTGAAACGCTCAAGATCACCGATATTAAAACCTCCACCGCCTTCATCTCGGCTAAGGAAGTACCTGATGACGCTCCGACAGGAGAGCGGCAACGATTGAGACTGGAGATCACGGTCAAGCCGGGAATGCCGTTGGGAGGCTTCTCTGAAACCGTAACAGTCAGCACAAATCGCAAGAACCAGTCGGTCATTACCCTGCCGGTCTACGGCGCAATTGTGAACGATGTCGAGGCAAGTCCGGCATCTTTGCGGTTCCTGTTGGCGGGAGAGTCGATTAGTTCAAGAACAAGAACGAAACGGCTCTATGTCATCAATCATCAACAGGACCGCCCGCTCAGCATCGTGGATGTGAAAGATGCTGACAACCGTCTGGAATTCGATGTAAGGGTAAGGGAAAAAGGCCAGAAATACGAGTTGACGGTCACTCTGAAAGAGGATGTATACAGTAAGGGCGAGTCCGTTCAGGGCACGATCGTAATCACTACAGACTGTCCAAGGCAAAAGACAGTGGCTGTCGAATACACAGCCGAAAGACCATAGTCAATACTGTCCGAGACCAGCTCCCGGTCCTAAATCGGGAGCCACCGCTGAACCGGCATTTCAGAAACAGCATTGACAACCTCCCGCGCCAGGCTATCTTTAATTGTAGGTTCATATATCTATCTTATGGGTGATTGTCCAATCCGTTATTCGCGCCCATGAACCCGAGGGTGAGTAAGGAGAACCCGATGCCAATTCAAAAATTGCTACTAATAGGCTTACTGCTGTATCTTCTTCCCGGCACAATAGCAGCTACACCTCCCAATGTTCGCGTCAACTCGGACAATACATCGTACTTGCAGAACGAACAGCAAATCTGGATAAGCCCCAAAGACGCAAATACAGTGATTGCCCACTGGCGCGACTGGAGACTTGGATACCGCCGCACCGGGATCGGCGTGTCGACTGATGGCGGCGCAACGTGGCAGGATTCGCTTTTCACCGACTTCCCTCTGCCTAAACATTCTGACCCATGCCTCGTGGGAGATTTGGATGGGAACTTCTATGCCTGTGCATTGAATTTCTCCGATGACCCCCCTGAAAGCAGTCTCGTGGTTGTCTGGAAGTCTACCGACGACGGAGTGAGCTGGTCCGATCCGGTACCTGCCTGCCCCTGGGTTCCCGGAAACTTCGAAGACAAGCAAATGACAGCTTTGGACAGGACAGGCGGTGCTTTCTCCGGAAACTACTATATCACGTGGACAAGATTCGAGAATCCGACTCGGATCATGTCGGTGCGTTCCACTGATGGATGCGCGACATTCGATGATACAGTCACTGTTGCAGGCCCTCTCCTGATCGGAGGTCAGGAATGGGATGCAGGACAATTCTCAATGCCGACGGTGGATGCAGACGGAACAGTACATGTCTTCTGGCTGGGATCGGCAGACATAGGAGAAGAATGGCCGGTGTACGCCATTCGACATGCATGGTCCACGGACGGCGGCCAGTCATTTCAACCTGATGGGGGCCACGTTCTGCTGGATCATACTATCGGTTACTTCTACACCGACGGCAACATCGACATCTACGCAGCCCCGATATCGGACTGCGACATTTCAGGAGGCCCGTACAACAACAACCTCTATTACTCACAGACGCAGGTAGCTGACTGGGAAACGGCTGAGCTTGATGTAATCGTCTGGCGATCCACAGATCATGGCCTGAGCTGGTCGGAAAAAGTGGTCGTGAATGACGATCCCCCCGGCCAGATGATCGATCAGTTCCATCCGTGGTTAATCGTGAACGAGGATGGAGTCGTTATGCTGATATTCTACGATCAGAGAAATGATCCGACAAATCATTACCTGTTCGATGCGTACTTCTCCTGCTCATTCGACGGTGCAGAGACTTTTATCCACAACATGAGAATATCTGATGTTTCAGTGAACCCCGACAATCTGAACATGCCCAAGAGCGGCAACCCTGTGCATCCCGAAAGTCCGACGCTCATACCGATGCGCAACTTCAAGCCTCGCGCCGGCAAAATCGCTGAGTACAATGGCATTCATGCGAAACATGATACCGTGATCACGATATGGACCGACACACGGAACGGCCATCAGGACTCATACTCGGCAGGTTTCGTTATTCCTTTCATGCAGCCGAGACTCTACCTGCCGGAGAACGACAGTTTAGTTCAGACATTCACGCCTTCGTTCTGCTGGTCAACCTGCTGGCACGAAAACGAAGATTCGTACAGGCTCGAATTGAGTACAAGTCCTGGCTTTCCCTCGCTGAGCTTCGTCTACGAGGATATCACTGACAACAACTTCACGGTACCTTCTGCAGTTGACTCCGTGGAGTATTTCTGGAGGGTGAAAGCATTCCGAGCCTCGGGCGACTCGACAGATTATTCCGAGACTTTCTCATTTCAGTATGGTTTCCCTGAACCACCATATATCTGCGGTGATGCCGACTCAAGCGATGACGTCGACATCGATGATATAGTCTTCGTTATCGCATACATATTCTCAGGTGGCCCGACGCCTGAACCACCGGAGTCAGCCGATGTGAACTGCGCCGGAGGTGTCGACATTGACGATGCTGTCTACCTGATCGCTTATGTTTTCTCTGGTGGCCCGCCTCCCTGCGACCCTGATGACAACGGCATTCCGGACTGCTGATCAGTCACCCGGCCTTTATTCAAGCCAGATCTGGGGAGCCGGTTAAACGGCTCTCCTCAGCCATAAATAAGGCTCTTACTTCAAAAATCTGCTTGACACAGTTTGCTATTTGCCTATATTGCCAAATAACAAATCCGACTGGAGGCTGATATTGGACCAGAAGACTAAAGCGATCTATGAAGCACGGGCGGATATTTTCAAGGCAATGGCGCACCCCGCGAGGCTGCTGATTGTCGACGAACTATCACACGGTGAGAAGTGTGTTGCTGAGCTTACAGATATGATCGGCTCCGACATGTCGACGGTATCCAAGCACCTGTCGATTCTCAAGAACGCCGGGATCATCAAAGACGAACGGCGCGGCTCTCACATATACTACACTCTCTGGATGAAGTGTGTTCTGGACTTCTTCTCTTGCGTTGAAAGGGTAATTCAAATCACGGCTAAAGAGAAAATGTCTCTTTCCAGGAAGTGAAATCCGAGTTAAGCAATTATCTCTGCCGCACAGGGGGCAAATTCCTATCTGAGAGAAACCAATATGGCAATTCGTGAAGAGTGGAAATCACTGACAATCATAACGGGAGTATTTCTCGTTGCATTCTATCTCCCCACCGGAAACCCACGTTTCATTTCATCCATAGGCGAAGCACTGGACCTCGTTAAGTGGTACGCGAGAGAGCATGTTGTCCTCTGTCTCCTCCCGGCTTTCCTGATTGCCGGTGCGGTTGGAGTATTCGTCGGGAAAGCTTCGGTGATGAAGTATCTGGGTGCCGGTGCGAAGAAGTTCGTTTCTTATGCAGTAGCATCGGTATCAGGCGGCATACTGGCAGTCTGCTCATGCACCATCCTGCCGCTTTTTGCAGGGATATACCGCGTTGGAGCAGGACTGGGACCCGCAACCGCCTTCCTGTATTCCGGACCTGCGATCAATGTACTGGCGATTGTCTTAACAGCTCGAGTCTTAGGAATTGAACTCGGTGTGGCAAGGGCAGTAGGAGCCGTTGTGTTCAGCATTGTAATCGGCCTGTTGATGAGCCTGATTTTCAGGAAGGAAGAAGCCGACAGGGTGACAAACCAGCCTGCAGTAATGCCCGATGAACAAGGCCGCCCTCTCCACCAGACGGCGATCTGTTTTGCGGCCATGATCGCAATACTTGTGTTTGCCAATTGGGGCAAACCGGATACTACCGATGGGCTGTGGTATCTTGTTTACTCATATAAGTGGATCATTACCGCAATCTCGGCAATACTGCTTGCGGCCATACTCATCGTATGGTATCACCTTAGATGGTGGATGATCGGTCTCGGAGCCATTCCGGCAATATCTCTCGCTATAGCATTCCCCGGGCACCCGACGCTGTCTTTCGCAGCCGGTGTTATCGGTCTTTCGTTCGTTTCAATCCTGGGGAAAGGTGAGACAAGAGAGTGGATCGACCAGTCATGGGAATTCGCCAAGCAGATACTTCCGCTGCTGCTGGCTGGAGTTCTGGTAGCGGGATTGCTTCTCGGGCGGCCCGGAAGTGAAGGTCTGATACCGTCGACATGGATTTCGAGTGCCGTTGGGGGAAATTCGCTTTTTGCTAATCTCTTCGCGTCCGTAGTCGGCGCGTTTATGTATTTCGCTACACTTACAGAGGTACCCATACTCGAAGGTTTGATTGGAAACGGGATGGGCAAAGGTCCCGCGCTTGCACTGCTTCTGGCGGGCCCGGCGTTGTCCTTACCCAATATGCTGGTAATAAGAAGCGTCCTTGGGTGGAAAAAGACGGCCGTGTTTGTCATGCTCGTAATTGTTATGGCAACTATAAGCGGCATAGTATTCGGGGCGATTGTCGGGTAAACGGCAAGAGAAGCTATGAACCGGTTAAACAACGGAGGCAAAACTTGAAGAAGATCGAGATACTCGGCACGGGCTGCGCGAAGTGCGAGAAACTCGCGGAGCGTGTCAACGAGGCGGCTGCGGATCTAAGTCTTGAGTGTGATATCGAAAAAATCACGGACATCCAGAAGATCACCGCCTACGGCATCATGATGACACCGGCTCTTGTCATTGATGGTAATGTGGCGATAGTTGGGTCGGTCCCCTCGGTTGACGATATTAAGAAACTGATCGGCTGATTTCGGCTGGTGGGAGAAAATATGCACTTGAGTGTAAGATCAATCATCACATTCATTCTTCTGATTTTCGTTGGAACGAGCCTCGTGTACCTGATAACGAAGAACAGGCAGTCCGACGATTCAACACAGGTTACGAACAACTCAGGATCTGTCGAAACGGCATCCGATCAAGTTGTACAAGCCCTGCCGCACCAGGTCGAGGTTTATTATCTTCACGGCAACAAGAGATGTGTCTCATTTCGTACGATCGAAGCGTATTCACATGAGGCAATCCGGACGGCATTCCGAAGTAACCTGAAGGACGGCTCTGTACTCTGGAGGGTCATCAATTTCGAGGAAGCCGGGAATCAGCACTACGTCGATGAATTCAAACTCGTAACCCAATCACTTGTAATCATCGATAAGCACAACGGACAGCGTGTGCAATGGAAGAACCTCGGTAAAGTCTGGGAATTGCTCAATGACAAGGAAGGTTTCTTCGATTACGTTCAGAGAGAAGTACAGTCATTCATGGATGATGCATGATGGATGGTATGCTTGTCGCCGCAGCAACGTCGCTCTGGCTGGGAATCCTGACCTCGATCAGTCCCTGCCCGCTTGCCACGAACATCGCGGCAGTGTCGTATATAGGTAGAAATATGGGGAGCACTCGCGGAGTAGCCTTCTCAGGCTTACTCTACACCGCAGGGAGAATGCTCACTTATGGCGTGCTTGGAGTGATACTCGTCAATAGCCTGTTGTCGGTAACCGAGATATCTTTCTTTCTCCAGAAATCCATGAATCAGCTTCTTGGACCGATTCTGGTCATTGCAGGAATGTTTCTTCTCGGCCTCCTTCGCCTCACAGGTTCAGGAAAAGGAATCAGCAAAAATCTCCAGAACCGCGCGGATTCAATGGGCATCTGGGGAGCCGGGCTACTCGGAATTGTATTCGCCTTGTCTTTCTGTCCAGTATCAGCGGCGCTCTTCTTCGGCAGCCTGATACCGCTTTCGCTCAACCAGGAATCATCATTTCTTATACCTCTCGTTTATGGCATCGGAACCGGTCTTCCTGTAGTCGTATTTGCATTCATAATGGCCTTTGCCGCACAGTTTCTCGGAAAGGCTTTTGACAAGATGACCATATTCGAACGCTGGATGCGTCGAATCACAGGAGCAGGCTTTATCGTAGTAGGACTCTACTTCTGTCTCAAGTATGTATTCGAGGTTATCTGATTCGGCTTGAGTCTCGGCTGGAGGAGCGGGATAAGCAACTCACATCGATCTGAAGAAGTCCACGAATTGCTCGCCGCCAAGCTGCGCAGTGTTAAGTATCGCCCCCAGAATCATCAATCCAACAAGAACTATCTTCATCAAGTCCTGCCCTTTGAGGCTACCCAGCATAAGGGGTTCTTTTGAAAGATATGATGATGCCGCGTACAGTTCCTCACCCATTATGGTATAGTCACAGGCTGCTATGAAAAACGGAAGCTGCTCAGGGTTCGCGGTACCTGCGATTTGAATCGCACCCGTAGCATTGCCTGTCTCCGCCAACAGCAGTGATTCGGCGTAAAATGCTCCCATGAATATGTTCGCCGCCGGCTTATCCCGCATCATGATGCCGTTAACCGCGGCAGCATAGGCGAACTGCTCCCCGGCGATATAACGAACCATGTCATCCCTGAACTTCTCGGACTTACCGGCATTTATGTACGCCTGCCTGACGACTTCCTGTCCCGCAGCGAATGCAAGCGGGTAGAGAATCGGTACGAGCAGGGGCGTTTCGTATTGCGCCGTCACGGTTGCCACCCGGTTCAGTATCGAGAGGCCCGCAAGAGTCTGGATTTCATCGAGGTCCTGAATGCCGGGAATGAATAGAACCGTTCTGCCCATCTCGGTAGCTCGTCCGACAGCTTCATCCACCGCATCCAAACCCGGGAGTTTGCGGACAAACAGGTCCCTGCCCTGTTTCGCCCGTCCGATATAGTAGAGAACAGCCGCTGAGAAGCAAACCAGCAACAATAGCGCGTTCAACCTCTCGAACCTGAATAGGCCGCCATCACTTTCAGAGCCCTGCGCCACTGCCAGAGGGCATAACACTGTTAGCAAGATTGTGACAAAAACGACAAGCGAGAGTATCTTCATTGTTTGGCAAGTTCCGATTTGAGATGGTCAATCACTTTGACCGGAGTAGGGTCGGCACCATTCAACAGCGCGAGGTACACACTGACGAAGTCTCCGAGCTGTATCAAAGATATCATTCGTGAAAGCCTGCTGTCACCGTCGCTATTGAGATCGACAGCTTCAACACCCCTGTCCGAAAACAACTTACCGACGATATTCATTCTCGCCGACACCCTTGGATGATCCTCGGTATCCCGCAGGGTGAGTACGATCAACTTCTCCACGAATGGTTTGAATATTTCCCAGCCAACCAGTTCGTTGTGGTTGTATTCCGGGTAAACATTGACGAAAGCGAGTTGTTTTGAGTTTTCGCAGATTTGACCTTTAAACCTGACCGCAACCGCGTCAAAGTAGTCTGGGCCGGAGTAAATAACGGGTATTCGGCCGTGAATATTCTCGGCGAGTTCCGCGGCGGTATTCCCTGCGGTATCGATCGCGTATCCCTTAACCCTGATCTCGGCGGCGTCTATTGCCTTGTCCAGATCGCCATCGCATCCATCTACGATACCAAGGCGTGACATCAGCACCAGCAGAGGGGCAAACGAATACGGAAGGGCAGCTCGGGGAGACATGCCCGGAGGGATTTTGACAGCAGTCCAACCGCCCGAGGCGGCCATATCTGCGAGCTTTCCACCGGTCGTGATGCAGATCACCTTTGCCCCAATATCCGCTGCCTCCTGAACTGCAGACAGGGTTTCCTCGGTATTGCCTGAATAACTCGATCCGATAACCAGACTACTGCTGTTCACAAAGTTTGGAAGGCTATAATGTCGACATACAGCCATCGGCATTGTCATTCTGTCCGCGAGATAGCTGCGAACGAGATCCGCACCTATGGCGGATCCTCCCATTCCGCATACTACGATGTTGGAAATATCACCGGCATTTAACTGCGGTATAGTGGCGGATCTCCCGATGTCAGCACCCTTCTTCAGGTACTTCGGGAAGTTCATAACGTGCCCGTACATATCCGCGGGATCCAGATCCGCTTTTTTCTTATTCCAGGCTTCAGCGTCCATGTAAGTGGCCCTTAGGTTGTTTGATTGCTTTTCGAATCAGATTCTGATAATCCCTATTCAGTGTATCTTCAACTTCGCTCGCCCTTTGAAGCGTCAGTATTTCCTCGGCAAAAGATGCGGCTTCACTGAAGTTGATATTGGGAATGAGTTCCTTGACCGCGTGAAGTGAACTCGGGCTGACAGACAGGGAATCAAGCCCCAATCCCACCAGAAGGCGAGTTGCCCTCGGGTCACCTGCGAGCTCGCCGCACAGTCCAACTTCAATATCACAGTCATGCCCTGCCTGAACAGTATCCGCGACCATCTTCAAGACAGCGGGATGAAGATGTCTGTACCACTTGGCTACCTTCGTATTGCCGCGATCGACCGCGAGCGCATATTGAGTCAGATCATTGGTACCGATGGAGAAGAAGTCGACCTCCAATGCAAATCTCGAAGCCATGACTACGGCGGATGGAATCTCCACCATTATTCCGATCTTCACACCGTCATCGTAAGGAATCTTCTTCCTCGAAAGCTCTGCCTTCACACTTGACAGGATTCGCTTGGCACGGATGATCTGTTCCACGCTCGAAATCATGGGGAACATGAGACGCACGTTACCGTAAACGGACGCCCGCATTATGGCGCGAAGTTGTGTCCTGAAAACCGCAGGGGCATCGAGTGAATACCTGATCGCCCTCCACCCGAGCGCAGGATTGGCCTCTCCCTCATCTTCGAAGTGCTCGGTGAACTTGTCACCTCCGAGATCGAATGTTCTCAAGGTTACCGGCTTGGGTTTAAACTGCCTGACGATTCTGGAATACATCTCAAACTGCTCGTCTTCATCCGGGAATGATTTATGACTAAGGTACAGGAACTCCGTCCTGTACAAGCCGACTCCGATGCTTTCATCGGCCAGTTGGCGATCATACTCGGTCGGGACTTCGAGATTGGCTTCAACCTCGATCTTGTGCCCGTCAAGGGTCGTCGAAGGGATAGCACCGATCGCCGCGAAGCGTTTCTTGTCTCTTCTCTTTTGCGCATCGATTTCTTTTTTGAAAAACTTCCAGCGATCATCATCGGGAGATATATAAACTTCTCCGACGTGCCCATCCATACACACGCGTGAACCGGCTGATATCTTTTCGAGGCATCCCTTAACGCCGACGATGGCTGGAATTCCGAGAGCTTTCGCGAAAAGAGCCATGTGCGACGTCGGGCCGCCCGTTTCAGTAACGAACCCTGTAACGTTCGACTCCTTCATGTGCATGATCTCGGCGGGCGAAAAGAAATTCGCGAACACGATGACCGGCAACTTGCTTCTGCCTCGTTTCATCTCTTCCAATCCGGAGAGGTTATGCAGGAGCCTTGCAGAAACGGCATCGATGTCAGAAATCATCTCTCTCATATACTGATCTTTGGATCGAGCAAGGGCCCGGATAGTCTTGTTCACTTCCTGGGTGTACACATACTCGGCGTTTTCGAGCCTTTGCGTGATGCCATCCCGCACCTTCGCCATGAAGTCATCGTCTTCGAGGATCATCAATTGTGCATCGAAGATCTTGGAGAGATCAGTCCCTACCGATGCCTTCGCTTCAGTTCGAAGGCTTTCCAGCCCCTTTTTGCTTGTCTCGATGGCCTTGTTTAAGCGGCTGATTTCGTTTTTTACCTGAGTTGGCTGGAGCTTCTTCAGCTTCACTGGTCCAAGCTGTTCATAGTGAACGAAGGATATGCCGCATGCCAGCCCGGGAGATGCTGTTACTCCTTGCAGCTTGATTGTCCTTGCACTCTCCACCAATTCAGTCCTCTCCAAACTTGCTCTCGAAGACCTCTTCAATGGCCTTCATGGACTCTTTCTCGTCCGCACCCTCAATACGGAATTCCAGCACAGCTCCCATTTCAGCCGCGAGCATCATCACTCCCATAATGCTCTTGCCGTTTACCGTCAACTCTTCAGGTTCGTGTCGAGTGATCGAGACATCAGACTCGAACCTGGCAGCGGTTTCAACAAGCTGAGCAGAAGGCCTCGCGTGCAGCCCCAGTCGATTGATTACGGTAATCTTCTTCTCAATCAAGATGTCGATCCATTATACAGTTTCACGTTTGATTTTACAAACCTTTTCCCCGAAATCTGTGTAACTGCGCCTTTCAACTCCATGTCAAGAAGTATCCCGAGTAGCTGAGGAACACCCACTCCTGACTTGCGGGAAATAGCATCTATGTGCATCGGTTCATCGTCCAATTCTTCGAATAGTTTAACCTGATTCGCCTCCAATGTCACAATAGGCAGTGACTCGCGCGAATCTGCCCCCGGCATTATGAACTCCAGTTCCGAAAGGACATCCTCTGCCGACGTCACGAGGCTCGCCCCCTGCTTTATCAGGTAGTTGGTTCCTGAACTGGTGGTCGAGGTTATGTTTCCGGGTACGGCGAAGACCTCGCGGTTCTGCTCGAGTGCATGCCGAGCTGTCACGAACGCACCGGAACGGAAGCTGGCCTCTACTACAACCACACCGAGCGATAGCCCCGAGATGATCCTGTTTCTCCTCGGGAAGTTTTGACCCTCAGGGGGAGTGCCGCATGGGAGCTCGCTTATCACCGCTCCAGATGACTCTATGTCCCTGTACAGGCTGGCATTCTCCGCAGGATATATTACATCCAGACCACATCCCAGAACGGCCAGCGTACGCCCTTGCTGTTTCAGTGCCGCTCGGTGTGCCGCAGAATCGATACCCCTCGCCAGCCCTGAGACCACTGTCACTCCCGAACTGACAAGCTGCTCGGAGATTATTTCCGCCACCTTCTTCCCATAGTGAGTTGCTCTCCTCGACCCGATGACAGCGATGGCTCTGCTGTCCGAGTCCTCAATCTGACCTCTCACGTACAGCAGGAATGGCGGGTCGTAGATCTCCTTGAGTCTGGCGGGATACTCGCTCGAATGGCGCGTTACAATACGAAATCCCTTCTTCTGGACCGTATCAATCTGGCTTTCGGCATATTCCATGTCTGGTCCGTGAAGTATCTGGCGGGCTATCTTCTCTCCCAGACCTTCTATGGCAAGGAGCTCGCTTTCGGAGGCTCCGAACACAGCTTCGGGAGATTTGAACTTGTCCAGAAGACGCTTAATCAGGACAGGGCCTATATTCGAAACCTTCCCAAGTGCGATCCAAAGCGGAAGGTTATCCTGCGAATTTTCAATTGAGTCCAAGTTTATCTCCAAGTGCAGTCTTCAGCTCGGCCATACCTGTACCATTCAACCCGCTCGTCGCCACAGCGTCCTCACCAAAAGAATCCATCAATTGCTTCGCCTCCCCGGAATCCAATAAGTCGACTTTGTTCGCAGCGATTACGAAAGGTTTTTCATTAAAACGCCAGTCAAAATCGGCGAGCTCCTTCTGCAACAGGGCCAGATTTTCCGCAGGGTTTTCCTCGCTGGAATCGAGGACAAACAGCAATACCCTCGTTCGCATGATATGCCTTAGAAAAGCGAGCCCAAGTCCCTTGCCTCGACTGGCACCTTCGATTATGCCGGGGATATCGGCCATCCTGAAGTCCTTGAAGTTATCCAGACTCACGATACCGAGGTTTGGCGTCAGGGTCGTGAAGGGATAGCTTGCTATTTTAGGCTTTGCATCGGATAACGCAGCAAGAATCGTTGACTTGCCAGCATTGGGGTATCCCACAAGTCCCACATCGGCAATGAGCCTGAGTTCCAACCGGAGTTTGAAGCTCTGCCCCGGCTTGCCCGGGGTGGCCTTTCGTGGCGCCTGATTAGTAGGAGACTTGAAGTTGACATTGCCCTTTCCCCCCCTGCCGCCTTTAGCGGCAATGAAGCGCTCACCATTCGAAACAAGATCGACGAGAAGATTGTCAGGGTCTTCAGTATCATACACTGCCGTGCCCGGAGGGACCCGAACAACTACACTCTCGCCACCCTTACCGGACTTCTGTCCTCCCGATCCGTCGGCCCCTCTTCCGGCCTGATACTTGCGCCTGTAAGCGAGATCCATCAGGGTCATAAGGTTGTCATCCACTTCAAGGATGACATCTCCGCCTTTCCCTCCGTCCCCGCCATCTGGTCCGCCTTTAGAGATGAACTTCTCCCTATGAAACGAGATGCTGCCGTTTCCACCGTTCCCGGCTCGGACTTCGATTTCTACAAGATCAACAAACATGTGCCCGGTTACTTCTCGAGTATTTTCAGAAGGGTTTCTTTGAGATTGATCTTCTCAAGATCTCGCTTGAGGATTCCGCGATAAGCGCAAGAGATGGCGCCGGTCTCTTCGGATACGACGAGGCAAAGGGCATCGGATTCTTCAGTAATACCAACGGCTGCCTTGTGCCTCATACCGAATAACTGATCGTATCTCGGGTTCTGGGTCAGTGGAAGAACGCACGCCGCAGCGACAACATCATCACCGTTGACGACAACCGCACCATCATGAAGCGGCGTATACGGCGTGAATATCGTCGTAAGCAAGTCCGCTGACAGCCGTGCATCGGTGCTTCTTCCGGTCTCTATGATGTTCCTCAGTCCGACTGCGCGCTGCATCACGATAAGCGCCCCATATCGAAGTTCTGAAAGGCGAATGACCCCCTTGACCAGTTCATCGAGCGCTTTATGCGTCTCATACTTGAATATATGTTTGAAGAAACGAGAGTGGCCGATCTGTGCGAGTGCACCACGTATTTCCGGCTGGAACACGATGACAAGTACTATGAATCCAACCGTAGCGAGGTTCGTGAACAGCCACTTAAGTCCTTCTAACTGAAACCAGAATGAGAGGAAGGCGATGGTCAGCAGAACGGTCAGCCCTACAACGATATTGGCCGAACGCGTACCTCTAATCAGCATCAGCACTTTGTATATGATATAGCTGACTACGGCAACATCCAACAGGTCAAGCAACGTGAACCTGAGAAATGCGTAGTGAAACAACTCCATCGTTATCCTTCCGTTGATGGCAAATAATAACGCCTTTAACGGTCAATCGCAAGAATAATGAAAAGCCCCTCTGCTGGCTAACGACGGTGTTTCCACGACAGAGTCGAAATCCGGCAGTTGCGTGCGTTCGAATACAACGGAGGCGCAGTTTTCCCGGAGATTATACTCTAATCCGCCTGCGCAACGCTATCATAAACCCGGAGGATTCGCCGAGATGCCGCCACATCGTGTACCCTGAGAATGTGAGCGCCTTCAACAGCAGCTATCAGGGCCGCCGCGAGTGATTCCTCGAATCTATCATCGGGATCTGAACCTGACAGCGAACCAAGAAAGCTCTTTCTCGATGCACCGACCAGTATAGGTGCGCCAAGCTCCGCGAATGAGGAAAGATTCTTCAGGATCGAGAAGTTGTGGGGGAAAGTTTTCCCAAACCCAATTCCGGGATCAATGATAACTCGCTCTTTCGGCACACCAGAGTTGACGGCAATTTCTATCGATCCGGCAAGGAACCCCTTAACTTCTTCTATGAGGTTCTCATACACGGGGTTTTCCTGCATGGTCCTTGGTTCACCCTTCATATGCATCACAGCAACGGGAACGCCATGTCTGGCCGTCACGGATGCCATTCGCGGGTCATGTCTGAGTCCGGAGATATCGTTTATCATATCTGCACCGGCGGTGATACACGCTTCGGCGACCTCGGACTTGTAGGTGTCGATCGATATGGGTATGTCGAACTTCTTCCTGAGAGCGGTTACCACGGGCAGTACGCGTTCAATCTCAGCCTGAATATCTACCGGATCAGCGCCGGGCCTGGTTGATTCTCCACCGATGTCTATGATATCGACCCCTTCAGATATCATCCTCTCGGCATGATTTATCGCAGAGCCAGGTTCAAGGAAACGCCCGCCGTCAGAAAATGAGTCAGGGGTAACATTGAGAACACCCATAACATATCGCCTGCTGAAATCGAACAGGCGGGAACCGATCTGAATGGGAGCAGGATCAGAATTGTACTTCATGGTATCAGCAAGACCGCCGGATGGCCCAAGATCGGAAAGCTATTTCTCCGGGACAGGAGAAGTGGGCTGCTCCAGTTCTTCACCACTGATAATTCGGTCAAGTTCTTCACCGTCGAGAGTCTCACGCACGAGCAGAGTCTCGGCAACTTTACGAAGGATATCAATCTTCTCTTTAAGCAGCTCCAGAGCCTTTTGCTGAGCTGTATCGATTATCAGGCGAACTTCCGCATCTATGAGCTGAGCGGTCGACTCTGAGTAATCGCGATGTCTTGCTATTTCCCGACCGAGGAATATCTCTTCTTCCTTCTTGCCGAACGACATCGGTCCCAGCTTCTCGGACATTCCCCACTCGCACACCATTTTTCGAGCGAGACCTGTGGCCTGTTCGATATCATTGCCCGCACCGGTTGTCAGCTGGTCGAACACAAGCATTTCGGCGGCTCGGCCGCCAAGGATATGTATGAGTTTCCCTTCGAGGAACTCCTTGGAGTACGTGTGCTTTTCATCTACAGGAAGGTATGAAGTCAGTCCGAGCGCCATACCTCTTGGAATAATCGTAACTTTGTGAACAGGGTCAGATTTCGGCGTCAACTTGGCAACAAGAGCGTGCCCGGCTTCATGATACGCCGTAGTCTTCTTCTCGTCCTCGGATATTACCAGAGACCTTCTCTCGGTGCCCATCATGACCTTGTCCTTGGCCTCTTCCATATCTTCCATCATCACCTTGTTGTGATTCTTCCTGGCAGCGAGAAGGGCGGCCTCGTTCACCATGTTAGCCAGCTCAGCTCCCGACATACCGGGAGTTCCGCGGGCCAGTACTTTCAGGTTAACGGACTCGTCGATGTTGATCTTGCGCACGTGGACTTGAAGGATCCCCTCGCGACCTTTGATGTCAGGCTGATCGACGACAATCTGGCGATCGAACCTCCCGGGTCTGAGAAGTGCCGGATCAAGAACATCGGGGCGGTTGGTCGCGGCAAGCAGTATGACGCCTTCATTGGATTCAAAGCCATCCATCTCCACGAGCAACTGGTTTAGAGTCTGCTCGCGCTCGTCGTGACCGCCTCCGAGCCCGGCGCCGCGATGACGTCCCACGGCATCAATCTCATCGATGAAGATAATGCATGGAGCGTTCTTTTTTCCTTGATCGAACAGGTCACGCACTCTCGAAGCACCTACACCGACGAACATCTCGACGAAGTCGGAACCACTCATGGAGAAAAACGGCACCTCGGCTTCGCCGGCAACGGCCTTTGCGAGAAGAGTCTTGCCCGTACCGGGATGCCCCAATAGAAGAGCACCTTTGGGAATCTTACCACCGAGCTTCTGAAACTTACCCGGTTCCTTGAGGAACTCGATAACTTCCTGCAGCTCCTCCTTAGCTTCGTCACATCCCGCCACATCCTCGAATGTGACTTTCACCCTGTCGTGAGAAAGCAACCTTGCCTTGGACTTGCCAAACGAGAACAGCCCTTTGGGGCCACCACCTCCCTGCATCTGCCTCATCATGAACAACCAGAATACAATGAGCAGAATCCACGGCGCGAATCCGAGAATCGTGATCCAGCTGAACGGCTGTTCCTCCGCCTTGATCTGGACGTTTCGCGCTTCGAGCCGGTCGAGAAGCCGGGCATCATCAAGCGGTAATCTCAGCTTGAATTCGGTGTATGCTTTGCTTTGACCATCTACGGTGTGAGTATAGGGCTCGCTGAATTTCCCCCTTATGTCGCGTTCTATGAATACGACTTCAGCGACATTTCCCCGATCAACTTCGCTAACGAAGTCAGTGTAATCGATCAGCGCAATTTCAGTCTGTCCGGAATAGTAGAACTTGATGAAGAAGATTAAGATCAGGACGATGACAAACCAGAAGAAGAGAGGTCTGGCACTCTTCTTCCATTGGAAATCATCCTTCTTGTCCGGCGGAGGTCTGTCGCTCGAGGGATCTCTTCGGCCCCTCAGATCTTTATGGTCGAAATTGTTAATCATATCAGGATGTCTTCGTTTCACTTAAAGCTTGCAATGTAAGGCAACCCACGGTACTTCTCGTCAAGATCCAGCCCGTATCCGACGACAAACTCACCGGGAATGTCGAAACCGGTATACTTTATACTCAGGTTCGCCTCACGATTATCCATTTTATTCAGAAGTGTAACCACCTCTATTGATTTCGGCCTTCGTGCCAAAAAGTTTGCATAGATATAACTCAATGTATTCCCACTGTCAACCACATCTTCAACGAAGATAACATCTTCGCCGGAAATGTCGTGGTTCAGATCTTTTATCAATTTGACCGCGCCTGTCGACTTCTTGCCCGCGCCATAACTTCCAATGGCAATGAAGTCAACCACGAAGTCTATGTCCAGCTCTCTCACAAGGTCAGCCACGAAAACGAAGCTGCCTTTCAGTACAGCAACTAAAATGGGACGTTTGTCCCTGTAATCATCGGAGATCTCTCTTGCCAACTCCGAAATTCTGGCCTTAATGCGGTCACCATCAATTATGACCTTAAGAGACTCCTTCATGTTCCTCCTTAATAACGCACGGTTCGGCGCGTAGTTTCAGCACCTGTTTAGTTTCTTTGACGATTTTGACGTGATCAGATATGCCTAAACCAATAATCCAGACAATTTCGCCTGCTGAGGTCACTATTGGCACCTCAGGCCTGAGCGATCGTGGAATCTTTCTGTCAATAAAGATGTCAGACAGCTTCCGGTTGCCTCTTGAATTGAGGAGCCGTACTCTGTCACCCGCGACAAGGGACCGTACTTCAAGCGGAGACTTCACGGTTGAGGCATCCAATGAGACGGACCAGTTGTGTTCGTCCGCGTTGATCCGGCGCCCAGCCGGTGCGAAGTCTGCCGTGACTTCAAGTGCTGCCCTCGTACTCCGCAATACTCCCGGTACCTCGAATGACTCCGCGAAGCTCTCGTCAATACCCTTGAAGAAGACAAGCTGATCGGAGCCTTTCTCGGCCATAATCCCGTTCTTCAAGTCCTCTCGCTTACCCGTTTCGGCTGCCACAAGGCGGTCGGCGGCCTCTACGATAGACAGATCAAGTGATTTGCCCGGCCTATCAGCTGCAGCGAGGAGATAGCCATGCGCCTTGCGAATAAGACCAAACCTAACGGCACGATCAGCGGCAGAATACTCGCCGATTTCAATGATGACTTTGCCAAGACGAGAGAAGCTGACACATCTTTCCCATGTTTCGTTCACCTGCCGGTCAACAAAGTCACGGGTGATACCTGCAATGTGAGCGGTTCTGAGAATTGCGCTCCTGAACTCCGGATTGTATCCTGCTTCAATCATCGGTATCAACTCATTGCGAATCCTGTTTCTCAGGTATTTCGGCTCCAGATTGCTCTTGTCGATCCTGAATTGGGCGCCGATTTCGCCCAGGTAGTCTTGTATCTCCTGCCTCGACAGCTCTACTAATGGTCTTATGATCCGTCCGGAAGTCGGTCTTATGCCAGACAAACCCGCGAGTCCACTCCCCCTGATGAAATGCATAAGCATCGTCTCCACGACATCATCAGAAGTGTGACCGACAGCTATTTTATTGGCCTTGTAATCAGCAGCTACCTTGTTAAAGAAGTCATAACGGACCCTTCTCGCAGCAGTCTGGAAATTCCCGGCATTCAATAGCTGTAATTCAGTTTCGGGGAGGCTCTTCACTTCGATTGGCAGTCCCAGACTGCCTGCGATCTGGACGCACAGTTCCTCTTCACGATTTGAATCCTCACCTCTCGTATGGTAATTGACATGAGCAAGGACAATCTCAAACCCCACTTCACTCGATAGATCATTGAGAATATGCGTCATGCAGACAGAGTCCGGACCACCCGAAACGGCAGACACGATTCTATCCCCCTTCTCTGTCATATTATGGGTGCGAATCGTCTCGCGCACCCGGTCTTTCAGTTCCATAGCAATCATAGGCGGCCCGCCAATCGGGATCCTCCCATTCATTCACGCGTTCTCAGAGGTTGAGCCGATCACTTTCTTCAACAAATGTATCAAAGAAGCATGGCAATCGCCACAGATTTCGGGCTGAAAGTGGGCAAAACGGTTGCTAATTCGAGGATTTTTCTTATTTTGCAGTACCTGCAATTTACACACGCGGGAAACGGGATACTTAAATCTTTCAGGAGGATGTCGTGCAACGGGCTGAACTTCGCTCGCTCCTGTGTACCTTGGCTTCAATCCTGATCTGGGTATCAGTTTGGGTCCCGAGTTTCGTGCTCGCTTCAAGTCCTGTCGATACCCCTCAAGATCACTTTTCAATTTCCGATGTTCCGAGACACGGTTTCACACCCAATGTCGGGCAATTCGGCGATGTTGATACAGTCAAGTTCAGGTACACGCGCCCGGGGTTGATGGCATGGTTTACAGATACCGAGATGGTATATCGGTTCTTTCGCAAAACCGATACGACCCCGCCGAATGGTGGGCTGAGTGATCCATCCAACTTAACAACAGATGAATTCCTCGACCATCCTATCGAGAGGCTTACGATACGCTCGAATCTCATCGGCAAAAGCAGTTCGATTTCCCCGATTGGAGTCGATGAAACTGGATATCGGACCAACTACTTCATTGGCAGGAATCAGGACCGGTGGTTCACCGATGTGCCCTGTTTCAAACGAGTCCAATACTCGGGAGTGTATCCCGGTATCGATCTTGAGTTCTATGACAATTCCTCACATCTGGAGTTCGACTTCGTTGTCATGCCGGGAGCGGACATCCAGCAAATTGAGATGAAGTTCACCGGTGTGGATTCCATATCTCTCGGAGACAATGGTGACCTGCTGATCGCTACCGAATGGGGCAGCATCCGTAAGCAGAGACCTTTCATCTACAAGATAGAGGGCGATTCGAAGATCGAAGTGGAAGGAAGCTACAGGATTATCTCCCGGAGTTCCTTCGGTTTCGAACTCGCAGACAGTTCAACCCGTGATTTCCCGATCGTCATCGACCCGATCCTGCTCTACAGCTTCTACCTCGGAGGTTCAAGTGATGAATTCGAGTATGGATACGGAGGCGGGGCGATAGCTCAGGACTTCCATGGAGGGCTGTTCGTATGCGGTCACACTCTTTCAGATGACTTCCCGACCGCGTCGGCGGATCAGGATGAATTCGGGGGTGGTCATTGTGACGCTTTCATCACCAAGGTGAACTCCGATGGTTCGGGACTCCAATTCAGTTCTTACATCGGGGGAAGCGATTATGATCGCGCTTTCGGTGTTGCGTGTGATTCGATGGGCAATGCATACATCGCCGGACACACTAATTCACTGGACTTTCCGATCATGAACGCGTTTCAGGATTACAACCGAGCACATTTCGATGCATTTGTCGCCAAGCTCACCGCTACGGGCAACAACCTGATCTACTGCTCCTATTTCGGTGGTAACAGCACGGAAACAGCGTTCGGGATCGCTGTAGATCCCCAGCGGTGTGCATACATTACAGGATGGACCCAGTCCACGGATCTCTTCCGCACGACGGCGCCGATCCTGCCATTTTCCGGCTATTTCGATGCATTTGTGGCTAAGGTTGATGCGGCAGGCTCCGGTATCGTTTACGGCACATACATCGGTGGTACCGATGGAGACTACAGCTACGATATATCTTGCGACGACCTTGGGCATGCCTTCATAACGGGGTACACGGTGTCGGCGGACTTCACGACAGTGAACGCGTTCGAATCATCACACAGTGGCGGCAGTGATGCTTTCTGCACCCGCATCGCCGCGGACGGTTCCTCGATCGATTTCAGCAGTTATCTCGGAGGCAGCGGTTCGGACAGGGGCTGGACAATCGAAAGCAGCCGAGACGGGAGAGTCTTCATCGCCGGCGTGACCGGATCGGAGGATTTTCCGGTTAGGGACGCATATCAGCAGTATCTCTCGGGTTCTACGGATGCATTCGTCACACAAATTCCCGGAGACGGTACGTCAATCTTGTTATCGACCTTTCTCGGTGGCTCTGGTGACGATGGAGCTTACGGGATTGCAACTGACAGGTTCGGAGTAGTCTACGTTGTCGGAACAACCTGCTCCAGCGATTTTCCAACCGTTGATCCAGTACAGCCTACAAATGCCGGGTTCGCCGATGCCTTTGTCAGCAAGCTCGATCCGATCTCGTCAACACTGCAATTCAGCACATTCATTGGGGGCTCGGAGATGGAAGAAGGATATGACATCGCCGTAGGGAGCTTTGGTGAAATGTATCTGGCAGGCAGGACATCATCAATAGACTTCCCCATTTCCGGTCCACTCGGGCCCGACAACAATGGCAATTTCGATGCATTCGTGACAAAGATTGGTGAAGAGATAGCAGTTGTTTGCGGTGACGTGAACAACTCCTCGGAGGTCGACATCGACGATATCGTATACTTCGTCAGTTGGGTATTCACCGGTGGAGTCTCGCCGGTTTCATTCCTTGCAGCCGACGTCAACTGCGATGGAGTCGCCGACATCGACGATATCGTTTATCTGGTGACATACATATTCGGGGGCGGACCAGAACCCTGCGCCCTATGCTAAACCAGTTCTATTATTGAAGCGGATTCCGGCTACTTGCCGTTTTGAGATTGAACAGGCGGGATTCCAAGCCTTGCCATTTCTTCATCAAGTTGCTTGGAGTTCGGGTAGCGTCCAGTAACCCATAGCCAGAATCTCTTCACAACTGACTGGCGTTTCAGATAAGCCTTGAGATTCTTCTTATACTGTTTCTCTCGAATCTTCAGATCCGCATCATACTGCTCTATCAGTTGAAGCAGGCGCTCTACATTGTCACGATCTTCCATTAACTCCCTGAAAGTATCGTAGTGCTTCATAGAGAAGAGGGTCTGGACTATCGGCTCGAAGAACACCATGACCTGTGATCCAATGAAGCTGAGGGGTTTCGCTGTCTCCAGAGTCATGATCGCCGGCACTGCCATACGCCAATCAACAACTTTCTTTGCAACCTTCTCCAGAACCTCCTGCTGCTCCGGTGTAACTTCTTCCGGAGGGTCCTCGTTGGACTTTCCACCGGGAAATACGTCCTTAAGCCCCATTCGCAGTCCCCCCTATCTTGGATCTGACAAAGTCGATGATCTTCTGTTTGTCGAAGTCTCCAAATCGCAGGTAAACTCCCCTGAAGTTCTCCAACCTCGATGGTCGAGGGAATGGTGAAAGAAGAACTCCGTTGCGGTCAGTGTAGAATGATCTGTAGGCTGACCAGTTCTTTTTCATGCTCGTGATCGTGTATTTCACGACGATGTGATCTTCATAGAGCCTGTAACCTGTTGGGAAATAGAAACCCGCCAGCGATCCCAGCAGGATCAGGGAAGCAAGCGCAGTGAAGAGCGGAGAATACGTCCATGTATAGATGCCCACAGCGACCAAACCTATGAATATGGCCACAAGAACCGCTGCTACCGGCTTCTTTCGTGCCGGGTGCGACACCCACTCCAGTACCGGGTCCTTCTGGACTTCGCTTTGATCGCCCGTCTCTTCAGTCTCTTTCATTCAGGTAAACTACTGAAACGATCCTTCGATGTCAATCGGATTGAGCAGAGTTCACGGGTAGAACTCTGTTCAATGACGCGTCCGCCTGCAAGAACTTTGCACAGTTGGCAACTCCCGTACTCAATGGCGTATTCTTGCCACCAATGCTGCCGATACACGTGCAAGGAGGCATCATGACAAGACATCCAGCGATAATTCTGTGTCTTCTGGCCCTACTGACTTCGATCGGGCAGGCGGAGATACTGAAAGGAAGCTTCAAGGATCATGACGGGAAGCCTATTCCCGACCTTATGGTATTCGCAGGCTGTCGCGACAACTACTTCTTCACCGATGAGAATGGGGAAGTTCTCATTTATGCCGAACCCCAATACGACGGCTGTGCCATAGAGGTCTATCACGCGGACTTCCAATCGAGAAGATTCCTTCCAATGATGGACAGGAATCAGGACACAACTTTCTTCGAATTCAAACTGGTCAGGTTATCGGAACCCGAACCTGTAATGCCAAACCGAACGAGCAGCAGGTTCAATTCATTTGAAGTGTGTGACGGCAACGCAATCCTGTCCTCTATTTCAGCCGAGGAAAACCGTTTCGAGATAGGGATCTCGAATTCAACATCAGCCGATCGTGCGGCGATATGCCTGCTGGCCATGAGTGATGATGAAGTTGTTCTTCAGGGAGAAGGTAAGGGCTATGATTTGGAGCAGGCGAGGCGCGTTGTATTCGAAGCGGCAAGCCTGAACGGGACCATCGAAGCCAGTTTCTTCGCCCTCGCTGATGCCTGCCCGCCATCTCCGGGGACATGTCCGGAGACGAACGTGTCGCTGGATTCGAATTTCCAGCTCATAAGTATTGACCTCACCCGATGGAATCTAAATAACATCGAGTCGATCTGGGGCTGCAAGATCGGGGATCTTGAGGATGGACACAAAGCTGTTATCGCGGTAAAGAATCTGAGAATCGTCAAAGCCGCACCACCCGACGATCAGAGTGCCGGGATTCAATGATTATCCTCACGACACTATTCAGAACCAGAACTATGACTCTTCATCAGCGTTCACCGTTTTGAGGCTGCCAGTTCCCTCTGCAACAGTCACATCCTGTTCTTCGACATCATCCGTGAAGTTCTGCAGTGACGGGGTTATGACCCTTGTGACATACCTGCTACTCATCAATCTCAGAAGCGCTGCATAGTTGACGCGAAACGAGATAGTGTCTCCCATGCGAAGACTCCCCTTCTCATCACCTACATTGACAACAAGAAGATCGCTGCTTGCACCTGCTATTGAGTATTCGGGATTGATCGGCGTAAGCCCTGAAACATCAGTGTCCAGTTCACCAATACTAACAAGCGCTCGGTAACCACGCTGGCCGGGGACAGTTTCCTCCGGGGATTCATTGTCGAACGGTGATGTCACGCCCGCCTCTCCAAGAGGTACCAGGCCTTTCTCCTTAATTTCCGCGATCTCAGCCTCGACCGTAATTGCATCGTTACGAAGTCCGGGAAGCGTTCCACCGTTTAGCAGGTCCGTTCCGAGAAAGACAGCTTCACCAACTCGGAAATGGTTGATGGCTTTGGGAAGCTGTCCTGAAAGCAGGACAGGCAGCACCGCTGTAGATCCTGCAGAAACGAGAGGCAGCATGCGACCGAATTTCAATTCCAACAGCTCACGATACAAGACGAGCTGCGTGAATTGATCAACTGTCGGTACGATTCCCGATAGACATCCGAGATTCGTTCCAATGCCGATTACATTGATATTCTCCAGCCTGAATATCTCATCATAGAAATTGACGAGAGTTCCCGGCAGAATGCCCTCGCGCAGGTCCCCCAACTCAATCATAATGACTATTCGATGTATTTTGCCCTGGGCCATCGCCTCGGCATTGATTGCCTTTATGGTCTCGATTTCGCTATTGAGACTGATATGAGAATAAGACACGACATCCTTGACGGATGACAGATCGGGAACCCTGAGATACCAGACTTCGAACTCACCTTCAGGATTCTTTATCATCTTCAGATTCTCGAGCCGGGAATCACCGATGGACTGAACACCGAGGGCCAGTAAGGCTTTGATTGTCTCACGGTGTCCACACAGCACCTTCGTAACAATCGTCCAGGTTGCACCGTATTTCTTCATCCACTGGCCGATAACGCTCATATTGTGTCTTAAGACATCAAGATCTATTATCACCCGATTCACTTGATGTACCTCATTTCCGCGTACTTGCTTGTCATGCCCAGCCTCTCGTAGAGCCTCTTGGCTGGGTTGTCATACTCGACATGAAGCTTGACATCCCCCTCGGCCAGTTCGAAAGCCTTCGTGATGATCCTGGACCCCAGTCCCGAACCTCGACTGGAAGGATCGACGGCCACATATACGAGGATGTTTTCCGGTATATACCCCCCCATTCCTGTGCGCAGCATCACCAATGCGCCGACCGGGTTTAAGTCAGCTTCTGCTAAGAGTACAAAACCGCCTCTGCTCCCGTCAACCGATAACGCATACTCGATAGCGGACTTGACCTGGTCAACCGGATCGTCGTATGGCTTCAGACTCATGTGGAGGAAGTCGGCCAAGGAATCCACACTTATCCATTGTGGCATATTTCTCAAATCTCTGATCTCGTGAATCGTTACTTTGCTGGTTTCCAATCTCTCGACTCCTGTCTCGTTTCTGCTCATTCTCGCTCCCCTTCCAGAGGATGTTACTTAGTCTTCGGTCTCCTTGATTTCAGAAGACTCGGACATCGGGTGACTCATCAGAATCGGTGCAGCATCAATCGCCTCAGCTTTCATCATTTCAGCCACTCTTGCTAATGAAGATAGGATTTGTGTTTGCTCCCAGTGATTGAGCCCTTCGAGCCGTGCGATGAATTGATCCTGCAACGGTGACGGTGCAGAACGTGAAAGCTCTCGCCCGTTGTCCGTGACGCTTACGAACACTCTGCGCCTATCAGTATCGGATCTGGATCTCGACACCAGGTTTCGCTTCTCAAGCCTGTCGATTATGCCGGTCAATGTGGCATTGCTTAAACTCACCCGCCTGGCGAGTTCACCAATGCTGACTGCACCGTTCTTCTCAATCTCTTGCATTATAACCCGCTGTGGAACCGTCAAGTTGCATTTCTGCATCAGTTTGCGCGAGTGTAGATCAACCGCCCTGAAGATGCGTCGCAGTTCAACCAGTATATGGTCCGATATAGAAAGCTCAGCCGACAAATCCATTTCTCCCTCTAAATTTTGTGTACTAAATATCTGTATACAAAACAATTTGTAAAGAAGTTTCTGAATTTTCTTCGTTTTTTCAAGTCAGAAGCAGGACTTGGTTGCGCTATTTCTCTACCATTCATGAAGTTATGCCATATCAGCGCGAAGTCGGTTTTCTCTGGAACTTCGGGTACCAATGCCTTATTTTGGACATCAAGGGAGATTTCAATGCGTGACTTTCTGCTATTCTCAGCCATAACACTTGCGTGGGGCGGAAACTGGCTGTTCGTCAAAATGGGTCTGGAGACATCACCACCGTTTTGGCTTGCAAGTATACGGTTTATCATTGCCTTTCTGTCCATGTCAGCTATTGTCCTTATCAGCAAAGCGGATTACGGCCCTGTCAAGAGGAACTTCTGGCGAATAATGCTGGTCGGAACACTGTCCTACGGTGTCGGCTACGGCCTGATTCATCTGGGCCAGGGTAGTGTATCCGCCGGAACCGCATCGGTGCTGTTCGCTGCAATCCCGTTCTTCGTCGCCATATTCTCCCTCAAATTTCTCCCGGATGAAAGATTGGACTATATTAAGGTGGCTGGTATCGCCGTCGGGTTCGCGGGAATAGTGGTCATCTACTTAGGCGATATTTCCCTTCAGGGGCCCTCGGCACTGGTTGGTGCGGGGATGATAACGGTCTCGTCTGCAACCGCTGCTTTTACAACTGTTTACATTAGACGTTACCTCCGGGAGGTCGATCCGATTCTTCTCACACACACTCAGATGATCCCGGGATTCGTGATCCTGTTCTTCTTCGCCCTTCTCCTTGAAGACTCGAGCGCGATTCAGTTCAATACGAATACTGTCGTTTCGGTTCTGTACCTCGGTTTGTTCGGCACCGCCTTTTCATTCTGGGGATTCTTCTACTTACTTGCGCGGGTTAACGCTGTGAAGCTCTCGCTGATAGGATTCCTGACGCCAGTGGTAGCCCTGTCCCTCGGCTGGTTGTTCCTCGGGGAAATGATGTCGGCGAGATTCGCCCTCGGGACCGTATTAGTCTTGTGTGGTGTCTGGTTTGCTTCACGCGAAAGCGCACCACGATCCATCAGTCATCGAGATCAAGGAAATTATCAGAAGTCATAACCTACATCTATGTAGGCCCTGTCGTAGCGATGTTCCGCCCTGCCGTAGCTGATCGAGAATGGGCCTAATGGCGTATCGTAAGCCAGTTCGAAACCAAATGCATGCCTTAAGCGGTCAAACCTTACGTCTTCAAGCGTTGTCCAGACATTCCCGAGATCATACCGGACGGTCAAATACAACCTGTACGGCAGATTGACTCGAACACCCAGATTACCCCTGAACAGCTTGTCACCGTTAAGTTCGTCATGGTGGTAACCGTAAAATGTCCTGTTTCCCCCCATGAAGAACTTCTGCGTAGATGGAAGTTCCACATCAGAAACGCCCAGCGCAAATCCGGGCTGAAGAGTGACCTCCGGTGCCACAGGAACTTGCCCTATCCAGTCAAAGTACACTTTCTTATAGCGATCCTCTCCGCCAAAAGCATCATAGGCCAGTTCGATATAGAAATGCGATGCTATCCCTGTTCGAGGGAACGGGTAGCGGTCAAGATTATCCAGTTTGGCTCGAAGTGTCAATGTGCGCAGGCTTCTATGCGTCAGTCCCGTAAATGATGGAAGGTCGATTCGTATTCTCTCAGCTCTCACTTCAGCGGTAACGACTCCAAACCGTGAAATCTGCTGACCGAAGGCAAATTCTGCGCCCGTGTGCCGTTCACGGTTGAAGCCAAGTGAAGTATTCTCACTGTAAAGATCGCGCTTGAGTCGGTTGTGATACAAAGAAAAGTGGTATGTAAGGTAAGTCTCGAATATCCGGTCAGCCTCGAAGTGGAAGCTGTAGAATTTCCTCATTTCTCCGTATTGCACGCGAAAGAAAGCCTCCGAGGAGAAGCCGAAGACATTCGCATCTTCAAAATCCACCAATGACTCGGCATGGTAATGCTCGTGGTAGTGAGCGCCGAGTCTCAGAACATCGAACTTCTTCTCTTTGACCTCAATGTGGACAACAGCCATATCCCCCTGCCGCTCGACGTCAAAGCTAACTCTCTCGAATAAGTCCGTGGAAAGAATATTGGACATGCCCCGTTCCGCAGCATCAATGTTGTAGGGTTGCCCCGGTTTGAGCGTGAAATTGCGCTTTATGACCCACCCCTTGGTCCGATCGTTGCCTCGGATCATCACCCTTGATATCAAGCCTTCGGAGATGAAGAAGAAGGTTGAGTCCGGTCCTTTATAGTATCGTACTGAGTCGACTGTAAACAGGTCATACCCTCGATCCCTGTAGAGTTCAGTCAGGCAATTGCGAACCTGCTCAAGCTTCGCCATACCCTCAAGACCGCTCTCATCCCAGCAGATAGACTCTTCTATGACATCATCAGGCACTGTACGATTGCCAACCCATCCGATATTCGTACTCAGGTTCAATTCACGAGCATTGATTACGAGTATCCGGATAGAGTCCCGCTCGCAAACGGAGATTTCCAGATTTGAAGCTGAACCTTCAGACATGATCCCGCTGGCAGCCTTCTTAATAGTGGATTCAGTGAGATGCCCCGCAGAAGCCAGTTCAGTAGATAAGGCTCGTGTGTACGGGCTATCATGCAGGAATGCAGGTATCTGAATCGAATCGACCGGAATCGCTGCCGACGCCTCTCTGTTAACTTCAAACTCCCGCGCTCTTTTTCGAAGCTCCGGAATGACAGCTTCAGCCGCCCTGTAACCCTGTTCTATCAGGAAGTCGAGATTGCTGAAATCTGTCGCCTGATGTCCGCCGATCTCTGGAGTGATAACTATGTCAGCCAGTTCGAGTTCTCTGTTTCGTTTTTCATACTGCATTACAGTAGTAGTCTGATTCGCTATGTCGATGGGGTCCAGAACCTCATCCCTCGTCAACAAGGGGGAAGTCGTGTTGACAGCAATCGTGATGTCAGTGCCGTATTCCTGTGCGATCTCTACCGGAATCGGCATCAGCAGGCCACCGTCCATGAGTATCATCGAATCCATCTCCAGCGGAGTAAACGCAAGCGGAATTGACATCGTCGCGCGCAACGCATCCGCGAGGTTCCCCCCACGAAGGACAACGGGTGTCGCGGTAATGATGTCAACGGCACAGATAGCCAATGGCGTTCGCAACATATCGAAGTTGTGACCGGACCTGTAGTTTGCCTCAATCGACAACCGGTTGAGCAGGCTGTTCAGCTTCTGCCCGACCGTAATGGCGGTAGGAATCGTAGGTTTGAAACCGTCGAATCGAAGAGTAACGAGGTGTTTCTTGTTGTCCTCTTTCTGGGTGACATAGAGCATAGACCTATCAGGAGTATCCGAGAAAAAACCTGACCAGTCGACGAATTTTGCGAGTGTCTCGAGGCTGTCAGGAGATATGCCTGCCGCCCAGAGACCTCCCATAACACCACCCATACTTGTACCCGCCACGAAGTCGACTCGGACGTCATTGTCCTCCAGAGCCTTGAGTACACCTATATGGGAGAACCCTCTTGCTCCACCACCTGAAAGCACGAGGCCTATCCTGGGATCGTCCGAGCTGAGCTGCTTCGATGGGAAGCCATGAGTTACCAGACTGTCAAGATCCAGACTGACAATTGCACGGTCTCCCCCCCAGGCTACTGGCGCTGGAAGCGCCAACAGAAATAGCATCGCCAGAGAAATGAATCTAATTACGAAATACACCGCATGAATTTATGAAACACGGCACTTGCGCGCAACACAAATTGCCGCAATTGTTTAATTGACAAGCCTCAATGCGGAGGGCTAAATTCAGCATATGAAACTCAACGCCCGAAAACTCGCCTACTTGAGAGAGCTTAACACCAAAAAGGGAAGGCGACAGCACAGCGCGTTTCTGGCGACCGGTGTGAGAGTTATTCGCGAAGCAATCTCAGCGAATGCATCCATAGAGTTCATCGGGGTCGCAAAATCTGAATTGTCAGCGGCTGGCAAAGAACTCTTAGAAAGTCTGAAGCCATATGCACTATTCGAAGTATCCGCCCGAGATATGCGAAAGCTCGATGCTTCGAAAACATCGCAGGGATTGATTGCCGCCATCAAAATGCAACCTTCCGAGGATGAGTCCGCGAGCGGTCAAAGAGGCCCTGTGCTCGCGCTCGACAATCTGTCAGACCCATCCAACGTGGGTTCGATCATCAGGTCCGCTCTCGCGTTCGGTTTCCGCCGGGTGTTGTTAAGCGAGGGTTGTGTTGAGCTTTACTCTCCGAAGGTTCTGCGCTCGTCAGCAGGCGGCGTTTTTCATCTCGAGCTCTTTCCCGACTGTGACCTCGTCGACGAACTTATCAAGTTACGGGATCTGGATTTTCAGATTGTCGGGACAGCAGGTAATGGGAGTGACATATCAACTATTTCATTTGACGTGGAGAGATTATGTCTTATCATCGGGAGTGAAGCTCGCGGAATCTCACCGGAGGTATTGGCGCTATGTGCAGAAGTCGTCAAGATACCAATGAGCAGCTCCTGCGAGTCTCTCAGCGCCCCGGTTGCAGCCGCAATAGCAATGTATGAGATAGCAGGAAGAAGCCGGAAAGAGGCAATCGATTGAAACAACATATTCCCGGCGACGTACTAAGATAGAAGACGAAAGGACTTGTAAGAGTATGCTGAACCGAATGATCCTGATATTCATGCTGATATTGCTTCTGTTCTGCTCCGTTAATGCACAGGAGAGCGAGCGATCTCAGAAGAGGATAGTGAATGTCTCCGGCGAAGTCTATGAATCTGAGGCGGTTACAGAACAGCTTGCGACAGGGCCCTTTTCCAGAGTAATTCTTAATACGTCCGGTGGGTTCTCGGGAAGCGTCTCGCTCAAAGCGGCTGAGTCAGGTTACAAGCTTAAGTACTACAAGAAGATGAAAGCTCGTTCCATGGATGAGGCACAGCATTTCGCCAACTTCATTGATGTGAAAACGACACAGAACAACGGTGACTTGATTATAGAAGCAAATGCGAAACTGGATTCACCCTGGCAGGGTACCGATCAAGCCGGGATGATCCGGCTCGAAATAACAGTTCCCCAGTCTATTCAGGTTGAGGTAAATGCCGAGAATTTCGACACTCACGTGGTTGGCCCTTTTTCCAATGTCAGGGTAAAGAATGAGTTCGGCAGAATCATGGTTTCTGGCGTAACCGAAAAGCTCTCGATCGCATCCAGTAACAGCCAGGTCCTCATCAGCGAGATTCGAGGCGAAGTGGAAGTATTCACTTCAAACAACATGATACGTGCGAGGGATGTCGATACTGGGGATAAGGTTGCAGTTCTCAGCAATGAGTATGGTGTTATAGAGATCTCGAACTTCGCAGGCAAACTCGACTGCGAGACATCGTATGCTTCTGTGGACGCAAGAGGCCTGAAGCTGTTGGGAGACGGTTCGAGAATCATCACCAGCTACGGCTCGATTGATGCGGAGATAGTCGAACTACAGAATGCGGTCCTGTACCTGGAAGACAACTTCTCCAATGTCGAAGTAACGCTTCCGGAGGACGTTGAATCAACTTTTGACTTGAATGTTGACAGGGGCGGAAGAATTCAGATGACCGGCATACCCATCGTACCTGAGGAACTCGAAAGCGAACGCCTTCTCGCCAGAACCGACAACCCCAATTCCCAGATAAGGGTCGACATCTCGGGCATCGGTACCGTGAGTATCAAAGGCAGAAAAGTCTACGGATCCCCCTAAGAACCGGCCTCGAGACTCATCACGGCCTGATACACATTCCAGCAGGCCCATTCGGGCGAACATCCCATCCCAAACTTTCCTTGCAGGACTCCATGAGACAGACTATGATAGGGCTGAGAAGTATAAGCATGCTGACAAGTCACAGCTTCCGCGATTGCGGAAGACAAACACACAGTACGCCTGGAAATGAATCGTCAGGGAGTGACCATGAAATCAGGGAAGATTCTCATACTCACAGGACTGATACTCGTATTACTGGTCAGTACCTCCTGGGCTGTTAGATACCCAGCCCTGAACTACCCTCACGCACCCAGATCCGCAGCATCGGTTCACGGTTCGGAGTCGGTATTCTTCAATCCGGGTAGCCTACGATCCACACCCGGCCTTAACATGATGTACTACCATTCATTCAATGACTCCACCTTCGACGGAGACAACGGTCTGGTCTTTGCCAAGCGTGGACTGGGAATAAGTTACTACAAGCTGCATCTCGACAGGGATCCATCGGTAAGCTCATGGACCATTGCGTTCGGAAGTGGGTTCAGCAGAGAGTTGCTGGTGGGTGGAAGCTACACATTCTACAAGACCGACCGGCAGGGGTATCACAACGATCACTTCTGGAAGTTAGGGTTGACATATAGGCCGAACCGAAATCTTTCGATAGCTGCGGTCGCTGATAACCTCAACAGAATGGAATTCGACGGTGTCGAGACATCGATGAAATACACGATCGCTGCGGCGATTCGAGCGGCTGACGACAGGCTTACGCTTGCCGCTGACTATGACTTCTATCAGGACGAGGAGTTTAACGAAGGCTCACTGAGAGGTCTCGCGGAAGTCAAGCTGAAGGAAGGTGTCTGGCTAAATGGTCACCTTGACGAAGAAGGGGCCTTCGGGTTCGGTCTGACTTTCGCATTCGGTACTTCTCTTGCGGGAGCATATGTCAACTATGATGATGATCAGGAATTTCTCAACGGAGTACTCTACACCGGGTACAGCGATCACCCCCGAGGTTATGCTGCTTTCGAGCCACGAAAGCATATCACACTACGCCTGTCCGGAAATTACTCGGAAGAAAAACAGAGAAGCTTTCTGTGGCGTGAGGGTAGAATGTCTTTCTCCGAACTCATACTTGGGATTGAGAAGATTTCGGAGGACAACAACGTAAATGGTCTCGTTCTGTATATCGATCATCCGCGTATGGGATTCGCTCAGCTGGAGGAACTTCGAGAGAAGCTTCTTGAGTTCAGGAGCAAGGGCAAGACAATCGCGGCTTACCTGTCACCTTTGTCCGGTACCGGGTTCTACTACATCGCGTCCGCCGCAGACAAGATAGCGATGCAGAGAGTTGACGCGCTTGCCCTCACCGGTCTGCTTGCCGAAGTGACGTATTACAAAGGAACCCTCGACATGCTCGGCATAGAGGCTCAGATAGAGCGTGTAGGTAATTACAAATCATTAGCGGACCTGATGACTGCAGACAGTCTCTCTCCTTATCACGAGGAGGCTATCAATGCCATGCTCGATGATCTTTGGGGTGAAGTCGCATCCGCCATCACGAAATCAAGGAGGCTGGATCGATCTCAGCTCGACGAACTGACTGACAGATCCCCAATGAGTTCGGCAGAAGCTCTCGAAGCGGGCTTGGTGGATACGCTGCTATATCCGGACGAATTCCAAAGATGGGCGACAGGAATGATGCAGAATACATCAGACGAGAGTTTCCATACATACTGCAGGCGGCAGGAATACGACAACAGATGGGGCAATCGAGACAAAGTCGCCATCATCCCCGTTGAGGGAAGTATTGTCTACGGAGGAAGCTATAACAGCTTGTTTACAGGCAAGGCGCTTGGTTCCTCTACCTTAAACCGTTCGATCAGAACAGCCCGCAACGACAAGTCCGTGAAAGCTGTCGTGCTCAGAGTAAACAGCACAGGCGGTGAAGTATTCGGATCGGAATCTATTTGGAGAGAACTCAGAATCACTCGAGAAAGCAAGCCGGTTATAATATCGATGGGCAATACAGCGGCTTCAGGAGCGTATCACCTGTCAATCGCTTCCGACCACATATTCAGCAGGAGGACAACCCTCACAGGATCAATCGGGGTGATCTACGGCAAAGCGAATCTCGCTGATCTGCGGGAAAAAATCGGATTCTCGACATTCCATATCAAACGCGGAAAGAATGCTGACATCTACAGATCTTCGCGAGGTTACTCCTATGAACAGCGCACGAAGATCAAGCAACAGGTTGAACTTGTCTACGAGGACTTCGTCAGCAAAGTAGCTGAATCGAGACAGATGACCTATGACGATGTCGACGCGATAGGCCAAGGAAGAACCTGGACTGGAATCCGAGCGCTTGATCACGGGTTGGTTGACGAAATCGGTGGAGTCTCTGAAGCAATAGACGCGGCATGCACGGCGGCTGGAATCAACCGCGCCGATGCCATAATTCAGGTCTACACTTCCCGGAGCGGATTCGATCTGCCAAGTTTAGAACCGCTCAGACTCGCGGACGCCATATCCGGCATCTTCAAATCATCCGAATTCGATGACTTACCGGATGATCTGGCCCACTTGATCGATGACGGGTTCTATTTTAGGGCCCCATATGAACTGCAAATAAGGTGAGAACCCTCCCGGCAATCACTAACGAAAAGTCACTAATCAGGTATAGAAGACCCATAAGACATCCTCCGAATCTCGTCAGGAATGACCAAAACTAACGGCTTTTTATCTTGACTATAGCTTTCTGTTCTATCATTCTTGACACACTTGATTCTAAGGTACGCATTTGTAATCCACCCTTGCGTGGACGAAGAGTGTCGCCTGTTGAAACAGCACAAAAAGGTAGCGTTTAGCGAGAAAAGTCGTTAGCCAACAACGCATTGGAACTGTTGAATTTCGGAGGTAAGACCATGAATTTCACGAAGACATTACTGATTATCGCTCTTCTCACCATTGTGGGAGCCGTAGGGCTTACGGCGAGTGCTGAGGATCTGACAGACAACTTGTCGATCACAGCCGAGGTCAGAGCTCGTGCAGAGGGCCACGACACCGACTTCAACAGCGATACGAAGATGTACAGTTTTGGTCTCCTCAGGACCAGAATCAACCTTGACCTGTATCAAGACTCTCCTGTTCGAGGCTTCATCCAGTTGCAGGATTCTCGCGTCTACGGTCAGTCCGGATCAGGTTCCGGGACGCTGGAGAATGATGAGAACCTCGGACTCCACCAGGGTTACTTGCGGGTTGCCTGCAAATACATCGATCACATGTATATGAAGATTGGGCGATTCGAGTTCCCGAAGGGAAACGAGCGTGTTCTCGGTGCGGTTGGCTGGAACAATGTCGGGAGGACATTCGATGGAGCAACAGTCGGATTCGACAATGAAAACGTTCACATTCAGGGCTTTGGTATGATGATAGACGAACGTTACGTTCAGTCCAATGATGACGTGATGCTCTGGGGTGTGCATGCTGAGATCAAGGACCCCGATATTGACTTCTTCCTGCTGTGGGACAGGGATAACCTTAGAGATTCGGAGGATGTTGCGCGCACCAGCAGATTGACCGCAGGGCTTTACAGGCAAGGTGAGTTCTCTCAGTTTGACTACAATTCGAACCTCGCCTACCAGTTTGGCAAATCCTACTACGATGCCCTGGATATCGCAGCATATCTCGTGACTCTTGAGATCGGATATACATTCGAGACCGAGAAATATGTTCGCGTTGCCGCCGGGATAGATATGACCTCGGGAGATGATGACCCGGCCGATGACAAGGACAATACTTACAACAATCTTTACTACACCGCGCACAAGTTCCGCGGTCACATGGATCTGTTCACAGGCTCACCAATGCATGGTCTCAATGACCTGTTCTTCAAGGGCGAGTTCAGGCCCGACGACATGTTCTCGTTCAATGGGCATTTCCACTACTTCATGTCGAATGTAGATTACAGTTCTGTGGTAGACGGTTCCGATACGAAGTCCATCGGAACGGAGATAGACATATTTGCCAAAATTCGCCCCTACGACAGATTTACGCTTCAGGTCGGAGGTTCGACCTTCATGGCTTCTGAGGACTGGCTGGGTGAAGACGCGGATGCGTCATATTGGCTCTATCTGCAAACTACTGCATCGTTCTAAGATGCCTGCGAATTCGAATTTTAAGCCGGGTCTTCAATCGAGACCCGGCTTAAGTGTAGAAGAAATCAAGTAATATGGAAAGGCTACTACTTTCAAGACAGGTTTTGCTGTGCGGCATACGCTACGGTAAAGACGGGCTATCCCGTTGCTTTGGTAATGAACTCTCACCTCTCATGACTGAGACCCTGTCAGAGCTTCATAAGAACAACCTCCCCGAAGAGGAGATCCTATTCGCTTTGGTCCGGCTTGTGAAACGCCGGAACCCTGACCTCCCGGATAAGCTTGTGCTGCCTCGTGAGGCGAGCATCGAAGATAGCTTCATGGAAATGAAGTCCACAGAGGCTTACCGGTCTATTGACAGACTAAATGAAATAAGTGAGTTCCGCCAGAAGTCGGTACTTGAGGATCTCGTATACTATCTTACTCAATTACTACATGAAAGACCGGAGTCTCTCTCCTGCATACAGGAGACTTTTCGAAACTGCCAGGACGAACTCCAATCTTGACTACCGGATAGTATCACCGGCAACAAGTTTTTCAGCGTAATCCAGCCCCTCCGGTAGTCTCACCGTTACCACGAACATCCCTCTCAGGTCGCCAGACGAATAACCGGTCGCCTTATCTTCGGGGTAAAGCTTGGAAACAGCCGTTCTGACGTCATCGTCGATGTCGCCTTCTCCCCCATGACATTTCAGGCAGAAATTGTTGACCCTGATTGGCTTGTAGTACTCGAAAGCTATCGAAGAATCCTGCTGTGACCATTGCACGAAGTAGTCGCTTTTGCTCGATGCTGTATCACCAAATGCTCTCAGCAGTAACATCTGAACCGAATCGGCCCGGTTGTCCGGGTTTCTGTTCTTGTCGCTTACCCTCGAAATCTGCCACCCAAAGTTCGAATGCGATTCAGCTATTCGAGGCGCAGCCTGCTGACATACGCTTAAAGCGGCTACCGTTCCCGCGCTGTCGATCGTGCCGATAAGTTCCTTCATCAACTTGCGGGCGAATTGACTGATGAATTCGTTCGATGCATTTTCGAGAAGATCCTGATCGAATTCCGATTGCAGTTCAGATTCCGCCGGTGCCATATCGGTCGAGACAAGGCAGAGAGAAGCGGTAAGCGCGATCAGGCAGAACGGTATTACGAATTTCCTCCGAAGCGACATGATTCGAACCTCCTGTTACAAAAGTCTTCGTTACAATGAGGCTCAGTTGTTCAATTCTTGAGGAAGATCCTGAAGAGCCCTATTCCGGTAAGGGTCGCCACACTGACAATGACTCCGGCAATGACAACCCCGAGAGCAAGGAACCAGAATGATTTCAGCTTGTCGAGTTTGAGGATCCACGCCGCCAGCGTCCCGGTGTATGCCCCTGTTACAGGTAGCGGTATCGCCACGAATAGCATAACTCCCCAGTATCCCCACTTCCCGACATTTTTCTCCGCTTTCTTTCTCGTTCTCACCACCATCCTGTCGAAGAACCGCCTGTACAGTTTGATCTTGTACAGCTGATGATGGATAGTATCCAGAAACAGGAATACAACCGGAATCACCACCATATTGGAAAGCACACAGATAAGGAATGCAAGTGGGAGGCTGATGTCACTCGCCACAGCGTAGGGGATTCCACCCCTGAGTTCAGCAATCGGGAGCACGGACAAGACGATAGAGTGAATTACTTTGTCCATAACCTGGTGCTATTCCTTCTTCACAACCTTCAATCTGTCTATCCGATGGCCTGTCTTCTCCGTGACGGTGAAGCTAACGTCCTCGTACTCGATCGTCTGGTTCACTCGCGGGATCTTTCCGAGGTAAGTATATATGAAACCACCAATCGTATCCGCAAGATCCTCGGGAAGGCTGGTTCCCAGAAGTTTATTGAACTCACTGACATCCATCCGCGAAGAGACGATCAACGATCCGTCTCCCAGAATTCTATATTCGATTTCTTCTGAATCGTATTCGTCCTGAATCTCACCGACTATCTCTTCGATTATATCTTCGAGCGTGATTATTCCCGCGGTACCCCCGAATTCATCGAGAACGATCGCCATGTGCATCTGCCTGCGCTGGAAATCTTTCAGCATCTCGGAGAGTTTCTTGGAATCCGGAACGAAGAACGGCTTCCTCAGAAGATCATGAAGAATGATCAAGTCGGCGTTCTGCAAAATGTTGATTATGTCTCTCGTATATACCAGACCGATCACGTTATCGACAGAGTCTTTGTATACAGGATATCGCGAGAATCCCTCTTCGGTTATGAACCTGAGAGACTCATCGGTGGACCAACCTATGTTGATGGCTGAGATATCGGTTCGGGGAGTCATAGCGTGGTGGACTGTTCTATCAGCGAATTTGAAGATAGAGGCCACCATCTCTTTCTCAGTCTGCGAGAAGTCACCGGATTTTTGGCCATCTGCAATTATCTGGACGATTTCGTCCTCCGTAATAGCGCTGTGCGATGGTACTTTGTCCTGCTTCAGGAGCCTGAGTACCAGTTGAGTGCAGAATGTCAACACTCTAACGGGTATGATCGCCAGCCTGATGAATACATATATGAATCTTGAGACAGAGAGCGCGATTCTCTCGGCATGCTGAAGCCCCAGTCGCTTCGGTACCAATTCACCGAGCACCAGTGTGAGAAAGGCTATGGAAACCACAACTATTCCGATCGAGATAGTATGAGCTGCCTGAGACGAGATGGAGGCAAACGCTTCATCAACAGTTACCGTAAGGGAATCGACGATCGTAGCACCACCGACCACCGACGCAAGCGTGCCAACAAGAGTGATGCCCACCTGTATCGCGGCTATGAAGCTGTCCGGGTTAGATTTGAGTTGCTTGAGCAGTTTAGCGCGACGGCTGCCCTTCTCGACAAGGCCCGCAATCCTGCTACGTCGAGAGGATATTAATGCATATTCGGATGCAGCGAAAAAACCATTTGCGAGAATCAGAACAAAGATGATGGCGAGTTCTAACCAACACGATTCCATTTCGACGGCAATATAGACAAAAGCCGAACCAACCGCAAGGTTCAATAATCGCCTCAGGGAGGCATCTCCTCAAAGGAGTAAAGATTCTTCGCTTCTATGTTTCTACAAGCGAATTTCCCGCTACCCTTTACTGCCAAATGTCCTTATATTCCCGCCCGTATGCATCTCGGTGAGAATGGGAAAACAACATCGTTAGTTGCTGTTGCGAAGATTATTCTTCTGCTGTACCTGTTTCTATTGTCGATTTCTTTGCTCGGATGCGCATTCAAGTGTTTCGGGCAGGACTTCGCCCATCAATTGATCTCTGCAACATCCAATCCATTTCTCGGTCTTGTCATCGGCGTAATAGTCACGAGTCTTGTTCAGAGTTCGTCCGTAACGACCTCTCTGATAGTCGGACTTGTCGGGGGAGGCGCGCTCAGTCTCAATTCAGCAATCCCGATGGTCATGGGAGCCAACATCGGTACTACCGTCACCAATACTCTCGTTTCTCTTGGTCAGATCACACACAAGCAGGATTTCAAACGTGCCTATTCGGCAGCCGTCGTTCATGACTCATTCAACTTCATCGCTGTCGCGATCTTTCTCCCGTTCCAGATCAAGTTTAACATACTCGGAAAGCTGGCCACTTCGCTCGGAGGCGTGATTGCCGACCTTGGAGGGGCGAAGTTCTCCAGCCCGGTAAAGGCGGCCGTCTCGCCGGTCGCGAAAATAGTGGTTGAGGCAGCCGGAAGCAACCCGTGGATACTAATCGCCATCTCTGCGGTACTCGTGTTTCTATCGCTGAACTTCCTTGTCAAGACACTTAAATCCGTAGTAATGTCCAAGGTCCAGGTCTTCTTCGACCGGGTTATTTTCAAGAACTCGTTAATAAGTCTGCTCTTCGGTCTACTTGTTACAGTGCTTGTGCAATCCAGTTCGATAACAACTTCTCTCATTGTCCCGCTCGCCGGAGCAGGCCTCCTGAACCTATACCAGGTCTTTCCCTACACTTTGGGTGCGAATGTAGGCACAACCGTCACAGCGATGCTGGCATCGCTGGCCACCGGTGAGATGGCAGCTGTCTCTGTTGCGCTTGCGCATTTGCTGTTTAACGTCATGGGAATCGTGGTGATATGGCCGATTAGATCCGTCCCTGTGAAGATGGCGGAATTCATGGCGAAGCTCGCAGTCAAAAACCGCTTGTTTCCGGTGGCCATTATAGTACTTTTGTTTTATGCCATTCCTTTGGCGGTCCTTTTCTTGATGAGGTAACACATGCTGAAAGCAATAATCAAACTATTCAATCGCGAAAGCCTTCTGGATCAGGCATACTCCGATGTCCTTACGATGCTCAAGGAAGACAAGGAGATGTTTGATGAGGCGATCCGTTCTCTCCGATACTCCGACACCGCGGAACTCCGTTTCGACTTTCGGGAGAAAGATCGGATGATCAATAAGTTCGAGAGAGAAGTGCGTAAGAAGGTGCTTACTCATCTGAGTGTCCAGCAGGGTTTTGATGTGTCGGCAGCGCTGGTTATTACATCGATTGTTCACGATGTCGAACGACTCGGGGACTACTGCAAGAACATCGCGGATCTGGCGAGGCTTCATCCGACAAGACTCCTGTTAGGCAAACACGAGATGGACTTCAACAGCATCGAGGAAGCCGTTTCGACTCGATTCCAGAACACGATCATTGCCCTTGAGACATTCGATACTAATCTCGCCGAGACAATACTCGACCGTCACTCGGACATCACCAGATTCTGCGACCAGTTCGTCAAGATGCTGGTTGATGAAAAGGTCGATGATCTTGAGGCGGGAGGGTATGCCACTTTAGCGCTGTATACAAGGTACCTGAAACGAATAACCTCTCACCTGTCTAACATAGCATCATCGATTGTGAATCCTTTTCACAGGATAGGCTTCAAGCCGAAGAAGCGTTCACTCAATAACGGTTCGGATTGACAGAAACGTATCAACAGGTGAGATAGCTGGCTGAGTCAAGTCGACTCATTCGCCTGTCTTGCCGGCCACCTTGCCAGCCTTCATGTCAATTTCTTCAGAGCTTGACTGCTCCTTGCCAGACTTCTTCGGGGGAAACATAATAGACAGCAGAATGGATAAGAGAAGAAGTGCGCCTACCGATCCGAGAGCGATACCGTTTGGTACATGCACGACTGACGACAGGAGCATCTTGACACCTATCAGGGCGAGAATGATTGACAGGGCGTATTTCAGGTAATGGAAAAGCTTCATCATTCCAGCCATAGCAAAGTAAAGCGCTCTGAGACCGAGAATGGCGAAGACATTAGAAGAGTATACTATGAAAGGATCGAGCGTAATCCCGAAAATCGCGGGTATCGAATCCAGGGCGAATACAACGTCAGTCGTTTCGACTACGACGAGCACAACCAGCAATGGAGACCCGAGCAGCAAACCATTTTCACGATGGAAGAACTTGCCATCCGAATAGGATTTTGAAATCGGCAGTATCTTCCTAACCAATCTGAGTACGGGGTTCTTCTCCGGTTCAATCTCCTTGTCATGGCCGAATCCCATTCGAATTCCAGTGATAACCAGGAATGCACCGAAGATGTACAAAACCCAGTGGAACTTGGAAATAAGGAATGCGCCAAGCAGGATGAAAATTCCCCTGAGTATCAATGCACCGAGTATGCCCCAGATCAAGACTTTGTACTGGAATTTGGCGGGCACTTGGAAGTAAGTGAAAATCATCAGGAAGACGAAGATATTGTCGATGCTCAAAGTCCTCTCGATTACGTAACCGGTAAAGAACTGCATCGCTACTTCGCTCCCCTTCCAGAAGTAGACTCCGACATTGAAAATCAAGGCTACAACAATCCAGATTATGCTCCAGATTACTGCCTCTTTGATGGAAATCTCGTGATCTTTCTTGTGAAATACGCCAAGATCAAGCGCAATCATCGCCAGAACGAGAATATTGAAGCTTGTCCACAGGAAGTATTTATTGGCAAGTAGTTCTATCAAAATCCGACCTCAGAGCTGTCGCGGCTGCCGTGAATTCCGATTGCGGCCTAACCCGCTTGACTTCACCTTCACGGCATTCGCTGTATATCAGGCAGCCAATATAACCATATGGCTGGTAACCTCAAGCAAATAATGCGCCTCCCTTCTGATTGTCACAACGGCTACGCCCTAACTGTCAAAAACGTCAAATTTAGTAACTGGACTTTTGCAGACAATGATCCCGACTGAGGCGAAAAACTTGAAAAGACTGATGGAGTACTACCTGCCTCTAAACAGGTGCGGGCCTACCCGCGAATAATCTTCGCTACCATATCGGATATCACGACCAATCCGACCAGCTTCCCGTGCTTGACCACAGGGACCCGATACAGGTCCTTGAACAGCATCATGGCAGCGACCTCAACGACCGAGTCGTCCTCTTCTACGGTTGGAATATCAGTGGTCATAAGCTCTTTGACGAGGATGCTGTCTTCCTGTTGAAGCAGGTTCTCGAAGGGTTCAGCCTCATAAGACAGGGCGAGATTCGATATGAGGGATTTGTAATCAGGCATGGCGGCCCTGATGAGGTCGCGATTCGTGATTTCTCCGATCACTTCCCCACCGGCCCCGACCACAGGAAGACCTGAAATTCGATGCTTGAAGAGTGTGTTCGCAACCTCTTTCAGGCTTGTATCGGGAGTCACCGTAACCGGATTCCTCGCCATGACATCTTTCACAGTCAGTTCCTTCTTCAGAGTGATCCCGGAAGACGCGACCAGATCGATAACTTCTTCGGGAGCGGTTGCCGAGAACAACGCCGACCTGTTCTCAGGATCCCGAGCGAACTCAGCGAGCGCGGATAGAGTCTGCAGGTAGAACTTCGAAATATTCCTCGGTGTAAGCATCAGGCAAATGATTTTGAGGGGTTGCCCGTCAAGAGTATCGTCACCGAGACCAGCCTTGGAGACTCCGAGCGCGACATACATTTGTTTGACTTTGTCGGTACGTGCGTGTGGAAACGCGAAGCCTCGTCCATACGATGTATTTTCGATCTCTTCTCTCTCGAATATCGCGTTGAGTGCAGCATCCCTATCGACGGAAGGGTATTTGGTGACAACCAGATCAAGGAGTTCAGTGATTGCGTCCGCCTTGGATGTAGCTTCAAGATCTACTTTGATGAGATCCGTCTCAAGAAGTCTGGATAGCTTCATTGTCTACACTGCCTCATTTTTTCCGATTTCCTGCCCTGCAATCCACTGCGCCGGACATGAAACTCCGCCGGATACCAAAAACTTGATAGCCTCCTCCAGCGGGACATCAAGCTGCCTGATATCTTCCTTGGGTATCATTGCCATGTATCCCGTGAACGGTGTCGGCGTCGATGGTACGAAAACAGCGCCGAATTCTCCCTTGATGTCTCCCTTAGTTAGATCGACTTCATTCGCGAGAAATCCAATGACCCATACTCCCTTTCGGGGATACTCGATCAGGGCAACTCTCTTAAAAGATGATACGGATTTCAGGGTGAATGTCTCAAGGAGTTGCTTGGCGGGGCTGTACACCGTGCGCACTATCGGTATCTTCGTAAGGAACTGCTCCCAAACACCGAACACCCTTCTTCCAAGAACGCTATGGGCCAGAATACCCACCAGCAGGACTATCAGCACGGTCACGACTATGCCGAGACCTGGTATCTCATATCCGAGGTATTTGGTGAAGAAGGGATTGAGCAGCCCATCAAGCCTTGTGAACAGGAAGCTGAGCACCTGATAACTGATAATCAACGGAACGGTTACCAGCAGTCCCGAAATGAAACGATTCCTGATGATGCCCGATACAGATTTTCCCACAGACATAATTACAGTGCCTCAATACGCCGTAATTCTAAGAAAACCTAAAGGGATGTCAAGAACTTACTTTCAACCCGCGAAGATAGATGCTGCTTTCTGCGCGAGCGAAATAAAAGGAGCTGGATAGACTACGATAGCGAATGTGAAAACCATGGCAATGACGATAGTTGCGCCAAGCATCGGTGCGAGCCTGACCTTCTCTCGCTCCTCGGTGGCTTCGACGAAGTACATCTGCCG
>Ga0272443_10000744_pt1 | contig 55625 bp, 49 predicted proteins | sample SSMAcet12_FD_193581 | JGI IMG/M metagenome (GOLD analysis project Ga0272443, IMG submission 193581) | Marine sediment archaeal communities from Little Sippewissett salt marsh, Falmouth, MA, United States - SSM-Acet-12 | ecosystem: Environmental > Aquatic > Marine > Wetlands > Sediment ... | reverse complement strand
ATCGCTTCCTCCTCGGTGCCGATGTGCATCGGCGTCTTTGCTGATTCCCGAAGATGGTAGCGATGGTCGTTCTTTCCGTGCACACCTCATTCCCTGCTCAATACACCACGCCTGTGGACTCTAACGAGAGAGCCTGTGAATCGCAGAGGCTTGATCGATGACATTCCAGCTGGTCTGAAGAATGCGTGAGGGCCAGACCGACGAGCGAATTCTGTGACAATCTGCGAAGGATCAGTGCCCTCTTCCGCCGAAAACGTGTGCAACCACGCCAAGCTTCCACCTTGCCCTTGTGACCATCGCTTCCTCTCTGGTGCCAACAATCGCCGGCCTCTCTTGATGAACTGAAGATGATCGCTGTCCGAAAAAGCCGTTCACTAAACTAGGCAATACACCACATGCCTAGACTTCAATATACTCTGTGCACTGTCCATTAACCTCAAGGCTCAACGGATCTCACCAGGGCTACTGAAGCAGGCGCACATGCTATCGGTATCTGTTGGGAGAGCTGTTCGCGAAGAGCGTCACGAGGAGGCCTGATGGGTCAACACCATTACGGGACTGGACACACTAGGAGCACTGCAACCTGTGTAGTGACCGAATGACCGGTTGAACACTTGACTTGACAAGCAGTCATATTCCATGATAGATTGTTCGCGTGATCCACATATCCTGTTGGAGGTGATCATTGGGGAGAATCTGCAACACGAAACCATCGGAATGTCTGGTCGCTTTGTATCGGGGGTTCAAGGAGGCAGTGAATGTTGAAAAAAGCTCTACTGATGATTGCAGTAGTCGCTCTTGGGGCTTTCCTAGTCTGTCAGGCAGGCGAGCGTCCCTTGATCGGTGTTATCGTCCCGACGCTTGCTCATCCGTTCTGTCGCTGTGAGATTGATCTTGCCGAACAGGTATGCGAAGTGCTTGGCGCAGACATCACAGTGTGGAACTACGAGTGGAACGTGGACAAAGAGATTGAGGGTATCGAGAACCTCATCACAATGGGAGTCGATGCGATTGTCGTCCATGCAAGCAATGCCGAGATCGGGGGAACTGAGATTTCTCTCGCGTCGCGAGCTGGTGTCCCCATCGTGATCACTGATCAGTATCCAGCTACCACAGAACTCGGTGATGATCCATATTTCGTGGGTTGTCTCAAGCTTGGCGATACGATTGCCGGATACAACATGACAATGACCCTCATCGACCTAGGCTACAAAGAATTTGCGTGGATCGGTCCCGAGCTGAGTGCCCCGTATGGACAGCTTCGGTACGCGGGATTCAAGCAAGCAATTGACGAGACGCCGGGCGCAGAGATCGTAGTTGAGCAGTGGGGTATCGTTACTCAGCTCGACGCAGTGCAAGCAACTGAGAATGTACTCACCGCGCATGGCGATGAGATCGATTGCATTGCATACCCAAACGGAATGTATGGTATGGGCGGAGTAGAGGCAGCTGACAAACTTGGTATCTCTGTTGGGATAGGCACATTCGACATTAGTGGTGCTGTCCTCGACTACATTGATGAAGGGAAGATCGCCACAGGTGTTGGAGGACACTGGGTCCAGCTTGGACTTGGGACGATCATTGCGTATGACGCAGTAATGGGAAACCCTCATCCTCTTGAGTACTACAACATTGCCCCCGTACTACTTAAAAGCCCTGAAGACCTAGCAACATACCAGTCCTACTTCATCGATCAACTTCCGTTCACAGACGGGGAAATCCTTGCCATGTCGCTTACCTACACCCCCCCGATCGAAGCGGCACTCGAAGGATACACGGTTGAGAGCATCCAGGAACGCCGAGAGGCTGAGTAGCCACTGGGAGTGGCCAGCCTAACCGAACCGGGGTCCAATGACGGTGGGACACCATACTACTTGGTTTGGCCTAGGGCGGTCACAGGGGGCTTGAACGACAAAAGCACGGGGATCCACTGCCGTGTACACAAGGAGCCGAAAGGAAGGGAAGTGGGTCCCCGTTGCTCTGCAGGAAAGGCCAGGAACATGAATACCAATCAGAAGAGTTCTGCCAGACTCCGGCGTAGGCTTGTTAATACGCGAGGGTACCTCTCAGTCGTGGCATTGCTTGTCTTCTTCGTAGTGTTCGCTGCATTAGCTCCCCGAGTGTTCCTCACCCTACCCAATCTGTATCGCGTTCTACAGCATTCAGTGATCACTGCAATCAGCGCGATGGGGCTTACGTTTCCGCTGTTGCTGGGTGGTATCGATCTGTCTATCGGGGCTGTGTTTGCATTTGTGGGGATTGTTGGAGCCACACTAGCTACTGCCGGAGGACTCGGCGCAATGTTAGCTGGCGGTTTGGTAGTAGGTTTGGTGCTCGGATTGGTAAACGGTACCTTGCACGTCTTCCTCCGCATTCCGTCGTTTGTAGTTACGCTTGGGATGATGCTGATGCTCCAAGCAGCTGGTGTTCTAGTGACAGGCGGCCGCGAAATCATTCTAGCTAGGTGCTGTCTTGGGCTAGGTACCGGCGTGGTGTTAGTGATTGTTGGCGCAGTGGTGGCCGTCGCTACATGGTTCATCATCAGCGGGACCAAGTTCGGGGAGAATCTCCGATCTATTGGGAACAGTGAGCCTGTGGCGAAGGAGCTTGGCGTGCCAATCCGAGTCGTGAAGATCGGCGCGTTCGCACTCTGTGGCCTTCTTGCTGGCCTTGCAGGCCTTCTCAATACCGCCTATACGCGGTTTGCAGTACCCGATTCGGGGTCCCTGACATATCTGTTAAGCGCCATGGTTGTTGTGTTTCTTGGTGGGACCTCAATCACAGGTAGCGAGGGAGGGTCGGTCTGGGGAATCGTTGTCGGGGCGATTGCGATTGCCCTGTTAGAGAATGGCATGGTCATCACTGGCGTTCCAAGCATGTACCAGCCGATCTGCACTGGTGCGATCCTACTCGCTGTTGTGGCCATTACCACCAAGCGGAGAGGCCTGAGTGGCCAGAGGTTGGTCATCAAGTGATGGAGCACCAAGAAGAGATGCAGAACGGATCAGCTATTTCCATCGAGACGAAAAACATATCCAAGTCCTTCGGTCTGGTTCGAGCGGTATCAGACGTTTCAGTCAGTGTGTCTGCTGGTGAGGCACGCGGCCTCGTGGGGGAGAACGGCGCTGGGAAATCAACGCTGCTGAAGGTGCTGAGCGGCATTACCCAACCAGATCATGGGACGATCCTCAAGAGTGGGAAGCTGTTTGCGCCTCGGAACATGGTTGAAGCACATGCGAGTGGTCTGAGCATTATCCTCCAGGAAGTGGGAATAATCCCCTCGCTATCCGTTGCCGCGAACCTCTATCTGGGGCGCACGAACCACTTCGTTCGTGGCGGGATCATTCTCAAGAAGAGAATGTACGAACAGGTTAGGCAGCTTCTGAGTGACTTCGGTGCAAGCCACATTGATCCGCGGATGCCGATCGGGCGGCTGTCCAAAGAAGATCAGAAGTACATTGAGGTTATCAGGTCTCTAGCATTCACGCCAGATGTGCTTCTCGTAGATGAGACGTCCGCAGCCCTACCGGGAGATGGTTGTGATCTACTCTTCGAGAAGATTACAGAGATGAAGGCAGCCGGGGCATCGATCTTGTTTGTCTCACATCGTCTTCGCGAGGTCCTGCGAATCTGCGACTCCGTGACGGTTCTGCGTGACGGCGAATTGGTTGAGACCCTGTCTAGCGCTGATTTGGATGAAGAGGGCTTGAGATCGTTGATGGTTGGCAGGGAATTCTCTGGCCACTACTACAGATCGGACCAAATCGCGACTCGTTCAGATCGTCTTGCTCTCACAGTCAGGAATCTCACGATCAACGGTAGCTTCCACGGCATTAGCCTTGAGATCCACGCGGGCGAAATTGTAGGGATTGGGGGGCTCACAGGTTGCGGAATGCACCCACTCGGCAAGGCCCTCTTTGGCTTGTTGAAGGTTGACGATGGAGTTGTGCAGGTAGAAAGCGGGGGGTCTGTAAGAACCATCTGTAGCGCAAAGTGCGCTGCGAGCAACGGCATTGGTTACGTCCCGAGGGATCGGAATGAGGACGGACTAATGCTGACGTCCAGCATCCGTGACAACATCTGCTTGCCTACTCAGAAGCAGCTGCAGCGTCAAGGGCGGGGGATCATTCGAAAGCGTGCGGAGAAGGAGCTTGCGCAGAAGGGTGTGGAGCTGTTAGACATAAAAGCCACCTCAATAGAACAACTGGTAATTGCATTGAGTGGTGGAAATCGACAGAAGGTGGCTCTTGCGAAGTGGCTTGCGCGTGAGGACCTCAAGGTCCTCATCCTGGATTGTCCTGCACGGGGTATCGACGTAGGTGTGAAAGCGTATATCTACGAACTCCTAACGCGATTGAAGGAGCAGAATATTGCGATTCTGCTAATTTCGGAAGAGTTGCCCGAACTGATTGGTATGGCAGATCGAATTCTAATCATGAAAGAAGGAAGGCTTAACAAAGAATATACCAGAGCAGAAACACTAAAAGAAGAAATACTAATTAAATCAATGATTTAGAATGTAGCAATAGAGGAGAATCGACATGAGACGAGCAGGATGTGGTGGCCGGTGTGTGCTTGAGTGCGATCACGCTATCCGCAGAGCAGGTGACGTAATATGAGACCACGAAAGCTTCAGTCTCTGCGAAAACTTACAAGTGTACGCTGGCTTCTTCCTCTTCTCGGAGTAGTCCTGTTGTTTGTAATTTTCGCGATTCTCTCACCGGATCGTTTCGTGCAGTGGCGGAACCTGCAGCTGATCTTCCGTCAGAGTGTCGTCCTTATGATAGCTGGTTTCGGGATGAGCTTTGTCATGAGTCAGGGAAGTATCGACCTTTCACAAGGGTCGCTTCTTGTACTCTGCGAATCGGTAGCAGCCGCAGCAATGGCAGCAACGGGTGCGAGTGGAAGTGCCTTGCTTCCCTTGGTGATCGTCGTTTGTGTCGTGGTTGGGATCATCGGAGGCATTTTTAATGGGCTCTTCGTTTCGTATGTGAGAATCCCATCATTCGCTGTGACGATAGCGACTATGATGATCTTTCGGAACGTTGCCGTCGCAATCCTAAACAAGCGCTCTGTGATTGTGCCAATCTCGCATATTGGCTCGTTTCCTGTGATGTTGCTGGGATTCCTAGTGATGTTGTTTGTTACCTGGTACTTGTTCGACTACAACTCTGTCGGCAAGTTCTCAAAAGCCCTCGGGTCCAACGAGATCGCAGCAGAAGCATCCGGTATTCCTGTCATGCGATTGAAAATGTGGGCGTTCATCCTATCAGGCGTGTGCGTTGGGATTGCTGCTCCCTTCCACATTGCACGCCTTGGCCTGTGTAGCCCGAAGGCAGGTGAGTTTTTCGAGTTTGATGTGATCACTGCACTAGTCATCGGTGGAACGCCGCTTACTGGAGGGAGCAGTTCACGAGTCTACAGCGTGATCATCGGAGGGCTCATCGTCGGCATGCTATCAAACGGGCTCACGTTACTAGGGATCGACCCAACTGTAAAGGATCTCGTGAAAGGAGGAATCCTTATCGCTGCGGTGGCACTTTCGCTAGAACGAACGAAATTAGTAGCAATCAAGTAAGGCAAAAACATTATAGATAAATACATAACACAACAACATCTAAAGGAGGAGTCATGGCAGGCAAGAAAGGGGTATGTGTTGTTGGATGTGGCTTCATCTCCGGGCTACATGCTCGGGGCTGGTCGATGCTCGATGATGTCGACCTATACACGTGTGACGTGGATGGGGAAGCTGCGAAGTGGTTAGCAGAGAAGTACGGCGCAAAGCAGTACTTCACTGACTATAACCAGGTTCTGTCTGAGAGAGGGATCGGTGTGGTCGATCTGTGTGTTCCGCATCATCTGCATGAGTCAATGGTCACAGATGCAGCGGAAGCCGGGAAGGACATTCTGTTGGAGAAGCCGATTGCGCGGAACATCCAAGAGGCTTCACGGCTCACAAAGGCGGCAGAGAGTGCAAGTGCGCGCCTCATGATTGCGGAGTGCTGGGAGTACTACAGGCCAATGATGGCAGCGCGGAAGCGCCTTCAGAACAATGCGATTGGAGACGTATTCCTCGCATTGGTCCATGACAGCTTCTTCTTCCAGCCCCCCGGCTGGAGGGCAAAGAAGGGAGAAATGGGAGGGGGCGCGCTGCTCGATCGAGGCATTCACTTGATTCACGTTCTGCGGAGCATGCTCGGGGAGGTCAAGAACGTTCACGCACGCACGTCCGATCGAGGTGTGGCGGCCATGGAAGGTGACGATACCGCGATTTTGAGTCTTGAGTTCGAGAGCGGAGCGATCGGCGAGATGATCTGCAGCTATGGGACGCATCAACAAGCAAATGTGCCGCTCTTCTCGGTATACGGCACCGGGGGCACGTTGTTCGATCTTGGCGGCCTACAAGAGTATCTCTTCTATCCTATGCGATCGTATCTCGGTCCGGGTTGGGCAAATGGTGGTGCGGTGCCAACTCCGGATGGTCCAAGCCTGATGGAACCAACGATGATTGCTGATATGATCGCTGATTTTGCCCATCGCCTGGATTCGGGAGAGGCATTTCTGGTGCCGCCGGAGAGCGCGACACGCGATTTGGAGATCGTAGTTGCATCCTACATGTCGGCTGCGAGCGGGAAGCCTGTGGATCTTCCGATTCGGTAAGGGCGGAGTCTGAAGAGAGAAGCGTTCCAAGGAGGAGCTGAGATGTGGATTAGCGTATACCTAGATGCGCTCTACCATTTCGATCGATCGATGTTCAATGCCAAGCCGTTCCGGGACATCCTTTCTTTGGTCAAGGAAGCGGGTTCGGAGGGTATTTGCTTGAGTGCAGTCTCAGGCAAAGACCATTGCAACATCGATGATCTGTTGAACGACCAGAGGGAATTGACAAAGTTTAAAGAGACGCTCGATGAGTTTGGGTTGCGCGTGAGCGCGATGAATGCTGCAGGGAACCCAGCGGGGGGAAACCCGCTACACCCGGCGAATCGTCACGGCGCTGACAGCGTCCAGAAGACCATCCGTCTTGCAGAGAAACTTGGAGTCGACCGTGTTGTCGCCTTTGCGGGGCTACCGGGCGATTCACCGAAAGCGACGCATCCGACGTGGATTACGACGACGTACCCGTGTCCAGAGCTGTGCCAAGTGCTTGAGTGGCAATGGAACGAAGTTGCAGTCCCGTTCTGGAAGAAGCAAGCCGCGTTTGCAAGAGATCATGGTGTGAAGATTTGCCTTGAGCTTCTTCCGTGCACCCTTGTGTACAACACGGAGACATTCCTCCGCCTGCGAGAAGAGGCTGGGGAAAATCTCGGCGTAAATCTCGATCCAAGTCACCTGATGTGGATGGGTATGGATCCTATCGCTGTAACGAAAGAACTCAAATCGTACATCTACTACGTGCATGCAAAGGACACAATGTACGTCGAGAAGAACATGGCCCTGAACGGGTACCTTGATCCAAAATCCTTTGAGAACATTGACGAGCGTTCTTGGATCTTCACGCAGCTTGGACACGGGAAGCCACTCGAATGGTGGCGGACCTTTGTCGAGACACTGCGTGCGATAGGGTACGACTATGTAATTAGCGTTGAACAGGAAGATCCACGCGGGAACCGTGAGGAATTCATCAAGAACGACATTCAACTCCTAAAGGGGCTGCTCTAATCAGGCGTCTGGCGGCTTGCGGTCTCTGGGGGACCGCAAGCCACACCCGCATCGCCACGCGGGTTGTGGAGAAGAAAGGGAGGAGTAACAGACCATGAAGAGGACAGGCGGACAGATTATCGCTGAATACCTTGCACGTGAACACGTGCCTTATGTGGCTGGGATCCCCGGTCATGGGTCAGTGGCGTTGGCTGAAGCATTAAGGGAGCGGAATGACATTGAGGTCATCCAGGTCCGCCAAGAGATGTCGGCTGTTCACCTTGCGGACGGCTACTACAGGGCTTGCGGGCAGCCGCTTGCAGCGTTTACTTCAATCGGTCCGGGTGCGATTAACACGCTGATTGGGCTCGCCACCTGCTTCGTAGAGTCCACGCCCGTCCTGGTCTTCACTGGGAGTACGCATACGTATATGCGGGGAAAAGGTGTGCTTCAGGAAATCGAGCGATCGCGCGATTCGGACTTCGTCCAAATGGCAGATCCTGTGGTCAAGCGATACTGGAGACCAGACTCGGTGGGCCAGCTTCCCACGCTGATGCATCGCGCATTTAACTCCATGCTGGAAGGGCGGCCTGGGCCCGTATTAGTTGATCTGCCCATGGATGTTCAGGCTGATTGGGGGGACGTGGCGATCCCTGATCCCACGGAGCGCCGTCCCAGCGGGTTGCTTGTGGGAGATCCCGTAGCAATTCGTGCTGCAGCCGAGTTGCTGGTGTCCGCGGAACGGCCAGTTCTCTTCGCAGGTGGAGGAGCTATCACGGCGGAAGCTAGTGAGGAGCTTGTTGCCCTTGCCGAGCTACTTGGGGCAGCCGTTGTGACGACATTTCAAGGCAAAGGAGCGTTCCCGGAAACGCATGAGCTATCCTGCCGAACTGCTGGTGCGGTAGGGAGCGAGTGCGGCAACGCAGTTTGTCGATCTGCAGATGTCATGGTCGCTGTCGGTGCTCGCTTCGCAGATATGAGCGCTTCGTCGTACAGTGACGGGGTTACGTTCTCGATCCCACCGACGAAATTGATCCACATCGATATCGATTCATCCGAAATTGGGAAGAACTATCCTGCGACAGTTGGAATTGTCGGAGATGCAAAAGCGGTGCTTGCGCGACTAGTGGAGTCTGTTCGAGGTCTGTTGGGTGTGGGAAAGGAATTTCGTGAGACAGACTACTTTCGTGAGATCCAGGAAACGAAAGCAGCGTGGCTACTGTCAATTGAAGAACGGATGACCAAACAGCTCGATCCGCCAAGTATGTCACAGGTCGTGCGAGAGGTTGGCGAGTTTATCGACGAGGATGCGTTTGTCGTGAGCGCGGCAGGTCACCCACAGGAAAGGGTCGCGCAAGAGATGACCTTCACGGTGCCGGGCACGAACATCACAAGTGCTGGGTTTTCAACGATGGGCTTTACTTTGCCTGCTGCTCTAGGCGTAAAACTGGCTAGGCCAAAACGTCAAGTTATCGGACTCTGTGGAGATGGGGACTTCACGATGACTATTCAGGAGCTTGCTACGGCTGCGCAATACCAGATACCCGTCGTAATGGTTGTGCTCGACAACCAAGGTTGGCTATCGATACGGGATCTTCAAAAAGGGTACTTCGGCGAAGGCCATGAAATGGCGACGGATTTCTTTGATCGGAATGGAGAACCTTGGAGTCCCGATTTCGCGGCCATCGCAGAAGGTTTCGGGTGCATGGGTATGAGAGTGGAGAAACTCACCGACGTGAAACCAGCTCTTGCTAAAGCCTTCGGGTCAAGAAGGCCTACGGTAATTGATATTAAGGTGAATCGCATCTTCCCGGATTCGGGAATTCCGATGACGGGTTGGTGGGACTGTCCCGTGCCGAAAACGATCAGCGAGAAGCGTGCGGAATACGATGCCTACAGAGAGAGAGAGGTTTTGTAGGGCAAGGGCGACACCTGAGCAACGTGCGAGTGTCGTCTCAGCTCATACTCAGTGAGACATCTACCCAGGAGAGAAGCTGCTATGAAGATCATGAAGGCTAACACGTATCTGGTTGATGCGGGATGGAGAAACTTCGCGTTCATCGAACTGGAAACGGATGAGGGGATCATTGGCACTGGGGAAATAACGGTTGGCGGACTCTGCGACGCGGTGGTGTCAATTGCGGAAGGGCTCGTTCGTCGGTATGTCATTGGGCGCGACCCCTTTGACATAGAAGCGATATGGACATCGATGTACAGAGACGAGCACTGGCGAGGTGGAGCTGCCGTCACGACAGCCATCAGTGGAATCGAAATTGCATGCTGGGACATCATGGGGAAGTCGCTCCAAGTTCCGGTTCATAGGCTGTTGGGAGGCCGCTGTCACAACCGAGTGAAGGTCTACGCGAACGGATGGTACGACGGAGTCGATGATCTTGAAAAGCTTGACGAGCAAGTGCAGATTGTCTTGGATCGCGGGTACCATGGCTTGAAAATCGACCCATTCAAGAACATCACGAACGAGATCTCTCGCAGGGACCTACGCGAGATTGCGCAAATCATTGGACGGATTAGGCATCTAATTGGCGATGATCGCAACCTATTCATTGAAGGACACGGCCGATTCACCGTGAACTCAGCGATTCGAGTTGGTCAAGCTCTCGAGGAGTTCTCCCCGGATTTTTTTGAGGAGCCAGTCAATCAAGAGAACATCGAAGCGATGAAAAAGGTATCGGATGCCCTGAGTATCCCAATTGCTACCGGTGAGCGATTGTTCACAAGATACGGGTTCTCGAATCTCATCTCGAAACAAGCGGTCGAAATCATTCAACCCGACTGCATTCATGCAGGAGGGATTCTGGAGATGAAAAAGATCGCGGCAATGGCGGATGCTCAGTACATGTCAGTGGCTCCCCATAATTCGTGCGGACCCGTCGCGATGGCCGCTACATTGCAGTTCGATGCAACGTGCTCCAACCTATATGTACAGGAGAGCTTCGCGGATTTCGACGCGGATTGGTGGTACGACTTAGTGGATGAACCACCAAGGATAAGAGACGGGTGGCTTGAGATCCCGAACCGGCCTGGGATCGGTGTTTCGCTGAACAAGGAGGAGCTCGCTAGACACCCGGAGCGTAAAGATGCGTATTTCAACATGTTCTCCGAGGGATGGGAAACCGGGTTCTTCCGTGCGAAAGCCAAGGGAAGCAGAGAGCGATGAGCACACAAGGTGTCCACGGAAGACTCCTGGAGGTGGATCTGGCAGCGCTTTCGCTGCATGAGAGAGTAGTTCCGGACTCAGTTTATGAACGCTATGTGGGAGGGCGAGGGCTTGCTCTTCGATTGATGTTGTCGGATTGGCTGCAGCATCCGCAGGGCGGTCCGCAGGAGCGCCCTTTGCTGTTCGCTACGGGACCGTTTCAGGGGACTGGAGTTGCTGGTGCAGGTCGGCACGTTGTTGCAACAGTTTCCCCAAAGACGGGTGCGGTATCCGACTCATATGCCGGGGGATTCTTCGGTGACATGCTCGGGAAGTCCGGATTCGATGGTATTTTGGTGCGAGGACGAGCGTCATCTCCCGTGTGTCTTGTGATAGGCAAGGGATGTAAACCTGAGATCATTCCGGCGGATGAGTACTGGGGCCTGACAACGAGAGAGACAGAGGCGAAACTGAAAGAGCGGTTCCCTGGCTGTCGTGTCACATCGATCGGAAAAGCGGGAGAGCGTGGAGTTCCGCACAGTTGCATCATCAACGACTTGACCCATGCAACCGGTCGCCCTGGTTTCGGTGCAGTCATGGGTGGGAAGAATCTGAAGGCCATTGCCATTGCTGGCGATCAGGAGAAGCGGATCCATAATCCAAAGGGATTCCGCACTGCGCGTACGGAGTTTGCGAAGTTCTTGATGGATCCTAAGACCTCTGCGTTCGGCCGACTTGGCACGACGGCTTCGGTGCGGGCCCTCAACTCCTTAGGAGTGTTGCCGACTCGAAACTTCGCGAAGGGCACATTTGGAAATTTTGAGCGCATCGAGGGTGAGGAGCTCTATCGATCGGGAATGGTGGTTCGGAGAGAAACCTGTGCCGGGTGTCCAATAAGCTGCCGCCGTATCGTAAGAACTGTCAGCAATGAGGGAGTTACAGAAACCGGCGGTCCGGAATACGAAACGATTGCTGGATTCGGATCTCTATGCCTTAATGATGATCTTGACTCTATCGCTGTTGCGAATGCTCGCTGCAATGACTTGGGACTTGACACAATTAGCACGAGTGTCCTTATTGCAGCGGCGATGGAAGCTCAGGAGAAAGGGATACTGCCGAACGGGCCAAAGTGGGGAGATGGATCGGCGATTCTTCGCCTCATAGATGAGATGGTTACGGGTGAGGGGGTTGGTGGCATCTTGTGTCAAGGCGTCCCGTATCTTCGAGACGAGCTGGGCTGGGACTTCCTTGTTGAGATGAAGGGACTTGAATCCGCGCTGCATGATCCCCGCGGCAAACTCGGCTATGGAATTGCTGTGGCAACAAGCCCTCGCGGTGCTACACACCTTGAGGGGTTCCATGATGAGTATGCGATGGTAGATGATGCTTGGCCAGAACTTGGCGTTACAGGTGAGGCAATTGACCGCCTAACGTTCGCGGGGAAAGTGCCCCTTGTGATCCTGCTACGGGAGCTCACCTCTTTTGGGAACATGCTCATACTGTGTCGTTTTGTGTCCGTAATACGAACGGCAGAACGTTACAGCTTCGACAGAATTCGGGCCTTGCTGGGAGAATGTACAGGATTACACCTTGATGCAGGCGAGATGCTCAAAGCCGGATCTCGAGGATCGGCGCTTCTGCGTTTGCTTACTTCTGTTGCTGGGTACACTCGGGCGGACGACGGTCTGCATCAGCGACTCAGAGAAGCCCGCGCAGGGGGGGAGGCTATTTCCGAGGGCGATCTCGATCAGCAGATTGACGAGTACTACCGGCGGAGCGGGTACGGATCAAAAGGGCCATCAAGGCAGCTTCTGGTGGATCTGGACATGCAAGACGTGCTTGCGGAGTTGGGAGACGATTATGACAGCGGAGCGCAAATCTGATCTCATCTTGTCAGGATTCACTCAGACTTGCGTGGTGAGGTATTGGACGACAACAGCTGACGATGTGTAAGATCAAAGGATAAGCAATGGCATCCGTAGTGCTGAGTGATTTGGCCTGGAGGAGGTAGCAAACCTAGGTCGAGTGTGTGCAGTCGAAGCTGTGTAATGGGCGTGTCGTGCGCGGGAGGAAGTGGTATTGTGGATATACTGTCATCGAATGACCTCTTTTTCATATATATAAGACAAAATGCTATTCGCGTTGTACCCAACTCACACATCCCGATGTATTACCAGCTTGAGAGAATCCTTGAGGCCTATATAAGGGAAGGCGCACTGCAGAAAGGCGATCGTCTTCCAGCCGAAGAGGTAGTTGCAGAGGTCCTGGGTGTCAGCAGGGCAACTGCCACGAAAGCATTTCAGGAACTGCTGAGGCGGGGTTGGGTGAACCGGCGGCAGGGTCTTGGCACAATTATCGAACGCAAGGCGCCTCCCGAACTGGACCACCTAATCAACTTGGACAAACTGATCCAACAGTATCGGCAGCGAGGCATCACAACCCGAGCGGTTGCAAAGGAGATCGTCCCGGCATCTCAGAGAGTTGCGGACGCCCTTGGTGTTGAGCCCGGGGATGCCGTAGCATTCATGCGGCGCGTTCGAAGTCTTGAGAGCAGGCCGCTGCTTGTAGTTGATTGCTTCTTGTCAGAGGCGCGGTTCCCAGGGTTCTTGGAGGTCCCGCGCGTTGAGGAGGGAGTGTACGAAGCACTGGACACGGTTTACAAGTGTCGGGTCGCCGAGTCGAGGCGGTGGCTTGAAGGCGGCGAGCTTCTCTCAGGCGAACTCGCTGAACACTTGGCAGTGCCGGCATTCTCTCCGGTTCTCGTCATGAGAGGATTAACGAGCGATCGAGATCAGACGCCAGTGGTGGCGCTGACGACATACATAAGTGAGGGGGTTGTACTCACTTGTCATGTAGGACGGCCTGAGTCATCTGCGTCCGCTGGCTTCGAAGATAGCGCAGCCTGACCTGTATGGAATACTGGAGATCAAGAGCCCACTGAAACTAGACGTAGCCAGCGTCCTTCTTGCTGCGCTTAGCTCAACAACTCTCCACCCTCAGATTGGCTGGCTTGAGATAGTCTAGTATCTCTCTTACCACATCGAGGAGGAAGAGTGCTTTAACAGCGTTCTCGACAGTCGCGTAGTCTGTATCAATTCCATGCATGATGCCGTGGCGGGAGAGAACTCCCCGCGGATATCGTGCCTGCAGCTCAGAAAGGTCTTCTTGCGACCACACCGACTGGGTGACTTGACTGGAGAGCGTCCGGGAGAAGGCTTGCAGGTGCTTGTGGAGTACGATTTCTATAACGGGCAACTGCCACGAAGCGGTCTCCGTGTCCGTTGACGTGCTGCGCCGGAAGAGCATAGATCTATCCTCGGCAGCAGGCACCACGGTAGCCAAAGCCTCAACGTAGGCACCCTCTGTTTGGGAAAGGAAGACTGGGATGCAGAGGGAGAACCGGTGCTCCGTGTAAGCTTTGTACGCATCTTGCAGCAAGCTCTCTCGAGATCGAAACGCCCAGCAGCCTACAGCCTTCTCGATGATCCTCAGATTCAGACCTCCACGGCAGAAGGCAAGTTCCTGTTCAATGATCGCGCAGGCATCGCTGCCAGCGGATATGCGTGCGAGGATTGCCTTCCGTTCGACCGGACTCAGACTTGGGGGTGCGAACCATCCATGCTCCTCCAGAAATTCATTGATCTGTGCAAACTCTTCAGCTGTTCTATCGGCGCGAACCTGTGTCTTGAGCGACTCGATGTTGAAGAGAGCGGCGAAGTCATCAAGGGTCTTCCGCGCTGCCTCCTCCAACTCCTTGATCGAGTCGTAACTGGCCATCCAGCTGTCCACACATGCATTTGCAAGTGATTTGGCAAGATCAGTCATCCAATCACACTCCGAAGATAGGATCAGTTGGAGCACATGATAGTGCGGTGGAGAGGTCGAAGCGAAGATCAGTGCTTGAGGCGTACGCGTTCTGATGGCTGTACAACATGATGAAGAGGGCATATTCTGCCCCATGTAGACCCCTGCATCCGAAAGGGCTGCGTCCAGCTTCGTGCTGCGCCAAGTTCCGTATCACAGAACGGTGAACCCGAAGGGCGGGTGCTCCTCGGGTTCCGTATTGAAACCAGCTGGTGGAGGTGGCGGGAGTTGAACCCGCGTCCGAAGCTCGCTTGGGTCGGCGTCTACAAGCTTAGCGCCACGTTTTGATGTCGGAAGCAAGTCTCCCGCGGCCGGGATGCATGCTCCCCAAGTCTTCTAAGGTTCATCACGAGGCCGAAGACGTATCACTCGCAAGATACCCGCGTCGTTGACGCCCGATCGAGGTCCACGGGAAACCTCGTCAGACGGCTCCTCCTAGTTGTAGGAAGGAGCTGCGTATGCGTAATCCGCAGTTGTTGTTTTTTCCACCAGTTTAAGGAGATGGAGGAAACTCCGCTTGCAGCCTTCCTTTGATAGCTCCGTCGAATCCGGAACACCCCCATGTCAAAGATCGCTCAGTAAGTGTACGTCAACCTGACCGGCGCGACAAATGACCGCACAAAACGTTATACTCAAACACAAGACACGATATTTATGTGGAGAATCTTGGTCGGCTTTGAGGCTGGAGTATGGATCGCCCGCGCGAGCGGGATCTCCCTGCCCGGGGCTTGGGGGATCGCGGCGGGAACCACACTGCTTGCGGCGTGGATCCTTCGCGCTCGCGGAACGGCGGCGTGGCTGGTGCTTGCTGCCTGCGTTGCGGTCGGAGCGGTCCGCGGAGCGCTCCCGCAGCCGGACTATGAGGGGTTGCGTCAGCGGGCACCGTACCTGCGAGAGATCACGGGAACGGTGGTGTCGTATACGGATATCGGCCGCCGCTGGCAGTCGTTCGATCTGAGACTGGCCGCTCTTGATGGCACGATGCGGGTGACGATCTGGGAGGGAGCCGACGTGCCGGAACGGATCGTGGTCGGTGACGTCCTTCGTGTGGAGGGGGTGGGAGAGATCCCGGAGGTCACAGACGAATTCAATGATCTCGACTACTTGGAGCGGCAAGGGATATTCGCGCGGTTCTCGGCCGGAGAGGATGACATGGTGGAGTGCATCGGGAGCGAGCCGTCGGTCTGGCGAGCCGGGGACGTGCTGCGGCAGAGGATGATGAAGCTGGTCACGGAAGCGCTTCCGCAGGATGAGGCGGCGATGGCGCTAGGGCTGTTGTTCGGAATGGACGGGCTTCTTCCTAACGAAGATCGGGAGGCGTTTCGTGCGACCGGTGTGGCTCACCTGTTGGCTGTGTCCGGACTTCATCTCGGGCTTCTTCTCGCCATCGTATGGGTAGCGCTGCGGGCGTTGAGATTGCGGCCGGCGGTGGCCTACGTCTGCATCATGCTCGCTGCATCCGCCGCTGTGTGGATCATCGGTCCACGGACGAGCCTGGTACGGGCGACACTGATGGTGGTGTGCTCAGGGGGTGGCATGGCGCTCGCCGATCTCGGCGTGATCAGCCGCCGCTGGGTAGATCCGATCCGTGGCATCGGGTTCGCCGCCATGGTGATCTTGCTTGTGAATCCTGATGCGTGGCGAGACGTGTCCTTCCAGCTGAGCTTCGCAGCCACCGCGGCGATCGTTGCCGGATGGCGCCTGAGAGCTACAACGGACGAAGACCCGCGCCTATCCGGTGCCGCCGGCAAGCTCTGGGGATGGATCCGCAATCTGGCCGTGGTCTCGCTGTGGGCGCAGGTCGGGGTGGTCCCGGTGGTGGCGTTTCAGTTCGGAACGTTCCACCCGATGGCGGTGGCATGGAACCTGGTCGCCGTGCCGTGGGCGACGCTGTGTCTGTGGACAGAGGCGGCGTTCCTTGTGTTTGCCCGTACACCGCTTGGATCCCTCTTGGCTACCGCGTTGAAGTGGGGGTTGGCTCAGTTTCGAGGGCTAATGACGCTGCTGGGACAATTCCCGATTTCGCAGACTCCTGCGTCACCTGCCATGGCGGCGTGGGTGACGGGGTTGATCACCTTATCCGTCGGGGCCTACTGGTTGGGATCGTCTTCGTGGTCGAGCACCTTGAAATCGACGTCGATGGTCTGCTCCTGGGGTGGTGTGCCGCTCCGTGAACGAGGTCCTTGGTCACGAGGGGAACGGCGACGCCGGAAAAGGTAGCGAAGCAGGAAGAATGCGCCGGCGATGTCGGTGAGCACGCCGGGGAGAACCAGCAGGAGGGCTCCGAGGATGAACTGCGACTCACGGGCAATCGTTTTGTCGTGTCGGAGCTTGCCGGCGAGTGCGGAGACGATGATCTGCGGGATCTCGGTGGCATGGCGCGAACGGAGCAGAAGCCAACCGATCGCTCCCGTACCGAGAAGGAGGGCAAGAACGAGCGGTCCTCCGATGAATGCACCGAGGCGCACAAGCAGCACGACTTCGGCGGCGGCAATGAGCAGGATCAGGATGGGCACGGCAATCACCTGCAGGGATCGTACCCTGTTGGGGCGAGCGGCTCAACGCTGATTGCCGCAGGTTTGCGTGCGGATGGGGAGGCGCGAGTGACCGAACACATCGGCAGCCCGACGGACGAAAGGGCAATCGGAGGGCGAGGGACGCCGGCTGAGCGGGAGTGTTTGATCGGGCTGAATCTGATCCCCGAAGTCACCCCCCGCCGATTGCAGCGGTTGCTCGTCGTGGGGGGGACGGCGAGAGGGATCTGGCGGATGTCTCCGACTCAGATGCGGGAGACGATCGGGCAGAAGGCGACGGAGCGGATCCTGCCACAGCTCCGCAGGGAGTCGATCACCCAGGAAGAAGATCAAGCGGAGTCATGCGGCGTCCGGCTCGCCACGTGGAACGAACCGGAATACCCGGCGCTGCTCCGGGAGATTGCGCAACCTCCCCCGGTGCTGTACATCCGTGGAACCTTGTCGCTGAACAAGATGGCGCTTGCCGTGGCCGTTGTCGGGACGCGACGGGCAAGCCGGTACGGGAAGCTGATTGGTCGGCGGATGGGAAACGGGCTGGCCCGAATTGGGATCTGCGTTGTCAGTGGGCTTGCGATGGGGATTGATGAGCAAGCGCACTGCGGGGCATTGGAGGCAGGTGGGCAGACCGTGGCCGTCTTGGGAGGCGGGATGGAGCGGGCCATCCGAGAGGCGCGAAGCGGCCTGGCCCGACAGATTGCCGAGAGCGGTGCCGTGATCAGCGAGTTCCCGATGGCGTTTCCACCCGCCAAGTGGACGTTTCCCCAGCGTAACCGGATCATCGCCGGGCTGTCGCGAGGGGTGGTGGTTGTGGAAGCGCCCGAACGAAGCGGGGCACTGATCACAGCACGGGCGGCGTTGGAGGAAGGACGAGAGGTCTTCGCCGTTCCCGGGGATGTGGTGCGCCGGGGCTCCCGCGGCACAAACCGACTCATCCGCGACGGCGCGAAGCTGGTCGAGTCTGCGGAGGACGTGGCCGAGGAGTTCCAGTCCGTCGTTGTGCGGACGGGAGCGGATCGAGCAATGCGAACGGAAGCGCTTGCACGGATGTCGGACGAGCACCGGCGGGTCTACGAACAGATCGGGGTTGATCCCGTTCATGTAGACGCTATCATTGCGGTGGGCAATCTCACGCCCGCACGCGCTGCGCACGTTTTGCTCGATCTCGAGTTGGCGGATCTTGTTGCCGAGGTCGGCGGACGGCGGTACATGCGCGTTATGTAGGAGGTGTCGCACCCAAAATGAGCGTGCAACGAACACTTGTCTTGTGTAAGCCGGATGCTGTGCAACGAGGATTGGTCGGCGATGTGATCGCGCGGTTCGAGCGCAAGGGCCTCAAGCTGGCCGGGCTGAAGATGGTGTCTGTAGATGCCGAACTTGCTCAGCAGCACTACGAGGAGCATCTGCAGAAGTCGTTCTATGCGGAACTTGAGGAGTTCATCACATCGTCACCGGTTATCGCGATGGCCATCGAAGGCGAAAACGCCGTTGAGGTTGTCCGCGGGCTGATGGGAGCAACGAATCCGCAGCAAGCGGCACCGGGCACGATCCGAGGGGATTTCGGACTGAATCTGACGAAGAACATCGTTCATGGTTCGGATTCCGTGGTTTCCGCCGAACGTGAACTGTCGCTGTTCTTCACAGCCGGCGAACTGTATGACTATCAGATGACCATGAGCGCCTGGCGGTAGTAGACGGACCCGGGGTGGCTCGAAGATCACGGAGCAAGAGGGGCAATCGAGAGACGGAGGCTGTCATGGAACTGTCGAAGCGGTATCAACCATCCGACGTGGAGGCGAAGAACGATCGATTCTGGCGGGAAGGCAACTTCTTCCAGGCTTCCGCGGACGTTGCCGACAAAGTTCCGTTCTCCGTCGTCATTCCTCCTCCCAACGTGACGGGGCGTTTGCACATGGGGCATGCGCTGAACAACACGCTCCAAGACATCGTTATCCGCTATCACCGCATGAAGGGCGACGAGACCTGCTGGTTCCCCGGAACCGATCACGCAGGGATCGCGACCCAGAATGTGGTGGAGAAAGAACTGGCCAAGGAAGGGCTCACCCGGCACGATCTGGGACGGGAAGCGTTTGTCGAGCGTGTTTGGGAATGGAAGGCGAAGTACGGATCGGAGATCATCGAGCAGTTGGAGGCCCTTGGTTGCTCATGTGATTGGTCAAGGCTTCGATTCACCCTGGACGAAGGGCTTTCCAAGGCGGTTCAGGAGTCGTTCGTCACGCTGTACAACGAAGGGCTCATCTACCGTGGCGCCTATCTGATTAACTGGTGCCCGCGTTGCGAGACGGCGCTTTCCGACATCGAAGTGGAACATCAAGACGTGGACGGCGGGCTGTACTACGTTCGCTATCCGCTTGAGGGCGGGGGCGATGTGACCATCGCCACAACCCGTCCGGAGACGATGCTCGGTGACACGGCGGTGGCCGTGAACCCCGACGACAAGAGGTTCGCACACCTCATCGGACGCACGGCGCGTCTGCCGCTTCTCGACAGGGCACTGCCGGTGATCGGTGCGGAACAGGTCGATCCGGAATTCGGGACCGGTGTGCTGAAGATCACGCCGGCGCACGATCCGATCGACTTCGCGATCGGCGAGGCCCATGGGCTGGAGTCGATCAGCATCCTCAACGGCGACGGGACGATCAATGAGAACGGCGGGCCGTTCGCAGGAATGACGCGCGAAGAGGCAAGCCGTGCGGTCATCGAACGTCTGGAAGCCGAAGGGTTCCTCGAGCGAACCGAACCGTACCGGCATGCGGTGGGGCACTGCACCCGTTGCGACACCGCGGTGGAGCCGATCATCTCCACTCAGTGGTTCGTCAAGATGAAGCCGCTGGCGGAGGAAGCGATCCGAGCCGTACAAGAAGGCAAGATCGAGTTCATCCCCGACCGCTGGAATAAGGTCTACTTCGAATGGCTCGAAGGGATCCGGGATTGGTGCATTTCGCGACAGCTGTGGTGGGGACACCGGATTCCCATCTGGTACGGCCCCGACGAACACCCGTTTGCCGCTCGCGGTGTGGAAGAAGCCACTGCTCTTGCCCGTGAGCACTACGGCCGGGATGTCGAATTGCGCCAGGATGAAGACGTGCTGGATACGTGGTTCTCGTCGTGGCTGTGGCCGTTCTCCGTGATGGGATGGCCGGAAGAAACGAAGGATCTGAAAACGTTCTTCCCGTCCTCATTTCTGCTGACAGGGTTCGACATCCTGTTCTTCTGGGTATCCCGGATGATCATGGCGTCGCTCCACTTTATGAACGATGTCCCGTTCGGCAAGGTGTTCATCACCCCGCTGATTGTCGACGAACACGGCCAGAAGATGAGCAAGTCCAAGGGAAACAGCGTCGATCCGATCGATCTGATCGAGGAGTACGGGGCCGATGCCCTTCGTTTCGCGCTTGCCCACACGACCGGCAAGGGACGCACGATGCGCATGCCGTGGTCACAACTCGCCGAGGCGCGGAACTTCCTCAACAAGGTGTGGAACATGTCGCGGTTCGTGCTGATGAACGTGGGAGAGGATCGCCCCGAGCTGCCCGGTGAGCTTTCGCAACTCGAGGATCGATTCATTCTGTCACAATTGGATCGCACCATCGGTCAGATTCGCGGACATCTCGAAGCGTACAACTTCAACCTGGCGGTTGAATCGCTGTACGACTTCGTGTGGCACGACTACTGCGATTGGTATCTGGAAATGGCGAAGATCAGACTGCGAGCCACCTCTGATGATGGGGTTCGTGGTGTGCTCTACCATGTGCTGCGCGAGATCGTGAAGCTTCTCCACCCGTTTGTGCCGTTCATCTCGGAGGAGATCTGGCATGTCCTCGGCGAGACGCCGGAATCGGTGGCGGTCGCTCCGTATCCGGACGCCGCGACGGGAGAGCGGACCGACCCGCAGGCCGAAGCGTCGATGCAGAGGTTCCAGCAGGTTGTCTCCGCTGTGCGAACCATCCGTGCCGAGCTGAACGTGCCGGCGACGGCGAAAGTCGAAGTGCTGATCAAGACCGGAAACACTGAGCTGGTTTCGATTGTGGACACGAAACGGGATGTCTTGCTCGACATGGTCGGGGGATCGGCGGTGTCTTCGGGTGAGGCGCTTCAAGCGCCGCATGGGTCGGCACGTCAGGTGGTTGAAGACGGAGAGATTTACGTTCCTTTGGCAGACCTCATCGATGTCGATTCCGAACGGGAAAGACTCACCAAGGAGCTAGCCGCCGTTGCCGGCGATCTCGAAAAGACCCGCGGCAAGCTCGATAACGCATCCTTCCTCGAGCGCGCTCCGCAGGACGTTGTCGAGAAGGAGAAGGCGAAGCTGCAGGAGTTTCTTGCCAAGGAGAGCCGACTGAGGGACAACCTCGCCAGCCTGGGCTGAATGAATCTCCGACGAGGGCTCGATTACCCGGAAGCGCTTCGGATCCTGGAGGCCATTCCCTCTCGTACGGTCAAGCCGGGATTGCAGAGGATATCGGCTCTGCTCAAAGCGATCGATTCTCCCGAGAGCACGGTTCCCGTGATTCACGTTGTCGGCACCAACGGCAAGGGATCTGTCGCCGCCATGCTCGATCGCGTGTTGCGCGAGGCGGGGTATCGCGTCGGGCTGTATAGTTCGCCGCACCTCTCGAACGTCCGCGAACGGGTACGCGTTCAGGGCGCCTGTATCAGCGAAGAGGATTTCTGCCGTCATGTCGCGGCGCTCGATGGTGCGATGAGAGCGCTTCCTGACAGGCCTTCTTACTTCGAACTGCTAACGGCCATGGCGTTTCGCCATTTCTCTGAGTGCGCGGTCGATGTGGCGATCCTCGAGGCAGGGATGGGCGGGCGTTGGGACGCGACTCATCAGGGAACTCCGCTGTGTTGTGTGTTGACCGGAGTGTCGCTCGATCACACCGAGTTTCTCGGCCCAACACTTGCGGACATCGCACGGGAGAAGGCGGGAATCGCGACGGCGGGGGTTCCGCTTGTTGCCGGAGCGATCGCTCCGGAAGCCGAGAGAGCGGCACAGCACGAGTGCGATGCTCGAGGAGCCAGATGGATCTCCACGAACGGCATCGATGTCGCTGCGATCCAGGAGCGATGGGACGGCACCCGTTTCCAGGTTGAATCAACGATCTACACGGGTCCGGTCGACCTCTCGCTGCCCGGTCTGTGGCAGCAAGACAACCTGCGCACGGTGCTGGGTGCTGTCGAAGCGCTCCGATCGATCGGGTTCGAGATCGAGAAGCACCATTTGATCGCCGGACTGGGCAGCGTTCGATGGCCGGGAAGGTTCGAATCAGTGCGCGATGCGCCGCGGATCGTGCTTGACGGTGCGCACAATCCGTCTGCGATATCTGCGATCTGCGGCGGTCTTCAGCGATTGGCTCCGCATCGGGAGAGACGTCACGTACTGTTTGGCGCGATGAAAGATAAGGCGGTTCCGGAGATGCTGGAGATTCTCCTGCCCGTGGTGTCTCGCGTGACGGCAACGACAAGCGGCGATCCACGAGCGATGAGCGGGCAGGAAGTGGCGGAAGCTGCGAGCCAACTTGGAGTTGACGCGAAGATCTCCGATACTGTGGCCGGTGGGATTGCGATCGCATCAGCGTCGCTTGGTACGAGCGACGTTCTTCTTGTCACGGGGTCGCTTGCCGTGGTGGGGCAGGCAAGGGTGGAACTGCTGGAGGCGGGATGCAGCAAGATCTAGCGAAGTCAAATCCGCGTCACATCGCTGTCATCATGGATGGGAACGGTCGCTGGGCGCGGAAGCGTGGATTGCCCCGTGCTGCCGGGCATCGGGCCGGCGCTCGTGCGGCGTTGCGGTTGATCCGATACATCGGAGAACACCGATCGGCCTCCCATGTGACCCTGTTTGCGTTTTCCACCGAGAACTGGCTGCGTCCTCCCGAAGAGATCAGCTTTCTGATGAAGCTGTTCGCGGACTTCCTTCATGACAACCAGAAGGAGATGATCGAGCAGGGTGTGCGACTGCGGGTCGCAGGCCAGATCGAACGGCTTCCAAAGAGCGTTCAAGAGTCGGTGCGCCTTGCCGTAGAGAAGACGCGGGACGGTGGACGGATTGTGGTGAACGTGGCGCTCAGCTACGGCGGCCGCGAGGAAATCCTTCATGCCACCAAGAAGCTTGCACAGCGCGTGGAACAGGGGGAATGGACATCGGACCAGCTCACAGAGGCGGCGTTTGCCGCAGAGCTGTACACAGCAGGGATGCCCGATCCCGATTTGATCATTCGGACAAGCGGGGAAATGCGTCTCTCGAACTTCCTGTTGTGGCAGGCAGCGTACGCCGAACTGTATTTCTCGGACACGTTGTGGCCGGATTTCGGGCCGGACGATCTTGAGCAAGCGCTGGATGTGTTCCGGCACCGTGAACGAAGGTTTGGGAGGCAGTAGGCTGTGAGAAATCTTGTGATTCGCATACTGAGCGGATGCGCCGGCGGTGGGGCCGTCATCGGGATCGTCTATGTCACGGCGGCGTACGACGCGTTGTGGGCCCTTGGGCTGCTGTACTTCGCGATCGCAGGGATGGCTACGGTTGAATACGTTTTCCTGCTGAAGAAGATCGGCCTTCGGCTCTCTCGAATCGAGAACCTCTTGTTGGTGGCGCTTCTCACGGTCTGCTTCGTCGCCTTTGACGGGCGGTACGCCGAGGTGGGGATGATCTTTGCCGCTGCATTCCAGGTTCTTCGTCACCTGCGCACGTTGCCGCAACGGGAGGGGTTCCTCAATGTGGTAGCGGGGTTGTTCGGATTGCTTTATGTGCCTTGGCTGCTTCACTACTTCATCGTGCTGTTCACCAGTGAGCCGGTCACGGCGGTTGACCTGCGGCTTGCCAAGGCGGTGATGGTTCTGTTGATGGTGTGGGGTTACGATGCGGGCGCATACTTCGTCGGGTCGCTCCTGGGCCGGCACAAGGCGTTCCCCAACGTCAGCCCCAACAAGACCTGGGAAGGCATCGCCGGCGGATTGGCGGTTGCCGTTGCCGGAGGAGTCATCGCGGCGCAGCTAAGCAGCTCCTGGAAAGCGCTGATCTCAGGGCCGGGATTTGGCTGGTTGATCCTGCTTGCGGCGTTCGTCAGCGTAGCGGCCCAATTGGGAGACGTGTTTGCCTCCAAGTTGAAGCGGGCCGCCGATGTGAAAGACTCGGGATTCTTCCTTCCCGGTCACGGGGGATTTCTCGATCGGATCGACGGACTTCTGTTTGCGCTTCCGGTCTTTTACTTCGTTTACGAGGCGTTTGTGCGAGGCGCGCTCTCGGGATAGGAATTTGTCGGCAGCAGGGGCGTCGATCGAACATGAACGAAGACGAAAATGCAGAAGTGTAGGGCGGCCGAGCCGCAGGCTTGACCGCCCTCTCCGGGTGGTGAAAAAGATGAGGGGGTTCTCACTCTTTCTGCGGCCACTATAGCACATCCCCGAGGCGGTGTCGGTAACGTACATCACACGGAAGCGGCATTCGTTCCATCGTTGCGTTACGGGTTGGCAACGTCTGCAAGTGTGAGCGAGTCAAGCAGGGAAACGAATCGATGGTTGATCTGCTGCCACAGCGAACGGGTTGGACAAGCATCCTGAATGTGGCAGCTGGACTCCTTGGAGGTGAGACAGCCGACAAGCTCGAGCGACTCACCGAGTCCGACAAGAATGTCGCGGACCGAGATCTCCTCCGGGCCTCGAGCCAGGCAATATCCTCCATAGCGTCCCTGCATGGCATACACAACACCGGCCGTCTTGAGTTCGTGGAGAATCTTCTCGACAAACGGAGACGGGAGATCGTACCTTTCAGCGATACAGCGTGCGGAAACCGGTTCTGCATCCGGTCTACGTGCCAGGTCGACGGCGGCGATCAGTCCGTAGCTTGCCTTTTTCGTCAGGAGCATGACGTCTCTAGCAGCAAGGGCTTCCGGGGAGCCCTTTCACCTGTTGCTGTTCCCTCTCTTCAAGGAAGCCCGCGTATCTTGTCTCCAGTTGCTTGCGGTGGGCGGCAATGCGCTCGTGTCGCTGTTCGAGCGTGGGGGGGATTGGACGACCCTTCGTGCTCAGGTAGTCGTAGATTGCCTCGTTCAGAGCGTCGGCGGCAAGAGAGGAGCAATGCATCTTCGGCGCCGGCAGTCCGCCGAGCTCGGCAGCGACTTGGCTGTTGGTGATCGTGATCGCCTCGTCGAGGGTCTTCCCCTTGGCGAGGATGGAGACCATCGATGATGTTGCGATCGCCGCCGTGCATCCGAACGTCTCCCAAGAGATGTCGCTGATCACCTCGTCTCCGTTGTCGGATCGTTCAACACGGATATACATCCACATCACGTCCCCACACAGGATGTTGCCGACCTTTCCGATTGCGGAGTGGTGTTCGAGCTTCCCTTGATTCCGAGGTTCCCGGAAGTGATCCATCACATTCTCGTTGTACATTCTCACGCTCCCAGCTTAAACGGCGACATCGATCGAAGCTCTGCCACGACATCCGGAAGGACAGCCAGCAGGGAATCGATATCCGTGGCTTTGGTTTGCCGACCCATACTGATTCGAAGACTTCCGTGCGCCATCTCGATCGGTACACCGATCGCTTGGAGCACGTGACTCGGTTCGAGGTTAGGCGAAGAACAGGCCGAACCGGTCGAGGCTGCGATTCCCCGTTCGTCGAGCTTCATCACCAGGCTTTCGCCCTCGATGGCGGCGAAGCTGAAATTAGCGATGTGCGGCAATGAGTCGACACGGTCCCCATTGAGTCTAGTGGCCGGGATCGACAAAACTGCGTCGATCAACCTGTCACGAAGCGCGCTCAACCTTTCGGTGAGCGCCTCCCTCTGTTCGATCATCAGGCGGCACGCCGCGGCAAATCCGGCGATTGCTGCGACATTCTCCGTTCCGCTACGCAACCCGCGCTCGTGCCCGCCGCCATGGATCAAGGGCATGAGCTTGACACCGGGGGCGACGGCAAGAGCTCCCACCCCCTTGGGGCCATGGAGCTTGTGTGCCGAAAGCGAGATTAGGTCGATGACTTGCGTTGGAAGATCGATGCGTCCGAACGCCTGTACGGCGTCGCAATGGAACGGAACCTCTCGCTCGCGACAGAGCGTTCCGATATCATAAATCGGTTCGAGAACGCCCAGTTCGTTGTTGCCGGCCATGATCGAGACAAGCAGGGTGTCCGGATCGATGGCGTCGGACACCGATTGGGGATCGACACGGCCGCTTTCATCAACGGGGATGCGGGTGACGCGATATCCTTGCTGTTCGAGCCAATCGCAAGGATGAAGAACCGCGTGATGCTCGATCTCCGAGCAGATGACGTGCCGCCGTTGTGGATTCGCGTGAGCCAGTCCGAAGATGGCGAGATTGTCGGCCTCGGTGGCGCCTGACGTGAAGAGGATCCCTTGAGGGTCCCAAGAGAGCGTTCCCGCAATCGTCCGGCGAGCATCTTCAACGGCCTTCCTCGCTTGACGTCCTTCTTGATGCAAGCTGGAGGCGTTGCCGTGCCGCTCCTGTAGGTACGGCAGCATGAGATCGAAGACATCCGGATCGAGCGGAGTCGTTGCAGCATTATCCAGGTAGAGTCGTGTATTCATTCAAGATCACGGCTGAAATCCTACCTGTTTGGTCCGATTTGTCAAGCCCGGCGGCTAGATCTGCTCGAATCGGTCCTTCCCGGCGCCGCAATCGGGACATGTCCAACCGTCAGGGAGATCCGCAAACGCTGTTCCCGGCTTGATATCCGTGCTTGGATCTCCGACCTCGGGATCGTAGATGTATCCGCATACCGTGCATTCCCACTTGTCCATCTTGCTCAACCTCCTGCTTCATCGTCGTCGGCCACCGCCAGGAAGGGGGATTCGCCAGCTTGCAGCAGATCCGGTTCTTCTTGCTGGGCGGCGGTCTCAAGATCGAACGAGCGCAGCTCCTGCTCAAGACCGGCACGGTCGCTCGGGTCAGATGCTTCCCGTTCCGGTCCTTCACACGGCTCGCTCCGTTCTCCGCTTGCGTTGTTTCCTTCTTCAAGATCGCTGGGATCCGCGCCCGCGAAGTGGAAACGGAACTCCTCGCGTGAACTAAGCCCAAAGTATCGCAGGAATTCGTCCGTGACTTCAAGAAGCTGCGTTCTTCCGTGTTGCTCGCCGCGGATCAACCCGCGTTCCAGCAGTTCCTGAATGTGGGAATACGCCTTGTTGCCACGAACCTTGACGATGTCCGCTTGGGTCACGGGTTGGTTGTAGGCGACAACCGCAAGTGTTCGCAGGACCGATCGATGGATGTCTTGCTGCGGTGCAAGATGAGCGACTTGGTCGACATAGGCCCTCTTGACCTGGAACGAGGCGCGGGTTTGATCGACCTGGATTTCCAGACCGCGATCATCAGTTAGCAGGTCATTCCGCATCTCTTCCAGCAATGCGCGAACATACTGCTGTGACGCATCAATCAGCTTGGCGAGCGCGCGAAACGAAAGCGCATCCGGGGAAAGGAACAACGCGGCCTCGATGACGGCCTTGTCTTGCATCCGATCGTCAACCATCGCGTCCTAGCCCTCCTCGGGTTGAAGCGAGATGAGGATGTCACCGAGGAATTCGTCTTGGGTGCAGTCGATCTGGCCCTGGGATGCCAGGTGCAGCACCTCGAAGAACCGCTCGATCCGCTCGTCGCGATCACCGCGATCCAGAAGGCGGAAGAAACTTGTGACCCGGTTGCCCTTGAGGATGGCTTTGATCCGATCGAACAGGGTTCGTAGCCGATCGCCGAAATCATTCCCGCCGATCTCGAACGCGTCGAACGGATCGTACGCATCGTCCAGCTCCACTTGTTGCAGAAGACGATCCGCCCGTCTCCGGCGGACAATCATCGCTGCAGACAGCGCGACACGAAGGTCCTCCAGTGTGACACGGCGTTGCGGGCGGCGGCGAAGCGGAAGACGGAACTCATCGGGTTCAACGGGAGCATCCCACTCCATGTCGGCTTCATCTACAACGTCTTCCAGCTCATCGATCAGATTGTTCTGATCGATCGGACGAGCCGATGCGAGAAGCACATCGGATTGCATGCGCAGAAGGATCGAACAGGTCAACACCATCCGCCCGGGCACTTCGAACCGGAACATGCGCAGGGTGGCGACATGCTTCCGGTATCGTTGCGCCAGCTCGCGGATGTCGATGTCCCACGGGTCCATGTCGGACGTCAGTCGGCGAAGCGTTGCCTCCCAGCCCTCATCCTCCAGGGCCTCAACGGGAAATGCAGCTTGTCTCATGTCGTCCATCTCACGCTCCGGCGGCTCAGCTCAGATCCAAGGCAAGGATTTGCGATACTCCATGTCGCATTGTCACTCCGTAGGCGCGGTTCGCGTGACGAACCGTTTCCTCGTTATGAGAGACAACGATCACCTGCATCCGTTGGGCATACTCGCGCAGCATCGAGGCCAATCGCCCCGCGTTCATCATGTCAAGTGCGGCATCGACTTCGTCGAGAATGAAGAACGGAGCGTCTTGGAACTCCTGAAGGGCAAAGATAAACGCTGTAGCCACCAGCGTTTGCTCGCCTCCGGACAAGGAATCGATGACGTGAGGTTCCTTGTCTGGAGGGTTCGCTCGGATGATCAACCCCGATGAAATGTTCCCTTCTTCTTCCAGACTCAGCGACGCGCTTCCACCGTCGAACAGCTTGTGGAAGGTGGAATCGAAATGCTCATTGACCTCCGTGAGCGTCTCGAGAAACCGCTGACGTTTGCGTTCTTCGATTTGGCCGATCAACCGCTCGATCTCCGCCTTCTCTTCTTCGAGTGCGTCGACCCGCTCCTTAAACTGCAGGAACGCCTCCTCCATCTCGGCAAACTCGTCGATCGAGCGCATGTTGATCGGTTCGAGCCGCCGCATCTTCTTCTTGGTGCTTTCGATGGCACGCTCGAGATCGCGGATCGATCCTTCGGCGTAGTACTCGTCTTCATGCTCGTCCGGCCCCATCGCTTCGAGTTCGACGTTGGCCTCCGCTTCTTCCCGTTCGTAACGGGTGATCGCACGGCGGAGATTCTCCAACCCCTGGTAGGTCTCACGGCGTTTCTCGCGGAGGGCCTTGAGTTCTTCGCTCCTTGTTGTGGCGATTCCCTTGGCTCGGCTGCCTTCTTCATGTTTGGCGGCGACTTGGCCCTCGAGATCTTCGACCTGTGATGTCAACTGAGCCACTTCCGAGCGAAGGACCTCGATTTCGCGATTGAGTTTCGAAATCTGTTGCCGCTTCTTAGCCGTATCGAACGATGTGTCCTTCTGTTGAGGCTGCTGCTGTTGCTTCTTGCGCGGATCGGGCCTCCACCCACCGGTGAGGGCGCCGCCGCGGCTCTGAAGGTCGCCATCGACGGTGACGGCTCGGACACCGTCCACGTCCCGGAGTGCCTCAAGGTTCTCCGCGACTACGGTATCCCCGAGGATATACTCCATCGCCCGGCGGTACTTGGGATCGAACTCCACCAGGTTGATGGCGTAGTCGATGACGCCGGTCTGGCGAAGCGCTTCGGCGGATGAGAGGCTCTTTCGTGGTGCTACCAATCGTCGAAGCGGTAGAAGCCGGGCTCGTCCGAGTCGCTGTTGCTTGAGGTAGTTGATGCAATCGATCGCCGTTTCTCGAGAGTCGACGACCAGATCACCAAGATGTCCTCCCGCGGCCGTCTCGAACGCGACCTCGAACCCCGCCTTGGGCTTTGTCAGCGAAGTGACGGTTCCGTAGACTCCACCACGCTTTCTTGCCAGCAGGGCCTCGGCGGCGCGGCTTCCGGGGCGCCCTCCTTGCGTGGATGGCGTCCGTGCCGATTCGGTTGCCTTGATCCGCGCGACCTCTTCGATCATCTCTTGGATGTTCTTCGCCTGTTGTCGCTTGAAGTCGATCTCGCCTTGCTTATGAAGCAGATCGGAGCGCATCCGCTCAAGGTCTTTGATCAGCGTAATCCGGCCGTCGTCATCGGCTTCTTCGCGGATCCCTTCGAGTTCCCACTCCTTGTTTTCGATCGCCAGGTCCAGAGCAGTGAGAGCCTCTTGCTTCTCGGCGATACGTTCGCCCATTCCTTCCCGCTCGTGGCGGGCCCGCTCGAGCTTCGCTTGTGCCCGCTTCCGTTGATGGTGGCGGATCGACAGCTCGATCCGGACGAGTTCTTCGGCGAGGTGCTGGTGCTCGAGGGCGGCATCTCGCTCATGGGCGAGTTCGGTGAGCCTTCGGCGCCGCTCGGCAAGGATGACTCGGTGTGTATTCAGCTTGGACTTGACATCCTTGAGTTCACCGATGGCCTTGCGTCGCTTGTCGTCATAGGCTGCGATTCCGCTGATTTCATCGAGAATCTCCCGACGGCGAAGCGGGCTCTTCTTAATGATTTCGGTAATCGTCCCCTGGGCGATGAGTTGCTGCCCGTCAGGATCGATCTTCGCCGCTTCGAGGATCTGATCGATGTAACTTCGCGGACAGCTCTTGCCCATGAACAGATACGTAGACGAAGCTTTGGTGATCCTTCTTCCGAGGGTGACCGTCATCGGGGGTTCATCGTCCTCGAAGAAGGAATCGAAGTGATGCTCTTGGTTGTCAAGGTGAAGTACGACAGACGCCGAGGCCTCGGGTTTGTACTTCTCTCCACCGTTGAAGATCAAGTGCTCCAAGCGATCAGCGCGAAGCTGCGAGGATCTGCGTCCCATCACGAAGCTGATTGCATCGAAGAGGTTGGATTTCCCCGAGCCGTTCTCGCCGATGACGGCTGTGAGTCCCTCGAAGAAGGGGATCGAGGTGGGTTTGCGGAACGACTTGAATCCTGCCAGTTCAAGCTTCGTAATCCTCGTCATGGTATGGTTTGAGGTTTGATCCCCAGTTCGGGGAACAGGGGGAGTTGCACGAGCCGCACGATGGTCGCCCCCGTGGGAGCATCCTCTGGGTCTGCTTCGATCAACATGCGTTCGATCTTGAAGCAGTTGTAATCATTGGGAACGGCGATTTCGTCCTCCCAACGCATGATCGAAGGTATTGAAACATCCAGCTTCTTTGCCACCCGGCTCTTGCTCCACCCGTTCTCCAATCGGAACCGCTTCAAGCGCGCTCCGAGGGTTTCCATCCAACCCCCTTCTATGTAGCTTACGAATATAACGATTGTTACGTTCCGGTGCAAAAAAAGAAGGGAGGGGGGGTCCCCTCCCTTCTTCGTTCACATCCGTTGTGTCACGGTTATCCGCCGAGCAGTGTCCATGCCAGAGCGCCGACCCCAGCTAGAAGGCCCAGAATTGAGATGAAATAGACTGTGCCCAACTGGGTTTCGAGTTCCGCAACCTGCGTCCCATCTTCAAGCGCGAGCAGCCGGGAGTCATGATCCTCCATCAGGCTCATCGCCGATTGAATCGCAGCGGAGTTGGCTTCGATGCCGATCGCCAGATCAGCGATGGCCTGGTCGAACCCTTCCAGCTTGGTGCGGTTGTTCTCCACACGGATTGACAACGCTGCGAAGTTGCGCTCGAGTTCGAGAACCTTCAGCTTGAACGAACCGATGTCCTCGTCTTCAAGGCTCTGGACACGTAAGAACAGATCGTCGACAAATCCTTGAAGCTCAGAGATGTCGTACAAGGCTGCCTCACGGAACACGACATAGTCGTCGTGGAACGCTGTGTAGTCTTCGAGCCAAGCGGCGAACTCCTCTTCGAGCTTCCCAAGGCTGGCAACCACTTCGGTGATCGCTGCCTCAAGATCGCTCCGCGCCGACGCGATCGATGCGGAAAGCTCCCCGTGGGATTCCTGAATGGCCGTTGACAGCATCAGTTCGAGCTGTTCGATCGCCGCTTCAAGATCGCCGCGGGTCTTGGCGAGCGCTGTCTGGAGTTCCTCCTCCGTTATGGCGAGCGCTTCCTGCAACGATGCTGCTGTCTGGTCGATAGATGCCTGCAATTCCCGTCTCGTGGAAATGATGGCCGCTTCAAGGGTGTCGCAGCATTCCTGCTGCTGAACCGTCAATGAAGCCAGCTGCTCCTCGAGAATGGTAACGCGGCTCTTGAGGTCCTGTTGGACCCCGGTGAGTTCATTCACATCGTCCCGCAGACCCACGATCCGCCCCTCGGCGGTCTTGATCTCGATCGATACCGCCTCGACAACATCGCGGAAATCCTCGAGCCTGTCGTCGAGCAGGCCGATGTCTCCCATGTTCCCTTTGATTTCGGTGATCAGTTCGGACATCAATCCTTCTAGATCGCCGAAAACGGCCTCCATGGCCGTCAACTCCTGTTCAAGGAGCTGTGAGGTCGCTTCTTCGGACGCTTGCTCCTGCCCGTACGCCGTGGCTGTGAACAGGAGAAGCGAGAGAAGCGCGGCCATGGTCAAGGTCAACGCTTTCTTCATGGTGCTCCTCCTTCTTGGCATCCTTGATGACTTGGCATCCTTGATGACACCCGTGGTGAGGGTAGAAGCAGTTGCGGAAGGGAGGGAGGACCGGTGGTGACTGCGCCGTGTCCGTTTGTCGGGATCGGGGGTGACGGCTGTCCCCGAAGCCTCGGATTCAGTACTGGACGGACGGTTGTACGGGGGAGGCGACGTGTTGTCGGTGCCGTTTGAGGGGTTCGCGCGAGCGTGCTACAATGGGCCGGATTTTCGCCAGGTGGGGCGAAACTCCCAACAAATCGGAATTATCCAGGCGTTCGCGGTGCCGTGACAGTAGAGGGTGAGAAGGCACTTCGGCCGCTTAAGGAAGGGGTGCGAGTGGCGAGATGTTCTTACTAATTCTAATTCCCGCGGCAATCTCCGTGTTGGCACTGTTGAGCGCGTTCGCGTTCAATCGCTCGGTGGTCCGCAGTGCGCAGGGAACCGATCTGATGAAGGAGATCCAGGGTTACATTCGATCCGGGGCCTTCACATTCATGGTTTCCGAAGCGAAGGTGATGCTGATTACGATGGTTGTGATCGGCGCCATTCTGTGGATTCTTTTCTACTGGGAAATTGCGGTAGCTTTCTGGATTGGAGCCTTGTTGTCTTTGGCTGCAGGCTTCATCGGAATGAACGCTGCAACTCACGCCAATGCGCGGACAACCCATGCGGCGCAGAAGTCGTTCAAGAGTGCTCTCAATGTGGCATTCTCCGGCGGTAGCGTCATGGGCCTTTCAGTGGCGGGGCTGGCGTTGATCGGGTTGGTGATCGTCGTTCTGCTGTTCAAGAAGTGGTTCGAGCCGACGACGCTTCACATCGAAACGCGCTATCTCTTCGGTGCCCAATCGCTAGGGGTCAACTTCATCCGTGGCGCACTGATCGTCAGTGCCTACTCAATGGGCGCATCGCTGGTGGCGTTGTTCGACCGTGTCGGTGGAGGGATCTACACCAAGGCGGCCGACATGGCGGCTGACATGGTCGGCAAGGTGGAGATGCATCTTGATGAGGACGATCCGCGCAACCCTGCGACCATTGCCGACAACGTCGGCGACAACGTGGGCGACGTGGGCGGACTGGGCGCGGACCTGCTCGAGTCGTTCATCGGGGCGATTATCTCCGTCATGGTCATGGTGATGTACGTCTATGTCGGACGTGCGAATGCACCGTTGGCGGGCCTGATCAGCCAACTGGGCTTCTCCGATCCAGCCGCGCTTGAGGCCAGCTACTGGTGGGTCGCTCTTGCGCCGCTTGTCATTGTCGGTGGAGGGATTGTCGCCAGCATGTTGGCGATCTTCTACATCCGCTTCAGCCGGCGTCAGGAAGGGATGCAATCCGTTCTGATGAACGGAACGCGTCTTGCTGCCGTCTTGACGGCGGTGACCACGTTCCTGTTCTGCTTCTTCTCGCCCTTGTCCTTGAGCATCTTCTGGGAAGTGATGCTTGGACTGATCGCCGGCGTGGGGATCGGTACGTTCTCCGAGTACTACACATCATCGAGGTTCAAGCCTACGCGCGAGCTGGCGAAGATGAACGAGTCCGGTCCCGCGGTGGGTGTCACCGAAGGATTGGCGCTCGGGATGATGAGTACCTTCCTGCCGGTCATTCTGATTGCGGCGGCGATTCTTGTGTCGTATCAGCTCGGAGGCCTCATCGGAGTTGCCTTCACCGCGATGGGGATGCTGTCGTTCGTGGCGATGACGGTTGCCGTCGATACGTACGGACCGATCGCCGACAACGCGGGTGGCATAGCAACGATGGCGAAGCTTCCTCACGAAGTGCGTGAGCGAACCGACAAGCTTGACTCCATCGGAAACACCACCGCGGCTATCGGCAAGGGATTCGCCATCGGATCGGCGGCGTTTGCAGCTCTCGGATTGATTGCTGCGTTCATGTGGTCGGCGATTGGCAGTGCCGATATGGTGATGCCACCGCAGCTTCCGATCGTAGGACAGATTGCGGCCCAGTTCTCTCCCTCGGGCAGCATCATCGAAGTGGGAGCGTTTGTCATCGCCGGATTGATGCTTGGGGCGATGGTGCCGTATGTGTTCTCCGCCCTTCTGATCCGTGGCGTCAGCCGCACGTCGAACATCCTTGTTCAGGAGATCCGCCGCCAGTTCAGTGAGAACCCGAAGATCATGGCCGGCGAGGAGAAGGCCGATTACAACCGCTGCATCACGATCACGGCGCACGGGGGACTGAGTAAGATGTTCCTCCCGGCGATGATCGCCGTGCTGACGCCGATCGTGTTCGGACTGATCTTCGGCCGCTACGCGCTGGGAGGGTTCCTGATCGGTGCGTTGCTCTCGGCGATCCAGCTGGCGATCTTCTGCGCCAACTCGGGCGGAGCGATGGACAACGCGAAGAAGCACATCGAAGAGGGACACTTCGGCGGCAAGAACTCCGAAGCGCATGGAGCTGCGGTCACCGGAGACACGGTGGGCGATCCCCTGAAGGATACGGTGGGCCCGTCGCTTGATATTCTCATTAAGCTGATGAGCGTTATCGCGCTGGTGTTCGCTTCGCTGTTCCCGTTGTACCCGGTGTTTATGTAGCCGGCAGTTGCAGGTGAATGATCGAATATGCGGGCCCGCTCGGAGAGCGGGCCCGCCTCTTTAGGTGGTGCGTGTCCGCACCTTCGTATCTCGGGTGCGGCATCGATATCGGTATGAATTTGCGTGCTGGCAGCGATAGGGTACTCTCCCGGTGTCAAGAGCCTTGCGATTGGAGGATTTGCCGTGAACACGCCATTCTTGATCGGAGACAGACTGTACTTGCGCCCTCTCGGCGAAGCGGATCTGGATCTCTGCATGCGATGGATCAACGATCCGGAACTGATTCCATACCTGAATCGGAGGCTTCCGATGGGGCTGGAGCAGGAGCGCTCGTGGCTCAAGAACCAATACGACGACCCCTCTTCGCTCTCGCTGGCGATGGTGCTCAAGGATGGAGATGTGCACATCGGCAACTGCGGACTCCACAACATCAACCGATTCGATCGGTCGGCCGAGTTCGGGATCATGATCGGCGATCCGGGAAGCCGCGAACAGGGATATGGGACGGAAGCGGGACGGATGCTGATCGAATTCGCGTTTCGCGAGCTGAACCTGCATCGCGTTGAGCTGAAGGTGTTCTCGTTCAACAAGCGGGCTCAAGCGGCGTATGAGAAGCTCGGCTTCGTTTGTGAGGGGAACCGGCGAGAGTCGTATTTCCGGGATGGTGTGTATCACGACACGCTGATGATGTCGGTCCTGGAGAGGGAATGGAGTGGACGATGAAGCTCGCTTTTTGGAGCGATGAGGAACGGTGGTTCGTCCCGCGCACCTTCGGTTTGGGCTATAGCCTCAACCTGAAGTACGTGGGGAGGCGGATGGGACTGATCAAGACGGGGGAAGCTGCCCCCTCGGGTGTTGGGGCGACAGCAAGCGAGCAGACGATAAGAGAGGAGTCGCGTGAGGAGCGGCTTCGCCGCCAGATCGAGGCTTCGCGATTCGAGGACAAACCATGATTCGAACGCAGAAACTCACTCGACGGTTCGGTGAGCTGATGGCCGTCGACTCGCTGGACCTCAACGTCAGCAAGGGAGAGGTGTTCGGTTTTCTCGGGCCCAACGGAGCGGGGAAGACCACGACCGTTCGGATGCTCGCTGCGCTGATCGCGCCCTCTTCGGGGGAAGCGACCATCGCCGGGAGTCGCTTGGGATCCGATGACCGCGTAATCCACCGCCGCGTGGGTGTGCTAACGGAAACGCCGGGGCTGTACCGGCGGCTCTCGGCGCAGGACAACCTGCTGTTCTTTGCCCGGCTGTACGGCATCGCAGATTCGATGGCCCAGGTGGAGAGATACCTCAGACTGTTCGATCTGTGGGATCGGCGCCGAGCGCCGGCGGGGAGCTACTCCAAGGGGATGCGGCAGAAGCTGGCCATCGCCCGTGCTTTACTGCATGAGCCGGAGATCCTGTTCCTTGACGAACCGACGGCGGGGCTGGATCCCGAGGCGGCGAAAACGGTCCGCGATCTCATTGAGACACTGAGGACCGACGAGCGCACGATCTTCTTGTGCACGCATAACCTCGATGAGGCAGACCGGTTATGCGATCGTGTCGCGCTGTTCAAGACGCGGCTGATCACGACCGGCCGCCCCGAAGAACTGCGAGAGCAGATGTACGGTCGGCGGACCGTGGTCCACCTTGCCAACTACCGTGAGGGGATTGAGGATCGAATCGGCCTGCCCTTCATCAAGCATGTAGACGTTGTCGACGGGCGATTGGTCGTCTCACTCGACGATCCGGAAGCCGACAACCCCGCCCTTGTCAAGCGGCTTGTCGAATTGGGCGCAGATGTTCAGTTCGTCACGGAGTTGCGCGTGTCTTTGGAGGACATGTACCTCGATCTGATGGAGGCCAACGATGAGTCGTCTTAGGGTCCTGCTCCTCAAGGAATGGCGTGAGTCGATGCGTAACAAGATGGTTGTGTTCGGCGTATGCTTCCTGCCGTTGATCCTGGTCGGAATCTCCGTGTACATGATCGCGCTTGGCGAGGGGGCCGACGATCCTGTTGGACAGATTATTCTGTTCAATACCAGTTTGATGTACTTCTTGTTGCTCCCGGCGATCATCCCGCTGGCGATCGCCGTGTACTCGATCGTTGGGGAGAAGGAGCAGACAACCCTTGAGCCGCTGCTGGCGACGCCGATCTCCGACCTGGAGTTGTTCCTCGGCAAGGCTCTTGCCAGCATCATCCCGGCGCTTATCGTCAATTGGATCAGTTTCGGTGCCTTCCTCGGAATCATCCGTCTGTTGGTGGGGAGCGTACCGCTGCAAACGCTTACGGCACCGTGGCTGGCATCGATCTTCGGGCTGGCGCCGCTTCTTGCTCTGTTCTCCGTCGGGATCACCATGATCGTCTCGTCACGAGCAAGCGATGCGCGTGCTGCGTACCAGTTCTCCAGTTTTGCCATCCTTCCGGCGATCATTCCGCTGATCGTTTATAGCAGTAGCAAGGCGCTGGTGGACATGCGGCTGATCTTCCTGGAAGGTGGCGTTCTAATCGTCGGTTGTGTTGTTGTGATGTTCTTTGCCGTGAAGCTGTTCCGACGCGAGCAGATTCTCACCCGGTGGAAGTAGAAGCGAGGTGGATATGAACCCGAAAATCTGGTTGATCGGACTGCTGGTTGTGGCGGTGGTTGCAGGCCTGTTTTTCATTGTCCCGGCGCCGGAGGATTCGGCGGATGTTGTCGAGGACTCGGCTGTCGATCGAAGAAAGGTCGACGAGGGGACCTGGGTGACCGAGGTGGGAGGTGTACGCGTTGTCGAAGAGGCGTACACGTTCTTGTACTCGGATGCCGATGGATACCTGCTGATCTCTCAGGTGTCGATCGAGAGCGGCAGTGGGGAAATCCGAATCGGACAGCAGTACATGCTTGATCGTGCGTTTCTCCCGATCTCGTATCAGATTGCGACCGAAGGGGCCGGGGTTGAGCAGGTCGTCTGGGGACAAACGCGGGTCGAAGGTTTTGCGATGACGGCACAGGTCGGCCAGATGCAGCAATCGGCGACCGTTCCGATGGAGGGTGGATTTGCCGTCATCGACAACAACTTCATGAGTCATCTGGTGTTGCTTCATGCGGGGATGCGCGCCGGCTTGATCCCCAACACGTTCTCTGCCGCTGTCCCCCAGGTTCTTCTAACTCTTCCTTCCTCCGTGGGAGATCCGCAGCCGGCCCGGGTGACCGTGGAAGGCGGGATGCGCGATGTGATCAGTTATGCGCTTCAGTTCGGCGACCTTTCGATGACTCTGTATGAAATGGACGGACGCTTGGTCGGGATGACCAACCCCGCGCAGCGGGTGGTGGCGTATGACGTCGGTGTTCTGCCCAGCGGATTCGAGGCGATCGACTCCGGCGTGCCGGCGGAGGAAGAACCTGGCGCCGGAGCGGAGCAGGATGTCGTGTTCGATAACGGGGAGATCCGTCTATCCGGAACGCTCACCGTCCCCACGCAGCCGAATGGTGCGGCGGTGCTGTTCATGCACGGATCCGGGCCTCTCGACCGCGACAGCAACGCAGTCGATCTGGCGACAGGCAACGTCGTGATGGAGCTTGGTTTGTTCGATCGCCTGGCCGAGGAACTGTCTGCTCAGGGCGTGGCCAGCCTGCGTTACGACAAGCGCGGAGTGGGAAGAAGCGATGGCGAATTCTTACTCGCGTCGCGCGAAGATCTGTTGACGGATGCCGAGGCGGCCATAAGCAAGCTGATGGAGCAATCGTGGATCGACCCGGAGCGCATCTTTCTCATTGGCCACAGTGAAGGCGCCTATCTTGCTTCCGCATTGGCGGCTGTGGATCGTGATCCGCAGCTAGGGGGGGTCGTGCTTCTGGCGGGTGCTGCACGCGGCTTGGATGATGTCACCCTGTGGCAAATCCAAACTCTTCTTGCCGCCCAGGGGGCGACACCGGAACAGATCGAAGTGGCCGTGGAGCAAGAAGAAGCCTACTTCGCGTTTGTGAGAGGCTCCGCCGGTGAGTGGGGCGACTACACGCAGGAACAGCTCCAAGAGTCGCTTCCGTTCATGCCGGCCGAGCAGATCGACGGTCTTCGTTATGGAGCGCTCGGCCTGTCCTGGATACGAGAGCACTACACAACGGATACCGAAGCGATTCTCCGGCGAGTGATCGTCCCTGTTCTCGCGGTCAACGGCACCAAAGACTCCCAGGTTCCGTTGGAGGAATCCGATCGGATTCACGATATTCTTGTTGAGTCGGGCTGCTCGGACATCACGGCCGTGAAGGTGGAGGACCTGAATCACTTGATGCGGTACCACCCCGAGGAGCCGAACCTCACCTACCGGCATCTGGATGCCCCGGTCGATCCACGGATTGTCGAGTTGGTCACGCAATGGATCGCGGCTCGCAGTGACTGATCGCGAGCTGACGTCTCGAGGATGGATCCGCAGCCTGCTCACCGCGTACGGTGTGCGGCCCAGCAAGCGGCTCGGACAGAACTTCCTTGCCGACACCCGCACGCTGGAAACGATCGGCAAGGAGGTGCGCGAGGATCGACCGAGATGCGTGCTTGAGATCGGGGCCGGCCTGGGAGTGGTCACGGAGCGTCTCGCGGAAATCGCCGATCGCGTGATTGCCGTGGAAGTCGATCACCGATTGGCCGCCGGTCTTGTCGAGAGATTCGCTTCGTACCCGCATGTGGACGTCATCGACCGGGACATTCTTACGATCGATCCCGAGACGTGGAGCGCGGAGGATTCGCCCGGTGAATGGCTCGTTGTCGGGAACATTCCGTACCGGATCACTGGGCCGATCCTCGGCTGGTTCCTCGATCATCGGGCATCGTTTGACGCCGGTGTCTTCCTGACCCAGCGCGAAGTGGCAAGGAAGATCGCCGCGAGTCCCGGCCGCGACGGTTCGATCCTCGGTGTGTTGCTGCAGCGGGCGGGAACGGTTCGTTGGCTCCGCGATATTCCGAGAACAGCGTTCTATCCCGTTCCTGAAGTGGATTCCACGCTGTGGCGGATCGATCTTCGGAGTACGAACCCTTCCGATGCATGTATGGAGACGTTTGAGAAGGTCGTGCGTGCTGCGTATGGGATGCGGCGGAAGACGCTGCGGACGACGCTGAAACCGTTGTTCGGTGAGCGAACCAAGGCGATTCTCGAAGCCACCGGGATCGACTCCGGACGGCGCGGTGAGACCTTGACGCTCGAGGAACTGGATCGAGTCGCTGCGCTACATGATGAATGGAGAACGGATCCGAGGAGCGAAACGCGCAACAAATAGGCGGTTGGGAAATGCTTCGAGAAACCGCTCGAAAATCCCTTGACATGCCTGTCAGCCTGTGCTAAAGTTTCGCCCGTTACACCTCCCAAACGCGAAGTTGACATAGCGTCCGGGATGGTGTTAAAATTGTTGCTTGCGCTTCAAGGAAGCGCTCAACGAAGGATCTTTGACAAGTGAATAGAGTGTGTGCAACACATGCGTAGTAAGGGCAAGTGGTGGACACCTTGGCAGTTGGGAGCGATGAAGGACGTGGCTAGCTGCGATAAGCCTCGGGAAGCCGCTAAGCAGGCATTGATCCGGGGATTTCTGAATGGGAGTGCCCTCCATGGTGAAGCCATGGAAGAACGTACTGAAATCAGTAGGTGCGTTCAGCGAACCCGGTGAAGTGAAACATCTCAGTAACCGGAGGAAGAGAAATCAAGCGAGATTCCCTTAGTAGTGGCGAGCGAAACGGGAAGAGCCTAAACCGAAGCTGTGTAAGGCAGCATCCGTTGCAGTTTCGGGGTTGTAAGCCGTAACGTCTCATCAATGCTGTGATGGGCGGGGTTACAAGCAAGATCTAGTCGAACAGTCCGTAAAGTCACTGGAAAGGACGACCGCAGAGGGTGATAGTCCCGTAGGCGAAAGGTTGAGCTACCCCGGTTACGTGCTTGAGTAGCGCCGAACACGAGAAATTCGACGTGAATCTGGGAGGACCACCTTCCAAGGCTAAATATCTCCAACTGACCGATAGTGAACTAGTACCGCGAGGGAAAGGTGAAAAGCACCCCGGGAGGGGAGTGAAATAGAACTTGAAACCACTTGCTTACAGACAGTGGGAGCACCGCGATCAATCGCCCTTCGGGGCACCGATCTGGTGTGACCGCATGCCTCTTGCAGTATGAGCCGGCGAGTTACGTTATGTGGCAAGGTTAAGCCGATGAGGTGGAGCCGTAGCGAAAGCGAGTCTGAACAGGGCGCCAAGTGACATGACGTAGACCCGAAGCCAGGTGAACTAGCCATGGGCAGGTTGAAGTGTACTTGATCGTACATGAAGGACCGAACCCACTAACGTTGAAAAGTTAGGGGATGACCTGTGGTTAGGGGCGAAAAACCAATCGAACCTGGTGATATCTGGTTCTCCCCGAAATAGCTTTAGGGCTAGCCTCGTGTTAAGGACGTCGGGGGTAGAGCACTGGACGGGGAAGGGGGGTAACTCCCGACCCTAATCAAACTCCGAATACCGACGTACCGTTTCACGGGAGTCAGAATGCGGGGGATAAACTCCGTATTCGAGAGGGAAACAACCCATGACCGCCAGCTAAGGTCCCCAAATTCAAGCTAAGTGGGAAAGGAAGTGTTGTTGTCGAGACAGCTGGGAGGTTGGCTTAGAAGCAGCCACCCTTTAAAGAGTGCGTAATAGCTCACCAGTCTAACGGCGACGCGCCGAAAATTTAACGGGGCTAAGCTTGGTACCGAAGCTGCGGGATTGTCACATTTGTGATGATCGGTAGGGGAGCATTCCGTTAACGGTTGAAGCTGGACTGGAAGGTCTGGTGGACGAGACGGAAGAGAGAATGCCGGCATGAGTAACGCGAGCAGTGTGAGAAACACTGCCACCGAATGCCTAAGGTTTCCTGGGGAAGGCTTATCCACCCAGGGTTAGGCGGAACCTAAGCTAAACCCGAAAGGGGTAGGCGATGGACAGCAGGTTAATATTCCTGCGCCTCTAATTTTGCGTTTGAGCGAAGGGGGGACCCCGGAGGTTCCCTTCCGCACACTGACGGAATAGTGTGTCCAAGCACCAAGGTAGGGGGGATAGGCAAATCCGTTCCCCCGTTTCAAGTCGAGGTGTGATGGCGAGCCCGCTTATAGGGCGAAGGGAAACGGAATCACCGGGCGAGAAAAGCCTCTAGCGAGCAAAGAAGAGTCCGTACCACAAACCGACACAGGTAGGCGAGGAGAGAATCCTAAGGTGGACGAGTGAAATCCAGTTAAGGAACTCGGCAAAATGACCCCGTAACTTCGGGATAAGGGGAGCCACCCTCGGGTGGCCGCAGAGAATCGGCCTGAGCGACTGTTTAGCAAAAACACAGGACTCTGCCAACTCGAAAGAGGACGTATAGAGTCTGAAACCTGCCCACTGCTGGAACGTTAAGGGGAGGCGTTAACGCGCCGAACTGAAGCGCCAGTGAAGGGCGGCGGTAACTATAACCGTCCTAAGGTAGCGAAGTTCCTTGTCAGGTAAGTTCTGACCCGCATGAAAGGTTCAACGACTTGGGCGCTGTCTTGACTGGATGCTCGGTGAAATTGAAGCACGGGTGTAAACGCCCGTGACCCGCGGCTGGACAAAAAGACCCCGTGGAGCTTTACTATAGCATGGCATTGGGTTTTAGCATTCGTTGTGTAGGATAGGTGGGAGGCGATGAAACTGGGGCGCTAGCTTCGGTGGAGCCATCCTTGGAATACCACCCTGCGGATGTTGAGTCTCTAACTGTTGGCCGTTAGCAGCGGTCGCAGGACAGTGTTATGTGGGTAGTTTGACTGGGGCGGTCGCCTCCTAAAGAGTAACGGAGGCGCACAAAGGTCACCTCAGGCTGGTTAGTGATCAGCCAACGAGTGCAAGGGTATAAGGTGGCTTGACTGCGAGACCTACAAGTCGAGCAGGTGCGAAAGCAGGTCCTAGTGACCCAGTGGCGCTTTGTGGAAGGGCCACTGCTCATCGGACAAAAGTTACCCCGGGGATAACAGGCTAGTCTGGTCCAAGAGTTCACATCGACGACCAGGATCGGCACCTCGATGTCGGCTCATCCTATCCTGGGGCTGAATCAGGTCCCAAGGGTCCGGCTGTTCGCCGGTTAAAAGGGTACGCGAGCTGGGTTCAGACCGTCGTGAGACAGGTCGGTCTCTATCCACCGTGGGCGTAGGAGACTTGAGAGGGACTATCTCTAGTACGAGAGGACCGAGATAGCCAGACCTATGGTGTACCAGTTGTCCCGCCAGGGGCATCGCTGGGTAGCTAAGTCTGGTTTGGATAAGCGCTGAAGGCATCTAAGCACGAAGCCATCCTCAAGACGAGGTCTCCTTATAGGCCCCTTCGAGACGAGAAGGTTGATAGGCCACAGGTGTAAGCGCAGCAATGCGTTCAGCCGAGTGGTACTAATAGGCCAAAGCATGTGTGGCACACACCCTGTTCACTTGTCTGAACATGATGCGAGATTAGAGAGATTCCAGGTGGCAAATGGCGGAGGGGAAACGCCCGTTCCCATACCGAACACGGAAGCTAAGCCCTCCTGCGCCGATGGTACTAGCCTTGCGAGGGGCTGGGAGAGTAGGACGCCGCCTGGTTCTTCTTTTTTTGTTTGGGGGCGATGATGGACTCATCCGAACCACATGCCGCGTCTGAATCCGGGATTCGAATCACTCTTACCGGCCTTGGTGTCAACATCCTTCTTCTGGTTTCCAAGATTATCGTAGGCCTTCTCACCGGCTCGGTCGGTCTGGTTGCGGACGGGATCCATTCAGCATCCGACATGGCGACTGATCTTACGGTGATCGGGGGGATCCGCCTTGGTGGGCGGCAACCGGACTCACGGCACCCCTACGGCCACGGAAGGTTGGAGACACTGTCGGGGGGGATCGTCTCCGGGGTCCTGATTGCCGTCGGACTGTATCTCACATGGAGCGCCAGTTCATCGTTGTACCGGAACATCGAGTCGTTCCCCGGGATCCCCGTGATTGCCGTTGCGCTGGTGTCGATTGTGTTGAAGGAGTGGATGTATCGACGCACGGTGCGGGTGGCACGGGTTGCGGCAAGCCCTGCATTGCACGCCAATGCGTGGCATCATCGCTCCGATGCGCTGTCGTCTCTCGCGGTCTTGATCGGCGGTGCGGTGTCGATGGCCGGGTGGGGACACGCCGATCAAGTAGCCGGAATCATCGTTGGGCTGATGGTGTCGATGGCCGGCGGGCGGACATTGTTCGCCGTGTTCCACGAGTTGATTGAGGGTGGGCTGAGCGACGCGGAATTGAACGGGATCCGGGCAGCAATCAGAGGGGTTCCGGGTGTGATCGGTTGTCACGAGCTACGGAGCCGGACAGTGGGCCGGGAGAAATTCGTCGACCTCCATCTTCTTGTGCATGAATCGCTCTCATTGAAAGAAGCGCACCGGATCTCCATGGATGTCGAGGCTGCTGTGCAAGCTGCGTTTGCCGTGCCGATGAACCTCACCGTTCACGTGGAGCCAGACACGGATGAGCTGGCGGATCATCACCGCGCGCAAACCACCTAGTGTAGTCCCTTCTTGATCGGGTGTTTGCCGTGCAGTACGGCGGGGGTGGAGCCAGCAGAGGCGGCGATTTGTCGATGGATGTGGCCGAGAGCGTGGATGGCAGAAAGAGGACGGGCGGCCGAAGAGACCGCCCGTCAGCGGGGCGTTGGGCAACGAGGCGGTTAGAAAGCGATGCAACGCCTCGTTGTCCTATCGTAGTCGACAGGCATCGAGGACTTCTTCATCAAGCTCGACACCGAGACCGGGTCCTTGCGGCACACGAAGCATCCCGTCCACGATCTCGGGTTTCCACCGGAGGACATTCTTCTTGAGGAGCGAGAGTTCCGTGAATTCGCTGGCGAGATCATGGCGCGGGAACGACGCTGCCAGATGGAGCTTTGCGACAAGCGAGAATCCCGGTTCGATCTCGGTCCCGACGAGGCTCAACAGACCTGCGGCATCGGCCACCATTTGAATGTGCTTACCTCGTGCCAGGCCGCATGACTTGGCGATCTTGATGTTGACGATGTCTGCCGCGCCGACGTTGCGGATGCGCAGGACATCTTGCGGAGTCCAGATCCCCTCGTCCGCCATGAGCGGCACGTTGGTGTGATTGCGAATGTGAGCCATGCCCTCGTAATCGTCACCGGGGATCGGCTGCTCAAGCAGCTCCAGATCGCAAGCCTCAAGCCGGCGCATCGCCCAGATGGCGTCGATCGTTTTCCATGCAGCATTCGGATCGAGCCGGAGGGCAACCGAGGGGCCGACCGCCTCCCGCACGGCCTGGACGCGCAGCACATCGGTCCGCGCATCTGCCGATCCCTTGACCTTGATGACGCGAAAACCGAGCTTGCGTAGGCGAAGCGCATTGTCGGCCATCTCCTCGGGTGAGGCGATGCCGATCTCGGAGGCCACAAGGATCCGATCGCGGAATGCGCCTCCCAGCAACACATAGGCGGGTACTCCCAGGAGCTTTCCGGCCAGGTCGTGAAGGGCCAGGTCGACACCCTCCTTGACGCACGTGACGCGCGCCAACGCGGCATCGACGGTGGCGAGGAGAACGTGAAGCTGGAGAGGGTCTTTCCCGAGGAGCTTTGGCGCGATGTACTTCTCAAGGGTCGACGTGACCGACTCCACCGTCTCTCCGTAGAACTCCGGTTCCCAGGCACACGACTCACCGAACCCGACGATTCCTTCGTCCGTCTCCAGCTTGATCAAGACGGCATTCGATGCTGTGAACGCCGTGTACGCGTCCGCGAACCCCTCGATCGGTACGGAGTATGGAATGACCTCGATACGCGCGATCTTTGCCATGAACCCTCCTGTTCTACTTGCTCGCATGCCTGGCTCCGGGATCCCATCTTCTTTTTCTGACATCCGGCCGGCGATTGCGACGGATTCCCGGTATGGTCTCTATTTCCCTCAGTCGTATCTACTCCGCGAAGGGCTCGTCAATCGAAGGGCTCGGCGTGATGAAGTAGCGTGCGCCGCTGTTTGTCATATAGAGACAGTCTTCCAATCGAATACCGAACTGGCCGGGGATGACGATCATCGGCTCGTTGCTGAAACACATCCCGGGCTCAAGCCGGGTTTCATTTCCGCGGACGACGTACGGGGCTTCATGCATGTCCAAGCCGATCCCGTGACCGGTTCGGTGTGGAAGACCGGGAACCTTGTATTCGGGACCGAGGCCTGCATCAACGATAACCTTACGCGCTGCGGCGTCGACGCTTTCGATGGGAACACCGAGCTTGGCGGCCTGGAAGGCCGCAGCTTGTGCCTCTTGCTCCAGGGACCAGATCTCGCGTTGTCGTTTCGTGGGTTCGCCAAAGACGATGGTCCGCGTCATGTCCGAGTGGTACCCCTCCACGGTGCATCCGCCATCCATCAACACCACATCATTCTCCCGTAGGCCGGTCGATTCTTTGCTGCCATGAGGGAACGATGTTGCCAAGCCGAACTGGACGTCGATGCTGCCGGCCACGCCAAGGGCACGATGTGCGGAGACGCTGTTGTCGATGAACTCCTCACGCGGCATTCCTTCGCGAAGTTGGCTCACACAGGCCTTGAATGCCTCGATGGTCAGATCGAAAGCGTGCTGCATCAAGGCGAGTTCCGCGTCCGACTTCGTGCTTCTGCAGCCGATCGTGACGCGGCTTGCTGCGGAGAGGGTTGCTTGAGGTGCCGCCGTTCGGATGCCGTCATAGACCGAGAAGCGCAGCGCATCTTCAACGCCGATGCAGCCACGTTCAACACCGCGATCACGAAGAACATCCGCAATCACGGCATAGGGGTTTTCATGCTCCTGCCAAACGCGCACATCATCTCCCAGCAGGAGCTTCTCGCGAAGCCGACCCTCCTCAAACCCGGGGCAGACGTATGCAAGCGGTCCTTGTGCGGGGATAATCGCGACCATCAGACGATCCGACAGATCCCAGCGGACTCCGGTGAAGTAGTAGAGATTGGAACCGGGCTCGAGGATGATGGCATCGAGACGCTCGTGTTCCATATGCTGACGGGCTTTGAGGATCCGGCTTTCCCACTCGTTAAGCGTGATCGGCTCGATGTTCCTCTCGGGCGACCGTGGCTGATGCGAATGAACTTGTTCCATCAGGCAACACTTCCTTCCATCGATTGGGTCATGTGACGCGATCGCTACGCGGACTGCCGGGTAGCGGATCTCTTCCTTTCTCGGCTTCCCACCGTATTGCGCCGTCGCTGGATATGCGCAAGGACTGTCCGTGGGTGAACACGCCGTAGTCGTGCTCTGCTACGCGAAGCACAGGGATCGAAACGTTGTACAACCGCTGGGCGATCATCGCACCCAGCATCAGGATCGGCGGGGTTTCCACCACAACGATCGCTGCAGGCGCCTTGTGTGTCCTTGCAAGTTCAAGCAGCACAGCGCTCGCTGTGCTAGATCCCTTCTCAGCAGGGAAGAAGCAGATGCGGCCGGCAATCGATGTCCCGCACCGATCGTGCCGTTGGTCGATAATCTCCCCGGTCTGTGGGTCGACTCCTCCCCAGAAGCTGATCGGCTTTTGCGATACCAACGCCTCTCCAGTCGCAACCCCCCCCACAAGCGGATGTCCCTTCACGACGTCCCCCACGGTGCACCCCCCATTTGAACGCGGCCGCACACCGCCGAATGGACACACTGATCGAGTGAGGCGAATGCCACGCGAACGCCAAGTTCGCCGGGGGCGTAATACGCCGCCTTGCCGGAATTGGTCATGAGCACGTGAGCCTCCTCTGGTACGATCGGAGAGTGAAACAGGCATGTATCAAAGGCGATCTTGGCGCCGAACCGCCGGATCGGATCGATCAAGCCTCCGCGTTGCGCCAATGCAAACGAGGCGGAACTCGTCAAGACGAGTAGTTCTACGTTCTCGTGCACGGTTCCGGATGTGGCTTGAATCGCTTCTGCCAACTCGCGGAACTCATCGTAGGAGAAGTGAGGACAACCGAGCACAATCGAATCGACCGGCTCTCCAACTTGCGCCTGGGACATCTCTTCCCAAGCTTGTCGCAGATCATCGGTCGATACGTCGAACGTCTCAGGCGGAGGACCTCCGTGGAATGCAGTAGAGAGGTCGGGGGCTTCCGGAGTAATCCCCACCGCGTGGAACATCGCCACTGCGCCGGCAGATGCCGCGGCTGCGCCCAAGGCCTTGAGCTGATCGGTGGATGCGTGGATCGGCAAGCCTTCGATGACGGGGATTCGCGACCCGAGACGCTCGCCGATGAGGTGTCCGAGTGCGGCCCATGATGCAGGGGAAGACCACGCTTCTTCGCGAACGGCAGGCAACCGGAGCAGAATCTGGCCACGACGGTTCTCGTGGAGATGAAGCCCTGTATTCGGCACTCGTCCGGCGACCGCCGCACAGACGTCCATGTAGTCGGCGTATCGGTTGGTGCGGGCACCGAGCACGGCGTTGGCGTAGACCACCGCGTTGGACTCTCCCCACGCGATTTGCTGCCCAAACCGCGGTGTCAGGTAGCCTTGATAGGGAGCGCACGTCCAGGTCGGGATGCAGCCCAACTGCAGGTAGGCGTTCGCGATTTGCATTGCCTCCTCGGCGAACGCGGCTGGAACCCGAAGCTCTTGCCAATGCTCCAGATCGAGCGACACCATATTCAGCGTCGTTGGCACGGCAACCCGACCTCCCTGCTCAACGATCCTTGATACGAAGTCGAAGTTGGATGGCGCCATCAGAGCACATGCATCGATGTGAGCCTGCTCCACCTTCACGAGTTCGTCCGCGCCGATGGCATCGGCCATCTGGACGATGATCGACATGGCTTCCTGGACGGCGCGGCCGCGCTGTCCGTCGAGCATCGCCCTTTCTTCTCTATCGAGTACAACGGACACAGAGTCCTCCTCGTGACGGCTTGGAATCGAAGCGAGCCGCTCTTCGCCGATCGGCAGCGGTTTCCGGCACATCGAATCGCAACCCCGCGTCCCACAGGACGCGGCGAATGTCCAATTGCAGATTGTGTCTTCCGTCAACGCAACCTATGAACGTTCGACACCCTCTTCACAAAGCCAACCCAGATCTAATTCCACCAGTTTCGCGGTGCTCGGCCTTCCCATCTGGTCCCACCCGGCCATGGCGTAGTACAGAGCCTTGGCGCGGTTCAGCTCTTCATGCGAAACGACGACTCCATCGGTGGGACCGCCGGTCAACGGGGTACGCATCTTCTCGGGCAGGCTGTCTCTCTCTCCAGCAGCGCCCTCTCTTAGGTTGAACACACGCATCAGATTCAGTCTGCGCTCGCCAGCTTTCATCAGTTCCCACAGGCTGTAGTCCCATCCGGTCACCGCGCGGATGGCGTCGACCAGCTGGTCGGGTCCGTACAGCTGGAACGATGGACCGAAGACGAACTGACAAACACACACGGAGTCCGTCGCGGAGTAGAACAGCTGCGTATAGAACGCATAGCGTACCTTCTCATCGTTGAGCACGTCCTGCGGAAGCTCGCCGATCAACCCGATCTGACTCATCCGGTCGGCGTAGGCCTTGCAGAAGAACGGATCGTGTTCGTGAGATTGATGATCGGCGCCGAACGGATTCACGGCATAGATCAAGGCGAGGCTTCTCTTGTGCTGCGGCATGTGCGCGGGGAACTCCTGCTCCTTGGTTGCGACAACAAGGTCCTGTCCCACCCCCAGCTCCGTGGCGGCTCGTGCAGATCCGTTCCCAAGCAGCCGGCCGAACCCCTCGCGGCGGCCGATCGCCTTTACCATCTGTACGAGTGCGTCCGCATGGCCGAAGCGGAGGTCAATGCCTCCGGTGTCGTCCGTCGTGATGAGGCCGCGCTCGAAGCAATCCATCGCCCAAGCGATCGTCGCTCCGCAACTGATGGTGTCCATTCCGTACATGTTGCAGAGCTGATTCGCTCGGCAGATCGCCGCAAGATCGGAGACGCCGCAGTACGAACCCATCGCGGCCAGTGTCTCGTACTCGGGTCCGCCGTAGCGCGGGTCCGTTGGGTAGGGACCGTCGAGGATCTCGACAATGCGCTTGCATCGCACGATGCAGCCGTGGCACGTGGCACGGCCTTTGAGCACTGTTTCCGCCATGCGCTCTCCGCTGATCGCTTCTGCGCCCTCAAACACGCCGCTCGACCAGTTGCGGGTCGGCAAGCCTCCTTCCTCGTTCAGTGGCAGGAGACCTTCGGCGGTTCCCAACTCGCCCATCCCGGCGACGTCGGATTCCGGGAAGTGGGCCGCGCCCCACTGCGCCAACGCCTTGACGGCGGCGGGATCCGAAAGATTCGGGGGATATATTCCTCGAACGGCGATCGCTTTCAGGTTCTTCGACGCCATGACCGTTCCCATGCCGGTCCGTCCGTTTGCACGGGATGTCGAGCTGATCAGCGCTCCGAACAACACGCCCGCCTCCGCCGCAGGGCCGCATTGAAGGACCTGAATCTTTGCATCCCCCATCTCTTGACGGATCGTATCCTCGACCTCGGCGGTTACGTGCCCCCACAGGTCGGATGCATCGCGGAGTTCCGCCTTACCATCCGCGATCCAGATCCAACACGGCGACTCGGCCCTGCCGGTGATGACGATCCCGTCGAACCCGGCCGCCTTGAGTTCCGCGGGCCAGAATCCGCCGGATTGCGAATCGCCGATCAAGCCGCTGACCGGGGACTTGGCGGTCGCCGTCACCCGCGATTGGCCGGACAACGGCGCTCCGGTCACCACGCCGGTCATCAAGGAGAGGGTGTTCTCCGGCCCGAGGGCAGGCGCACCTGCCGGAGTGTTCTTCAACAGGTAATGCGCTCCCATTGCACTACCGCCGAGATACGTGCGATAGAATGCATCCGAAGGCTCTTCAATTTCCGTTCGAAGTTTCGTCAGATCGACGTGGAGAATTCTTCCTGTGTAGCCGCTTCTTCTCACGCTCAGTGTCCTCCTCCGCTTGTCACGGTGTGTCCGTCTTGCCTTCGCCTGCGTTGGCCTCAACGGTGACTCGGATACCTGCGCTCATCTAAAACACCAGGCTCGCCTTACAGACTCACGCTGCCCGATGAGTTTCTCAGATCCCCTCTCCCTCGGGTCATCAAGCGGCTCTAGTGATTCCGGATGTAATCATCATGCGGTCAAGTTCCGCCATCTCCTTGGAGTTGAGAGGGAGCTTGGGACTACTTGACTCGCCACCGCACAGCCCCATCTTGTCCAGCATGTATTTCAGAGCCTGTTGCGTTCTTCCACGATACTCCAAGTACTGCAGTAGAGGCAGCATCTTCTTGTACAACTCCCATGCAGCAGGAAGATCGTTTTCGTGCCGGATGAGATCGAACAACCGGACCGCCTGTTTGGGCATGACGTTTCCGATGACACACACCCAGCCAACGGCTCCCATGACAAACGACTCAAACGCCATGTCTTCCCACCCACAGAAGATGGGGAGCCGATCCTCGGTGAGGATCCGAATCTCCGCAATGCGCCGGATGTTGCCCGAACTCTCCTTCACGTAGTCGATATTCGCAACACCGGCCAGCTTTGCCAGCGTCGCCGGTTCGATGTCTACCTTTGACGTGAACGGGTTGTTGTAGACCATCACGGGGATGGACGATGTCTCGCCGATGCGTGTGTAATGGGCCAGCTGCTCTTCCGGGTTGGGGGAGTAGTACCAGGGCGGGATGACCAACACTGCGGAGGCCCCCGCTGCTGCTGCCTCCTCGATATTGCGGACGGTCTTCTCTGTGGTCTCTGCGCCCGCTCCGGCAACGATCGGGACCTGTCCGTCGGCCACTTCCACGACGGCGTGTAGGATGTGGCTCCGCTGATCATCGTTGAGGCTGGCGAACTCGCCGGTGCTGCCCAGCGGAATGATGCCGTGAACCCCTTGCTCGATGAGCCACGCCACGTTGCTGCGCAAGCCACTGTAGTTCACGTCCCCGTGAGTGAAAGGCGTTGTCAAAACGACGAAAACTCCCTCTAGATTCCTCATCCTACAGACTCCTTCCTCTCTCTGCTCGGGCCGAAGCCGAGCGGCAACGTCGTTGGATTGCATCCGCCCCGTGACTTCGCCACGGGGAACGCCATCGGTGACAGGCATTGCATATCTGAATCCCGTCGAACCTGCATGAAAGGACTTGTCTTCTCTAACATTCCGACCCCTCTTCTCCGGAAGGTCCTTGCACATGAAGCCGGTTGATGTGCATCGCCCCCGAATGCCAGTCGAGGAACCGCTGTGTACTGACGGCAAGGACAACCGCGTCGGACTCGGATGGCGTGCCGTAGCCGTGCTTGCGGAGGGCATTGAAGTGGTAGCTATCGCCTGCGTTCACGACATACCGCTTGTTCTCCAGCATCAGGATCAACGTTCCTTCGAGCACGTACCCGAACTCCTCTCCGGCGTGCGAACCGAGCTCGGGCGTGTGGCCGGATGGAATCTCATGGATCAGAGCCTCCAACCTTCTGGACGGTATCCGGGTCGTCAGGTGTCGGTAGGTCACCGGATGGTCTCCGATCCGAAGTTGTAACTCTTGTCCGGCCTTCACCACCGGCGAAGCGTCCCGATGAGACTCCTCGTAGTCCTCGATCCCCTCGATCAGGGTTCCGGTGGCGATGCCCAGAGCGGAACAGACCTTCTCCAGGGAGAGGATGGAGATCGAGCATGCTTCGCGCTCCACTTGCGAAAGGAAGCTGGCCGACAAACCGGTCCTGGATGCCAACTCCTTGAGGGTCAGGCCGTTGGCGAGACGATGACGTCGGAGCGACGGTCCCACTTTACGCCTTACAGTCATACTGTCATTATTCTGGAAATGCTGTAGGACGTCAAGCAGCCGAGTCCCCGCCCAGCAGAGACTTCGGACAAACGCCCAAGTTGGTCGGAAAGAGCGTTCGAAAGAAGAATACGGAGCGTGGGGAGACAGAGTTACAGATCCAACGAGCCTCGTTCAAGCGAAAGAAGACGCTCTTTCAACGGTAGCCCACCGCCGAAGCCGACGAGGCGGCCGTCGTGCCCGATAACGCGATGGCATGGAATCACAATGGGGACAGGGTTTGCGCCAACGGCTTGACCCACGGCGCGAACCGCTTTCGGACGGCCGATTTGCTTGGCAACCTCGCCGTAGGTGCGGGTCGTCCCGTAGGGAATCGTGCTCAAGGTCGTCCAGACGTCCCGTTGGAACTGCGTTCCGCGAAGGTCGAACGGCAGGTCGAACGCTCGCCTCATCCCGGTCAGGTAGCCATGAAGCTGATCCAAGACGGCACGGTTCGGGCCGTCGTCGGCGAGGATCCGCGCGTTGAGCTTGTCGGCGAGTGCATCGAACGAAACGGCGGAAAGGGTCAGGAAACGTAGACCCTGTGAGGAGGAGACGATGCGGAACGTCCAGCCCTCCCAGCCCACGGTGCTTGCATAGAGGCGTTCTGGAAGACGGCGGACGCGTTTGGTCATGGTGACTCCTGTTGTTGCTCCTCCGAGAAGTGAAGCACCTGGTACAGCTCGATCTTGGGAAGCGGCTCTTGGCGCCAACGATCGGCGGCGGCGCCTTGCTTCAGGCACAGTTCCGACAAGAACTGCTCCGGATCGGGGATCTGCTGCCACACTTGAGGCAGGAAGGTCGATGTCGCCCCATCGACCGTGAGGATCACACCGTCGATCTGGGGCACAAGCATCGAGACAAGCTCGTCCGGCGAGCCGTATGAAACCTCGTACGGAAGACCGAGGATGCTGATCTCGATAACGATTCGAGCCAGCTCTTCCGGGCGAACGGCGGAGAACCGGGGATCGTGAGATGCGGCAAGGACCACATTCCGCGTGACATTGGCGAGCACCGACTCGTGAGGTTCGAACAGGTCGAGGATACAGCCGCGCAGCCGGCCGTCTTTGGTGAGCGTGACGAAACAGGCGGCATGTTGCCGGAGATCCTCCGGATAGGTCATTTCGTCGATCTGGGGCGGTTCGACGCCGTGGACATGTGCTTCAAGAGTGTCTCGGGCTACGTCGAGCAGAAGCTGCTGCTCTTGTATGGAAAGTCGCAGCAAATCAGGGATGTTCTCTCTTTCAATCACAGGTGCCTCCCCAGCAACGCCCAACAACAGCCAAGCCGACAACAGCACAAGCGCAACGACCCATGAGAACCTCAACGCCGATTCCACATTCCGAAGATACGGGACGCTGGCGCCAACGTCAACGGCTACGGGACCCATGCAGATGTGCCGGTGTTTCCCTATACTGCATGAGAAGCGAGAGGAGGAACATGAACAAGAGCGTTGCCGAGCTGTTCTGCGAGTGGGTGAGGATCGATAGTGAGTCGGGGAACGAGGCGAGGTTCATCGGAGTCCTGAAGGAGTTCCTCGAGGCGGAGCTGGGGGCGGTCTGCGAGTTGGATGGGTACGGAAACCTGATCGCCAAGCTTCCTGCCAAGAACTGCACTGCAACGGACACCGTCGCGCTGGCAGCACACGGCGATACGGTCAAGCCGGGTGTCGGGATTGAGCCGGTCATTGAGGACGGCGTGATCCGGTCCAAAGGTGCGACCATCCTCGGGGCCGATGACAAGGCGGGGATCGCGGAGATCGTTGAGGCGGTCCGGACGGCCGACCGACATCCTCCGGTTGAGATTCTGATCACACGAGAAGAAGAGATCGGTCTGGATGGGGCGAAGAACCTCGATCTGTCGAAGGTCGAGGCAAAAAGAGCGTTCATCGTTGATGCCGACGAACAGTCGGAAGTGGTGATTGGTGGTCCGACACACATCAGCTTCGACATTACCATTATCGGCAAAGCGTCCCACGCGGGGATGGAACCCGAGAAGGGGATCTCGGCGATCCGCGTTGCGGCGAAGGCGATCGCGGCGATGCCCGAAGGACGAATCGACCACGAAACCACCGCCAATGTGGGAACGATCCAAGGCGGACTCATCCGGAACGGCGTTCCCGATCACGTGGAACTGAAGGCGGAGTGCCGCAGCCTGAATGACGAAAAAGCGATGAAGCAGGCCAAGGCGATGCGCGACGCGTTCACGGATGCGGCTGCCAGTGCCGGGGCGCAGATCGAGATCAAGGAAGAAGTGGAATACCGTGCGTCCACGCTGGACCCCGAGTGCGAGATCGTCAAACTTGCGGCCGATGCCGTCCGCAGTGCGGGCATCGAACCCGACATCAAGGTCCTCACCGGCGGGACCGATGCGCTGGTGCTGGCCAATCGGGGATTGGAGTCCGTAGTTCTCGGTTTCGGCGGATACAACGCACACGCCATCGAGGAGTACCTTCCCGTGGCCAACCTGGACAAAGGAGCGGAGATCCTTCGCAACTTGCTTCATCACCTTGCCGAGAGGAGTTGACGAGGGATTCAACCTTCGATAGAATTCCGTTGCATTCCTCGGTAGCTCAATTGGCAGAGCGCTCGGCTGTTAACCGAATGGTTGGAGGTTCGAGTCCTCCCCGGGGAGCCAGATGATGAACGCCCCTCACCCGAGGGGCGTTTCTTTGCCGAGGGGGCATCGGGAGTTATCTCAGGGGCAAGGGCGTAAGACCCTTCTGCCACTTCGATACGCTACGGGTGCATTCAT
>Ga0272443_10000743_pt1 | contig 55640 bp, 48 predicted proteins | sample SSMAcet12_FD_193581 | JGI IMG/M metagenome (GOLD analysis project Ga0272443, IMG submission 193581) | Marine sediment archaeal communities from Little Sippewissett salt marsh, Falmouth, MA, United States - SSM-Acet-12 | ecosystem: Environmental > Aquatic > Marine > Wetlands > Sediment ... | reverse complement strand
CCGCGGAAAACATCACGGTGCTCCTGTCCACATACGCCTCGGCCCTCTACCCGGAAGGGACGGCCTTCTGCGTCCAGACCAACCTGGAGGGCGGATTCCTGGAGCGCGCCTTTCACATCGACCCCCGAGCGGTGGTCGTCGCGACCGGAGCGGCCGCCAGGCCTCTCGTCTTCGCGCACAACGACCGGCCGGGCATCTGGCTCCCCGAGGCGGCGCTCAAAATGGTCAATCTCTACGGACTGATGCCCGACAAACCGGTGCTCGTCTCCGGAGGGGACGACGAAACGGCGGAGGCCTCCCTTCTTCTGAGCCGGGCGGGCGTGAGGGTGGCGGCCCACGTGGACTACAGGTCCGCCGGATTCGACCCGAAGGTTTTGGAGGCGCTCGGAAAGGCCGGCATACCGTTTTTCCCGGGGCACACGCTGGTGCGGGCCACGGGCGAGATGGGGGTCCGAAAGGTCGAGATCGCAAGGCCCCCCGCGTCCTCCGGCCTCAAGATGGACGTGGAGGCGGTGGTCGTCTCCGGGGGGCGAAGCCCCCGTCACAAGCTCCTGGGCATGGCGGGTGCCAGGGTCGCGTACAATCCGGAGCTGCACATGCACCTCCCTGAAGAGCTCCCTCCCGGGTTTTTTGCCGCGGGCCGGGTTCTGGGCCTTGTCCATCCTCGGGACCTTCGACAAAGCGGCCGGCTGGCCGGCGCCCGGGCCCTCGAGAGCCTGGGCGTGGAGTCCGGGTCCGCCGTGTCCGAGTGCCTGGAGGCCCTGGAGGAAGCCCGGCCGCTCCCGGTGACCCCCCAGCCCCAGGCCGATCTCCTCCCCAACAAGACCTTTGTCTGCTTCTGCCACGACGTCACCCGGAAGGACATCCGGACCGCCTTCGAGGAGGGGTTCGACAACGTGGAGTCTGCCAAGCGATACACCACGGCCACCATGGGGCCCTGCCAGGGCGGTTCCTGCCACGACAATTACTCGGCTGTCGTGAGTCGTGAGCTGCGGGAGGCGATCCCGACCAACCCCCTGACCACCCCGCGCCCGGCCGCCGTGTCCATGAGCCTCGGGGCGCTGGCGGCGGGGCACCACATCCTGCTCAAGCGGACCCCGCTCCACGAGGCCCAGGAAAGGGAAGGGGGAAGGCCGTCCCGCATCGGACCGTGGCTTCGCGTGGAGCATTTCGGCGACGTCAGGGCCGAGGTGAGGGCCGTACACGAAACCGCGGGCATATACGACGTGTCCACCCTGGGCAAGTTCCTGCTCTTCGGCCCGGATGCCGAAAAGCTCTGGAACTTCGTGAACACCAACAACATCCGAAAGCTGAAGCCGGGCAGGATCCTTTACACGGCCACCTGCAACGAGGAGGGTGTGCCCGTTGACGACGGGATCCTCGTCAGGCGTCCGGACGGCACGTACTACTTCACCACGTCCACGGCCCGGGCCGCGGCCACCCCGGCCTTCTACGGGAAGTGGCGCTGCGAAAAGGGCTGGAAGGCGCACCTGGTGGACTGGACGGACCGGATGGCCGGGGTCAATCTCACCGGCCCGAAGGCCCGGGCCATCCTGGAAGGACTCACGGAGGGGGATCTGTCCAACGGGTCCTTCCCCCACATGCACTGGAGGGAGATGGACGTCGCCGGGGTTCCGTGCCTCGTCTTCCGGCTGGGCTTCACGGGTGAGCTGAGCTACGAGCTCCATTTCCCCGCGGGCTACGCCCCGGGCCTCTACCGGGAGATCCTATCAGCCGGGCGCGGGCACGGCCTGCGGCCGTTCGGCACGGACGCGCTTCTCGCCTGCCGGCTGGAGAAGGGCCACGTCATCCCGGGCATGGACACGGACGGGAACACGACCCTTTCGGGCGCGTTCGGGCACCACCTGGGGTTTCTCTGGGACCCGGGCAAGGAGGACATGGTGGGCGGACCCGTTCTCAAGCACCTGAAAGGCCGCTCCAACATGGGGGTCGTGGGGTTTTCCACGGCCGGGGACGCGGGACTGTGCAACGGTTACATTGTCAAGGAAAAGACCGGGCGGTTGGGGCATGTGACGTCGGTCTGCTACAGCGAGATCCTGGGGAGGACGATCGGCCTCGCCCTGGTGAACAATCACGAGGAGGTCAGGAAAAGGGGGTCCATGGTTCTCTTCGGGGACGGGCGGGATGTGAACGTCGACTGCCACGAGCCCCCCTTCTACGACCCCTCCGGAGAAAGGATGAGAATATGATAGTCCGTGAATCCCCCGTGAGCGTGCCGGCGGGTTTTGGCGAGCCCGTCTTCGAGGAGCAGGGGGGCCGGCGCGTGCTGTGGACGATTCGGGAGACCGGGGAGGCGGATGTCCTTGTGTGCGACATGAGCCACCGGCCCAAGGCGCTCCTCCTGGACGTCGAGGGGGACCACCCCGCCCCGGGCGGGGCGCGGTGGGATGGGGGCGCCTGGACCGGGACCCTGAGCCCCGGCGAGACATGTTGGTATGACCTGCTGGGCGACCTCGGCGAGGTCCGTCTCCCGGAAGGCGCCGTGGACATGACCGACGCATGGGCCCTGCTGGTGGTCTTCGGCCCCCGGGCCCCCGAGCTGATGCATCGCCTGACGGCCCTGGACACGGACCCGGCCCTGAGGAAGGAGCCCCTTTTCCTGGCGACCAGGTCGCACAACGCCGGGGTCCGCATCCTGAACACAAAAGGCCCCATGGGCTTTCTCGTTGCGTGCGACCGCAGCTACGGCCAGGACCTCTATGCCGCCTGTCTCCACGCCCCGGCCCCTCCGGTCGTGAAACCCGCCGGGGTGCTGGATTACGCGGAGTGGCTCCAGTCCGCCGGGGGCGGGGCAGGGCAGGGAAGGGCATAGAGCGGGGTTGGTGGAACGGCCGGTCTTGCCCCCGCAGCCGATGCACGTGGACTGGTCCACGGTGCAGACAATCCTGGGGGCGAAGATCATCTCAGGCGTGGAAAACGTCTATCCTTCGGAAACGGAAAGCGTGGCGGGGAGTCACCCCAAGGTGAAGAATGTGGCTGCTGATCCGCGGCCCCGGTGTCCATTCGAAAGAGTGCTATGCCGGTGCTTGATAATTATTTGAATGAATCGCGTTCCGTGCTAGATATACGAGGAAGGAGGATCTTGACATTCCCCTTTTTTTGGCTGCTGCATCAATCTGCTTAAGAGTCGTCTCCGGCACAGTAATATTGATCCTTACGGTGCGAGGTCTGGTATCCGGAACAGAAACCACCAGATAAGCAACGGCATCAGCGTAGTCCTCATCGGCCATGATATCTTCGAGTTTTGAGGGAGGCGGCATTTCATCGCCGTCTTCAATCATTCCTTTCACATGAAGCGTAAGTGCCTCTTGGGCTAATTCCTTGGCTTCGTCCACGGTTTTCCCAGCGGTTATACAACCGGGAAAATCCGGGAAAGATACCCCAAATTCAGTTTTGGCGTCTTTATGAATGATAGCTATATAATTTGTCATGATCTTGCCTCACTTGAACTTAATACCCGCCTGGCGCTCGATACTCTTTAACGTGCCGATCGGTATATCCTTTTTAGGGTGTGGTACGGTTACTCGTCCCTTTATCCGTTGGTGCCGGAATTGGGTATGGGACCCAGATTTGGCGATCTCATACCAGCCGTTCTGCTTTAGAATCTGAATTATTTTCAAGCTGTCCATGGTGTGTATTAATACACATCAGATAGGGCTTTGTCAATGTCTATGGAATTCTGGATAACCTTGCCTTGCAATAGGACAGGAACTCCGCTGCGTTCCGTTCCCGCCGGTGAAGGCCCCGTTGGGCGACCACCCCGCGCCCGGTCGCCGTCCCCATGGGATTTCTCGTGGCCTGCGACCGCGGTTACGGCCAGGACCTCTACGCCGCCTGTCTCCACGTGCCGGCCCCTCCGGTCGTGAAACCCGCCGGGGTGCTGGATTACGCGGAGTGGCTCCAGTCCGCCGGGGGCGGGGCGGGGCGGGGAAAAGCACAGAGGAGGTGTTCGTGGAGCGGCTTGGATGAAAAATCCCCGGTTCGCCCTGGGATCCGGGCGGGCCGGGGATGGTGGTTTTAACTCCCTGCTTACTGAAGGGTGTAAAAGGGGACCCTGTCCTTGTAGATGCGCGATATCATGCCTTCGTCGGAGAGGTCCTTCAGGCAGGTGAGCACCCGCTGCTTTTCCTCACCGAGGGAGGTGACGATGTCGTTCAGCTGGAGAACCTTGCCTTCGTCCCTGAGGTAGTTCACCACGCGGGTCCTGAGGAACTCCTCCTTGATCACGTCCGAGAAAGTCTCGTCAAAGGCCAGGGCGTTTCGCTGGTCGGCCGGGTAGGTGGTCTCCCAGGGCCGCCGCAGGCTCGCGCCCAGGACCCAGCGGACGCGGGAATTGTTGAGCGTCCCGTACAGGTCGCGTATCCTGGCCCGCATCTCCGGGGTTCTGTCGATGGGCCCCAGCTCGTCCATCATGGCCACGAAACGATCCACGGTCCTGGCCATCTGGTCCGGTCTGTTGAGGTCCATGTGGGCCAGGGCGATTCTGTCCCTCTCCAGGCCGATGAGGCTCAGGAGTTTTTTGACCAGGAGGACCCGGCTCCAGGTGTGATCCAGGCCGTAGCTGTGGTGGCACTCCTCGGGGGGGCAGCCCAGCAGAAGCAGGCCGTTGGCCCCTTCCAGGAAGGCCTTTCCCATGACGATGGGGTCGAGCTGCCCGATGCAGTCGATCGGGAGGAGATAGAATCTCTCGTTGTAACGGATGCCGCGGACGCCGGCATTGTCGGCGGCCGCGCCGCCGCCCCACCTGCACCCGAACCCCATGACCTCGTTCTCCGCGAGCCTCCGGACCACCGCGGTGACCCTGGCCTCGCGCTGGGTCGTGGTGTTGTTCTGGAGCGACAGGGCGTGGTAGGGGCAGGCGGCGGCGCACGTCCCGCCGCCCGTGCACGTCATGGGGTCCACCACCCTGGGGATGTTCCCGCCGGGGCCGTCCACCGGGGCGATGCCTCCGCAGTCGCAGATCTCCTTGCAGAGCCCGCAGCCGATGCACTTGGACTGATCCACCGTGCAGACCATCCTGGGGGCGAAGAGCTCCCCTGCAAGGGATTTCTTGATGATCTCGGCCGTCTTGTGGGCGGCCCGCCTCCCCTGGCGCAGGGTCTCCCGCAGATCGCAGGGTTTCCTGGCGGAGCCGGCCATGGATTTTTCTTCCATGCCCACCTGCTCCGGGCGCACCATCTGGGGGTTTCTCTCCAGAAAATCCTCGCCGTGCACGTCCAGGCCAAGGATCTTTGCGATCTTGATTTGTTCATTACCCGGGTGCCTTTTGGGGGACAGGACGAGCTGATCCCAGGGCAGCTCGCGCTCTATCTGGCTTGCCGGATCGTTGTAGGTAATGTATCCATCCTGGACCGTGGGGCGGACCACGCCGTCATAGGGGATCCACTCGATGTCCATGTGGCGTGCCCTGGCGCGTTCGGTGGCGCTCAAAGGGAGGGCGATCCTGTCGTTGTAAAGAATTTTGACCTGGCACTTGCTGTTGTTTTCCCTCATGTAGGTCGCCATGTTCCAGGCCGTGCGGGCCGAGAGGTGCGCGTAGGGCCGGTCCGTCTCCAGGTCGTTGATCCAGAAGACCAGGTGATGGCTCGGGCACCCGTGAAGCCAGAGGTACTCCTCCATCTCCGTGTGGCACAGGACCCGCTTGCCGTCGTGGCCGAACTCAGTGCCCTGGTTCAGCATCTCTCCGTCCAGGGCCGCGATAATGGCGCCGGCCTTGTAGATCCTTGGGGGTTCGTTCCCTTCCGCCGAAAAGGTGATCGTGTAGTCCCCGACCTGACCCAGGACCTGCTCGAGTTCGCCCACGGAAATCCGCTTGATGAGCGGGCTCTCCTCGATCTCGGTCATCATTTCCATCAGCCTGTCGTGATAGGCCCTCTCTCCCGGATAACGCTCGTGAAGGATCCTGATCTCGTCTTCCTTGTCCTCGGTCTGCACGGCCATCAAGGCCTCGATCCCGTTTCGGGCGAACTCCTGGGCCGCGGAAAAGCTCGCCATGCCGCCCCCCAGAATCATCACCGGACCCTTGATGTCGATTTTCTGAAGAGGCGACGGCACGAGCTCCTTCAGACCGGCGGACGACGCGAAGATCAGCTTGGAGCTCTTCTCCGCAAGGGCCGCCGGGTCGCCGTCGTTCACCGCCGCCACGTGGCCGCGGATGTTGACGATGTCGATCTCCCCCTCCACCAGGCCCTTGTCCTTGAGCGCCTCCTGAAATTTGTTGAGGATAATCCTGCGCTCGCACCCGGCCACCACCACACGGTCCAGCTTCTGGCGGCCGATGGCCTTCTTCATCTCGCTGATGCCCGGGGGCGTGCAGCTGAAGGGCAGGATCTTCACGTAGTCCACCTCGGGAGCGCCTTTCAGTGCCTTCTGCAGACTGTTCAGATCCACCTTCCCGTCGATTCTCCCGTCGCATTGGCACAGGAAGACTCCCACCTTGGCGCCGTTCGGGGACGGCTGTTTCGTCACGTTTGCTTTCTTCATCCTCTACCTCCTTAATGGGCGAAGCCGTGGCCCGTTCTCTGTGAAACGTCGCCTCGGATCTTGTCGAACCGGGCCTGCATGGCGCCCGTGGGGCACACGGTCACGCAGGACCCGCAGGCGATGCAGGCCGTGTTGGGAATCATGTAAGGCGTGGCCACGTGCTTGTGGACGCCCCGGGACCCGAAGGATATGGCCCGGACCCCCACCACTTCCTCGCAGACCCTCACGCACAGGCCGCAGAGCATGCACTGCTCCTCTGGGTCTTCCACCTTGAAGCGGGTGCCGGTGACGCCGTACTCCGCGGCCAGGGCCTGGATTTCCCTGGAGGCGGGGCACTCGGCCAGGAGCATCTCCAGGATCCAGCGGCGGACGTTGCGCACGCGATCGGAGTTTGTGGATATCTCGATACCTTCCGCGGGGGGGTACATGCAGGAGATGACGACCTTGGACCAGTTCCCCTGGCGCGCCTCCACGACACAGAGCCGACATGCGCCGCTCGGTTTCACGGCCTCGTGGTAGCAGAGGGTGGGGATGTGGATCCCATAGTGCCGGGCCGTGTCCAGGACGGTCCAGCCTTTCTCGGCCTCGACTTTTTGATTGTCGATGGTGAAGGAGATCTTTCCTTTTTTACCCTTGGTTTTCTCGCTCATTTCTCACCTCTTTATTCCACAATGACCGCGTTGAACTTGCAGGACTCCATGCACATGCCGCAACGGATACATCGGGTCTGATCGATGACGTGGGGCTTCTTCTTCTCTCCGGTTATGCACTGCTGGGGGCAGCTCCTCGCGCAGGTGCCGCAACCCGTGCAGGCCTCCGGGTCGATTCGATAGGAAATCAATTCCTTGCACACCCCGGCAGGGCACCTCTGATTGCGAATGTGTTCCTCGTATTCCTCCCTGAAATACCGGAGCGTTGTCAGGACGGGATTCGGGGCGCTGCCTCCCAGGGCGCAGAGGGATCCGTCCTGCACGGCCCTGGCCAGGCTTTCCAACTCGGCGATATCCTCCACCTTCCCCTGCCCCGAGGCGAATGCGTCCAGAAACTGGAGCATGGACTTCAGCCCGAGCCTGCATGGCAGACACTTTCCACAGGATTCCTCCTCCAGGAATCTCAGGAAATAACGTGCGACATCCACGACGCAGTCCTTGTCATCCATGACGATCATGCCGCCCGACCCCATCATGGAACCGGCCTTGGTGAGTGAGTCGTAATCCACGGGAGTGTCGGCAAGGAAATGGGGGATGCAGCCGCCTGAAGGCCCGCCGGTTTGGACGGCCTTGAAGGTCTCCTGACCTGGTACGCCGCCGCCGATGTTCTCGATGAGGTCCCCAAGAGGCATGCCCATGGGAATCTCGACCAGGCCGACGTTGTTCACCTTGCCGACAAGGGAGAAGACCTTGGTCCCCGTGCTGTGGGGGACTCCCAGGTTCGAGTACCATTCCGCCCCGTTCTCGATGATCAGGGGGATGTTGCACCAGGTCTCCACGTTGTTCAGGACCGTGGGCTTCCCCCACAGGCCTTCCTCCGCGGAGCGGACGTATTTAGGCCTGGGCTCGCCGGCCCTTCCCTCGATGGAGGTGAACAGGGCCGTGGACTCGCCGCACACGAAGGCGCCCGCGCCCCGGTTGATCTGGGCGTCGAAGGAAAACCCGGTGCCGAGGATGTTGTCCCCAAGCAGTCCCAACCCCCTGGCCTCGGCCATGGCAATGTTGAGGTGCTTGATGGCCAGCGGGTATTCGGTCCTCACATAGAGAAACCCCTGGTGTGCCCCCATGGCATAGGCGCCTATGATGAGGCCTTCCAGCAGCGCGTGGGGGTCCCCCTCCATGAGGGCGCAGTCCATGAATGCACCGGGGTCGCCCTCGTCGCCGTTCACAACCACGTAGATGGGCTCTTTCTTCCTCTGGGCCGCCTTTATGGCGGTCATCCATTTACGGCCGGTCGGGAAGCCCGCGCCCCCCCTTCCCCTGAGGCCGGAGGCGTCCACCTCCGCGACGACCTCCTCTGGTTTCATGGTGGTCAGGGCCTTGGCAAGCGCCGTGTATCCCCCGGCCGCGATGCAGTCCTCGATGTCCGTGGGATCAATGTGGCCGATGTGGCGCATGACGACCTTCTGCTGGTGCTTGTAAAAAGGGATTTCATCTTGATGGGCTATGGCCTCTCCTGTTTTCGGGTCCTTGTAAAGCAGCCGCTCGACAGGTTTTCCTTCCACCAGGGTTGTCTTGACTATCTCTTCGGCGTCTTCCGGTTTGACGTGCTGGTAAAAGATGCCCGAGGGTTCCATGATGACCAGGGGCCCGCGGGAGCAGAACCCGGGGCATCCGGTGGCCTTGATCTCGGGGACCACCGCCGCGCTGAGCTTCGCGGCCTTGAGGGCATTTTTCAAGGCCTCGGCGACCTTGGGGCTCCCGTTTGCACGGCAGCCCGTGCCGTGACACACGATGACGCGCGGCCGATTCGGGTCTTTCTCCGAGATCAGGTGTTGTCGATAGTCTTCCAGGGCCTCCGCGGATCCGAGGCGATCTTTCGTTTTCTCCGCCACACTGACTTGTGCCATGTCTTCCCCCTTATTCCTCGGAGAGAGTCTTGATAATCTTGTTCAATTTTTTCGAAGTCACATTGGCGTGGTAGTTTTCATCCACCACCGCCACCGGTGCGAGCGCGCAGGCCCCCAGGCAGTGGACCGTGTCCAGGGTGATTTTGAGATCCGGGGTGGTCTTGCCGGGTTCTATTCCAAGGTCACGGGACAGGTTGTCCACCAGCCGCTGCCCGCCCTTGAGGTGGCAGGCGGTGCCCAGGCAGATCTTGACCTCGTGCTCGCCTCGCGGCTCCAGGCTGAATGACGAGTAAAAGGTCGCGACAGACCACGCCTGGGTGATGGGTATGCCCACGTGATCGCAGATGAGGTTCATGTTCTCCTCGGAGATGTAGTTGTATTCCGCCTGCACGTCCTGCAGCAGGGAGATGAGATACCGAGGTTCGCTGGGATAGGTTTCCAGAATACTGTCGATATCCTTGGTTTGATTTTTCACTTCCGAGTCCTTTCTCCTGGGCGGTTTGTTTCATTGGATTTCACATGGAAACAGTGGTCATTTTCATCCCATACCAGAGCAAACACTGTGCCTGAACGCAACTGCTTGATATTACAGTGAAATAAATAAGGCATGCTTTCGGGTAGGGTTAAAGAATGTTTCATGGTTGAATCATCCATGATGGCTTGAAACTTATAACTTATTGAAATAATACTAATATTTAGAAAAATAATTTGAGTTGTTTCAGATCAAACGGTTGTGGGTGTTTGAAACGTTGAGGCCGGTTTGAAACGCGGAGGTGTTTCATTGGAGGATCTTTTCGGGGAGGGCCGGGCGCTCACAGGAGCCCGTAGGTTTTCATCTTTCTCCAGAGGGTGCTCCTGCTGACCCCCAGCATGTAGGCGGCTGCATCCCGGCGGCCACCGGTCTTTTCGAGCGCGCGCTGGATGGTCACCCTCTCGTCTTCCCATGTGTTGGAGACATCCGTGCTGAAATCGGCCTTGCTCACGGTGTCCGGGCCCAGAGTGATCTCCGGGAGGTGGGAGCTGGTGATAATGGGGCCCTTCACGAACACGAAGGCGTGTTCCATGGCGTGTTCCAACTCCCTGATATTCCCGGGCCATGAATATTTTTTAAAAAGCTTAACCACCTTTGGATCCACGCCGCGGACATTTTTCCCGTATTTTTTGTTCAGTGTCCCAATGAAAAAATCTATGAGCAGGGGGATGTCGGAGACCCTGTCCCGCAGCGGGGGGACATAGATGGGCACTGTCCTCAGCCGATAGAAGAGGTCCTCCCTGAATCTCCCCTTGAGGACCTCCTGCTTGAGGTTCTTGTTCGTCGCGGCAATGATCCTGGAGTCCATGCGGATGGGCCGTGTTCCGCCCACCCTCTCGAAGATTTTTTCCTCCAGCACCCGGAGCAGCTTTATCTGGATGTCCGGTTTTATCTCCCCCACCTCGTCCAGGAACAAGGTCCCTCCCTTGGCCAGTTCGAATCTGCCGACCTTGTTGTTCATGGCGCCTGTGAATGCGGCCTTTACGTGGCCGAAGAGCTCGGATTCGAGGAGGGTCTCGGCCAGGGCCGAGCAGTTCACCGCCACGAACGGCCCCTTGGCCCTTGGGCTCTTGGCGTGAATGGCCTTTGCGATGAGCTCCTTGCCCGTGCCTGATTCTCCCTCGATCAAAACCGTGGCCTCGGATGCGGCCACGTCAGGCAGCATGTTCAACAGCTTGACCAGCGCAGGGCTCTGCCCTACTATCCGGTTCGGATACTCGGCGAATTCGCCGTTTCCCTGCTCGCCGGGCTCCGACTGGACAATGGGCCTGAAGCTCTCCACGGCCCCCATGACGAGGCCGTGTCTGTTCTTGATGACCGATGTGTTCACAAGTATGGACTGGGCGCGGCCTCCCTTGTCCACGATGCGGACGTCCTGATCCATGCGGACGATGCCGGTTTCCATGGTCAGCTTCAGGGGGCAGTTGCTCTTGCACAGGTCGCTTCTGAAAATATCCCAGCAGTACCTGCCCAGGACCTCTTCCCTCCCGAAGCCGGTGATTTCCTGGGCCCTTCTGTTGAAGGACGTGATCCGCCAGCGGTTGTTGATGGTGAAAATACCCTCTGCCAGGTGTTCGAAAAGAGAGTCGTATTCCCACACCTTCTGGCGAACCCTTTCGGTGTCGGTCAGGGGGGCGGGTGTGTTGTCCCGGAGTGTCAGCAGGACCCCCGACGGTTTGTTTCCATTGTCGAGAACAGGGTCCGCGGAAAAGGTCACCGAGACCGGAAGGCCGGATTCCAGGTAGACCTTGACCATGAGGTTGGATCGCGAATGACCCTTCAGGGCCTCCTCCCAGGCCTTGCGCGCTTCTTCCCTGTATTCCATCGAGATGATTTCGTCGAGCGGAAGGGCGGCCCCGCGCGGCAGTCTTCTCCGGAGGATCCTCTCGGCCTGGAGGTTCGATGAAACAACCCTGCCGTCGAGGTTCAGGAGAACCACCCCGTCACCTTCGGGCAGTTCGTCGAATTCCGTTCCTTCCCCGGCGCCTTCCTGGAAATCCAGATCATCTCTTTCCAAGATTTAAACCCCTGTTTAGGAAATCGCGGTCTTCGAGCACCGATGAGACGTTCCAGCATATCCTTCTGACAGCCGCGGGGTCCAGACCGGTCTGGAGCAGCGACCTTCCGTCCCTGTACCCCCTGTCCCCGGCGAGTTTCACAAGGGCCGTGAGATCCGCCAGGGCGTGCGCGTCATCTTCCTGATACGCCTTCTCATAGAGGTCGCACAGGGAATTCACGCGTATCACAGAGCATCTCCTGCAAAAGGTTCGTTCTTCCATTGAGATAAAGCCCCATTGAGACGGTTGTCAGATGTCGGTTGCCCAAAAAACCTTTGAGGATGGGCACAAGCTAGCCTTTTCTACCCTTTAAGTCAAGAATACGGAGCGGCGTAACCCCGGTGAAACGGGCATTTCACAGACCGTCTCACCCGGTGGCGGCCTTGGGTTCAGTCCCGGTTCAGGGTGGAGGCCAGTCCTTCGAGCGCCTTGTCCACGGCCCTTTCGGCCCGCGCGAGTTCGTCCCTGCCACTGAATTGGGAGGCGAGTTCTAAAAACACGGCGTCGTGTCGGGATGTTGCGCGACCTGTTTTCCGATAATCCACGGGATCCTTCCGGAGGAACCCGTCCCCCAGAAAATAGGTCCCAAGCGGGTACCCGGCCCGGCGGAAGGGCCAGGAGACGATGAGCTCGTAGAGGGCCCTGAAGGCGCCCACGGATTTTTCGCCCCCTGCCGCGGATTCCCCCGATATCGGCGCCCCTGCAATGGCTTCCGCCTCCTCGAAGAGGAGGCTTAGGGCGCGGCACTCCGTGAGGACAATGCCGTAGGCGTGCCAGTCCGGGGCGGTCCTTCGGAGCGCCTCTTTGTACCGGATCGGGAGAAGGCGGTGCGCCGGGCAGAAGCAGATCTTGCAGGCCATGCCGCCGTAATGGCTGAGCCCTCGAAAATCAACCCCGTGGTTTCCAGGGGCCAGGGGGTGGAGGAGACATCCGACGGCGGTCTTTTCCGGGCCCACCAGTCCCAGGAAGGGGCAGTGGTGGAAATGGGGGAGGGGGCGGTCTCCGGGCTCCGTGGAGAGGATGTCATCCCTGGCGGATTCTATGGACGACCAGTCCCTGGGTGTCCTGGAGAACACCTCGGTCCGGTGTGCAAGCCTCGTCATCAGGGAGTCAAATGTTGGATCCGGCGCGTTGTATAGACCGCAGCAGGCGCCGCACGATATGGTCTCGCTCACCTGGCACAGGACGGTTCCTCCAGGGACTTCCAAAACGGTCGACACCTCCGGCGGCTCGAGAGATCCGGCCGCGCCTGTCAGGCTCTCGGGTGTTGCTGCGCGAATCAGGGCGGCCTTCGGACCGGCACTCTATAGCAGGTGTCCGCGGTTTTCTCAAGCCCGGTGTCGATAGCGATGGAACCTCGCCATGGATGGGCGTGAGCTACGAATGCCCCACCACCTCCTCCATGTCCAGGAGGATTTTGACCCCGTTCTCTTTTCTGGCCATGCCCATGATGTAATCCGTGCGGATGGTGGGCCCGAAATAGGGGCTGTCCTCGATTTCCGCTGCCTTCATCTCGATCACCTCTGAAACCGTGTCCACGATCACTCCCACCCTGGAGCCGCCGTTCCGCCCGAGGACATCCAGCACGATGATGCAGGTGCGATCGTCCAGGAGCTTCTCCTGCAGTCCGAAACGCAGCCTGAGGTCCATCACGGGCGTGACCTCGCCCCTGAGATTGACCACCCCCTTGATGAAGGGAGGCGAGTGGGGCATGGTCCTTATGGGTTGCATGCCTATGATTTCCTTGACCTTCAGGATGTCGATGCCGAATTCCTGGTTGTCCAGGAGGAAGGTGAGGTACTTGCCTTCCATGTTCAACATGCTCTTGGCATCCCCCGATCGGGTCTCCTCGTCCTTTCTGAGTATCTCCATGGCAACCCCCTGATTTTCTTGTAGCCGGGATGGCAGGTGGAAGATTTTCCTGTCCGTGCAAGCGGCGTCCGCAAACCGCGTGTCGATGAATGCCCTGAGATCGATGCGCGAGCCGATCCCCATCTCTTCCACCAGATAGTCCTGCATGACTTCAAAATCCTTGATATGCGGATAAAGGTCGCCGGTGCGGATACCCCTGGGCTCGGTGAGGACATTTTTGAGCAGGGGGACCTTGAGCCCCAGCTGACGCTTGGGGTCCAGAAAATCGACGGCGACTTCGGAGGCCTTTTCCGGGTTTTTTTCGATATACCGTCCAGCCGCCACGAGGAGCTTGGTGAATTCGTGGACCACATCAGCGCTGGACTGGATGACGTCGTCCCTTACGGCCACGACACAGCAGGGGTGGTTTTCCCAGATTTCGCTGGACAAAAACTGGTTTTTTGCAATGCCTGCCGCAATGGACTTGGTGCCCACGGGTTCGGCCACCATGAAGCCGCAGGAATCCGGGTTGCTCTTCAGGAACTCGGGCATCTTGACGGGCGCCACCACCTCGAAGTGGACATCCGGAGAGCCTTCTCCGGCCATGCCGGGACTCAGGCCGATCTTTTTGAAAAACATGTGGGTCAGCATGTGGTGAATGGACATCTGGTGGGGAATGTAAAAGGATTTTCCCTTGAAGAAGTCCTCATAAGGCTCCTTGTAATCACCGGCACGATTTCTCACGAAGATGCTTCCGTTTTTGTGCGCCAGCAGCACCATCCTTATGGGGGCCCCGAAGGCGAAGAGATCCATGGCAATAGGGGCGAGGATGCAGGCCGCACCCACCTCGCCGCTCCTGAGGCTGTCCCTCACCGGATTCCAACCAGGCAGGCACCGGGTTTCGAGCTCAAAGGTTTCCGCCTTGAGTTCCCCTCTTTTGAGGAGGCTCTTGAGGACGCCCAGGACGAGGTGATCCGTGATCTGGATATGGGCCACGCGCAGGATCAGCTTGCCGGAGGAACTCCGCATGAGTTCCCGACCCTCGCCCGTTGATTCCGGGCCCTTCTTTCCCGGCCCAAGGGCCTCCTCTATTTTGGCCATGAGCTCGTCCTCATTGAACGGCTTGGCCACGAAGCTGCTGACGCCCGCGTCCAGGGCCTTCTTTTCCTGCTTCATGTCTCCCTGACCCGTCGCCATGATAAACGGCAGGCCCTTCGTTTCCTCGTGCGACCGAATCCAGACCAGGAGGTCGTAGCCGCTTTTATTGGGCATGTTCCAGTCGCTGATCACCAGGTCTATTCCCCGGTTTTCCTGAAGTTTCGAGACGGCGTCCTCGCCGTCCACGGCTTCCATTATGTTTTTGAAGCCCAGGGATTTCAGGGTCTTCACTTCGATTTTCCGCATGGTGGCCGCATCTTCCACCAGAAGGATAGTCCTTTTTTGCGGCTCAATGGTCATGTTTCCCTCCATAGGGACCAAGATGCCCTTCGTTCTCTGTGTCCGGATAGAAAAGTGCTGGTTCGAGGATTATCAATCAAATTGCGTGCCAAGGCGCGGAGAGATGAAATGAATGTTTATGGCTAAAATATAGCAAAAAAAGTTCATGAGGTGCGAGTTCCTTGCATCAAGTTTCCTTGACATGGAGTCACGGATTTGACGATTCCCCGAGGTTGGGATCGGAGCACAACGGGTGCCGAAGCCTCGTTTTCACTTTCAAAACCATCGGAATCGTGACAAAATGACGCCTCAATCGTCAAACTCAACCAGCCATGGCCGGCCGTCGGGCCCAGGACGCTGTTTCTTGCGTTTTGAGCCCCATGTGATATAAACCCGAAACCCCACAAGAAAGGAGGTGTTCATGGCGCTGCCCGATATCCGGAGTCGTAGATGGGCACGGGCGGTCCGGTAACCGGGGCGACCGGCGTTTATTGATAACAGTATGGATCTCAATGCGGGCCCCGATCCTTTGTTTCAAACCACACATTCATCCGAGGGGGGAATCATGAAAAAGGTATGTATTGCAGTACTGGCAGGTATGCTGATCCTTTCGTTGGGGACCGTTGCCGGTGCCGGGACGTTGCGCCTGGCCCTCGATGCGGACCCGAAAACCCTTGACATCCAGGAGCAGCTCTCGGGGGGCATGCTTCAGTTTTCCCACTGGTGCTTCGACCCCCTGGTGCGCTACGCCCAGGACATGACTTTCGAGCCCCGCCTGGCCGAGAGCTGGGAGCGCCTCGATGACAAGACCATGCGCTTCCATCTCAGGAAAGGCGTGAAGTTCCACTCGGGGAACCCGTTTACCGCCGCGGACGTCGTTTTCACCATGAAGCGGTTCAGGCAGAGCCCGGATTTCAAGGGCCTGTTCGAGCCCTTTGAAGATCCCGTCATGGTCGACGACTACACCGTGGACGTGAAGACAAAGGAAGCTTACCCGCTGCTCCTCAACATGATGACCTACGTCTTTCCCCTGGACAGCAAATTTTACACCGGTACGGACGACAAGGGCGAGCCCAAGGACCAGATCAAAAAGGTGGGCTACACCTTTGCCAAGGAGACGCTGCCAAGCGGCACCGGCCCCTTCCGATGCACGTTCCGGGAGCACGGCGTCCGGATGGTCATGGAGCGCTTCGGGGATTACTGGGACAAAAAATCACCGGGTAATGTGGACAAGATCGTTCTGACGCCCATCAAGGAAGAGGCCACCCGCGTGGCGGCCCTCCTTTCCGGCGACGTGGACTTCATCTCTCCCGTGCCGCCCCAGGACTTCAGTCGCGTGGAATCCGATGCCAACGTGAATCTGTTCACCTTCACCGGCGGCCGGATCATCACGGTCCAGATGAACCAGAAGAGGCTGGAGCCCTTGCGGGACGTCAGGGTCCGCCAGGCCATCGTCCACGCGGTGAACAACGAGGGCATCAGCAAGAAGATCATGAAGGGTACCGCAACGGCCGCGGGTCAGATGAGCCCGGCGGGCTATCTGGGGCACAAGGACAGCCTGGTCCCCAGGTACGACCTGGAGAAGGCCAAGAAGCTCATGAAGGAAGCGGGGTACGAAAACGGCTTCGACGCCACCATGATCGCCCCGAACAACCGGTACGTGAACGACGAAAAAATCGCCGAGGCCTTTGTGGCCATGGTCTCCAAGATCAACATCCGGGTGAACCTCAAGACCATGCCCAAGGCGCAGTACTGGGACGAGTTCGACCGGCAGCCGGCCGACTTCCAGATGATCGGCTGGCACTCGGACACGGAAGACTCCGGGAACTTCTACGAGTTCCTGGCCATGTGCCCGAACACGGAGACGGGTTACGGTCAGTACAACAGCGGCAACTACTGCAACAAGAAGGTCGATGAGCTCACCCTGGCCTGCCAGAAAGAGACTGATGTGAAAAAAAGGCAGCAGATGCTCCAGGAGGTCGAGCAGATCCTTTACGACGAGGCGGCATACGTGCCCTTTCACTGGCAGAACCACTCCTACGGCGCGCGCAAGGGCTTGAAAGTCGCCCCGATCATCAACACCATGAACTTCCCGTACCTCGGTGACCTCGTCATGGAATAGACGCCTGTTGGACGTCGTCATCGAGAATGCACCATAAATAAAAAAGGGGCAGGGCCTTGCCTGAAGGCAACGGCCCTGCCCCGCTGGTTTTCACGGAGTCCGGCGGAGAGCATGTTTGCTTTTATCGTGAGAAGAATCATAGAGGCGATCATCGTCATGCTGGTGATCAGCTTCATCGGCTTTGCCGTCCAGCACAGCATCGGCGACCCCATACGGGACATGGTGGGCTTGAGGGTTTCAGTGGAGGACAGGGAGGCCCTGAGGGATAAACTGGGCCTGAACGACCCCTTCCTGACGCAGTACTTCCGTTTTGTGAGGAACGCGCTCCACGGGGACCTGGGGACCTCCTATTTTCACAACAAGCCCTGCACCGAGGTCATCCTGTCCAAGGCCCCGGCCACCATCGAGCTGGTCATCGGGTCCTCCATCATCATCCTCCTTTTCACGTTTCCGGTGGGGGTCTTCTCGGCCATCTGGCCGCGCCACTGGTTCTCCAGGCTCACCATGGGGGCGAGCACGGTGGGCGTGGCCATCCCGGTCTTTTTGACCGCCATCGCCCTCATCTACGTTTTCGGCGTGGAGTTGAACTGGCTGCCGAGCTATGGCAGGGGGCAAACGGTGAACATCGGCGGCTGGGAGACCGGCTTTCTCACGGTGGACGGCATCCTTCACTTGATCCTCCCCAGTGTCTCCCTGTCGTCCATCATGCTCCCTCTCTACATCCGCCTCATCCGATCCGAAATGATGGAGGTCCTGGAGACCGAGTACATCAAGTTCGCCTGGGCCAAGGGTTTGGACAAAAAGCGCATCTGGCTGGTCCATGCCTTCAAAAACACCCTGCTGCCGGTCATCACGGTCTTCGGGGTGGAGATCGGGATCCTGTTCGCCTTCACCCTGCTGACGGAAACGGTCTTCCAGTGGCAGGGCATGGGGTTCATGTTCCTGGAGGCCGTGGAGAGGTCCGACACCGCGCTCCTTGTGGCTTACATGATGGTGGTGGGGGGCATGTTCGTCTTCATCAACACCGTGGTTGACATCACCTACGGCTTCGTCAATCCCATGGTGAGGATCGCGGGGGCAAAATGAACACTCTGGAAAGGTTCAGAAGATCCTATTTCTTCTACAGCTTCAAGCGGGACAAGACAGCCCTCGTCAGTTTTTCCATTTTCGCCTTTCTGGTGCTCGTCAGCCTGCTGGCCCCGGTCATCGCCCCCCACGACCCCTACGACACGTCCACCATAGACATCCTGGACGCGGAAATCCCCCCGTCGTGGATGGACGGGGGGGAGGATCGCTTCTGGCTGGGCACGGACATCCAGGGCCGCGACCTTTACAGCACCATGCTCTACGGGCTTCGCACCTCAGTGGCCATCGGGCTCGGGGCCGTGATCTTTCAGGCCCTTTTGGGGATCGCCGTGGGGCTCACGGCGGGTTACATGGGAGGGAAGACCGACTCCTTTCTCATGCGGATCGCGGACATCCAGTTTTCCATCCCCTACCTGATCGTCGCCATCATCGCCAGCGCCGTTTTTCAGCTGGCGTTCGGCGTCGCCCGTTTTGCGGAAATGGCCATGCCTCTTCTCATCGTCATCATCGGCATCTCGGAGTGGCCCAAGTACGCACGGACGGTCAGGGCCTCGGTCCTGGGGGAGCGGAAAAAGGAGTACGTGGAAGCGGCCCGGGTGATCGGGCTCAACCGATGGCGGATCATGATCCGACACATCCTGCCCAACACCCTGACGCCCGTCCTGGTCATCTCCACCATCCAGGTGGCCCAGGCGGTCATGAGCGAGGCGGCCCTGTCCTTCCTGGGCCTGGGCATGCCCATCACAAAGCCTTCCCTGGGTTCGCTCATCAAGGCGGGTTTTGAATACGTGTTCAGCGGCTCCTGGTGGATCACATTTTTCCCTGGCCTCCTGCTGGTCGTGTTCACACTGGTTGTCATCCTGTTCGGGGACTGGCTCAGGGATGTGCTCAATCCCAAGCTGTACAAAGGTTAGTTATGGCCCATTTACTTGAAGTGGAAGACCTGGAAGTGAAGTTCGCCCTGAGGTTCGGGGCCCTGACGGCCATCGACGGGATGAGTTTCACCCTGGACAAGAGGGAGAAGCTCGGCATCGTCGGGGAGAGCGGCGCGGGCAAGTCCGTCACCGGGTTTGCGATCATCAACCTGCTGAGCAAGCCGGGATACATTTCCGGCGGCAGGATCATTTTCGAAGGCCGGGAGCTCAACAAGCTCCCCGACGAGGAGATGCGCCAACTCCGCGGAAACCGCATCAGCATGATCTTTCAGGACCCCATGATGACGCTCAATCCAGTCTTCACCATCGGCACGCAGATGGTGGAGACCCTCCAGGCGCACCGGAGGATAGGCAAGCGGGAGGCCTGGGACCTGGCCGTCGAGAAGCTGAGAAAGGTCTACATCCCCTCGCCCGAAACCCGGATGCACCAGTACCCCTTCGAGATGTCGGGGGGCATGCGGCAGAGGATAGTCATCGCCATCGCCCTCCTGACCGACCCCTCCCTGATCATCGCGGACGAGCCCACCACGGCCCTCGACGTGACCATCCAGGCGGGCATCATGGACCTGCTCCAGGAGCTCTGCGAGTCCGAGGACATGGGGCTCATTCTCATCACCCACGACCTGGCCGTGGTCTCCCAGGTCACAGAGCGGATCATCGTCATGTATGCGGGCAAGATTGTCGAGACCGGGCCGACCGAGGCCATCATCCACAACCAGAAACACCCTTACACCAAGGGCCTCATCGCCTCGCTCCCGGGGGTGGGCGAGGCGGGCAACCGGCTGAACCAGATCCCCGGCATGATGCCCACCCTCACGGCCATTCCCGAGGGGTGCGCTTTTCACCCCAGATGCAAAATGAGCGAAGCCGTGTGTCAAAGGGAGCAGCCCAAACCCATGCCGGTGATGGACCCGGGCCATTTCTCGGCCTGTCACTTCGCCAACTCCAAGGAAATAGTGATATAGACGAAAAACTCATGAACAAGAAAAGAGACACACGGAGAGCGGACCGGGAGAAGAACCTGCTCGTCATCGAGGATCTCGTGAAACATTTCGACATTTCAGGGGGGTTCCTCGATCAGCTCAAGTGGGAAAACGGGCGCCTCGCCAGGAAACGGACCCTGGTTAAGGCGGTCAACAACGTGAGCTTTTCCATCCTGCCAGGAGAAACCCTGAGCGTTGTGGGGGAGAGCGGCTGCGGCAAGTCCACCCTGGCGCGGACCATCCTGGGCCTCTACCCGCCTAACAGCGGGGGCATCTTTTACCGGGGGGACCGGCTGGAAAGCCTGTCGTCCGAAAAAATGCTCCCCTACCGGGCCAGGATGCAGATGATTTTCCAGGACCCCTACGCGTCCCTGAACCCGCGAATGACAGTGGAACGGATCCTGGAAGAGCCTCTGAGGTTCCACAAGCGCTCCCTGAAAAATTCAGAGGTCAAGGAAAAGGTCGCGGAGGTCATGAGCCAGGTCGGCGTGGACCAGAAGTGGTCGGACCGCTACCCCCACGAGTTTTCCGGGGGACAGAGGCAGCGGATCAGCATCGCGAGGGCCCTCATGGTGGACCCCGAGTTCATCGTGGCGGACGAACCGGTGAGCGCCCTGGACGTCTCGATACAGGCCCAGATCCTGAACCTCCTCATGGACGCCCAGGACCGGAGGGGACTCACCTACCTCTTCATCACCCACGACCTCTCGGTCGTGAGGCACATCTCCACCCGGGTGGCGGTCATGTACCTGGGCACCATGTGCGAACTGGCCCCCACCGGGGATTTGTTCGAAAACCCCCGCCATCCCTACACCAGGGCGCTTTTGAGCGCCATCCCCAGGCTCGGGGAAAAAAAGCCCAAGCACATCAGGCTCAAGGGCGAGGTTCCAACCCCCATCGACCTGCCTCCGGGGTGCGTCTTCCACGGCAGGTGCATGTATGCGGACGAGCGGTGCAGGACGGAGGTCCCCCGTTTCAACCTGTGCGATTCCGGAAGCCGCGTTGCCTGCCATCGCGTGGAGGAGGGGAAACTCTAAGTGGGGGTCCCCGATCAGACCGGGGGAATTCTGCGGGTGACCACGGGCGCCTCTTTAATCAGCTTTTCCGCTGTCTTTGTGAAGCTCCTGGACGCCGATCCCTCGATTTCCGCCTTTTACAGGATGATCATCGGAGGGGTCGTCCTTCTGGGCCTGACACTGGCGCGGGAAAAAAAGCTGTCTCTCGCCAGGAGGCACTTTTTTTTCGTTGCGGCAGGGGGCCTCTTCCTGGCATTGGATCTGGCCCTCTGGCACAGGAGTATCCTCTACGTGGGGCCGGGGCTTGCGACGCTCCTTGCCAATTTCCAGGTCTTTTTCATGGCTGCCGCTGGATTGCTTTTTTTCAAGGAAAGGGTGAGCTGGCGGGTCCTTGGGGCCGTCCCGCTCGCGGTGCTGGGGCTCTATCTCATCGTGGGTTTTCAGTGGAAGGCCTTTACCCCGGACTACAGGTTCGGGATCCTTCTGGGCCTGATTGCCGCCCTGTGCTATGCCGGCTACCTGGTTTTTCTGCGCATGGCACGGATGATCTCCACCTCCATATTCGGCACCGTCACCCTGGCGACCCTCTCCACCGCCTTTTTCCTTGCGCTGATCTCCCTGGGCGGACGGGAGTCCTTTGCTGTTGCCGGACTGGGTAACTGGGGGATCCTCGTGGCTTACGCCCTTGTGCCCCAGGTGGTGGGGTGGTTGCTCATCACATCGGGGATCGGCAGGATAGAGGCGTCCAAGGCCGGGCTCATCCTCCTGCTCCAGCCAACGCTTGCCTTTGTGTGGGATGTGCTGTTTTTCAAGAGGCCCACCACCGTCGTGGAGATAGCCGGCGCCCTTCTGGCGTTCTTCGCCATTTACCTGGGGTCCACGGCCGGAGCGACCGGCCGGGGGAAGGGATCGAAAGAGCGGGGCGGACGTCTTTCCCGCACGGCGTGATCGTCATTCTTCAATACACCTTGAGCTTTCCGTGCCGCTTGCCGAGCACCTCGAGGGTGTCGTTGACGATGACAAAGGCCTCAGGGTCGATGCTGAAGATGTCCTCCTTGAGCCGGGGGAGCTCTGTCATGCTGGTGATGGTGAGGATGACTTCCTTTTCGGTGCCCGAATAGGCCCCTCTCCCGTTGATGAACGTCACCCCCCTCTGTATGTGGCTCATGATGTGGTCCGCGATATCCCTGGAGCGCCCTGAAATGATGTAGACCATCTTCCGCCTGTTGAAGCCGGCAATGAAGGCGTCCATGACCCGCCCGGTTGTGTAGACGAAGATAATGGAGTAGAGGGCGATTTCAAGGCCGTGCACCAGCGCGCCCGTTGAGAGAACAAGGGTGTTGGCGGCCGATATGAAGGTCCCCAGGCGGAGGCCGAAGCGTTTGTTCATGTAAACGGCCAGGACGTCCAGCCCCCCCGCCGAACCCAGGGACCTCAGGATCAGACCCGATCCCACCCCGCAGATGACCCCTGCCGCCAGCGCCGCCAGGATGGGATCGTCCACATCGATGGGTGGTATCCACGACATCATTTCAGCCGCGGCGGAAAAAAGGACCATCCCCGCAATGCTGAAAATCATGAACCTTCGACTGACATTGAACCAGCCCACGACCAGCAGCGGAATGTTCAGGACGAAATAGATCCCTCCAACGGGGAGGGCGGGGACCAGGTACTGGATGATGAGGGAGACTCCCACGAGCCCCCCGCTCAGCAGGCCGTGGGGGATGATGATTGCCTGGAGGCCCACGGCGTAGATGAGGCTCCCGAAAAAAATGAGCCCCAGGTTGAAAAAAACCCGCCCCATCTGGCCGGACAGCCTGTTTTCGAAGAGACTCGGTTTGTTCCCCGCCGATTCGCGCCGCGCGCCCATGCCTCGGTCCTGTTCCATGGATTTCAGTCTCTCTCCATCGTGTCGTCACCCTGCGGATTCCCGAAGCATCGGACAACCAGAAAGGACTTGTCAACCCTAAATGGTTTCCATCCATAAACGGCCCTTTTTCTTCACGGCGCGAAGCGGGTTCCGCCCTGGTGGGCTCCCGCGTGTTCGGCATTGACTTTTGGACATAAAAGGCGGATATGGCGACATAAAGGAACAGCGGCGGCCGCCGTGATTCCGTGAATTTTTTTGGTTTGACGGGGGTGAAGGTGAAATCCATTCTTGTCATTTCCAGGCACAGGGACGTCTTCCTGAAAGTGCGCTCCTGCTTTCCCGAAGGGTATCGCGTGGACCAGGCGGCGGACAAAAAAGCCGCCCTGGGCTCTCTCAGGGAAACCGCGTACGGGGTCCTCCTCGTGGACATGGAGTGCCTGAAAACCCCCCCGGCCGTGAACGGATACCGCGGGGCGCTCCAGCCCTACTGGCGGGTTCGTCCCGCCGTGGAGATCATCGTGATGGCGCCGCACGATCAGGCGGCTCATGGAGCCACGGCGGTGAGGGCGGGCGCAAGCCACTGCCTGCTTCACCCCCTGGAATCGCGCGACGTCAGGGGGTGCGTCGAGAAGGCCTTCAGATCCTTGATACTCCCCTCGATGGCCGAAGACCCGCTCGACCGTTTCTGGCATTCGGATTCCCTGGAAACGGTGCGCACCAGAAGCCCGCGGATGCAGGACGTCTACGACAGGATCCGGTCGGTGGCGCCCACCCGAAGCACCGTGCTCCTGACCGGCGAGACGGGGACTGGAAAAGGCGTGATGGCCCGTCTCATCCACAGGCACAGCAGCCGGAAAAACGAACGGCTCGTGAGCATCCACTGCGGGGCCATTCCGGACGCCCTGGTGGAGAGCGAGCTCTTCGGTCACGAAAAGGGCGCCTTTACAGGTGCGGTTCGTCAAAAACCGGGGAAGTTCGAGATCGCCCGGGGCGGGACCGTCTTTCTGGACGAGGTGGGAACCATCAGCCCGGGGGTCCAGGTCAAATTGCTCCAGGTCCTTCACGAAGGGACATTCAGCCGGGTGGGTGGTGAAGAAGTCATTCAGGCGGATGTGCGCGTTCTTGCCGCCACCAATGCGGACCTGAAATCCATGAGCGAAAACGGAGGTTTTCGCAAGGATCTTTACTACCGCCTCAATGTCTTTCCCATAGAGATCCCCCCCTTGAGGGAACGGGTCGAGGACATTCCCTGTCTTGTCGAGCTGTCTCTACGCAAATTGAACAGGCTCGACAATAAGGAAATACACGATGTCGACCCCCGGGTCATGGAGGCCCTGTGCTCCTATTCCTGGCCGGGAAATATCCGGGAACTGGAGAACCTCATCGAGCGCGCCTATATCCTCGAAGGATCTTCCACGCTCGGCCCCGGGGGGTTCCCCGGGGAGCTCATGAAAGACGGCTCCGGCCGGCATTTTGTCTCCCTCCGCGACAGGACCCTGGCCCAGGTCAGGAAAAGATGCATTGAGGAAACTGAAAAGACCTACATCGCGGATCTCTTGAGCCGCCACGAAGGCAGAGTTCGGGCCTCGGCGCTCTCCGGGGGAATAAGCACAAGACAGCTCAACAAGCTGATGAAAAAATACGGAATAACAAAGGACCCCTTCAGGCGGAAAAACGCCCGCCGGAACCCCTGATTCCCTTCCCGGAAAAGCAGGAACCTGGAGTTCCTGGTTGCCGCCCCTTGAATAGCACCCGGATCCCGGCTTTCGCCGGGATGATGAAGCGAGGGTCTTTCGTGGGAATGCCGCGAACCCCGAGTTCCTGTCTCTTTGGCCTATCTGTCAAAAAAAAGTGATAATCCAATAAGTTAGCATGTCGGGCACGCAACTTGCCATTCGAATCATCAATGAAAAAGGAAACGGAAAAGAGCGGGTCGCGGGACCGTGGCGAGTTCTTTCACCGAACAGGTGTCATCATCCCGTCGGAGTGGGATGAGGGCGGACGGATCGTGGGGGTGGTGTTCGCCGGGGCCGAGGAGGAGGAGTTCTTCATCTTTCCGGACGATAGGGGGAGGGAGGCGCTGGGCATGATCCGGGAGGAAGTGGAAATCATCGGCTCTGTGTCGGATCGCCCCCGTATAAAGACCCTTCGAATACAGGAGATTCGAAGAACCGGTGAAGGCAGTTCCGGCGACATTGCAAGGGAGTGAATGACGGTTCATGAATAAATTGACAGGGAGGAAAAAAATGAAAACGAAGCTATTTATGTTGGGGATTCTTCTGGCGGTCTGTGCTATTGTGTGTTCAGGGTTCGGAACGGCGTGTGCCGAGGACGCCGTGGGGGAAGTGACCGGCGTGGTCACGGCCGACGGGGAAATCCTCACCGACGACAATGAGATCTTTATCATCGAAGAAAACGACAAGGGAAAAGAACTCATGGGACTCGTGGACAAGCAGGTGAGGGTCACGGGGATCATCACCGAGGACAACGACGGCAACAAGGTCATTGAAGCAACGGAATTCGAGGTTCAGGAGTAGAATAGGACGGGGCCGGTTCGATTGATTCCGGCCCCGCCTTCACGGCATGGGGATTTTCGGGGCCGGCCGTTGAGATCACAAAAATGAAAGGAAACAGGGACACATGAACAAGGCAGATCTGGTCAATGAAGTGACCGAGGTGCTCGGGTCGAAGCAGGTCGCTCAGAAGGCGGTGGATTGTATTTTTCAGACGATCCAAAAGGCCATGGAGCGTGATGAACGCGTGAGCCTGGTGGGGTTCGGTTCTTTTACCGCTGAAAAGAGGGCGGCAAGGACGGGTCGAAACCCCAGGACCGGCGATCCTATTAACATCCCGGCCAAGCGAGTTCCCAAGTTCACACCCGGTGAGGGGCTGCGAAAGGCCGTGGAATAAGTTTACAGCCGGAAACGGCCCTTTGCTCCGCACCGCCGCGCGGTGCTCAGCCTACGCCTTCGGCGCGGGTTCCCGCTTGACCAACCCTGCGTCGATCTTCTGGATACCTTGTGCGGCGTACCCCGGTACGCCCGCGCTGGGGCCTTTGGGCTGATTTTCCGTAAGTGCTGAAAGTGCCTTATATTTCTACGAAAATACCTCCCCCAAAAGCATCATCACAAAGAGCGCAAAGAACACGAAGAAAAGATTCCTGCTATGAATCAGGCTCCGGAGGCGCAGGCATTCCTTTGCTCCCAAATCTCCCGGCCTGGTGATTGCTGGCGGTTGCGGCCGGGGGCATCCCGGCCCCCCTTTCGTCACCCCGGCCCCCCTTTCGTCACCCCGGCCCCCCTTTCGTCATCCCGGCCCCCCTTTCGTCATCCCGGCCCCCCTTTCGTCATCCCGGCGAAAGCCGGGATCCAGCGGCCTTGGCAAAAGCGAAGCCCCCGTTCCCCGGCAGTAACCCCCCGCCATGGCAGGGTCCTATCGGTATCGGTATCGGTTTTTTCGAAATCGCAATCGAAAAAGCATTACCACGAAGAGCGCAAAGAACACGAAGAAAAGATTCCTGCTATGAATCGGGCTCCGGAGGCGCAGGCATTCCTTCGCTCCCAAATCTCCCGGCCTGGTGATTGCTGGCGGTTGCGGCCGGGGGCATGCCTGCCCCCCTTTCGTCATCCCGGCCCCCCTTTCGTCATCCCGGCGAAAGCCGGGATCCAGCGGCCTTGGCAAAATCAAAGCCCTTGTTCCGCGGCAGGACCTCCTCGCATCAGCGGGGCCCCATCGGTATCGCAATCGCAATCGAAAAGATCAAAAAGCATGAACACGAAGAGCGCAAGCGCACAAAGAGCAGGAAGGGTCGACGTTGAAATCCCGCCTCCTCCTTGACTCCCGCCCTCGTTCCGCTTATAGTGCCCGAAGCCAAAGGCACGACCCGTTTCATCAAAATAATTCCGTGAAAGGGAGGAGGCATGTCCATTCCGCAGAGGGGCTTGACCGAGGAGGAAATCTTTTCACGGCTTGACGCGTTCCGGGCAAAGGATCTCGATTGGAGATCGGGACGCGTCTTCGGGTACGTCTTCGATCCCGGCGAAGAGATCATGAGGGTTGGGAAAAAGGCCTACTCGCTGTTTCTGACGGAAAACGGCCTTGATTTTACGGCCTTTCCCAGCCTCCTCCGGCTGGAAAACGAGCTGGTGGGCATGGCTGTCGGGCACCTTCGGGGAAACGAGGAAGTCGTTGGGAATTTCACCAGCGGCGGCACCGAAAGCATCCTTCTTGCCGTCAAAACCGCGCGGGACCTGGCCCGGGAAAAAAGACCCCACGTAAACAAACCTGAAATAATTCTACCTTCCACGGCCCATGCGGCTTTTCACAAGGCCGCCCACTACCTGGACGTGGCCGTCGTTCAGGTCCCGGTGGACCCCGCGACGTTCAGGGCGGATCCCGGGGCCGTTGAAAGGGCGGTCTCGGATGAGACCATCCTCCTCGTCGGATCCGCGCCCTCCTACGCACACGGTGTGGTGGACCCCATCGGGGAACTGGGAAAGATCGCCCTGGCCAAGGATCTGCCCCTGCACGTGGACGCCTGCATGGGCGGCTTTCTGCTGCCCTATCTTCGCCGCCTGGGAGAGCCCGTTCCGGACTTTGATTTTTCCGTCCCCGGCGTCACCTCGATCAGCATGGATCTTCACAAGTATGCGTACACCCCCAAGGGAGCATCCCTGGTCCTTTACCGGAACAAGGATTTCAGGAGGCACCAGATCTATGCCTGCGCCCGCTGGACCGGCTACACGGTGGTGAACAACGCGATGCAGAGCAGCAAGTCGGGTGGGCCCATGGCGGCGGCCTGGGCCGTTCTGAATTTCGTGGGGGACGCGGGATATCTGGAGATCGCTCGAAAAAAACTGGAGGCCACCAGGAAAATCATTCAGGGTATAGAGGCGATTCCGGACCTACGCCTCATGACCAGGCCGGACATGTGCCTGGTGTCCTTTACCTCGGACACGGTGAACATCTTTCACCTCATAGACGATATGAACAGCCGCGGTTGGTATGTCCAGCCCGCCCTCACATACGACAACTCCGAGAAAAACGCCCACCTGTCCATCAGTGCGTCGAACGTGGCCTGGGTGCACGCCTTTCTGGAGGACCTGGAAGAGTGCGTGGAGCGGGCAAGAAACGCGCCTCCAGGGAACATGCTCTCCTTTCTCGGGGATGCGCCGGCCTTCGCCGACACAGGGGAGATGGACGACGAGACCCTGGCGGGACTTCTCCAGGCCGCGGGCATACGGGGGAAGCGTCTTCCCGAGCGCATGGCGGAGATCAACGAGGCCCTTGACATGCTGCCCGCACAAGCCCGTGAGCGGCTCCTGGTCGCCTTTGTGAACGACCTCTTTGCACCGGAACGGGAGAACCCCGCGGACTGAATCGCCTTTCCCGGATTTGCAACGGCTGGGGAATCCCACAATTTCTTGAAGCGGCACGAGGTCTCCCATGGACACGCCCTTCCCGTTCGACACTCTGCTCGCCTTTGGTTTTCTCTCGATACTCATGCTTTTGGGGATTCTCCTGCGGGCGGGTGTCCCCCCGCTCCAGCGCTTCCTCTTTCCCGGCTGTCTGCTGGGGGGGCTGGCGGGGTTCCTGCTGATGAACACCCGCCTTGCCCCTTTCCCTTCGGAGACTTTCGAGACATTCGCCTATCACCTCTTCAATATTTCCTTTATTTCCGTGGGCCTCATTCCCGGCGAGGACAAGAACGGCGCAAAGCCCTCCGGCGGGACCGCTCTGCGGGGCGCCGCATGGATGGCCCTGGTCCAGGGGGTCACCTTTCCACTGCAGGCCATAACAGGCGGCGCCCTGGTGATCCTCATGGGCATCGTCGGCCTTGAACTCTTTCCCACCTTCGGGTTTCTGGCTCCACTGGGCTTCAACGAGGGGCCGGGACAGGCCTTGTCGATCGGCAAGGTCTGGGAGGGCGCGGGATTCGCGCACGCCGCCGTGATCGGGCTCTCGTTCGCCACCCTGGGGTATTTTTTCGCCTTCTTCGTGGGTGTCCCCCTGGCCAACTGGGGGATTCGAAAGGGGAGGGCCGCCTTCGGCTCACGGGAACTCCCAAGGGACTTTCTCGCGGGGATCATGGCCAGGGGCCGGGCACGGGAAAGCGCGGGGAAGTTGACCATCCACTCGGGAAACGCGGACACCCTTGCTTTTCAGGCGGCGCTCGTGGGGCTCGTCTATGTCCTGACTTTCGGGCTCGTACGGCTCATAGGGAGCTTCCTGGGCCCGGACGCCGCACGGATGCTGTGGGGCTTCTTCTTCTTTTTCGGGCTCGGGACGGCCCTCCTGGTCCGGGCCCTCATGAGGAGGGCCGGCGTCGAATATCTCATCGACCCGGGCCTGCAGCGTCGCATCACGGGGTGGTCCGTGGATTTCCTCATTGTCTCCACGGTGGTTTCCATCCAGGCGGCCATTGTGTGGGCCTACCTCGTCCCCATCCTGTCCATCGCCTTTGTAAACGGCGTGCTCACCACGCTGACGGTCGTCTGGCTGGGCCGCCGGCTGGCGTCCTTCGGCCTCGAGAGAACCGTGGCCATATACGGGACCGTGACAGGCACGGTCTCCTGTGGGCTTCTACTGCTCAGGATCGTGGATCCGGAGTTCAAGACCCCCGCGGCCGTGGAGATCGGCCTCATGAACGTCTTTGCGCTGCCCATCGTGGGTGGGTGCACGGTCCTGCTGAACGGCCCTGTCTGGTGGGGCTGGAGCCCGATGCTCACCCTGCTCGTGTTCGCGGTCGTTCTTTGCGCCGCCCTGATTGGGCTGAGGTTCGTCACCCGGGGAACGGGCAGAAGCGACTCCTTGTGAGGAATTACTCGGCCCCGGGGGGCATCATTCCAGCGTGACTTGTCCTATGGCCTAAACGTTTTCGATATGATATATTGAAAATTTTGCAAAACAAGCCGATACATCACGTACGGGTCGGAAAAAAACGGAATCGGGGATGAACCCCATGAAGGAGTTGTTGAAAGGCGGGTCCATGACTCCAATAAGCTGGAAGGATTTCGAGGCGGTGGACATAAGGGTGGGAACGGTCGTGAGGGTGGATGCCTTCCCGGAGGCCAAAAAGCCCGCTCACAAGATCACGGTCGATTTCGGCCCTGAAATCGGCGTCCTGAAGTCAAGCGCCCAGGTCACGGATCTCTATTCGGTCGAGGAACTGGTAGGCAGGCAGATTATCGCGGTGGTCAATTTTCCCCCCAAGCAGATCGGGCCCTTTATTTCGGAGTGTCTGATAACCGGTTTCCACCGCGAGGACGGGGCCGTCGTCCTGGCCGTAGCCGAGCGCCCGGTGCCGAATGGCGCAAGGCTGTGTTGATGAGCCGATGAAGGCTTGTGAGACGGGGTTTCGATGAGTGTCCCACTGACCAGTACAAGACGGATAGCACTGGCGGCAGCCGTTGCCGGCCTGGCGGTCGCGCTTGTCTTTATTTATGGGATCAGGGAGACGGGGTCGGTCCTCCAGGGGATAAAAAAGTCGGGCTACCTGACGGTCCTCACCCGCAACAACGGGCACTGCTACTACAACTACCAGGACAAGCCCATGGGGTTCGAGTATGACCTGGCCAGGGAGTTCGCGGAATACCTGGGGGTGGAACTCCGGGTCAGGACGCCCGAGTGGCGGCAGATTTTCAGGGAACTTCTGAAGGGGGAGGGGGATCTCATCGCCGCCAACCTGACGATCACTCCCAAAAGGAAAGAAATTGTCGACTTCTCGGACGGCTACTTGAGTGTCCAGCAGCATGTGATCGTGCACAAGGATCAAGCAGGCCTGGAAAAACTGGAGGATCTAGACGGGAAGACGGTCACAGTGAGGCGGGCGACCCCTTACGAAGAAAGGCTCAGACAGCTCAGAAGCAATGGCATGGACATCAAGATCCGCCTCTTTGACGAAATCCCCACCGAGGAGTTCATCCGCATGGTGGCCGGAAAGGAGATCCTCATCACGGTGGCCAATTCCCACGTGGCCATGTTGAATCGGCGCTACTATCCCGAGACCAGGATGGCATTTCCCATTGAAGAGCCGCAGACCATCGGGTGGGCGGTCAAAAAAGGGCAGAACAGCCTGAGAAAGGCCATCAACTCATTTTTTAATCACAGCATGAGGACAGGGAAGTTCGCGAAGATCCACGACCAGTATTACGGTAACGTGGAGATCTTCGATTATGTGGACTTAAAAAAATATCATCAGCGGATCAAGGAGAGGCTTCCGAACTATCAAGGCATCATCAGAAAGGCCGCCGAAAGATACGGCTTTGACTGGCGACTCATCGCGGCCATGATCTACCAGGAATCCCACTTCGACCCGGATGCCAGGAGCCACACGGGTGTGGAAGGCATCATGCAACTCACCCAGGTGACCGCCGAGGAACTTGGGGTGAGCAATCGCCTGAATGTGGAAGAGGCCATTCACGGGGGAGTCAGGTACCTCAAGCAGCTCTACGATCGCTTTGATGAGGCCAGGGAGCCAGACCGGACCCTCATCGCCATGGCAAGCTACAATGTCGGATTCGGGCACGTGCGGGACGCCCAGAAACTGGCCGTGGATTTCGGGATGAACCCCAACAGCTGGTCGGCCCTGGAGCAGATCCTGCCCATGCTGCGCTACCCCGCCTATTATCAAAGAACCGAACACGGCTATTGCAGGGGTACGGAACCTGTCAGGTACGTCAAGCGAATCCGGACATATTACGATATACTCAAGCGAAATGCCGTCAAGGCAATTTAAATGGATTTTGAAGGGAATACAGCACCATGTCCACCGGGGAGGGAGGATCTCACGGTGGGCCGCACCCGCCGGGAAAGGCTGACGAGGCTCCTTCAAGGGACGCTGAGGGATGCTGAAATCGAAGAGCGCGCCCTGGATCTCTGCGCCGGCATCCGGCTCTACCTCATAAGCCCAGGCAACATGAACCGCGTGTTTTCGCCCGAGGAAGTCCGGAGCATTCTCCGAAAGACCCCCTACTGGGCCTTCTGCTGGTCGGCGGGGCACGCACTGGCCGCTTATCTCCTGTCACACCCCGAGATGTGCAGGGGGAAGCGCGTTGTGGATTTCGGGGCGGGGTCCGGCGTTGCCTCCATCGCGGCGGCTCTCGGCGGGGCGCGCGAGGTGTGCGCCTGTGACAACGACATGGACGCCCTGGCGGCCGTCAGGGCCAACGCCGCTCTCAACGGGGTATCCATTTCCACCTGCGCGCGCCTCGAGGAGCTTCCGTGGGCTCCTGATCTGATACTGGCCGCAGACGCCTTTTACGATCCAGGGAACCTTCCCCTGCTGGGGGCCTTCCTGGAACTGGCCGAGAGGGTGTTGGTCGCGGATGCCAGGGTCAAAAACCTGGGGCGCCCCGAGTATCGGAAGGTTCACGAGATGGAGGCGGACACCCTCCCCGATCTGGGAGAAGCCGAGGAATTCCGGCGGGTGGGTTTTTACGTTTCCGTCAAAGAAAGCTCGTCTCCAGGAGTTTTTCCCTGCCGTGACGCTCCAGGGCCAGGCGGATCAGCCGGTCGATCAACTCGGGATAGCTGATCCCGGTTGCCCCCCACAGCTTGGGGTACATGCTTATCCTGGTGAAACCGGGGATCGTGTTGATCTCGTTGACGACAAAGCGGTCGTCCCCCACGAGAAATCCATCCACCCGGGCCATGCCCTCGCACTGGAGCGCCTTGAAGGCTGCTATGGAGAGTTCCTGGACCCGCTCCACGGCCCCGGGCGCCACCTGGGCCGGGATCACCAGGCCGGCACCGTTTTCGTCTATGTATTTGGCTTCATACGAATAAAACTCCCGATAGGGAATGATTTCCCCGGGGAGGGAGGCCGTGGGGCACTCGTTCCCGAGGACGGAACACTCGATCTCCCGCCCCTGGACAAATTCCTCAATGAGTATCCGGGTGTCATACCTGAAGGCCTCCCTCACCGCCGCCTCGAATTCCGCCGGGTCCGCCGCCTTGGAGACACCCACCGAGGAGCCCAGGTTGGCGGGTTTGACGAAAACAGGAATGCCCAGGTCTTCGGACACTGCCTGAAAGTCGATGTGCCCCCTCTCGTGCCAGGAAAAGCCGCGAAACCGGGCCACCGGGACCCCGGCCCGCAGGAGGAGGTTTTTCATAACTATTTTGTCCATGCCCACCGAGGAGCCGAGCACACCCGCCCCGACAAAGGCCGCATCCACCATCTTGAGCAGGCCCTGAACGGTTCCGTCCTCCCCCAGAGGCCCGTGAAGGACCGGGAAGACCACATCAATCCTGCCGATGGATTTGCCGGTCGCCAAAAGAACAAGCGGATGCCCCGGTTTCCCGGGGACGACGGCCAGTCGGTTGTCCTCGAGCACCTTGAGGCGAATCTTCCTCGGGTCCGTCGGGTTCTCGAGAAAATCCAGGGGGTCGCACAGGAACCAGCCCCCTGCCTTATCGAGCCCTATGGGGAGGACGTCGTACCGCTCCCGGTCGATAGCATCCAGGATATTTTTTGCCGACTGAAGGGACACTTCATGTTCGGCGGATTTTCCTCCGAGGAGGACGGCCACTTGGGTGTGCTCCGGCATGTGCGCTCTCCGTTTAACAAAGCGAGGGGTTCATTGACGCCTACTCATTTCTCCATTCCTCGTCGCTTTTGATGATTCGATCCGCATAGTCCGCCATCTTGACGGCGATGTGTACCGCCTTTTTGATGTAGAGATCCTCGTTTTTATCGTCCACCTGGTTGGAGTGCACATAGGCGGTGAAGATGCGGGAAGCCATGTGGGCGACCACGGACTCGCTGTGCTGAAGGCTGAAAAATTTTTCCGGGGCCATGTCGGTTCACCTTTGCTTGGGGTTTGAGGTTCTTTTGTTGTCCCCTCGACATGGGGCGGGGACGAGTTGGCGTTGGCATTGTGCACCAGGAGATCCCCCAAAGGCAAGGGCTTTACTCTTGATTTCGAGGCGAAGGAATGCCTGCGCCTCCGGACCCGGATTCATAGCAGGAACCTTTTCTTCGTGTCTCTTCGTGGTTAAGGTTTTCAACGGCTTGCCCGACGGCTCCAGGTCCCCCTGGTGTTTCGATTTCGACCTCGATTTCGATTTCGAAAAATCCGATACCGATGGGACCCTGCTACAGCGAGGAGTTCCTGCCGGGGGGGCAGGGACTTTGATTTTGCGAAGGCCGCTGGATCCCGGATTTCGCCGGAATGACGGGACGGGGGACCGGGATATATTATTTTTGGCTTGTAAGAAGGCGATAAGAGGGTTATGAAACCTCGATTGATTGAATAAACATCCTTGACTTTGAATTGTATGCAGTATACACGAAAAATCCACAGAGGCCCTGTTTTTTTACAGGACCCAGCCGGTGAACTCCAGCGGAAGAGGCCTTTTCAATGAGCGGCTTTGGAGGATGATTTATATGCTTTTTAATGTACTACTGTATGTCTCATTGGGTATATTTATATTGGGCGCGGCATGGAGGATCTCCGCGTGGTTTCGGCGAAGGATAGGGGTGGAGGCTGGCAGCGTCACGGGGGCGCAACGGGTAGCGGCTGCACTCAAGGGAATCATCGGAACAATCTTCAGCGGGCGCATCCTGGATGTCCTGAAGGTGTTTGTTTTGGATGTCCTGATCCAGAGGCGAATCCTCAGGCAGGACGTCTTGCGATGGGTCATGCACATGTCCATCTTCGTGGGATTCATGCTCCTGCTCCTGATGCACGCACTCGACAACTTCATCACGGTGAAGCTTTTCAGTGAATACAACGCCACAAACAACCCCTTCTTCTTTCTCCGGGACCTTGCGGGCGTCCTCGTGATCGTGGGTCTGGTCATCGCGGTTTACAGGCGTTTTTTTCTCAAGATTCCCCGGCTTTCCACCTCCGGGGCGGATCTTTTCGCCATTGCGATCATCGCGGTCATCATCCTCTCTGGGATCTTCCTGCTGGGGGCAAAGGTGATCTCCCACGGGGAATTCATGCGCATGGTCGAGGACTACTCGGACTCGCAGGAACCCGAGGAAGTGGCGGCCCTGGAAGCATACTGGGTCAAGGAATACGGCCTGGCATCCCCCACCGCTGATCTGCCCTTTGACGAGGAAACCCTGGCCCAGGGAGAAGAAATCAACGAGATGAGCTGCGTGTGGTGCCACGCGAAATCCGAATGGGCCTTCGCCTCCTACGGCGTGAGCAGGGTCATGAAACCCGCGGCGGCTGCGCTGGAGGGTGTGGGGGCGGTTTACGCCCTGTGGTTTGTCCACATCCTCGCCTGCTTCGTGGGCCTGGCCTACCTGCCGTTCAGCAAGATGTTCCACGTGATTTCCACCCCCGTGGGGCTCATGGTGAACGCCGCGGAGGAGGGGCGCGCGGCCGATCCCGTGAATGTCCTCACCAGGCGTGCCATCGAACTGGACGCCTGCACGAGCTGTCACACGTGCAGCCTCATGTGCTCGCAGGCCCCTGCTTTTGCAGTCTTCGACAACCCCTACATCCTCCCCTCCAGGAGAATGGCCGCGCTCCGAAAAATGGGGGTTGGCGGCGAGATCGATCCCCAGGAGCGCAAGGCCCTGAGGCAGGGCGCCTACATATGCAGCAACTGCGACCGGTGCACCGTTGTCTGCCCGGCGGGCATCAACCTGCGCGAATTGTGGATCAGCGTGAGGGAGGAGCTGGTCCGACAGGGGGATCCGGAACCTGCCATGCTTTCCCAGTTTTCCTTTGTGAGAGGCCTCAACAGGGCCGCCCTGGGAAGCAACGGAGACTATGCGGCGCCCCTCGCCATGGCGAGAAAGGCCGTTTCGTGCGCCGGGGAAGAGGCCTTGACCGAGGAAAGGGTCCTGGATCTCAACGATGTGCCCGACCCCCGGGGCAACCCCCGTTTTGAGAGGGAGGCCTTCCTGAACTGCTTTGGGTGCCGCAACTGCACCACCGTGTGCCCCGTGGTGGGCAGTTTTGAAAACCCTCAGGAAAAGCTTGGACTCCTGCCCCATCAGATAATGTGCTCCCTGGGCCTGGGCCTCACGGACCTCGCCTGCAGCGCGCAGATGCTGTGGGAGTGTTCCACCTGCTACCAATGCCAGGAACACTGTCCCCAGGGAGTCTCTGTCAGTGATCTGTTGTACGACTTGAAGAACCTGGCTGTTCAAAATCGGAATGAGTGATCCCATGAAGAGTTATGCATTTTTCATCGGCTGCAATGTCAATGCACGGGTTCGGCAGTACGAGTCCTCGACCCGCGCGGTTTGTGACAAAATCGGAGTTGAGCTGAAGGACTCCAGCGAATTCGCCTGCTGCGGGTATCCCTTGAGAAACATGGACCGGCAGGCCTTTCTCACGGCCGCCGCCCTGAACATGGCCGTGGCCGAGAAGATGGGCGTCGATATGCTCGTGATCTGCAAGTGCGGCTTCGGAACCCTCAAGGCAGCCCAGCACATACTGGATCAGGACGAGGACGCCCGGAGGGAGGTCAACAAGACCCTGGCCGCGAGCGGATACAGGTATGGGGGGGGCGTCGCTGTAAAGCACCTTTTGAGTGTGCTTTATCACGATGTTGGGCTGGATGCCTTGAAAAAACACGTCACCGGGCAGCTCAAGGGCATGAAGGTGGCGGCGCACTACGGATGTCATGCCCTGAGGCCGAGCAGCGTCACCCAGTTCGACGATCCTGTGGCCCCGAGCATTTTCGAGCGGCTCGTGGAGATCACGGGCGCCAAAAGCGTGACCTGGGACCCCAAAACCGATTGCTGCGGGGCCCCCCTGCTCGGGATCGACGACGATCTCTCCATGGCCCTCGCCAGAAAAAAACTGGAGAGGGCGGCAAACGCGGGGGTGGATTATCTCTGCACGGCGTGCCCGTACTGCCAGATGCAGTTCGACAGCGTGCAGCACATGATGCTTGCCAAAAGCAACGGGCTGTCGCCCCTGCCTTCGGTTCTTTTCCCCCAGTTGCTCGGACTGAGCATGGGGCTTGGAGAGAAAGACCTTCATTTCGAGTTGAACAAAATCGAGGTCGGAGACATCGCCTCTTTTATAAGTTCGGAGCAACAAAATGGATAACAGCACGAAACCGGATAAAGTCGGCGCGGTTATGGTCGTGGGCGGCGGGATCACGGGGATGCAGTCGGCCCTGGATCTGGCCGATTCGGGGTTTTTTGTCTACATGGTCGAGCGGTCGAGCTCCATCGGGGGGATGATGTCCCAACTGGACAAGACCTTCCCCACCAACGACTGCGCCATGTGAATCATCTCACCCAAACTGGTCGAGGTCGGCCGGCATGCGAACATAGAGCTGCTCACCCTCTCGGAGGTGAAGGACATCTCCGGCGAGGAGGGAAATTTCGAAGTCACCGTCGTCCAGCACCCGCGATATGTGGATGTGGACAAGTGCATCGCCTGCGGTGCCTGTGCTGAAAAGTGCCCCAAGAAGATCGAGGATGAGTACAACGAGGGCCTGATCAAGCGCAAGGCCATTTATGTCAAGTACGCTCAGGCGGTCCCGCTGAAATATGCCATAGACGACAGGTACTGTATCAAACTCACCAAGGGGAAGTGCGGCAACTGCGAGAAGATATGCCCCGCGGGCGCCATCAACTACGAGGACACGGAAAAAGAAATGCGGCTCAGAGTGGGTGCCGTTGTCCTCGCGGACGGCAGCGAAGCCTACAGCCCATCCCGGCACGACACCTTCGGCTACAAGACAAATCCGAACATCGTCACCAGCCTGGAATTCGAGCGCCTGCTTTCGGCCTCCGGCCCTTATGGGGGGCACCTCATCAGGCCGTCGGACAAAAAGGAGCCGGAGAAAATTGCATGGCTGCAATGCATCGGCTCCAGGGATGAAAGCCTGGGGCGGGGCTACTGCTCGAGCGTGTGCTGCACCTACGCTATCAAGGAGGCGATGCTCGCAAAGGAGCACTGCAACGGCAACCTGGATGCAGCCATCTTTTACATGGACATCCGGACCACGGGCAAGGACTTCGAAGCCTATTACAACCGGGCCAGGAATCAGGACGGCATCAGGTTCGTGAAATCCCGGATCACACACATAGAGTCCTCCAACGGCCACTGTGTTCTCCGCTATGTCGACGAGAAGGGAAAAAGGATGGACGAGGCCTTTGACATGGTGGTCCTCTCCGTGGGCCTCGGGGTCAATGGGGGTTCGAAGGCCCTGGCGGACCTGCTTGGTGTGGAACTCTCCTCGTACAATTTCATCGGCACGAGCAGCTTCAGCCCGGTCAAGACTTCCCGGCCGGGGGTGTATGTCTGCGGGGCCCAGCAGGCGCCCAAGGACATCCCTTCCTCGGTGGTGGATTCAAGCGCCGCCGCCGCCGAAGTGGCGGCGAGCCTGGCCGAGTCGCGCTGGTCCCTCACCAAGGTCCGCCCTGTCCCGGCGGAGAAGGATATCCGGGGGGAAGCCCCCAGGATAGGGGTTTTCGTGTGCTGCTGCGGAACCAATATCGCGGGGGTCGTGGATGTGGACAGGGTGGTGGAGTATGCCCAATCCCTCCCCGGTGTGGCCTATGCCGAGAAAAACCTCTTCAGCTGTTCCCAGGATACCCAGAACAAGATGAGCGATCTGATCCGGGAAAAAGGGCTGAACCGCGTGGTTGTGGCCGCGTGCACCCCCAAGACCCACGAGACCCTCTTCCAGGAGACCCTCTCCAATGCCGGCCTGAGCAAATATCTGTTTGAAATGGCCAATATCAGGAACCAGTGCTCCTGGGTGCACAGGGACGACCCGGATGCCGCCACGCAAAAGTCCATGGACCTTGTGGCCATGTCCGTGGCCAAGGCAGCCTACCTCGAGCCGCTCAAGGAGCCGGTGCTGGAGGTGGACCAGCACGCATTGGTTGTAGGCGGGGGGATCGCCGGCATGGAGGCGGCCAAAAACCTGGCCGCCCAGGGTTTCAAGACCTACATTGTGGAAAAATCCGAGCGGCTGGGGGGAAACGCCCTCTCGATCCACACGACGTGGAAGGGGGAGGATGTCCAGGAGTACACGGCAAACCTCATAAAGAGCGTTCTGGACGACGAAAAGATCAAAGTCCTCCTCGATGCGCAAATCACCGAAGTGGAAGGGTTTGTGGGAAACTTCAGGACCATGGTCAGGCAGGGCCGCGAAAGCAGGATGCTGGAACACGGCGTGACCATCATGGCGACCGGCGCGCGGGAAATCCGGCCGGATGAAAACGGCTGCATCAGCCACCCCCGCATCACCACGGGACTGGATCTCCAGCGCCGTTTCATCTCGGAAAAGGAGGCTCTAGGTGCCCTCAAGTCCGTGGTTTTTCTCCAGTGCTTCGGGTCCAGGGTCCCCGAAAGGCCCTACTGCTCCAAGGTCTGCTGCACACAGTCCATCAACAGCGCCTTGAAGCTCAAGCAGATGAACCCTTCCATGAGGGTCTTTGTCGTCTATCGTGACATGAGGCCCTACGGACTCCGGGAGGACCTCTATCGCCAGGCGCGTGCCGCGGGTATCTCCTTTGTGCGATACGACGAGGACAAAGGGTTCGACATCAGCGCCGAAGGGGACGTCCTGAAAACGGAATTCACGGACACGGGCCTTGGAAGGCGAATGGTGATTCGGCCCGAGCTTCTTGTGCTGGCCTCGGCCATGGTCCCCGAAGAGGTCTCGGAGCTTGCCCGGTTTTTCAAGGTTTCGCGCAATGACGACGGGTTTTTCGCCGAGGCCCATGTGAAGCTCCGCCCGGTGGACTTCGCGACAGACGGCGTGTTCGTGTGCGGCCTGGCCCACTCCCCCAAACCTTTGGACGAGAGCATTGCCCAGGCCAAGGCCGCGGCGGCACGGGCGGCCGTCCTCCTTTCCGCCAAAACGCTGCCGGTCAGCGGAACGGTGGCCTACATCGATCCCAACCTGTGCAGCGTGTGTCGTGTCTGCATGTCTGTCTGTCCCTATTCAGCACCGGCTTTTAATGAGAAGACCGGAAAAGTCGAGATCCAGTCCACCCTCTGCAAGGGATGCGGGCTGTGCACGTCTTCCTGCAGGTCGGGCGCGGCTCAATTAAAGGGCTATGAAACCTCACAGATTTTAGCTATGATAGAAGAAGCCGCATAACCCGCCGAACCTAGGTCGGCAAAGCGGGTCGTGCTGCTGTGACCGCATTCTTACGAATTGTTGGACGCAGCCCCACTGGGCATTGAAACAGAGGATGGTGGAAGGCTCGGCAACTCACCTTTAAAAAAGGAGGTCGAACATGCTCCACATCGAAGATTTCAAATCTATAAGAATGCTCAGCTATCTCAACGACGACATGCTCAAGAAGCTGGAACCCATCACCTCCATTCTGGAATTCGAGGCCGGGGAATACATCTTCAGGGAAGGTCAGTATGCCGAGCGCCTGTTTTCAATAGTCGAGGGCAATGTGGGTCTGGAGACGGAAAAGACTCCCACGAAATTCATCATGGTGACGCGGATCACCCGCGGCATGACCTTCGGGTTTTCCGCCCTCCTGGACACGGAACACAGAAAATATCTGGGCTACGCAAGGGCCCTGACCGACGTGAAGCTCTTTTCCTGGCTCGGGGCGGAGATGGAAAAACTTTTTGTGGACGACTACGAGATGGGCTTCCTGATCATGAGGAGGATCGCCAACATCATCGACAAGCGGCTGCAGGTCACCAAGAACCAGCTGGTGGAGGTGTACTGACCGTTTTTATACGCCGCTCTTAGATATCGATACCGATTTCGATGAATCTTGAAGCAGTAGGGTGTTTTTATTCACCGTCAACCCGTTTTTTGGCGGCGCGCACGAGCACGTCCGTTTCCACCGGGGTCTCTTCCAGAATCTCACCACCGTTGTGGTCGATGACCCGGCGGATTCTCTCCATCTTGTCTGCTTCCAGGAGAAACGTGATCTGGGCCCCCGGCCGCAGTATGCGAAGACATAAACTTACGTCCTGGAAGGCCTTTCAGCAGTCCCCCCGGTAGTCGATCACCTGGTTCTTGAGCATGGATGAATCCTCCCTTGGTTGATTGTTCGCGTTCACCGGTCGTGGGGTTCGGCACCGCCTCTCTCGACCGTTGCCAGCAGGAACTTTTCCATCTCCCGGCAGAGTGGCGACGCCGTGCGCCTGTTGTCCTGGATGAGATAAAAGCGCCGCTTGAGAGGGGCGTCTTTTATGGCGAGGACCTTGAGGGACCCGCTTGCGGCATCGGCCTCGAGCGCCCGGTAGGACAAAAAGGCCGCGCCCAGGCCATTCTTGACCCCCTCCTTGACCGCCGTGGAGGTCCCCAGGCGCGCGGCCACTTTCAGGGATTCGATGCCCTTCCCGGTGGATTTCATGAGGTGTTCGTGAAGGTTCTTCTGGGTCCCGGAGCCCTCTTCCCTCAGTATGAAGGCTTCGGTCGCCGCAACCTCCTGGAGTGTCACATGGGTGTCCCGACCGAGGCTGTGATCGCCGGGAACCGCGAGAACCAGCTCGTCATCCCAGAGTTCCTTGTGGCTGAGGCGGGAGTCGGTTACCCTGGAGCCCACGACCCCCATCTCCAGGGATCCGTCCAGGACCTGTCCGGCAATGCGTCCGGTGTCCGCGATCTCGCATCGGATGGAGACTTCCGGGTGGGTTTTCCTGAAGCGGCCAAGAATACCGGGAAGGATGTATTCTCCGGGGATGGTGCTGGCCCCCATGCTGATCTCGCCCCTTTTGAGCCCCAGAAAATCCTCCATGTCCAGGCAGATGGAGCGTTTCATCTCCAGGAGCGGCAGGGAATTTCGATACAGGCGTTCGCCGGCGCGCGTGGGAACGACTTGCCGTCCCAACCTGTCCAGGAGCCGGACTCCGACCATGCGCTCAAGGTTTCCCACACGCTCGCTCACAGAGGCCTGGGCCAGAAAAACCTTCTCGGCCGCCTTTGAAAAGCTGCCCATCTCGACCACCCGGCAGAAGATCTCCAGCTGCCTGAGGTCAAAATCAATGGCGGGTTTTCTTTTGCGGTTGATTCTTTTCATACCTGAAACGGCCGGATACCGCCGGAACCTGCAAGGTCTCAAGAGGTTTCGCCGGAATCCTCGTGCAACACATCCTCGAGACTCGTGTCCTCGAACACCTTCTGCATGGCCTTGTGCGCTTTCCCCCATGTGGGCCGGATGAGACAGTCGTGCGCATTCTCGCAGACGTCCGGCTCATAGAGGCAGTTGACCAGTTCCATCCGCGATTCAAGGATGTTCAGGATCTCCCACGTATTGATCTCCTCCGGGGGTTTCGAGAGCATGTGACCGCCCTTGGGTCCGCGAGCGCTCCTGATCAAACCGTTTTTCTTGAGGGGAATGATCAATTGCTCCAGGTACTTGACCGGAATCTTCTGGCTGGCGGAAATGGAGCGCATGCTGAGCGGGCCCTGGCCGTAATGTCTCGCGAGCTCCACCATCAGGCGCATCCCGTAACGACCGCGGGTCGAAAGTTTCATGTGTTTGTCCTCCGATACGGGGATCTCTATCGCGGCTATAGACCATATTAATACGGAGGGTGCCTGTCAAGTGATCTGTCGGGAATGCTGGCCGCTTTCATGTCCGGATCTTTTTTTGTGATTGTGAATTTTGTTAAGGATTTCATTTTCGATTTGTGGTAGAGTCCGCCCGCGTGTCCGGCCAGCCGGGCATTTAAGGGAGCGAAAATCTTCATGAAGGACAAATTTCTCAAGATGAGCGAGTCCGATTGCTCCAAGACGTGCGGCCCCAGGGAAATCCCCACCAATGAGGAGAAAGAGGCCCTGGATGCGCTCAGGGCGATCAAGGATCGGGTGAGGGAGGTGAAAACCAAACTTGGGGAGGTCACCCGGCAGCAGGAGGCTCCGGAAGCCTCCGTGCGCGAGGAACTCGAGATGGAGCTGGAAAAACTCCGGGAGGAATGGAAGGTCTGGGAGGAGAGAAGAGAGGAAGCGGCCAGGGCCCGCATGATAGCGCTCGGCCACGAGGACCCCGACTGATCTTTCATTTTTGCAATAATTATGAAAGCTAATAAAGCATCTATGCAAATGCATTGAGCGTTTTTTCCGGACTTTCGTATGGCTCATTGCATCTGAATTATTAGCAAATTCAACTAGATATTTACTTTAACACCGTGGCCGTCTGCTTGGCATTGAACTTGCTAATTGACGGAAAAACCAGGGCCCGGAGAATGTTGAATTTGTAAAAATTCAACATGTCATCCGGGTGTTTATTGCTGTGGGCCATGGACCCCGGAGGGGTTATAAATTCGGATAAAGAAAGGGAAGTCATGAGTTTCCAGAAGCGGTTGGCATCAGGGGAGTTCGTCGTATTGGCTGAAATGGATACACCCAAGGGTGTGGATATATCGGAACTGATCACGAACGCCAGGAGGATCAAGGGTCGGGTCGATGCGGTCGTCATCCCCGACATGGTCGATGGCATGATGCGCATGAGCGCCCTGGGAGGCGGTGTCCTGATGAACCAGCAGGGTGTTGAGGCCATCATACAAATCTGTTGCAGGGACAGGAACCGGATTGCCCTCCAGGCGGATCTGTTGTCCGCGCACGTGCTGGGCATCCAGAACATTATCGTGGTCCGCGGGGAAGACATGTCCTACGGGGATCACATCGATGCAAAGACGGTGAACGACATCGGCGAGCAGGAACTCATCGCGGCTGTCAAGGGCCTCCAGGACGGGGTGGACATGGCCGGTCTTGAACTCAAGGGGACCCCCAGCTTCACAGTTGGATGCACCATTGAGCCCTATGTGGACGATGACGCCCTCAAAGCGCAGTTGGACGCCGCCGGCAAGAAAATAGAGGCGGGCGCGGCCTTCATCATCGCCCCACCTGTTTTTGACATGGATCATTTCGCCGGGTTTTACGAAAAGGCCAGGACATTGGGCGTGCCTGTCATCCCGACGGTATTCCTCCTCAAGTCGGTCGGGATCGCCAGATACATGGCAACAACGCTTCCAGCCTACCACATCTCTGAAGAACTCATCAGCCGGATACGTAAGGCGAGCAACAGGGAGATGGAGTGCGTTCGCATCGCCGGCGAGACCGTGGCCGAGCTCAGAAAAACGGCCCAGGGGGTCCATCTGGTCACCCTGGGGTGGGAGCACGAACTCCCGAATATCCTCGACCACGCGGGCTAATGAATCGAGCCGTCTCAATTCATTTCATTCATCAAAAATAAATATCCATAAGGTCATAAATGAACGATATAAAGCATTCGGCGTCACAGAGCAAAGTACTGGTAATCGGCGGCGGCATGGGGGGGATTAAGACGGCCCTGGATCTTGCCGAATCCAAGCAGGACGTGGTTCTCATAGACAGGGCTCCCACCATCGGCGGGCTCATGACACAGCTGGACCGGACCTTTCCCACCAACAACTGCGACCTCTGCACGCTTTCGCCGCATCTCTCGGAGAGCGGCCGCGAGCTTCACGTGGACCTCATGACCATGACGAGCGTGACTCGTGTGGAGGGGCAGGCAGGGAACTTCCGGGTGACCCTTGTCACCGAGCCGAGATTCATTGACACGACTAAATGCACGGCATGCGGGGAATGCCTGAATGCCTTTCCCGAGTGCGTCCATTTTACTCCGGGGCTCGACCACAGGGCCCCGACCTGCATGCGCTACCCTCGGGCCACGCCGAGCGCCTTCTCCATTGACATGGAAAAGTGCGGGGATGTGGACGCGCTGGTGAATGTCTGCAGGGACGGCGCGATCCTCCCCTCCGACCAGAGAAGAGAGTCGGAAATAGTGGTGAGCTCCATCGTCATGGCGACGGGGGCCGACGTGTTCGACCCGGGCGTGGTTGATAACTGGGGGTACGGGCGCTATCCCAATGTGGTCACAAGCCTCGAATACGAGCGCATCCTCTCCGCGTCCGGTCCTACTTTCGGGCAGCTTGTCAGACCTTCCGACGGAACGGTCCCGAAACGCGTGGCATGGATACAGTGCGCCGGGTCCCGCGGCCTCAACCGCGGGGACGTGCCCTACTGCTCGAGCGCCTGCTGCATGTTCGCCCTCAAGGAGGCCACGGTCACCAAGGAGCGGTTTCAGGACGACCTGGAGGCCGTGATCTTTTTCATGGACATGCGGACCTTTGGGAAAGACTACGAGCTTTACTACCAGAGGGCCCGGGAAGACTTCAATGTCCAGTTCATCCGGTGCCGGCCCCACAGTATCGAGCCGGTGGGGGAAAGCGGGGACCTTTCCATTACCTATGTCGTCGATGACAAACCGGACATGCAAAGGGCCGAATTCGACATGGTGGTCCTTTCAACCGGGTTCCGTATCCCACAGCAGACCGTGGATCTGGCCAACACCCTGGGCATTGATCTTACCGAGCACAACTTCGCCAGGACGGGTGGGTTCAACCCCGTGGCGACATCCGTCGAGGGGATCTATGTGGCCGGTCTCACACAGGCCCCCAAGGACATCCCCGAGACCATGGTGGATGCCAGCGCCGCGGCATGCCTCGCTTCGAGGCATCCGCTGGAGGAGACCGCCCCGGTGCTGGAAGAGGATGAATTTTCCGAGTACGACGTGTCGGAGATCCCGCCCGAGCGTGACGTCAGGGACGAAGATCCGAAGATCGGGGTGTTCATCTGCGAGTGCGGTAACAACATCGCCGGTCTGGTGGATGTGCCATCGCTGGTGGAATATTCCCGGGGGCTTCCCGGCGTGGCCCTGGCGGAGTCCGTGGGGCACGGCTGCTCCAGGGACTCCTTGAAGTCGATACAGGAGGCCGTCAAAAAGGAAGGCCTGAACAGGGTGGTCATGGGGGCCTGTTCCCCCAGGACGCACGAGACGCTTTTCCAGGACGCCGCGCGCGCCGCGGGGCTGAACAAGTACCTCGTGGAGATCGCCAACCTGCGAGACCAGGATACCTGGGTGACCACGGACCACCCGGACGAGGCCCTGGACAAGGCAAAGGATCTCCTCCGCATGGCTGTTTCAGGCGCGGCCCTCAGTCGGCCCCTGACGGATCACGTGCTGCCCATGAACAAGGATATCCTCGTGGTCGGGGGCGGAGTCGCCGGCATGACCGCGGCAGTCGACCTTGCGGACAAGGGCTACAAGGTGAACCTCGTGGAGAAATCCGGCGAGCTTGGAGGGTTGGCCGCTAACATACGAAAGACCCTGGAAGGGAACGACGTCCAGGCCTATATGGGGGACCTCGTCGAGAGGACCAGGAACCACGAAAACATACAGGTCCTGCTCAACGCGATCATCGTGGACCACTCCGGCATGCCGGGCATGTTCACCACCGGGCTCCAGGCTGGACCCCGCCTGGCCTACCGGCAGATCAAGCACGGCGCCGCCATCCTGGCCACGGGTTCCCTGGCCAACAGGCCCAATGCCTATCTCCTGGACGAGCACAATGCCGTGGTCACCCAGATGGACCTCGATGGATTCCTGGAGGACAAGCCCGATGAGGTGAAGAAATGGCAGAAGGTGGTCATGATCCAGTGCGTGGGCTCCAGGTGCCCGGACAACCCCAACTGCTCCCGCGTGTGCTGCCAGTCCGCTGTGAAGAATGCCTTGAGGATCCTGGACCTAAACCCCGAGGCGAACATCTTTGTCCTCTACCGTGACATGAGAACCTATGGTTTCCAGGAGGATTATTACAGGGAAGCCCGGGAGAGGGGAGTTCTTTTCATACACTACGATTCGGAAGACGAGCCACGAGTGGAGTCCGATGGGGATCGTATCCAGGTGACGGTCCATGACCCGATCCTGGGCCGCAGTGTTAAAATCCCAGCGGACTGCCTGGCCCTCAGCACGGGATTCAAGGCGGATGACGAGGCCACGGAAGACCTGGCCATGATCTTCCACCTGGACCGGACCGGGGACGGCTATTTCCTTGAGGACCACATCAAGCTGAGACCCCTGGATCTGGCGGCTCCCGGCTTTTTTGTCGCAGGCACGGCCCACTCCCCGAGGAACATCAGCGAGAGCATCGCCCAGGCCCACGCCGCGGCAGGCCGGGCGGAGACCCTTCTGGCCCAGGATGTGATCAACCTCGGGGCCTCGGTGGCCAAGGTGGAAGGGGAAAAATGCGCGGCGTGCCTCATCTGCGTGAGGGTGTGCCCCTTCGGCATTCCTTTCATCAACGCGGACGGATATTCGGAGATAGACCCCGCCAAGTGCCACGGCTGCGGGTTGTGCGCTTCGGAGTGCCCGGCCCAGGCCATCCAGCTCATGCAGTATGAAGACGATCATATCATGGCCAAGGTTCTCGGCCTGTTGGAAGGAAGTTACCTATGAGCGATTTTAAGCCTGTGATCATCGGTTTTTGTTGTCACTACTGTGCGTACACGGCGGCCGACATGGCGGGAAGCATGAGGCTGTGCTATCCCTCGAATGTGAAAATCGTCAAGGTCCCGTGCTCCGGGAAAGTGAGCGCCGTCCACATCCTCAAGGCGCTCCAGAACGGGGCGGACGGGGTCTTTGTGGCCGGCTGCCTGGAGGGGGACTGCCACTTCAAGGACGGAAACATCAAGGCCGCCAAGCGCGTGTCCTATGCGCAAAAGATACTCGACGAGATCGGAATTGGAGCGGAGCGGGTTGAAATGATGACTCTTTCCGCGGGCATGGGAAAGCAGTTCGCCCAGGCCGCCTCTGACTTTACCGAAAAGATAAAATCCATGGGGCCCAATCCCGTCAAGCAGGTTCTTATCAAAAAGGCCCAAAACGCCATGTAGCAGGGTGGGCGCCGAAGGAGAAGAAAGGAAATGATTACAGCTGAACGTAAACCCCTGGAAGAGATTCTCGCGTATATCGAACCTTATGATCGGATACTCCTGGTGGGTTGCAACGAATGCGTGACCGTGTGCGCCGCCGGGGGCCGCAAGGAGGTGGCGATACTGTCCTCGGCGCTCCAGATGGCCCGCATGAAGGAAGGCAGGACCCTGGACGTGAGGGAGTTGACGCTGGAGCGGCAGTGCGATCCGGAATATGTGGAAGAACTTGTGAAAGATATCGATCAGGCCGAGGCGGTCGTCTCCATGGCCTGCGGCTGCGGTGTTCAGGAGGTGGCCAAGCGATTCAAGTCCACGCCCGTGTTCCCGGCCGTAAACACCAAATTCATGGGCGCCTCCGAGCGCCAGGGTGTGTGGGCGGAAAGGTGCCAGGGCTGCGGGGAGTGCGTGCTCGGTTTGACCGGCGGGATCTGCCCGGTCGCCCGATGCTCAAAACGCCTCCTCAACGGACCGTGCGGCGGATCCTCTAACGGAAAGTGCGAGATAAGCCCCGATGTGGACTGTGCGTGGCAGCTCATCTGGGACAGGATGAAGGCCCTCGGGATTGAAGATCGATATGAAGAAATCGTGGCCGCCAAGGACTGGCGGACAAGCAGGGATGGAGGCCCGCGACGAATTATAAGAGAGGATTTGGCTTCATGAAAACTGTAAGCGCTTTGGAATCGGTATTGACGTCGGGTAATCTGGCAGTGACTTCTGAATGCGGTCCTCCGCGGGGAGCCGTGCCGGAGAAAATACGGGAAAAGGCGGAAATGCTCAGAGGCTATGTGGACGGGATCAACGTGACGGACAACCAGACCGCGGTGGTGCGCATGTCCAGCTTGGCTGCATGTATCATCATCAGGCAGATGGGGCTCCAGCCGATCCTCCAGATGGTCACCCGCGACAGAAACCGCCTGGCCATGCAGAGCGACATCATCGGGGCCTATGCCCATGACATTCACACCATGCTCTGCCTCTCCGGGGACCACCCCCATTTCGGCGACCACCCCATGGCCGCCAACGTGTACGACCTGGACTCCATCCAGTTGATCCAGACCGTCCGGAAAATGCGCGACGAGGGGAAATTTCAGGGGGGCGACGACATTGTGAATCCCCCCAAGATGTTCATCGGGGCGGCCGCCAACCCATTCGCCGACCCGTTCGAGCTGAGGGTGGCGCGTCTCGCCAAAAAGGTCAATGCGGGCGTGGATTTCATCCAGACCCAGTGCATTTACAATCTCGATAAGTTCGAAACGTGGATGTCCGGCGTGAGAGACCGTGGGCTTCACGATAAGGTTTATATCCTGGCGGGGATTACCCCATTGAAATCCGCCGGCATGGCTAAATACATGAAGAACAGGGTGCCCGGCATGGATGTGCCCGATGAAGTGGTCAAGAGGATGGCCGGGGTGCCCAAGGAAAAACAGGCCGAAGAGGGGATCAAGATTGCCGTGGAGGATATCCAGAGGCTCAAAGAGGTTGAGGGTGTGAGCGGTTTTCATATCATGGCCATCGAGTGGGAACAGAAGGTCCCGGAGATAGTGGAGAGGGCAGGGCTTCTTCCAAGGCCGGAAGTGTAAAACCCTCTGGAGATTTTTTTCCCAATGGGGTAAATGTGGCAGAAAACCAAGGAGGAAAGCCAATGTCAGAGAAGGAACTCATTCTTGTAGTCGACGACGATCCGGACCTCGTGGAAGCAGTGTCCATGAAGCTGGAGAGCGTGGGTTTTCGCACGGCGAAGGCATTTGACGGAAATCAGGCGTGGGACAGGATCAAGGAAGAAAAACCGAAGCTGCTCATCCTGGACGTGATGATGCCGAATAAAAACGGGTATCAGGTGTGTGACGAGATCAAGAAAGACGACCAGTACAAGGATATCGTCGTCGTCCTGCTCACCGCCGTGGGCGAGGCCGTGACCACCACCCGGTACATGCATCGGGATGGAATCACCACGCTCGCGGATGATTTTATTCCCAAGCCGATTGATTTGGACAAACTGATGGAGATCGTTCAATCCTACATGGATTGAGCGCTCCAGGGAGTTTTTACGGGGACCGCGCGGGCCGGTGAGCGGGCTGAAAAACATCAAAATAGATGGCATCAAGCTGAGCGAAGAGCTTCTTCAGGTGAACGTGACAGGAGTTCCCGATCCTCAGAAAGCCCTTGCCGGAATCAGCAGGATGTTTGCGGAAAACCGTATTAACATGGCTCTGGTAACGGCCGCGTGCCCGGGATCCGGTGGGCATGCGGCCTGTTGCGTGCCGGTGGAAGAGCACGGCCGCGTGACGGATCTCATTGAGAGAGACGCAGACCTCAAGAAGTACGTTTCCATTGTTTCACCTGTGGGGCTCCTGTCCCTTTTTCCACATCGTTCCAGCCTGAAATTACTGGGAAGTGCACTGCAAGCCTTCGGGAACGCGGGGATCCCTGTTTACGGCCTGGCCTCCTCCCTGGCGCCGCTCACATTCGTGGTGGACCACCATCGACTGGATGCGGCGATCGGTGCATTGGGAGAGGTTTTCGAGATACCTCCCGGCATTATCATGCGGCCGGTCATACGGGTGGTTCAGAGCAGCCTGACCAAAGGGGAGGACGAGGCCCGGTGATCCGGATCCGTTAAGGAGAAGTCAACCTTCACGGAGATTTTGCCCATGGAGACCATTGCGGTTTACTGGGAAGAGAGGATAAAGACCTACGGCTTCAGTGTGGTTCGGGGACTTTCCCTGGTGCGGTTGCAATTCTCCGATGAGCATTCCGGCCGCGTGGGCCGGGGGCTTTGCAACCTGGAGGAAAGCCGGACACCCGTGCTCCTGGCCGTGGGTCATCTGGACGGCGACAGGATGGGCCTCGATCTCCTGGTGGAAACCGGGGGCCTGGACCAGTTGGCGGACGGGCTCCGGGAAATCCTCTCGAGCGCGGGAGAAGTCCCAGCGGGTATAAGCTCGCAGGTCGGCATGATCACCTTTCAGGGGCCGCACTATGGAGACAGGTACGGCATCGCCGATGCCGCGTTCGGCGCCCTCGCGGACCGGGGGATATCCATTATGACGGCAGGTTGTTCCGGGTCATCCGTCTATATTGTCGTGCATGAGAGTTGCCTGGAAGAGGCGCACGAGATCCTCAATCAGACCTTCGCATCGCAATCTTCCTGAAGAACGCACGCGCTCGTTGAACCGCACGCATGGCTTTTGTCAAAGGCCGGTTCAACCGACCGGCGCCGGGAAATGAAGCAGCATGGGAAAGATCGATAAAAAAGACGAATTTGACTGGAGAATGAGGGTCTTCGACTCCTTGTCCTTCCCCACGCTCATTTTGAACACCAACAAGGAAATCGTCAACGCGAACCAGATATTTTTTTCGAAGTTCAAGAAGGACGAATCCATCATCGGGAAGAAATGTTACCAGCTCTTCTATGAATCGGAGGAGGCCTGTTCCGTGGAGCAGTGCCCCTTGATGCAGATGATCAAGGACGGCAACCCGCAGAGCATCCTCATGCAGACCTTTCTGGATGACGGCGAGGAAAAGTGGGAGGACAGGGTCTTTTCACCCATACTGGATGACGAAGGCCGGGTCATCTACATCATGGAGAGCATACGGGACGTAACCCGGCTGAAGCTGTTGGAAAAGGAGCTCACGGAGACAAAGGAATTCTTTGAAGGGGTCATCCAGAGTTCGGCCAGCGCCATCGTGGCCGCGAACAGGCAAGGACAGATCCTTTTCATGAACAGGGCCGCGGAGCTCCTCTTCGGGTACAGCATGAATCAGGTTCTGAGGCTGAGAAAAACAGTGGAAGACGTCTACCTCCCCGGCAGGGCACGGGAGATCATGAAAATGCTCAGGTCCGAGGAGATGGGGGGAAAGGGGAAACTGCCGCCCACAAAGATTGAAATCATTGATTCCAAGGGCGAGGAAATACCTGTCGAGATGACCGCGGCCATTATTTACGAGGGGGACCAGGAAGTCGCCACCATGGGGATTTACAACGATCTGCGCGAGCGGCTCAGCGTGGAGAGAAAGCTCAAGGAGGCGCAGTCGCAGTTGGCGCATTCCGAGAAAATGGCCTCTCTGGGCCAGCTTGCGGCGGGTGTGGCCCATGAGCTCAACAACCCCCTCACGGGCATTCTCCTGTATCTCAACATGGTCCTGGAAAACATTGAAAAAGACAGCTCTTACCGCGAGGATCTCGAGTTCGTTCTCGAGGACGCAAACAGATGTAAAAACATCATCAAGGACTTGCTGGCCTACAGCCGGCAGGCCGCTCCTCAGAGGGAGATTTTTCACATCAATTCGCTGGTGGAGCAGGGGCTTGGGCTTATCAGGGATCAGAAACTGTTTCTCAATGTGGCTGTCAACAAGGAATTGTCCCAGGACGTGATGCTCATCCATGCCGACAAAAACCAGCTCACTCAGGTCATCATCAATGTCGTGATGAACGCCCTTGCGGCAATGGAGCACAAGGGGGTCCTCACTTTTTGCACATACAGGGACAAGCCCTCACGAAAGGCGTTTTTGGAAATCTCCGACACAGGCAGCGGCATCTCCAAGGAAAACAGGAGCAAGATCTTCGACCCCTTTTTTACGACAAAGGAGCTGGGCAAGGGGACGGGGCTTGGCCTCAGCACGGCCTACGGGATCGTCAAGGAGAATGGAGGAGACATCAGCGTCAAGGAGACGGGTCCGCAGGGAACGACGTTCCTGCTGGAACTCCCCCTCTATGTCCCAGCGGACGAAGGCCCGGAGGTCCAGTAAACAGTGCCCATCAACAAGCGAATGGTGGGCGCCACGGAGTTTCCGGCCCTTCGGGTCGCGGGTTTGATAAAATTTGAGAGTTAAAAAGCGGGTAAAAACATGGACAATGAATTCAATCCTAGAATCCTCGTCATAGACGACGAAAAACGCATCCGGGACGGTTGCCACAGGGTCCTTTCCAAGGAAGGATACACCGTGGGCATGGCGGAGACGGGCGCACGGGGCATCGAGATGATCGAAAAGGATCATTTCGACATCATCCTGCTGGACTTGATGATGCCGGGTCTTTCAGGATTCGATGTCTTGTCCCAGGTCAAGGCGATCCATCCCGAGACAGTCATCATAGTGATTTCGGGCTATGCGACCGTGGAGCACTCCATTGAAGCCATGAAAAAGGGCGCCTTCGACTTCATCCCCAAGCCTTTTGCGCCTGATCAATTGAGGCTTGTCGTGTACAAGTCCGTTGAATACATTCGTACGCTTCAGGACATCGCCCATGAAAAGTCGCGCGTCAATGTCCTGATAAACCAGCTCGACAGCGGCGTGATGGCCACGGATGTGGACAAGAAAATCGCCCTGGCAAACCCCGCGTTTTTGAAGATGATCGGCTTTCGAGGGGAGACAGTCATCGGGCGAACGGCCGCCGAGGTTGTCGAGGAAGGGGTCCTCCTGGGCATGATAGACGAGGCCCTGTCCATGCCCGGCGACACTTACGCGGAGATCACACAGGAGATCACTTTCGAGGAACCGCTCGAGGGAAGCGAGATCATCGCCGGGGCGCGGTGCGCCCCCTTCAGGGACCGTCTCGGCCGCAATCTGGGAACCCTGACGGTGCTCCACGACATCACGGCCCTCAAGAAGCTGGATGAGATCAAGTCGGACTTCGTATCCATGGTGGCCCACGAGATACGCAGTCCCATGAATTCGGTCATGGCCCAGCTCAAGATCCTGCGGGACGGGCTTGCAGGGGACGTGACGGAGAAACAGGCGGAGATCCTGGAGAGGGCCACCCGGAAGATTTCCGCCCTCTCGGACCTCTCCACCGAACTGCTGGATCTGGCAAAAATCGAATCCGGGTTGATCTCCCAGGAAAGAGAGAGCCTTCGGATGGATGAAATCCTCGAGGACCAGGTGGCCTTTCATGGCCCCAAGGCCTCGGCCAAGGGCGTCGAGCTCACGCTGGAGCCCCTGCCCGATCTTCCCGCGGTCCTGGGCAACAGGGCCAACATCGAGGAGGTGCTGTCGAACCTCATCACAAACGCCATCAACTACACGCCGGACGGAGGGACCGTCTCCGTGACCGCGGGCAGCGACGGACGATATCTCCATGTGCGCGTGAAGGATACCGGCTTCGGGATCGCCGAGGAAGAGATCGAAAAAATTTTCAGCAAGTTCTACAGGGTCAAGAACGAGAACACTCTCTACATCACGGGCACGGGGCTTGGGCTGCCCATTGTCAAGAGTATCCTCGACGCGCACCAGGGCTTCATAGACGTGGAAAGCACGTTGAACGAGGGGAGCGTCTTCAGCATTTACCTGCCATTGTGAGAGGGGTCCGGCCTCCCGGCACCGACATCAGTGGATTGGGTCGTGGTCCGAATGGAAGCATTGATCGATCTGAAAAATGCGGATCCGGGATTCAGATTAGAGCTTGCCGAACAGCCTGAAGGCAAGGGTTTCATGGCGTGCTTGACGTGCAGGACCTGCGTGTGCGGCTGTCCGGTGGCGCGGGTAAACCCTGGCCTGAATCCAGCGCGAATCATACGCATGGTGAATCTGGGTCTCAAGGATGAAGTCCTCTCCAGTGATTTCATCTGGCTCTGCACCGGCTGCTACACCTGCCAGGAGGCCTGTCCCATGCGGATTCGCATCACGGATCTCATAACCCTCCTGAAAAACATGGCCGTCAAGCAAGGCCATATCCCGCAGGGTGTTCAAGCTCAGATGGATATCATTGGGGAGCACTCCCGTATCTATCCCATCGACGACTTTGACAACAAAAAAAGGAACAAACTCGATCTGCCCTCCCTGCCGACCCATTCCGACACCGCCCGGGTGCTGTGGAACCACCCTTAGCGTCGTTTCCATCCATAAACGGCCCTTTTCCGGAATCTCTGCGTCAATCCGCGGGAGTCATCCTTGCATGAAACCATCGAATCGTCATCCCTGCACTTTCGTCATCCCGGCCCCGGATCAGGATCGCCTCCGGGGCAGGATGCAGCCGGGATCCAGGGGCCTTCGCAAAAAAAGCAGAACCCCCGGTCCCCAGCGGTAAAATCCCGCAATGGCGAGGTACTGTCGAAATCGAAATCGAAATCGCAATCGAAAAGACCACAAATCATGAACACGAAGAGCGCAAGCGCACGAAGAAGAGTTTCCTGCTATGAATCCGGCTCCGGAGGCGCCGGCATTCCTTCGCTCCCAAATCTCCCGGCCTGGTGATTGCTGGCGGTTGCGGCCGGGGGCATGCCTGCCCCCTCCCGGCACATCCTGTCCATGCTCAATCATTTTTTTTCACTCAAATGTCGCCGAAACCTCTCCTCTGTAAGGAGACTCTCACATGGGACGGCCGGGTTTCCCCCAGCCGCAACCTGCCGCAATCACGAAGGCCTCCCGCTAGGTCGCGCAGGAATCCCACCCCTCCTGCGCCTCGAAAATCAGAGCTTTTGCGAAATCCGGTGCCTGAATAAACCGAGGCTCCGCGCCGGTGTGAGGAGCGAGGCGTTTCATTCATTATTCGATGTTGAATGTTCGATGTTCGATGTTCATCCAGTCATCCCGGCCCCCCTCTCGTCATCCCGGCGAAAGCCGGGATCCAGGGGCCTTCGCAAAAAAAGCAGAACCCCCGGTCCCCAGCGGTAAAATCCCGCAATGGCGAGGTCCTGTCGAAATCGAAATCGCAATCGAAAAGACCACAAATCATGAACACGAAGAGCGCAAGCGCACGAAGAAGAGTTTCGTGCTATGAATCCGGCTCCGGAGGCGCCGGCATTCCTTCGCTCCCAAATCTCCCGGCCTGGTGATTGCTGGCGGTTGCGGCCGGGGGCATGCCTGCCCCCTCCCGGCACATCCTGTCCATGCTCAGTCATTTTTCGGCACTCAAATGTTCACGAAACGTTTCGGCCGTAAGAAGACTCTCACATGGGATGGCCGGGTTTCCCCCAGCCGCAACCTGCCGCAATCACGAAGGCCTCCCGCTAGGTCGCTCAGGAATCCCACCCCTCCTGCGCCTCGAAATTCAGAGCTTTTGCGAAATCCGGTGC
>Ga0272443_10000742_pt1 | contig 55722 bp, 44 predicted proteins | sample SSMAcet12_FD_193581 | JGI IMG/M metagenome (GOLD analysis project Ga0272443, IMG submission 193581) | Marine sediment archaeal communities from Little Sippewissett salt marsh, Falmouth, MA, United States - SSM-Acet-12 | ecosystem: Environmental > Aquatic > Marine > Wetlands > Sediment ... | reverse complement strand
CGATATCGCCCGGGCAGGTGGGGCAGTCGTCACAACAAGATAAATAAATGAAAAGACCAAAGATGCCGATCAAAGCTGTCGTGATGAAGAGTCTCTGTTTCATACATTTCCCTCCGTTTTGAAGTTAATGAACTCTTTAATGTCGTGTCAGGTCCTTATTCCGGCTCCGGTCGGGATTGTGACCTGACACATTACTTGATTATCCTGTCAGGTCACACCCTCGCAAAGCCTCGGCCCTTCATAAATATTCAGGATTTTCAACAGGACCTGAAAGAACATCAGTAAACGACACCTTTCATTCAACCACCTCCCTTTGATTTGGGGCAGATTCTTCATCCTCCGCTCACGGATTCCGTCAGGAAAGGGTTCCTGACGGCGCAGGCTTTGTCGAAACCCGCGGTCGGCCTCCGGCCGCCCTTCGGGATTTCGACCTACCCCGATTTCGGGATTTCGATCCGCCCAATTTCACAAATCGCCGATATTCTTTTGTCCGGGATGTCTGATCGATGATGCGTCAAAAATATGACGATCCAAACCGTTGTTTTGTCCAATTCCGGGTTTGTTTGGGGCAAGATAAAATGTCGAAACCCGCGGTTGGCCTTCGGCCGCCCTTCGGGATTTCGACCTACCTCGACAACCGCCCATGGATACCCGGATCGAACTTAAATCACTTCACCTCCGGCTGTTCCCTCCCCGGTGATGGCTGAATCGGTATTTTAGCATTACAGTATAAACGTGATATGTAGACAAATAATGCCACATCCAATCGCCAAAGTCAAGCGATATCTTATATAAATATATCCATGTGACAGGAATTGACAGTCTATGCCGGTTGTGTTACGAGTGAATTTTCGGCTTCGACGAAAATGAATGAGAAACCCAGCAATTATTCTATTACTGGTATTTTGGGCCGCCTGTTGCTATTTTTGTGGTAATGTATATTATTAAAGCTGAAGTTTGATGAAATAAAAATGAGGTAAGTTAAAATGTATATATATGGTCCGGTTCCGTCGCGAAGGCTGGGACGATCGTTGGGGGTCAGCCCGATCCCGCCCAAAACCTGCTCCTACACCTGCACATACTGCCAGCTGGGGCGAACGACACATCTCGTTGCGGAAAGAAGCAGTTTTTTCCCGAAGCAAGATATTATCGACGAAATAGTGAAGTCGAAACCAAAAGACAAGGCCGATATCATAACATTTGTCGGTGACGGTGAACCGACGTTGAACAATGACCTGGGCTGGCTCATCAGGGAAACCAAAGAGAGGACGAATTTGCCGGTGGCGGTCATTACAAATGGTTCTCTCCTGCATAGAAAAGATGTACGAGAAGATTTGAGCATGGCCGACATCGTCCTGCCGACATTCGATGCCGGTAATGAAAAGATGTTCAGGGCGGTTAACAGGCCGCATCGAAGTATCGATTATGAGACCATGCTGCAGGGGCATATCGATTTCAGCCGTGGGTTTTCGGGAGAGGTTTGGATCGAGGTGATGCTGATTAAGGACCTCAACGATACGGATAAGGAACTGCGAGAGATAAAACATGCCGTCGATATGATAAACCCGGACAGGGTGTACATACTTACTCCCATCCGTCCGCCGGCGGAGTCATGGGTCGAGCCGTCGACACCGGAAAGTATAATAAAGGCGCAGGAAATAATCGGACGAGGAATTTCGGTGGCGGGGCTCGAGGAGGGAAATTTCGGCCTTGGAGAATTTACCGAGGCCGGGCAGGCTGTTCTCGAGATCGGCTCGCGTCATCCCTTGCGATATGAGCAGGCCATCGATATAGAACGCGCTTTTTCCGAAACGGGATTGATAAAAAAGATGATCGAAGAGAAGAAACTGATTCGTGTCGAGTATAACGGGCGGGAATATTTGCTTCCCGGGCATTTTAAGATGGGGAAAAAGTCCTCAGCAAAATAAAATTTCAAGGCCGAAAGCGATAAGGCCTGATATTGACGGTATAACGCGGCGGGGAGGTATTTGCCGGTCGAAATCGACATCCTGCAAAAGTCAATTTCGGTGGGGCGCCGTTCAATGCCGCAATAGCCAGATGGTCAACTAATCCCGGACACAACGAATCGACAAACCGTGGCGTCTATCGATGTCGTCGCGGATGACCTGCGAATGGTTGTAACTCAGGCCTCGGTGCAACATATCGATAGGGTAGCGATTTGTAGATGACCAAAAGCCCCCGAAGAGCCCCATACTGTAGTAGCCGCCAAGGGGGCCGCGGTAACCGCCGGGCAGCGCTGTAAAACCGCTCTCGTTGGTGGCGCCCTCATTGGGACTTGTCCAATGTGTTGTGCCCGATTCCTTAAGCTTGCCGCCTTCGTCAGTTCCTCGCCAGCCGGTGGTATCGGCCCGGTCCTGGCTCATACCCAGATACATTTCAAGTTGTTTCCAATCGTCATCGGTTGGCACATGCCAGCCCTCAGGCGCTATGGAACGGCTGTCATCTACTGCATACCAGTTGTACAATCTACCGTAAGTTTCAACATAATCGAGATTATTATTATATTCACAGAAAGCTCCGTAATATAGGCCAGTCCATGTGTCACCGTCGGTTACATGAGTAATCGGGTCACCGTTGCGGTAATGGGTAACTCTCAGATTCTCCATCAACCACCACTGATCACCGATTTTTACTGTGTTGTAGATATTACCATCAATATCGGTAACCGTCTCCACCCCTGTTTGAAACGACAGTATATTGCCATAACCGGTACCAATATTGTTAGTTGCATAGGCCCTGACATAATAGGTGGTTGCTTCTGCCAAACTGGAAATATTACTTGTAAAACTGCCTGTACCCGAGCCATCGGTTGTGTTGTTATCTTCAATCGCAGGTGTCGGATTTGTACACCAGCAGACGCCCCGCGTTGTCACCGCGGCGCCGCCATCGGAAGTGACGCACCCGCCACATTCGGCTGTCGTCAGCGTGATGTTACAAACGGCAGATGTCGTTACCACCGGTACGGTGTTATCGGAGCCTGTGGAACTGCAACCGGGTATAAGAACTGTTGCTAGAAATACAAAGGCGACAGCGATGAAGTGATTAATGTTTATTTTCATGATTTCTCCCCCTTATTGAGAAGTCAATTTCACTTCTGATTGTACGTCGTCTTACAATCCGAACACGAACAATTCTGTGGGATATTCATCGAATCGAATGCTTTTTCAATTGTTTGTGCCTTGTCGACTTTAATAACTAAAGAAATTAATGAAAGCTTTGACCCCAAAAATATAAACAAGGATTAGCGATTCTGCAATAGATATTTTTTGTGATGTTGATTGTTCTATTATGTGCGCGGCATGTCCATATCAGCCCGGTCATTTAATCATCTTAGAGCGGTTTATTATTTGGGCCGATGTGGAGCAAAAATTATTTTTACAAGAATCATCCCCAAGCAGACTTGGGAATTTCTCCCTCCGAAGGCCAAACGGCGCTGTTGCGCCCCGACATCTTTTTGTGCCCGAACCGATTACACTGACGGCTTTGCGGATCAATCCGCCCGGCTTTCATCCGGTCTGATTTATTACTCAAAAAAAATAAAAAAGTAAAAAGAGCAAAATATTGTGGAAGAAATGAGCCGTTTTCGACCTTAATAATTAAGACAAATTTTGACGGAATTAGACCATGGAGGTATTATGCCGAGAGTTATGATAAAGCTGTGTTTCTTTATATTATGCTTGTCGTCAAGCCTGTTCGGACAGGTTTATATTTTACATCCGGAAAGCGCGATTTATGATTCTGCCAGGGATCGGTATTTTATCACGGATGTTCAAACAGCCAGTATTTTCGAAATCGATCAAAACAATGATACCACCGTTTATTATACATCGCCTCCAAAATTTCTGGGTATGGCAATAGTCGATGACACTTTGTATGTTACAAATGTCACGCAGGTCCTGTCATTTAATCTGGTGACCGATGAATTACACAGAGTCTATCCTTTTGCAGGTTCTTTGGAATTGAATGACATCACCTCTGATGGCGCCGGCTACCTGTATGTCACCGACGCCGGTCAGAAAATTTACAAGCTGAATATAGATGAAGGCACCATTTCGGTGATTCTCTCGGGGGTGGTTTTACCCAACGGCATTTTGTATGATTCCATTTATAACCGCCTTATATATTGCACCTTTGTGGACAACGCCCCTATCAAATCGATCAATCTCGATGGAACGTATGATTCGATACTGGTATCGACACCCTATGCCAATCTGGATGGCCTGACCGAGGATAATGACGGTAATATCTATGTCTCATCATGGGGTTCGAACGCAGTTTACAGATATGACAGGGAATTTGCCGAACAGCCTGTACTTATCGCCGACAATCTTGCCGGACCGGCGGATATTTTTTTCGACAGGATTCATAATATTCTGATTATTCCGAATTTCAAGGTTGCGCAGGTCATTTTTATGGACATGGATTCCGATGATGATAATGTTCTGGATATCGATGATAATTGTCCGGATACCCCCAATTCCGGTCAGGTAGATTCCGATGATGATGGTCCGGGTGATGCCTGCGATAACTGCCCGTATCATCATAATCAAGGGCAGGATGATATCGACGCCGACGGTGTGGGGGACAGTTGCGATAACTGTATTGATATTTACAATCCGGGTCAGACCGATCTGGATCAGGATGAAATCGGCGATATCTGCCAGTATATGTGCGCCGATGCCACCGATGACGGCAGTGTCAATATTCTCGATGTCACATTTATAATAAATTACTTATACAAAGACGGGCCGACCCCGCAGTCTATTTGGGCATCCGATCCGAATGGGGATAGCAGTATCAATATACTCGATGTAACGTATGTGATAAATTATCTCTATAAGGACGGCCCGGAGCCGGATTGTATTTAATAATATTCTAGTGCAAGTGCGCGGCAGATGTCCACAGGCCTCCTGACGAAGGAAGGATCTGCCCGGTCTTATCATTGTGTTAAAGCTAATTGATATATCGGGTTTTTCGATCGCTCGGAGAATCTCTTGGAAACCGAATTACCAAGCTAATTATACTATGATGTTTAATCTTGACAAAGCACCACTTTGCTTTATATTTAATTTATAAATCAGGAATTTATCGGTCTGGTTTAAATATACTTCAATAGAGCACACTGAAGAAACCACGGGGTTATATGACTATATGAGTTTTTAATATCCACTCAAGGAGTTACATCATGAAAAAAGCAATAATGCTACTACTTGTTTCCGTGTTTTTGGTTATGCCGTTATCATCATTTGCGGGCAATTGCGGAGATGTTGACAATTCAGGCTCGATCAATATTCTGGATGTAACCTGTTTCATCGACTATTTGTACAAGAGTGGCCCGGAACCCGATTGCGGGACATCTTATCCAGGAATATGCGGGGATGTTGATAACTCTGAGGCAATAAATATATTAGATATTACTTATTTGATCAACTATCTGTACAAAGGCGGCCCTGAACCTGATTGTGGTGAAATAACCGGTACAATTGTAATCGATCCATCCCCTGACGCCTTGAATGCCCCCTGGTCGCTTGCCGGGCCGAGCGGATATAATAACAGTGGAAATGGAGATGCGACTTTGCCGGAGCTGGAACCGGGTGAGTACACTATCACCTGGGGTGCTGTTGCCGGCTGGATTACGCCGTCGAATTCAACCCAGACATTACCCGAGTATGGGACAATAACCTTCACCGGCACCTATGTGGAAGAGCCTGTCACGGGTACAATTGTAATCGATCCAACCCCTGATGCCTTGAATGCCCCCTGGTCGCTTGCCGGGCCGAGCGGATATAATAACAGTGGAAATGGGGATGCAACTTTGCCGGAGCTGGAACCGGGTGAGTACACTATCACCTGGGGTGCTGTTGCCGGCTGGATTACGCCGTCGAATTCAACCCAGACATTACCGGGGGATGGGACAATAACCTTCACCGGCACCTATGTGGAAGAGCCTGTCACGGGTACAATTGTAATCGATCCATCCCCTGACGCCTTGAATGCCCCCTGGTCGCTTGCCGGGCCGAGCGGATATATTAACAGTGGAAATGGAGATGCGACTTTGCCGGAGCTGGAACCGGGTGAGTACACTATCACCTGGGGTGCTGTTGCCGGCTGGATAACGCCGTCGAATTCAACCCAGACATTACCCGGGGATGGGACAATAACCTTCACCGGTACCTATGTGGAAGAACCTGTCACGGGTACAATTGTAATCGATCCATCCCCTGATGCCTTGAATGCCCCCTGGTCGCTTGCCGGGCCGAGCGGATATAATAACAGTGGAAATGGGGATGCAACTTTGCCGGAGCTGGAACCGGGTGAGTACACTATCACCTGGGGCGCTGTCGCCGGCTGGATTACCCCACCGGGTGAGATGCAGACTCTGACCGCGGGAGCGACAATAACATTCACCGGCACCTATGTGGAAGAGCCTGTCACGGGTACAATTGTAATCGATCCATCCCCTGACGCCTTGAATGCCCCCTGGTCGCTTGCCGGGCCGAGCGGATATATTAACAGTGGAAATGGAGATGCGACTTTGCCGGAGCTGGAACCGGGTGAGTACACTATCACCTGGGGCGCTGTTGCCGGCTGGATTACGCCGTCGAATTCAACCCAGACATTACCGGGGGATGGGACAATAACCTTCACCGGCACCTATGTGGAAGAAGGATCTGGCACAGTAACCGACATTGATGGCAATGTTTATCAGACGGTGACGATTGGGACCCAGGTGTGGATGGCGGAAAATCTGAAGGTGACCCACTATCGCAATGGCGATCCGATTCCCAATGTTACCGACGCCGGCACATGGTCGGGCTTAACTACCGGAGCCTATTGCGAACAAGACAATAATCCGGCTAATGTTGCCACTTATGGCAGGTTGTATAACTGGTATGCTGTGACGGACAGCCGGAATATAGCCCCGACGGGCTGGCATGTACCGACAGATGAGGAGATTAAGCAATTGGAGATATATCTCGGTATGAGCCAGACTGAGGCGGACGCCGCCATGCGCTGGCGGGGGACTGATGAAGGTGGAAAGCTGAAAGAAACGGGGACGACGCATTGGAGCAGTCCGAATACCGGCGCTACGAATGAAAGCGGTTTCACCGCCCTTCCCGGCGGTTACCGCAGGAATAGTGGTACCTTCCGTGGAGAGGGTAACATCGCCGACTTCTGGTGCTCTATGGAGTACAATGAAAGCAACGCCTGGCGCCATTCCCTGCAATACAATACCGCGCAAGTTTTTCGCGGTTTTTACGCTAAAGAAGGCGGGTTATCTATTCGTTGCGTCAAGGATTAGAGGTAAATAATAGTCTATCCACAGTCTTATCGAGATGGACCGTGGCAGATACACTCTGAATGATAAATAAGCTGTTAATATAATGAGCCGGGCACCGGCCCATTTTTTTAAATTTGTCGGGTTTCTCGATCGTTAACAGATGTTCATTTGCTAACTCGACTTGTTCTGTTTGAGGTAATAAAATAGCGAATTTTTGAAGACCGGGCAGATCCTTCCTTCGTCAGGAGGCCTGTGGACATCTACCGCGCACAGATGTTTGATTATTTTAATGTGGGTGATTAGCCGGGCTATTGGGGCACGGATATTATTTTTCAAGAATCATTTCCAAGCAGACTTGGGAATGCCACCCTTGTCACGCAGTTTTTTCCTTAAAATCCAACGATGCTTCGCTACGATCAAGGTTTGGCAAGCATCTCACTTATAAACTTTTTCCTGAAAATCAAACAACCCTTCGCATTTGCTCAGGGTTTATCCTTCGAAAACTCAGGACATGAGAGCCGCTAAGTCGCTTCGCTCCAAGCGGCTCTAAAAGCGGAGAGGCTGGGATTCGAACCCAGGGAACCCGCAAAGGCTCAACGGTTTTCGAGACCGCCCCGATCGACCACTCCGGCACCTCTCCGACGAAAAATCTATATGTCAAACAACATCGACCAACTCCGGGAAAATGCACACTCCGGGAAATACTTAATCCGGAAAACACTCACTTCGGAAAAGAACTTCCACCGGGAAAATACTACCTCCGGCAAAATACTATTCATCTCGGCCCGATATTCTTCCGTCCTAATTAATGCTTTTCGGCCAAAAAGTAAAGCCTATTTTTTGGCCGGCGCAAAACGCCCCTCCTCGACATGTTTTTCCTGCGCCGCCACGACTTTCTCGGTAAACCCGACCCGCGGCCGGACAAGCTGATAGGCAATCATCGAAATCAGCACAAATAACACGGTGGTCTCGAACGGGCCGCCCATAAAAAACAAAACGACACCGTAGACGGCAATGGCCGAGGTGAAGGCAAAACAGATGATGCAGTTTGTCAAAAAGCGATCATGCAGGTCCTTCTCAAATGTTTCTTTGGAAACAATCATCGGCGCAAAAAATAACCGCTGTCTGAAGAAAAACGCCAGCATACCCTCGATAATCGATATGACGCACAACGCCCAGAAAAAAATATTATACTCGCTGGAGGTCGCGTCGCCGCCGTCGAAACCGCTTGAGTCGAGATAATATACTATCCCCAGCAGAATTACCGGCATCAGGATATTGATGAACAACCCGTAAAAAATGGGTTTGATCAGCAGTTTGTTGATATCGATTTTGCTCTCAGTATTCATTGTATCCCTCCCTGGTTTTTGGAGTTATCCTTTTTTTGACGAATCCTCCGAAAAAACAACTGCATCAACTCGGCCGCTTCTTCTCCCATCACACCGGAGATGATTTCGATTCGATGATTCAGCCTCGGATCGGTGGGAACCTCGAACAGTGTCCCGCAGGCGCCGAATCTTATATCGGGCGCGCCATAGACGATGGTTTTTATCCGGGAGAGTACCGCCGCCCCGGCGCACATGGCGCACGGTTCGATGGTCGAGTAGAGGATGCAGTCATCGAGCCGCCAGTCGCCCGTGTACTCGGCGGCCGAGGTTATCGCGATCATCTCGGCATGGGCAGTGGCGTCTTTCAATGTTTCGGTCTGATTTCGGCCGCGGCCGATGATCTGATTGTCTTTGACCACCAGCGCGCCGATCGGCACTTCATCGGCCTCGAAAGCCTCCCTGGCCTCGAAAAATGCCTTTTCCATAAAAATGAGATGATCCGATGCTGTCATGTGTCGAATATTGGAAAATTGCGTTCGGATTGCAAGCTTAAATTGACATGATGAATGGCGAGGCGGGCGGGAGGCTTATATCGCGGGTGTTTGATTGGCTTTAACATGTTGTTGGATATAGTTATAAGATATGGTGATCGCGGCCTGTTGCGGGGCCGTTTCGGATTTTCGGTTGCAATATCGGGCATATATTAGTATAATTGGACTCTATCTGTTAACATGTTACATGATGAGAGGATATGAAAAGTAGAACAAGCAACATTGTATTATTCGGAATGGTAATCGGGGCCATCCTTGGAATTCTGGGTGGCTACTTCTTCGGAAACATCCTGATCCACGTCAAGTTCCTCGGCACGATTTTCCTGAATGCACTGAAAATGGTTGTCATACCCCTCGTGATTGCTTCCCTTATCGTCGGCGTCACATCGCTCGGCGATATCAGAAAACTGGGAAGGACAACCGGCAAGACATTGTTATATTATCTTGCCACCACCTCTTTTTCCGTCCTGATAGGCATTATTCTGGTAAACCTGATAAGTCCGGGTTCAGGCGTTCCGGCGATAGGCGCCGCGGTACCGGATTTCGTACGGGATACGGGCGGAAATACGGTAATCGATGTTATTGTCAGATTGATCCCTGACAACATCGTTGGCGCGGCGGCCGACGGCCGGATATTACCGTTGATAGTCTTCTCGCTTCTTTTCGGCGGCGTCCTGACAACAATAGGAAGCAAGGGCAAGCCGATAATCGAGTTTTTCGAAGGCATCAATGCCGCGATTATGAAAATCGTGATGCTGATCATTTATTTTGCCCCCATCGGTGTTTTTGCACTGATCGGCGGTATTGTCGCCGAACACCGGGAATCGGTGGATGAACTTCTTTCCGCGCTGGGGCTGTACAGCCTGACCGTGATTATTGGTTTACTGATTCATGCCGTTATCGTCCTCCCGCTGATCCTGAAATTCTTCGGGCGCAAGAGACCGTTGCAGTATTTTACGAATATGGGTCGGGCGCTGGCGACCGCCTTCACGACGGCGTCATCATCGGCAACACTCCCGCTGACAATGGAAGCGGTCGAAGTGGAAAACAAGGTGGACAGGAAGGCGTCGTCATTCGTTCTTCCCCTCGGGGCCACCATCAATATGGATGGAACCGCTTTATATGAAGCGGTGGCGGCAATTTTCATTGCCCAGATTTACGGCATCGATCTTTCGATCGGCGCCCAGGTGTTAATTTTCTTCACGGCCACACTGGCCTCAATCGGTGCGGCCGCCATACCGGAAGCCGGGCTGGTTATGATGAGTCTGGTTTTGACGGCCGTTGGACTTCCTCTTGAAGGTATCGGTGTTATCCTGGCCATCGACTGGTTCCTCGACCGCTGTCGAACCACGGTCAATGTCTGGGGTGATTCGATCGGCGCCGCCGTTATCGGCGAAACGGCCGAAATCAAGGATTATCTGAGACCCTCGATTCCTTCGAAAACAAACACATCGTCCGCCGGATCGCGCACCAGCACGAATGGACGGTCGAGCCGGGAGACATCGGATCGCACGGGCCGACAGAACTCGAGATCCGACAGCCGCCACAAAGGTCCCAGGTCTTATGATAATCGCGGCCGGGACAAGAAATATCAGAACGACAAGCGTCGCCATGATAAAGGCAGTCGTTATTCTAAAAATGGTCGGCATGAAAGACACCGGGACGACTCGAAAAAATTCGTACCCAAAAAGCCTACTTATGCCGAAAACAACAAACCTAACAAAATCGATAATTCCGACAAACCGGCCAAGCCGATCAGGTCCGGCAAGCCCAACAGGCCTGTGAACAATAAGCCTCAGACGGCGCCGAAGGATAATAATATCCCCAGGGATACGATTGACAAAGAATTGACCCGGGTGCGTCAGCAACTGGCGTCGATGAACGGTAAATCGGATATTGCGAACGGTCCCGACAAGAGTGAAGAGCTGAAAAAAACTTCAAAAACCGAAAAGATGGAAAACACGGATAAAAAGGAAAAGAACGGGTCGGATAATTTCTTTGATGTCGAGTTTTCCAAAATTGATTTTTTCAGTGACCAGGAAAAGGCGGACAAATCCGAAAGCACTCCGGATCGCAAAACCGACCACATGGACGATGCCCCGATGGGGAAACCCGAGGAACCAAAGAAACCGGTTTCATATAAGCCGGGTAACGGTTCGACCGATCGTCCTGTCGAGAAGTTAACTTATGACAAAAGCGAGGACTCGGGGGAAACCGGGCGGCAGGAGAAAAAGGATATAACAGTCTCAGCGGCTGATGTTTCCACTTCGCCCAAGTCGTCCGAACCGTCAGAACCGCCCAAACCGGTTGAAACACAAAAGCCGGTTGAATCGCCCAAAGCGGCGGAACCGATCGAGCCGACCAAATCGTCGATCGAAGCCGCGGGTTCCGATAAGGATCAAAAGGACGATAAAGAGACAGTTTCTGTTAAGGCGGAGTCGTCGGATGGCGCCGATACGGGCGGCGATGATGATTTCTGGGGGCGTGAGAAGAAAAAGCGCCCGTCGCGTTAACCTGTAAAACGACGGTTTTTGAGATTATGGCCCCGAAGAATGAGAACTTTTTCGGGGCTTTACTCGTACAACCGGATGATAAAGTTGTTGACCGTTGATTGCGGTCAGAGTATAATTATTGGGGAGATTTTGAAGGTTTTACGCCATGAACAGTTTTAAGGTATTTTTTCTTTTTTTGCTGATGACCCTGCTCCTGATCGGGGTGGGTTTTCTGCTCGGCGGGCGAAACGGAATGATGATTGCGTTTTGTATCGCGGCGGCGATGAATTTCATTTCGTACTGGTATTCCGATAAGATAATTTTAAAGATGTATCGGGCCAAACCGGTCACCGAGGCGACTCATCGACGATTGTATCGTATTGTCAGCGGCGCCACGCAGAAGGCGATGATCCCGATGCCGAAAGTGTATATTATTCCGACCAAAGCGCCCAATGCCTTTGCCACCGGCCGTAATGAGAATCACGCCGCGGTGGCGGCCACCGAGGGTTTGCTGGAGATTCTCAATGACAGCGAACTCGAGGGCGTTATCGGGCATGAGCTGGCCCATATTATCAACAAGGATATGTTGATTCAGACCATAGCGGCGACGATGGCGGGGGCGATCACAGTGTTGTCTTCGATTGCGCGCTGGTCGTTGATATTCGGGGGACACTCGCGCAGCAATGACGACAACGGCGGACCACTGGGGATGATAGTGGCCATGATTATCGGGCCGATTGCGGCGATGTTGATACAGATGGCCATCTCTCGCAGCCGTGAGTATAAGGCCGATGCCGAGGGTGGAAGGATCACCGGTCAGCATCTGGCGCTGGCCTCGGCGCTGAAAAAACTGCATCGGGCGCCCAATCGTCTGAATTTGGACCGGCGACCCAACACGGCTCCCCTGTTTATTGCCAATCCCCTGAGCGGGAAAGGGTTGGCCTCTCTCTTTTCGACTCATCCGCCTGTCGAGGAGAGAATCAACAGGTTGCAGAAGCAGGCTATGGGCGGAAACGGATGATGCTCATATAGTTCAATGAATAACATATACCTCGAAATTTTAGCCATCGCGCTTTTGATCGTGGCCAATGGTTTTTTCTCTCTGTCCGAGTTTGCCGTTGTCGCCAGCCGCAAGAGCCGGTTAAAACGCATGGCCAAAGAGGGCAACCGGTCGGCCCGACGAGCGCTGAAGATTTACACCAAGCCGGATTCGTTTCTGGCGACGGTGCAGGTGGGAATCACCTTTATTGCCACGCTTGCCGGCGCCTTCAGCGGTATGACGATTGTCAATTACCTGACGCCGGCCATTGCCGATGTGCCGATTGAAGTCGTTTCCGGCTCGGCCCGGACCATTTCACTGTTTTGCGTCGTCATCATTATTTCTTTCGCGACGGTGGTGCTGGGCGAACTGGTGCCTAAATATATTGCCATCGCCAGCCCGGAGAAAATCGCCTCACGGGTTTCCCGGCCGATGTCTTTTATCATCAAAATCGCCTTTCTTCCGGTAAGATTATTGACCCTTACCGCCAATGCGGTTCTGCGGTTATTTGGTGTCAAAAAGGGCCGATCCCGAAGTGCCATCACCGAAGATGAGATAAACATCCTGATCGACGAGGGCCGCCAGAAAGGCGTTTTCGATGCCACCGAGCAGGAACTGATTCACTCGGTATTCGATTTTACCGACACCACCGCCCGGCAGGCCATGACACCCCGAACCGATATTATCGGGATCGATATCAATGACGATACCGAGACCATTCTCAAGGTAACGACCGCCCATGGATTCTCGAGATACCCTGTTTATGACGGCTCGCCGGACAAAATACAGGGAATTATTTATACCAAGGACATTATCAGGATTCTGCAGCATTCGGCGCTGATAATTATAAACGATATTATCCGCAAGCCGCTGTTCGTGCCGGATTCGATGAAACTCAACGCGCTTCTCAAAACTTTCAAACATAAACGGGTCCACGCCGCCATCGTCCTCGATGAATACGGCGGAACCGCGGGATTGATTACGCTCGAGGATTTGCTCGAGGAGATAGTCGGCGAAATTCAGGATGAGTTCGACACCGACCAGCAGGAATTTGTCAAAGAAAGCGACAACCTGGCTTTTGTCGCCGGGTCGCTCCGGCTGGATGAACTCAACGACCAGTTCGACACCAGCTTCCCCGAGGATGAGCACGACACGCTGGGCGGGATGATATTCGAAAAACTGGGACGTCCGGCCCGCAAGGGCGAAAAAATTATTATCGACAATGTCGAATTCATGGTTCTCGAGGTTTCCCGTAACCGCATGAAAAGACTGCGGGTTAAGAAACCAAATAATCACGACAAAAAATAAAAACAGCCGCTCACCGGTCATTAAAATCAGGCCCGGATGGAGGGAAATCATCCGCCCGAAGTATCTTTTTCGTATTTTTATCGGGCAATATTGGTTATATTCCGCCGATGGCACATGCGCATGACGGACATACTCACGTTGGACCCGGATCGGGCGGGAGATTATTCGGGACAATTCTGCTCAATGTCGTTATCACCGCCGCCGAATTTATCGGCGGTTTGATAACCGGCTACCTGGCCCTGCTGGCCGATGCCGTCCATAATTTATCCGATGTGGCTTCGCTGATTCTGGCCTATATCGGCGAGATCGGTTCGCGCCGCCCGCCCACCAAAAAATCGACCTACGGATTCAGGCGTATCGAGGTGATGACCGCTTTTATATCGGCGGTGGCGTTGGTGGTTATCGCGATTTATATTTTCTATGAGGCGTACCGGCGTTTTATTACCCCGGTCGATCTGTCCAGCCCGGCGTTATTGCTGATAATAGCGACTATCGGCCTGCTGGGAAATGTGTTATCGGTTTTACTGTTGCATTCAGGGAAAAAGAAAAGTCTCAATGTCAAAGCCGCTCTTCTGCATTTGTCATATGATGCGATCTCATCGCTGGCGGTGATTATCGGCGCCGTGGTGATACTGAAAACCGGCTGGATTTATGTCGATCCGATTCTATCCATCCTTATCGGGCTGATGATCCTGTATTCTTCATTCGGTGTGCTGAAAGAGGCGACCATGATATTCATGGAGGCGGTCCCGGCCCGAATCGACTATGACAGGGTCAGGAAGGCGATCTCGGACCACGAGACGGTGCAGGGCGTTCATGACCTGCATATATGGTCGCTGTCCTCGACCTCCGTGGCGCTATCGTGCCATATTCAGGTGGATCGCGATGAATATATAAATTCACCGTCCGTTATCGCCGAGCTGGACCGTATGCTCAAAGAACGGTTCGATATCGGGCATGCCACCATACAGGCCGAGCGGACCACATGTGCCGGAAATTTCGATACGAATTCGGAGAACGGGAGTTGTTTGTGAGAATCAATGATAAAGTTGGCGATATTTTCGAGACGGTCATCAAGGACCTTGCTTATGACGGCAAGGCGGTCGGGGATATTGAAGGCAAAATCGTATTCCTCAACGGGGGGCTTCCCGGCGAGAGGGTGAGGGCGAGAATCGTCCGGAAAAAAAGGCAGTACAGTATCGGCAAGGTGCTGGATATACTGGGAAAATCGGAAGATCGAAGCGAGACGACCTGCCCGCATTTCGATATCTGCGGCGGATGCACATGGCAGGATCTGAAATACGATAAACAGCTTCATTTCAAACGCAAGCAGGCGGTCGATTGTATCGAGCGCATCGGTTTGCTGAAGGATGTCGAGGTGGCCGAGGTGATCGGTGTCGAGGACCCGTATTATTACCGCAACAAGATGGAATTTTCGTTCAACACCGTCGATGGTGATGAGAAATTCCGGCTGGGTTTGCACAAGCGGGGGCGTTTCGATGAAATTTTCGATATTCACGAATGTTTGCTTCAGTCGCCCGGCTCGAACGAAATGGTCTGCTGGTTCCGTGATTATGTGCGTGAAAACGATCTGCCGGTTTATGACGTTCTCGAACACACCGGCTTTGTCAGGTTCCTGATGATACGCGAGGGAAAAAATACCAATCAGGTAATGCTGAATATTATCACCGCCGACGGGGACATACCGGATGTCGATAAATTCGTCGCAAGCGCCGTCGAGCGTTTCCCGCAGATTACGACCATCGTTCAAAATATCAACGATCAGAAATCCAATGTCGCCAAAGGGGAGCGGGAGAATATTCTCTATGGGCCGGGTTATATCGAGGAAACGATACTCGGTTACACTTTTCGCATTTATGCCAACTCGTTTTTTCAGACCAATTCGGTTCAGGCCGAAATTTTGTACAGCCGGGCGATCGAACTGCTTGGGCCCTCCAGGGATGACCGTCTGCTCGATCTCTACTGCGGTGCCGGGACCATCGGGATCTGCGCCTCGGGACAGGTCGGCGGGATTGTCGGGATCGAGTCGGAACCGTCGTCGGTGCAGGCGGCGCGGGAAAACGCGGAGTTGAACGGTATCGACAATGCCGTTTTCCACGCCGGGAAGGCCGAGAAAATATTCAGGGAGGAGCCGGAGATAATCAGCGGGGTGAATTGCGCCATTGTCGATCCGCCCCGGGCCGGTTTTCACCCCAAAGCATTGAAAAAACTTATTGAACTTGACCTGGGCAGGGTTGTATATGTATCCTGTAATCCGGCGACTTTTTCGCGCGATGCGGCGAAGATGGTCGAGGCCGGCTATCGGCTGGAAAAAGTGGTGCCGGTGGATATGTTCCCGCACACCATGCATATTGAAGTCGTCGCGGGATTTTATAAATAGGATGTAAGAGAGGACAACGGAGGTGTCGTGAAAAAGCTTATTTTAACTCTGGCTATATTAATTCTGGCGGTCTCGGCGGCGACGGCCCAGAGCAAACTGGAAACGAATTTCCAACAACTGTCGGATGAGGTCCTTCAGAATCTCCAGTCGTTTTATCCGGTGACGGCTACCGCCCGGGGTATTCATGATTACGATTACAGGTTTACCGATTATTCGTCCGGTTCGATAAAGAAGGAGATTTCCAGACTCAAAAAATTCGAGACAAGGCTTTACAAATACCAGAAAAGCAAACTTTCCGCCGAGAGCCGGATCAATCTCAAGCTCCTTAAAAGTAATGTCGATGTCGAGCTGGTGAACCTGAACAAAATCAAGATTCACAAGAAAAACCCGTTTATTTATGTCGATGACGCCGTAACCGGAATTTATCTATTGTTGATTTCCGAATATGCCCCGATGGAAACACGGGTGCAGAATATTATCGCCCGGATGAAAACCGTTCCCGACCTGTTCAAGCAGGGAAGGAAAAATCTGAAGAACCCGCCGCCCGTTTTTATCGAGTCGGCGCTGGAGATGCTCGAAACGGGCGTCGATTTTTACCGGACGGTGCAGACCGATCTGGCCGGACGGTTCCCGGAACTGGCCCCGGAGCTGAATACGGCGGTCGAACGCGCCGTCAGTTCGATGCTCGAGTTCAAGGTTTTTCTGGAAAGTATAACACCCGGTGAAGAGCTATCTTTCGCGGTCGGGAAAAACAATTATGATTATTTCCTGCAGCATCAGTATTTTCTCGATTTCGATTCCGATTCGCTTCTGAAAATCGGCCAGAACATGCTTGACGAGGCCAAACAAAAATATAACGACTACCTGGCCGAAATCGAATCCTCGGGAACCCGGGTCGATTCGGTTTTTGTCATCGACTGTATTTCCAAAGATGACGTTTTGCGGTACTACAACTGGGAAGTTAACCAGACGCGGCTGTTTCTCGAAGAAAACGATATTGTCACTGTCCCGGAAGATGTCGGCGATTGTATCGTTGTCGAAACCCCGCCGTTCCTGACGAGTATGATAAGCAGTATCGCCTATGAGCCCCCGGGCGTGTTCAGCCCGGTGCAGACGGGACATTTTTATGTTCGTCCCATACCGGATTCGATGGATACCGGTCAGCGGGAGGCCAGGTACAAATATATTCACCGCCGTGGTTTCAAGGGTTCGGTGGTTCATGAAGCGTACCCCGGTCACCATCTGCAATTACAGCTGGCGTCGAAGCTCGATGACGATGTGCGGAAATGGCAGGAAAGCATGATGCTTATCGAGGGCTGGGCGCTTTACTGCGAAGAGATGATGTCGGAGTACGGGTACTACGAGGATGAGCGCCAGTATCTCAGGGTGCTCGGCGGGATAATGTTCCGCGCCGCGAGGATCGTGCTCGATGTCAGGTTACAGACCGGCGGCATGTCGATCGACGAGGCGGTGCGGTTTATGGCCGATGTGATGGACACCGAGCCGGCCGACTGGATGCGCACCGAAATCAACCGTTATGTTCAGCAACCGACCGTTCCGATGTGCTATTTGACCGGCAAACGTGAAGTCCTAAGGCTTCGCGATGATTTGAAAGCCGCCGAGGGAGATAATTTTTCGCTGAAAAATTTTCACGACAGGCTGCTGGCCGAGGGCTCGATCCCGCCGGCGTTGATACGCGAAATCTGGGGATTGAATAAATAATAGAAATCTGTTTTAAATTTGTCCGCACTCAACCGGGGTGAGATACTATGGGTGAACTGGTTTATTTACGCGATTTTGTCGTTATCCTGGCCGTAGCCGTAATTGTCGTCTCCTTTTTACATCGGTTAAAAATTCCGGCTATCGCCGCTTTTATTTTTGCCGGGATGCTGGTCGGCCCGCGAGGATTTGGGCTTATCAATGATATTTACAAAGTTGAAGTCATTGCCGAAATAGGCGTCGCCCTGCTGCTGTTCGGGATAGGGCTGGAATTGTCGCTGGAACGGCTCAAGCGGCTCTGGAAACCGATCCTGGTCGGCGGAGTATTACAGGTCGGTTTGAGCATTCTGCTGACATTTTTTATCGCCCGCATGTTCGGGTTATCATGGCAGTCGGCGCTCTTTATCGGATTTATCGTGGCGATTTCAAGTACCGCGATTGTTCTCAAAGGACTGGAAATGAGGGGGGAGACCGATGCGCCCCACGGACGGGTCAAGCTGGGTATCCTTGTTTTTCAGGATTTATGTGTTGTCCCGATGATGCTGGCGATCCCGCTTCTCAGCGGCGCGGAAACATCGGCCTCGACAATTTTAACCACTCTCGGGAAAGCGGCCCTGGTAGTTGTCGGTATCGTCATTGCCTCGCGATTAGTTATACCCCGTTTTTTGAATATGATTGCCGCCACAAGACAGCGGCACCTGTTCGTTACGGCGGTTTTGTTGATCTGTATCGGGACCGCCTGGATAACCTCGGTCGCGGGTGTCTCGCTGGCGCTGGGGGCGTTTCTGGCCGGGCTGGTCGTGGCCGGCTCGGAGTATCGTCATCAGGCGCTGTCCGATGTTATTTCTTTCAAAGATGTTTTTACCAGCATCTTCTTTGTCTCGGTGGGGATGCTTCTCTCGGCCGGACAAATATTGCAGAATATCGGACCGGTTTTGATAATCCTGGCCGCGGTGATATTTGGTAAGTTTATTGTAATACTCATCGCCGGGACAATCATGCGGCTTCCGCTTCGCGTGGCCGTCCTGGCGGCGGTCGGTCTGGCCCAGATCGGGGAGTTTTCATTTCTACTGATTCGCACCTCGCGCGGCACCGACCTGATAAGCGATCCGCTCGCGGCCAATCTTATGGCGGTGGCGATTATATCCATGTTTCTCACCCCGTTTGCACTGTCGTTGGCTCCCAAAGTGGCTGCCGGTGTGGGAAAAGTGAAAGTGCTTAACAAACTGCTGAATGTTACGGCGGCGGAGGATGCATTACAGCAACTGCGATTGCACGATCATGTCATTATCGGCGGCTATGGTTTTGCCGGGCAGCAACTGGCAATGGCCCTGAAAAGCTGCGGCGTGTCATATGTTATAGTCGATCTTAACAGCGAAAATATCCGGCGGGCCCATACCAGAAATGAACCGGCCTATTTCGGGGATATAACCTCGACCGAAGTGCTCGAGCAACTCGGTATCGAACATGCCCGCGGTTTTGTCATCGTCATCAACGATCCGACCGCGGTCGAGCAGGCGATACGGGCAGCCCGCGCCGCCGCGCCGGAGATTTCCATAACCGTCCGAACAAGATATCTTCTCGATGTCGAACGGCTGGAAAATGCCGGGGCGGATGAAATTATTGTCGCCGAGCAACAGGCGGCGATAGAGGTTGTCTCGCATATACTCGGAATGTGCCGGGTGGAGCATGAAGAGATAAGCAAAGAGGCTGTCCGGATCAGGGCCGATATCGACGAGAATCCCTCCGAGGCCACAAATAAGTAAATACAGAATTTCAGAAAATAAGAATTAAATATTTAACAAAAAGTGCGGTATATTATACAAATAGTCCGCAATGGATTACGTATGTATAATTGAGTTATGACACATTTGAAAAATCATATAAAACAGCATCGGGCGCGGCTGGATTTGACACAGGAGGATCTGGCGAAGAAAGTCGGTGTCCGGCGGCAGACGATTCTGTCGGTCGAAAAGGGCCGGTATAACCCCTCGGCGCTGCTGGCGTTTCAAATCGCCGCGGTTCTGGGGATGCGTGTCGATGAGTTGTTTGAACTGGTCGAACAGGAGGGTGAGTCATGAAAAACGAAATGGACGCTATGAAGATGGATGAGCGCCAGCGGTATTGCTGGTACCGGGCCAACCGGGCGCTGATATTTTTCATTTTTGTGGTCTGGGTATTTATGATTGTCAGCGAATTTTACAACGGGCGCATTCCGTATTTTCTGCTGGTGATGATCCCGGTTTTTGCGGCGGTCAGGTTCATATTTTACAAGATTTTCGCGAGGAAGGGATGAATTCAGGCGGTTTTCAATAGCGGCAGTTTTTGCTTGATGGAAATTCGCAGTAAAGTGAGAGTTCCCTCTTTTATGTGAAAATCAAGACCATGACTATTGCAAAATTCGGCCACCTGCATCGAACATTCATTGTAAAACTGCCTGTGTTCGGTATATTTGGTTGAGAGTTTGTTATAGTTCAATCGTCCAAAAATTATCTTATCCGTGAAGGCCACTCTATTTAACAACTCATCGAGATTCTGCGCAAAGATATTAGGTGTCGGAAATGGCTCAATACTCACCCACGTTCTTGCACCCTGCCTGTGAATTCTTTCCAGATTCCTTATTCTAAGATGCCATTTTTGCGCATTCGGCTCAAATGCCTGCACAAACCCTGAATTGCATGCAACAAGGCTGATACCGTATTCATTGGCTTCATTAATTCCATAATCCAGTAAATTCGACGGATATCTGCCTTTGGTGAGCGATGTTATCCTGACACCATAATCATTTATTTTTTTGATTATTTTCAACGATAATTCGCTGACTTCGGGATACGCCATCATAAACGGATCGGACATAAAGCAAAGGTGCACCGATGAGATTTTATCGGCCAGTTTTGGCAGTTCTTTGTCAAGCAGTTCCAGCGAATTAATCACGAGTTTTGGCTTGAGCCAGTCGTTATAAGTTTTTATCCGGCCGAAGCGTTTGGAAAGCAGCATGGCATAGCAGGGATATTTGCAGCCGTGGCGGCATCCCTCGATATGGTTGACGGTATAGTCGCCATATTCGACGCCGGTTTTGTAGAGGAGTGATTTTCTGGTTATGTTGAGCATATTATTAAGCAAATAAATCGAGATTTCTGTACCTTCTCTTTGCTTCACTCCAGAAATCAAGGCCATTAACTTTTAAATATAAATAACTGCGTATCATACAGATCTCATCATTCATGCGATGACCTCCCATATTGCATTATAGGCGACAAGAGCTGTTGCCGTAATCACAAATATTAACTTGTGACAAAGCTGTCGCAAAAAATTATCGGGCGGATTATACGGCGGGAAGAAAACTCATCGGTGCAATAACCCACAAATCGAATAATATGTCCCGGAATTCCAAAAGGCAAGCCGTAAAGGCATATAATACGAGACAATAATATCCGATCAACTGTCAGTTATAGATTCCCACTTTCCGAATGCAAAAAAATTTGCTGTAAGATTTACGGTGTCCGATTGATTTCTCTATTGAACGTCTGATTGTTGACAACAATCACAGCACCGAATCGGCCGCCGATAATGCCCGGTTGAATAACGCGATCGCTACAGGAATAGTCAATGTAACCTTACCGGGCCCGGTGCAATATCCATGCAACATTAAAAACGACAGAGGGGAGAGTGGAAGGAGGTGATATATCCGCACCGCCGGACCGGTGGTACTACAGATATGTGACTTGATGAAATGGCAGTATCGGGATTTGCGACCGATACCGCATCATAATCTGTAACAGCAACATTTAATTGTCAGGAGGATTTAAATGTTCAAGCGTAACACAAACTTCGTTTTATTACTATCCTTGCTTTTTGCACTGTCATTCGGGGTTACCATGGCCGATGATTTCTGCCAGCCCCCGACTCTGACATTCCCGGGAGATGCCAATATAATGTACGGTCCGACAACCCCGCATTATGACTGGATGGAGGTAAACGGTGCGGTCTACTATGAAATCGAGATTTATGATGTTGAACTCGACACAACGACGTATGGCGACACGACACAATTCGGAGATTATTTCGTGAGACAACTTGTCGACACGAACTATTATGCCGGCGTTCTGCTGGATGTTATCGACTATATGGATACCTACTACTGGTGTCGATATTACTGGCGCGTCCGGCCGCTGTGCGACAGTGTCGGCTGGGGTGATTGGTCGGAGTTTAATACTTTTATAGTATACAGCAAAAAACCGCACCTGGACTATCCCGCGAACGGCGAGAAATTTTATAATACGGATACGGTAAAAATGGGATGGACATGTATGCCGGCGATGCCAAGCTACACCCTCCAAATAGACAATAACTCCGACTTCGGTTCACTCGAGATCAATATCGGGCTGGACACCTGTCGCTATCATTCTTATCAGCAATTGTCGAATGACAAATATTACTGGCGTGTCAAAAATAATTTTTTCGGAATATGGTCATATACTAATTATTTTACGATCACCAGTCCGCCGGTACCGTCCTGCCCGGTTTTATACAGGTATGACGGTAGTGCTTTCATCGAGGAAAATCCCCTTCTGACCGCCTGTGAAAACTTGAATTATGCCAAAGTCGTTACCGATTACTACCAGTTATCCGGACCTGTTTCACCGCAAAACGATAATGTCGTCTTCCAGCTTCGGGAGCTTGAAGATGAGATAACGTATCTTGATGATGTGCAGCTGATCACGGTAGATCACCCGGAAGACACCCGTGTCGGTTGTACGGTTGACGGTGAGGTGTTCGTTTATGGCGAATCGGTGGAACCTCTTTCGGCGGTGGACGACAATGGCAATGACTGTCTTGCACTGCTGAGGGAGAATGATGACAAATTGTATGTCTCGGATCGATCGGGTCATCTGGTTCTCACCTTCCCTCAGGGTTATGGTTCTTTCGTTACTTTCAAGGGGCCAATCAAACTTCCGTGTCCCGGACAGCAGAAAGCGAACGGCATAGAAACCGAAGTTTTCACTGTGGAAATTCTGTCGGAAAATGGCGAATGGGTGACAATGCCGGATATTCCATCGAGGCAGAACGCTACGCAGGAATACGTGCTGGCCGATCTTCCCGCAGTACATACATTCTCCGAACTTACCGTCCGTATATCCTGGGAAGGGGGATTATCGACCGATGCCATCTCACTGGATATGCCGTCGGATGTGACACCGATCACGAATAACTGGTCGGTGACGGATTTCGATCTAAGGGGCGGCGGTGTCGCCGCTAAGAGCTGGCCGGGATTCGGATCGGGGGAGACCCTCGAGATGGTCAAAGGCGACATTCTCGAATTCAGCTTCGCCGTGGATGACGATCCGGCCGAGGGTATGACGCGCGACTATATTATCCGCGCGGTCGGCCGGTACCAGCCCGATTACGGCGTCTATTCGCACCTTATGCCGGGACAGTTCCAGCTCTATAACAATCGACCCAACCCGTTCAATCCGACGACTATCATTTCCTATGATCTTCCGGTTACGGCCGATGTGCAACTTGATATCTATAATGTTCTCGGGCAGCATGTTTCGACTCTGGTCGATAAGACACAGGAGGCGGGGCATCACGAGGTTGTCTGGGAAAGCATTGACAAAACCGGAAAAACGGTCGCCAACGGTATTTATTTCTACCGTATCGAGGCGGGCGATTTCTCCGCGTCGAAGAAGATGATGCTGCTTAAGTAGAAGCAGTCGGTTGTACTGACAGGAGGCGGGTTTACCCCCGCCTCTTTTTTTGTAAAATAAGCCAATATTTTGTGGTTGACAATTATCGTCAATATTCCAACTTTGAATAGGTTCTCTCTAATTTTCATTAGAGAGAATAGGAGTAACGGAAATTATATTTAAAAACTGTACATATGATTAGATAAAGGAGGAATTGCTATGAGCAAAAGGCTAATGTTATTGACTCTCTTTGCATTTATGCTTGCGGGGATAACGGCCAATGCCGCCGAACCGCTGTTTCAGACCAGGACCCACTGGTATGTCGAAAAATCACCTTATGGGATGGTCATTGCTGATTTTAACGGTGATGGTATCAATGATATGGCCACAACCAGTTATGAGACCGATTCGGCCTCGGTATTAATCGGCGCCGGTGACGGTAATTTCGAGCCGGCCGTATTTTACACCACATCCACGAGTTGTGATGGTTTGCTGTCGGCCGATATTGACACCGACGGCGATATCGATCTGCTGGCGTTTTCCTATATGAATGTTTCGGTGTTGAAAAATGACGGCAGTGGCGTTTTCGGGGCGCCGGAATCAATCCCCATGGCGAGTGTTTTTCTTACGCTTGGTTTGGCCGATCTCGATCATGACGACGATATCGATATTGTATTACCGTCGAGTGACTGGCAGAATGACACTCTTTATATCTATCTTAACAACGGCGATGGCACTTTTGCCGATGGTAACAAATACCAGGTCAATACGTATCTCAATGATGTCTATCTGGCTGACATAAATGAAGATTCCCATGTTGATATATGTATAGCCGCCAATGACGGCGAAATCATTACGATGTTTAATGATGGTGCCGCCGATTTTACGATGAACACCTATAATGTCGGGGCCAGCCCGGACTATATCTCCACTGCCGATTATGACGGCGATAGCGATGTCGATATCATGTTCGCCGATGCCTCAACCGATCGGGCGATAATTATGGCCAATGACGGGAGCAGTGCTTTTGCGGTGGTCGATTCATTCGATCTGGATATTTATTTTGACGACTTCATGACGGCCGATCTTGACCGCGACGGCGATCATGATGTCGTTATTGTCGGCGATTCGATGGGGGTTTATACCAATGACGGCGCCGGTAATTTCGCTTTGACATATGCCTCATTTACCGGTTATGAATCATTTTCGGTCAATGTCGGTTTGCTTGACGGCGACGGTTATCCCGATATTGCCATCTCGACGGGATCGTATTCTTATGATTCCGAACCCTGTTATATTGCAGTATTTATCAATGACAGGGCCGGTTCGTTCCTGACCCGGGAAACTTTTGGGGATTTTGTAAATAATCAGGGTATCTGCTCAGGCGATTTCGATGACGACGGCGACATGGATATTGCCATGGTCTCATATTGGTCGGACTGGCCCACCAGTACAGGTGATACTCTCGTTATTTATGAAAACGACGGCGGAACCGGAAACTTCGTCCGCTCGGGCGCCTATGTGACCCGAACCAAAGGCTGGTCCGTCCACGCCGAGGATCTTAACGGCGATAATATTCCGGATATCACCGTCGGCTATTCCGAGGGAACGATGATGTCGGTCTTTCTTAATAACGGCAGCGGTACTTTCGGCGCGCGTGCGGATTATACCGCCGGGGAAAAACCGATTAATATGGCTTTCGGTAATCTGGATGGCGATACCGATATGGATATTGTCGTGTCCAACCGGACCTCAGGAACATTTACCCTTCTGTTAAATAACGGTAGCGGTGTCTTCACCGGCGGCGGTGATTTCGGCTCAGCCAGCTCACCCTATGATATTGTCTGTGCCGATATCGTGAATAATGACGGCAATATTGATGTTGTTTTTCCTGATTACAACAATGCACGGCTGGTTCTATATCATGGGGACGGTGCCGGTAACTTTCCCAATTCGGATTTCATCGAATGCCCCGGTTATTATCCATATGCCGTAACGGCGGCCGATTTCGACAACGACGGAGATATTGATGTGGCGGCGACGGACGAATACACACACAAACTTCTGATTTTCGAGAACTTCAACCATCTCAATCTGCAGGCGCCCGATGTTTATATGTGCGGTGTTGATGCCTATGATATTATTACCGCCGATTTCAACGATGACGGTCTTACTGATATCGCGACGGCCAACAGTTCGTCTTATGATGTCTCGGTTTTCATGAATGAAGGCAGTCTGGACTTTTCGGGAGCTCATGGTTTTGGCGCATACTACGAGCCTACCGCCCTGTGCGCCGAAGATTTTGACGGCGACGGTAATATCGATATCGCCTGCACCGATTACTCGTACGGGACCTTTTCGGTTCTCTTGAACCGATTTGATGTCGTTGTCAATGTCGATGATCCCGATGATGATATCCTTCCGGATAGATTTTTGCTGAAACAGAACTACCCCAACCCGTTCAATGCCTCGACCGCGATCGAGTATGCGGTCCCGGCCAAGTCGCAGGTTACGGTAACTGTGTATAATATTCTCGGCCGTGAGGTCAATACGCTGGTCGATGAAAACAAGGCGGCCGGCAATTACCGCGTTGTCTGGGACGGTTCCGATTACAGCGGCAAAACGGTCGCATCCGGTATTTATCTCTATCAGGTCAGAATCGGCGACAAAACAGGCGTGAAAAAGGCTGTCTTGTTGAAATAAAAGAAATAAATGTTATCATAATGCCGGGATTATTTCCCGGCATTTTTTATATCTGTTTTTTTTGTGTCGTATTAATGGTAAAGCCAAATGCGAGGAGATAAAAATGAAATTTCTGTTCAGAGACAGGGGGGCGCATATCCCGAACGACCGCCGGCCGGAATACAATATCGACCCGATATTCATTAACCGCTGGTCGCCGCGGGCTTTCGATCCGGCGCCGATCGACGACAATGTCATTATGAGTATATTCGAGGCCGCCCGCTGGACGATGTCGTGTTTCAACGAACAACCGTGGCTGTTTCTATATGCCTCCCAAAAAGACGAGCTTGACCGCTACCGCAGTGTGCTGGCCGAGTTTAATCAGAAATGGACCGCCAATGCCCCGGTGGTCGGATTTATTCTCGCCAAACGCCGATTCGCGCGCGACGACAAACCCAACAACTGGGCCGCTTTCGACTGCGGTGCGGCGTGGATGGCGCTGACGATGCAGGCACGCATGCTGGGGCTCTACACCCACGGCATGGCCGGATTCGATCGCGAAAAAGTGTACGACGTTCTGAATGTCGCTGAAAAGGATTACGAGGCGCTGTGCGCTTTTGCCATCGGCCGTTACGGCGACCGGGAGGCGCTGCCCGATGATATGAAAAAAGACGAACAGCCCAACACCCGCAAACCGCTTAAGGAAATTATTGTCAGCGGCAGACTAAAATAGAACCAAATCGAAACCGCCATGTATAATCTTTATGATTGACGGTAAATGGTCGGATAATTAAGTTGCTCGTATTGCTTATATCAAACTCAGCGAGGAGGAAAGACCCGTGGGTAGAACTATACGTGCGCTTGCATTCATCTTCATCTGCACTTCACTGGCCTGGGTGATTCTGGGAAGTGTCACCAGTCTTCGGACATATGATCAGGATACGAAACTGAGGGAAGCAGTTGGTAAATTATGGGGGACAAGCCAGAAGCAGAGGGCGCCGGAAGCAAGAGTGTTCCGGGTGCTTCCGGAACGCAAGGTCGAGGTGGTCGTCGACGGCAAACGTACGGTCGAGACCAAAGCGGATACACTCAGGGAGCCGGTCGAACTTGCCGGAAGCGATATTAATGTCGATCTAATGCTGGAGCATCGCAAAAAAGGATTGTTGTGGTACTCCGCATATAAAGTCGGTTTCGAGGCGAATTATATTCTCACCAACGATACCGATGAGCCTTATGACTATGTATTCTACTATTTTTTCCCGACGAGTGAGGGCATCTATGAAAATTTCCGGTTTACGATTGACGATGCCGTTGTCGAAAACCTGCTCCCCAAAGCGGGCGTAATCGAGAGGAAGTTCAGTATCGGTCCGGGCGAATCCCGAAGCGTCAATATCGCCTATGAATCGCAGGGTATGGATGAATGGTGGTATGTTTTCGGAGAAAACGTCTCGCAGATAAATGATTTCAATTTGACCATGACCACCGATTTCGATGACATTGATTTTCCGGAAAACACCATCTCGGCATCGAGCAAACAAAAAACCGATAAGGGCTGGGAGCTGACCTGGGATTACTCGAACCTTATTTCCGGGATCCAGATCGGGATGAAAATGCCTCAGAAACTCAATCCCGGACCGTTTGTCAGCCGGGTCAGCTACTTCGCGCCGGTTTCGCTGTTCCTGTTTTTGTTCCTGATGTTTATTATCACCTCGATCAAAAAGATGAATATCCATCCCATGAATTATTTCTTTATCGCGGCCTCGTTTTTCAGTTTCCATCTTCTGCTGGCCTACCTGGCCGATCATATCGCCATCCATATCGCTTTCGTAATATGTTCAATCGTGTCGATCGCGCTGGTGATAATGTATATGCGGCTGGTGGTCGGAATACGCTTTGCGCTTTTCGAGACCGGGCTGTCCCAGTTTGTTTATCTGGTGCTGTTCTCCTACGCCTTTTTCCTCGAAGGATACACCGGCCTGGCCATTACGATATGCTGTATCCTTACGCTGTTCGCGGTGATGATGCTGACCGGTAAAACCGACTGGGAAAAACTGTATGCCGAAAGCAGGAAGAAAAACGAAATATCACAATAGCAGAAATATTTTGCAATCCCAAAAGGGCCCGCCATGCGACGGGCCCTTTTTATAGTGATTTACACTTTTATTTAAAATAGAAGTGGAAACCGAGATAGCTTATACCTTCGCCGAAAGTACGAATCCTTGTTTCCGACTCTCCGGCGCGGTCGCCGTAAACAGGATCATCGGGATATTTTTGCATATCGATGGCGATACCGTGGCCCGCCTCGAGCGAAAAATGATCACCAAAGAAAACCTCGGCCCCCGGCGCCAGGCTGAAAGTCATTGTGGTCCATTTTTCATCCAGCCCCCCAAATCCGTAAACACGGTCGTCAAGCTGACCGAAAAGCAAACCGGGACGAACGAAGAAATTGGCCCGCTCGGTATTGACAACCACATACGGAAAGCCAATTTCGAACCAGAAACTGGTGGCGGATGTTTTATCGGAACCCTCCCAGATATCGACCGATTCGAAGCCGATGCCGACATCGATACCGAGTTCAGGAGTGGCCCAGATTCTGCCGCCCACCGGGGCATCGGAACTGAAATACCCCAGACCATATTTGCCGGTCATATCGACCGCGTTTCCGACAGCCGGAATCACCAGCATGACGGCCAGAGCGCAAAGCATTAGTCGTTTCATCATAGTTAAATCTCCTCGCAAAACGTTGAAGTTGATAATTTAGAATACCTTCCACAATCATTTTAAAATACTGATACGATAATAGCGACAAAAAAATTAAAAAAAATATCTCATTTAATACATTGAAAAACAGGCCCGTTTAAGAGCCTGTTTAAACACAATCAGCCCGGAATTACGATTGTATTAATGGCCGTGCCCATGTTCCTTGAAATACAACTGCCTCGATTTCTCGACCAAATCCGATAATTCGGCCGTGTGCGCCTTGTCGGTCGTCTGTTTGCATTTCATGGCAGATACCAGCATACCGTGCATCAGTTTTAACTGAGAAATATAGTCGTCGTATTTTTCCGTATCCGATTCATCGGCCGGCTTGATCCGCTGGTTCAAAAAATACTGCTGGACAATTTCCATGAATTGCTCGGCATGGTTTTCCTTGTTGACCACCCAGCGGACAATCTGGTTGTAATTTTTTTCGCCCTCGGCCGATAATTTGTTAATCATATCCATCGACTTTTCGATTGTCCCGATATGCTCCTCAAGCATATCATAGCGCATGGCGTCATCATATATTCCACACGGTATCTCGCAGTGGGAGTAAACCGCGGTGGGTAGCAGCAATGCCGCAAGTAAAATAGCCTGACCGATAATCAGTTTGGATTTCATCAGTATTGCCTCCGATTATAATTTAATAAGATATTTCTGTTCGCTTTATGATTAATACGCAGTCAGCGCACAAATCTCAAAAAGATTATAGTTTTTTGTAAAACTCAAATTATCGGAACTGCCGCCATTTGGCATCGGCCTCTTTCGGGGTGGCCAGCGATCCGGCGACCAGACAGAATAGCGATAATCCCAGCGCCGGATAAATAGTCGGGATACCCCACGGCTGTTTGAGTATCTCCCATACAATTGTCACAACCATGCCGGCCCCGATCGAACAGACACCGCCCGCCGCCGTGGCGCGTTTCCAGAAAAACGCCGCCAGCACCGCCGGGGTTATCCCGACACCGTAGATGGTGTAGGCGTAGATGGCCATCTCGAGAACTTTCGTGAAAAAACGCACCTGCACGAAAGCGACCACGCCCAGTATTATAACCGTCAGCCGCGAATACAGGACCATCTTCTTCTGCGACAGATCCGGGTTGATAAACCGCTGGTAAATATCGCGCATGATATTGGTCGCAGGAACCAGCAGAAACGAATCGGCGGTCGAGACAATCACCGCCACGATCGCCGCCAGCGTCAGACAGCCGATTACTATCGGCAATCCATGCCGCACCGAGTGAAGAATAACCACCTCGGCGTCGATATCGAAAAAGATCGAGCTTCCGATGACGCCGAGAAATATTATCAGCGTCTCGATAATAATCGTCCCGATAAGCCAGCCGACCACCGACCGCCGCGCCGTCCCGGCATCGCGCGCCGAGAAAAACCGCTGGTACATGCCCGATTCACCGAGAAGCAGAAGCATCGTCGGCAGAGAATAGCCGAGCGCCTCGACCAGCGACATCTCACCCAGTACTTGAAAATGCGTCTCGGGAAGTCTCTCGATCATCCCGCTCCAGCCGCCGGCGTTACTGAGAAGAAACGGCAGGGCGATAATCAAGCCGATCGTCATTATGACGCCGTTGACGACATCGGTATATGCCACCGAGATCAGCCCGGCCAGGACGGTGTAACCGATAACAAAAACCGCCGTGATTATTATACCCTGATCGACCGAGATACCGGTGATAAGATTCAGCACCATCCCGCCGGCGCGAAACTGATAGCTGACGATGGCGGTGTAGGCGATAATCGTGACGATTGTCCCGAGCAGGCGCGTATATTTATTGTAGCGCGCCTCGAGTATATCCGGGACGGTGTACTGCCCGAAACGCCGCGCCCGCGGCGCGATAAAAAATAGAATTATCAGCGCTGCCCACACCCCCGCATCGAACCACAGAGCCGGGAAACCTTTATCGTACGCCAGCCCGGCCCCGGCGATAATCGAGCCGGAACCGATCCATGTCGCCAGCAATGTCCCGACCAGCACTTTGGCCGAGAGCTTCCGCCCGGCCACCATGAAATCATCCTGAGTTTTGACGAGTTTACTGCGCCAGGCGCCGACGCCGATAAGAATCATCAGGTATGCGATAATTACCCAGAAATAGAGCATAGTCGAATATGCGGCGGGCGGTTACCTTTGTCAAATAATATTAAAACTCTGTCTTGACGATCCCCGCATAACATGAATATATTCATACCATTCGAATCGAAAACCACAAACGGGAGATTAATTATGCCCAAAGTCAAATGGCACTATCACCGTAAGGGCTGAACGAGTTCGGCCAAAACGCAGGAGTTTCTTGCGAAAAATAAAATCGAAGTCGCCGAGCAGGTTATCGCCAACAAAACCGTGCTGAAAAAAAGCGATGCGAAAAAAATCATGAGCGAGGTCAACGAAGTGTACGCCGCCAAGGGCAAAAAAAGCGTGCATGTCGATCTGCGCAAAGAAAAAATCGATGCCGAAACAATGAGCAAATTTATCCTCGGCCCGACCGGCAACCTGCGCGCCCCGACCGTGTGGGTGGGTAAAATCATGCTGGTCGGTTTCAACGAGGACGCCTACAAAAAAGTGTTTAAACTTTGAAAGCGAACAATGGATAAAATCGAATTCAAACCGATCGGAATAATCCACTCACCCTACAAGAGACCGGGCGAGGCCCCACCCAGCACCAGAGGCGGTAACGGTATCGAGGGGACCATCGAGTTGTCCCCCGAATACGAGCAGGGGCTGAGCGATCTCGACGGTTTCTCGCATATAACACTGGTTTCTTATCTGCATCTGTCGGACGGGTTCAACCTGATGGTGACGCCGCATCTCGATAACGAAAAACGCGGCCTGTTCGCCACCCGCGCACCCCGCCGTCCCAACCCGGTCGCTGTCTCGGTCGTCCGTCTGCTGAAAATCGAGGGGACGACACTTCATATCGCCGATATGGATATGATCGACGGCACCCCGTTGCTGGATATCAAACCGTATGTCCCGCGCGGCGACAAGGACAACGATGTCAAAATAGGCTGGCTCGAAGGAAAACTCGACAAACACCACAAATAAAAACGGGCGGCTAATAAGCCGCCCGTCAACTACTAATGACATCTGGAGGTGTCAATAGATCTATTGCCAGTCGTAATCATAAAGGTCGGTTGTGGTCAACCTCAATCCGACCACGTCGCCGTCATCGACAACCGCCTGGATTTCATACACAATATATGACTCGCCGTTATTTATCCACCCGCCGGTGATCGGCGCGCGCGGATTGTAAACGATCCAGTTCGCCGAACTGCGCCATGACCAGGTTCCGTCAGGCGTATTCAACTGATCGACCGGATCGACCGGGCCGTTGTAATTGGCCGGTATATTGGACAGATCATCGAACGGATTGTGAACCTCGATAGAATTGGCCCGCAAATACTGCCGGGCCGTATAAATCGACATGGCCGATTCCAGACTGGACACCATATTCGCCACCGTGGCCGTTTCGGCCTCCTCGGTGACCGAGAAAAGGCGGGGGATAGCCACCGATGCCAGTATGCCGACAATAATTATTATGATTACGAGTTCTATCAGGGTGAAGCCGCTTTGCCGTCTGTGTGTTTCCCAAAACATATTGTGCTCCATAGCTTTGCAGGTCGCGCCGTATCGGGCGTAATTTTTTGTATATAATCTATATCGGCTTAATTTTAGTAATCTAAATTGTTATTTGGCTCAAATTTGGGGGATTTATTGATTGAGCTGGTTTGATTCGAAACTGAGGATAAAAAGATCAGATTCACAGAGCCCGCCTTTGCAGGCAGATGTCAGGTGGTATTAATGATTCATAGCATATAACGTGATGCTAGGAGAATACCTATTTTAAACGGCTGGCCGTCTATTTTACCGAAAAAATCGACTTCGCCGAATTTATTTGCGGGTACAAAAAGAAAGGTGCTGTCATCTTGTTGAGTTATGGTTCCCAATGAATGGACACTGTCGGAAAAAGTCGGAATCAGGATAACGCCGGTATTCATGTCGCGGAATATAAATATCGATTCATCCTGTTCAGATACATTTAACATCTGTGTCAGTTCGTAAACATGACTGTCATTAAGCACAAGAGGAATTTCTTTTATTATACTGCGAGAACGAAGCTCTCTTGTATTTATTTTAGGGTCTTGATTGTATTCATCTCCGGTCTTTGTGGGCACCACCGGACTACCATATTTATCGGTCACAGGTATTTTTAATTCATCACTGGGAATAGCCCTGATTTGGACACCTGTAGCGGAATCTGTGTATGTTTTTCCCGGAATTATTTTTGCTTCGGCGACACCATATTCCTTAAATATGTAAGAGTTGTGGGCGTAATAAAATTCCCCGCCCTCTGTATCGGCGCCCCATGTTTTTACTGTCATACCGACTATTACTGAATTTCCCTTGGTTGCGCGATATGTGGCCGTTATTGTTTGCCGCTCACCCCTGGCAAACTTACCGCTTATTATAGTGTCGCCGCTAATTAATTCCTGTCTTGGTACCGTTGCGAGTATCGCGACAACGTCACTTTGCGATTCAGGCGAAAAATAGATGTCCTGATTCAACTCAAATGTAGCAGTGACGGTGAATAATTCGCCCAGTTTTGGTACCGGTTCCACCGTGTAGTCAAAAGAGATATCTCTTTTGGGTATAATATATTCGTCGGCGTTAACGCCGGCTGCCAATAGCAAAATGGCAAGAAATGCCGCAAAAAGTTTGCTTGCGGACATAACCACTCCTTTCGATTGTGAGTTAATTACTATGATATTCAAAAAAACGATTACTTATCGATAATACCACCTCCCTTCGGTACAAAAGTTATACAAATTAACCAATGATTTGGTTTTATTATTTTAAATCTTTGAGCAGTCGAACCGAACTGTGTTTTCCTCTTATAATAAGCCCAATTTATTACCGGATGTCAATTACAGCCATATCACAAATTTCCACTTGACATCTCTTGGTCATTTGGCGATATTGCCAAATAGGCTAATGAATGTTGCTAAATAGAGGTATATATGACTAAGAAAAAACTGGCCCTTTATGAAGCGAGGGCAAAAATCATAAAAGCGATGGCGCACCCGACACGGCTGTTTATTGTCGATGAACTCTCGCGCCATAAAAAATGTGTCTGCGAACTGACCGAGATGATCGGCGCCGACACCTCGACCGTCTCCAAACATCTCTCGGTGCTCAAAAGCGCCGGGATCATCAGCGACGAAAAACGCGGCTCACAGGTGTATTACTCGCTTCGGGTGCCGTGCGTGTTGAATTTTTTCGGCTGTGTCGAGTCGGTCATGAAAACAAATGCCAGAGAACAACTGCAGCTTCTTGAAAAATAATATGCTGCTGAGACGTGGGGCTTTATAACATGAACTGGAAATCCGAATGGAAACCGCTGGCGGCGATTACAACCGTCTTTCTGGTTTTCTTCTATCTGCCGATAGATTCACTGCGGCTGAAAAACGCCGTGTTCGAGGCGCTTTATCTGACCAAATGGTACGCCCGCGAGCATGTCCTGCTCTGTTTGATTCCGGCCTTTTTTATCGCCGGGGCGATAGCCGTTTTTGTCAGTCAGGCTTCGGTTATGAAATATCTCGGCGCCAAAGCCAAAAAAGTGCTGGCTTACGGTGTCGCATCGATCTCCGGCACGATTCTGGCCGTATGCTCCTGCACCGTCCTGCCGCTTTTTGCCGGGATATACCGCATGGGTGCCGGGCTTGGCCCGGCGACGGCTTTTCTGTATGCCGGCCCAGCCATTAATGTTCTCGCCATCATCCTGACCGCCCGTGTCCTCGGACTGGAACTGGGTATTGCGCGCGCCGTCGGCGCGGTCGTGTTCAGTATTGTCATCGGGCTGTTGATGCATTTTATTTTTATCCGCGAGGAAAAGGCGCGGGTCGAAGCGCAGATGGCGATGCCCGAGGAAGAGGTGAAACGCTCGCTGTGGCAGAATATAATATATTTCGCGGCGATGGTCGCGATTCTGGTTTTTGCCAACTGGGGCAAACCGGATGAACCTTCCGGCCTGTGGTACATTATTTATTCATATAAATGGCTCATCACCGGTATTTTTGCGGCTATTCTCGGCGTCTCATTGACCCTTTGGTTCGAGATCAAATGGTGGAAAATATTTGCCGCTGCCGTGCCGACCGCGATCCTTGCTTTTGCAATTCCCGATCAGCCGATGATCCCGTTTGCCGCGGCCATTATCGGCCTGTCGGTTATAACCGGTAAAGATGAGGGGGAGAGCGGAAGCTGGTTCGAGGAAAGCTGGGGATTCGCCAAAAAAATAATGCCGCTTCTGTTTTTCGGTGTCATTGCGGCCGGTCTGCTTCTTGGCCGACCCGGTGGTGAGGGACTTATCCCTTCCGAATGGGTCAGCCGTTCGGTCGGCGGAAATTCGATCGGCGCCAACCTGTTTGCTTCGGTGGCCGGGGCTTTCATGTATTTCGCGACCCTGACCGAGGTCCCGATTCTGCAGGGTCTGCTCGGCAATGGCATGGGCAAAGGTCCGGCGCTGGCGCTGCTTCTGGCCGGCCCGGCTCTGTCGCTTCCCAATATGCTGGTTATCAGAAGCGTCATGGGGACAAATAAAACAGTCGTTTTCGTTTTGCTGGTGATCGTCATGGCGACCGTCACCGGCCTTATTTATGGAGCCGTAATATGATTTACAATAAGTACACATTTAACTGCTACACAATAGGCAGGCGAGGATAGACTATGCACAGTTCCGGTAGTGAAATCAACTGGAAATTATACAGCGTGATCAGCCTGGTCATGATTCTTGGCGTGACGGCCGTTGCCGCCCTGACTCGTCTCTGGGTTTTGACTGCGATACCGATTGGATTTCTATTCGGCTTCTTTTTGCAGAAAGGCGATTTATGCGGCGCGTCGGCATGCAGTGAGGTTCTGGTGATGCGCGACTGGCGCAAGCTGTTCGGTTTGTGGGTGGTGATAGTCACCGCCATGGCCGGGATCGCGGCGCTGGATCTGATGCATCTGGTGAAACTGAATCCCAAACCGCTGATTTATCTCAATTATATAATCGGCGGTGTCATTTTCGGCGTCGGGACGGTTCTTGCCGGCGGGTGTGTCAGCGGGGCTTTGTTCAAAGCCGGAACCGGTAATCTTAACTCGATCGCGGCCCTCACCGGAATACCGGTCGGCGTCATGATGGTCGAATTCGGCCCGCTGAGTTTTTTTCAAAAATGGATGAAACAACATATCGTAAAAATGAGCGACGGCGGTGTAGTTAGTCTGCCGAATGTCTTGGGATTATCCTTCTGGAGCCTGGCCCTGTTTTTCGGCGTTGTTACTCTCATCGGCGTTTATATTTATCGATCGCGTCACACGAGCAAAAATAATTTTGCCGCATCGAATATGTCTCTCCCGGAACGCATTCTGACCCGCCCCTGGAAAGTGTGGGTATCGGCCATTGCCATCGGTTTGCTTATGATCCCCGCCTACCTGTCATCAAGCGCCTCCGGCCGCAACTATCCGCTGGGCGTGACTCATGGCGTCATGCAGGCCGAACTGCTGGTTATCGATCATGATTTCAATCATGTCTGGAAAGCAAAAACCGCCGATTCTACTCCCGTATCGATAAAGCAGGAGGCATCATCGAATTTGCCGCAGCAGGTCGCAAAACCCAAAGGTAAAAAAGTTGTCTGGTGGTTGGTCGGTCTTGTGATAAGTCTTGTTGCCGGATCATGGGTGTCGGCGCGAATGACGGGGCGGGCGAAACTTCTACCCAAACCGCCCGGCGAGATTTTGACCGCCATAATCGGCGGCTTGCTGGTCGGTGTCGGCGCCGCTATCGGCGGCGGATGTGTCGTCGGCAATATTATGTCGGGGTGGGCGCTGATGTCGGTCGGGACATTCATTTTCGGCATCATCACCGTGCTGGCGAATTGGGCGGCGACATATTTTTATCTTATGGGCGGACAAACCGGAAAATAAGTTCATCGTTATAATGAAAGCGAGGTAAAATGAAAGAAATACTCATTCTCGGCACCGGCTGTGCCAAATGCGAAAAACTGTATGAAAATGTCAGACAGGCAACAGCATTGATAGGTATGGACTGCAATGTCAAAAAAATCACCGACATGCAGGAAATTATGAAGCATGGCGTGGCCATGACACCCGGCCTGGTGATCGACGGCGAAGTCAAGATGAGCGGCAAGGTGCCCTCGGTCGACGAGCTCAAAAACATGCTGGTCTGAAAATATTTTTATCGAATCGAGCCATAGGAAGTGTCCGCGTCCGCGTATGTTAACAAACGACTTAATCGCTTTAAACGGAAATATCACGTTATGGAAAATGACAAAATAAAACTGCTTTTTCTCTGTACCGGCAATTCCTGCCGCTCGCAGATGGCCGAAGGGTGGACGCGCCACCTGAAAAACGACCTGATCGAGGTCTGGTCGGCCGGTGTCGAAAGCCACGGCCTCAATCCGCGCGCTGTCAAAGTGATGGCCGAAGCCGGGGTCGATATCTCGCACCATGCCTCTATTCGTGTCGATGAACTGATGCATTTTACGTTCGATCATGTCGTAACGGTCTGCGATCACGCCTCGGAGCGCTGCCCGGTTTTTCCCGGACAGGCGAGGATAACCCACCGCGGTTTCGATGATCCCCCGCGGCTGGCGGTCAATGCGCGGGACGAGGAGGAAGCATTGAGCCATTACCGGCGGGTGCGCGACGAGATAAAAGCCTTCGTGGAGACACTCCCGGAAATCCTGAAAGAAAACACCGGGGAATAAATCATGGCCGCTGAAGCCTGTATCACCAAACAACCCGGCGGATTGAATGTCTTCGAAAAATATCTCACCATCTGGGTGATCCTGTGCATTATCGGCGGTATCGCGCTCGGCAAAATTGCGCCGGGGGCGGCGATTTTTCTCGACAGTCTGGCGATCAGCGTCAATGATGCCCCGGTCGTCTCGATACCGATTGCGGTCTGTCTCTTTTTCATGATGTATCCCATCATGGTCAAAATCGATTTCAACGAAATAATCCGTGCCGGAAAAAACGCCAAACCGGTCGGCCTGACGCTTATTGTAAACTGGCTGATCAAACCGTTCACCATGTACGCTATCGCGATATTTTTCCTCGGCACATTGTTTTATGCATTTATCGGTCCCGATTCAGTCGATCATATCAAAATGCCGCTGGGGCTCGATCTCCCGGTCGGCGCGACGCACGGCGACGGCAAAGTGGTTCTTGTCGAGGGTGTCCGGATGCTCGAGGTACCGCTCTGGCGAAGCTATCTCGCGGGGTGCATCCTTCTCGGAATCGCCCCCTGTACCGCCATGGTGCTGGTATGGGGCTATCTGGCGCGGGGCAACGACGGTCACACGCTTATCATGGTGGCCATCAATTCGCTCACCATGCTTTTTCTGTACGGCCCCCTGGGCGGCTTTTTGCTTGGTGTCGGGCGGCTGCCGGTGCCGTGGCAGGCGCTGTTGCTGTCGATAAGTATCTATGTCGCCCTGCCGCTGGCGGCCGGGTATATTTCGCGGAAGTGGATAATCGCCGCCAGAGGAGAAGAGTGGTTCAAGAACAAATTTCTGCATATTCTCACCCCGATCACCATTGTCGCGCTTTTGATTACACTGGTGTTGCTGTTTTCGTTCAAGGGTGAGGTGATTATCTCCAACCCGCTGACCATCCTCTGGATCGCGATCCCGCTCTTTATCCAGACCAATGTCATTTTCTGGATCACCTACGGGCTGGCGAAAATCATGAAACTGTCGTACCGCGATGCCGCACCGTCGGCCATGATCGGCGCCTCCAATCATTTCGAGGTGGCTATCGCCACCGCCACCATGCTGTTCGGGTTATCCTCGGGCGCCGCGCTGGCGACCGTGGTTGGCGTCCTGATCGAAGTGCCGGTGATGCTGATGCTGGTGAAAATATGCCTCCGGACAAATAAGTGGTTTGCTGATTCACCCGGAGGCCGCTTGATTAAGTAATTTAATTGACGCAACCCTCGAGCGGTTCCGGCCCGCCCTTGTACAGATAGTTTATCAAATAAGTCACATCGAGAATATTGACGGCGCAACCGGCGTCCGGGTCGCCGTTGTTCATATCAATCGGTGACGGTCCATCTTTATATAGATAGTTTATAAGATAAGTTATATCGAGAATATTCACCGACCAGTCGCCGTTGACATCACCGTAATAGAACGTCTCCTCGGCGAAATATTCGAAAACTTTCGCAATCAGGGCCTGCGCGCTCGACTCGGTCAGATAGTACAACGGGAATCCGAGCACCACCCTCTTGCCGTGATGCGAGTCATAGGCGATTCCAACCGGTTTGCCGCCGTAAAACGGGTTGCCCGTATGTGAGTCAAAGGTGTAAATCACCTCGGCCCCGGCCGCGGCGGTGAATATGTCGATATTCGGCAACGGCGCCTGATAATATGCATCATCTCTTATTTCCAGCGGCGGCCAGCCGTTTTCGGCGATCGGCCTGCTGAAATCGTACAGGATATTTTCGGCCACCGAAGCCAGCCCGAGCTGGTCATGGAAAAAGTCGCCGGAATGAAAACTCGACTGCCCGGTCATGGCGACAATGGTGCCCCAGCCGGCCGGAAAAAAGTCGGTGTCATAACCAAGGTACCATTCGAGACTGTCGTCCGAATATTCGAGAAGATGCGCATAATCATCATCGTCAACCCAGAATATGGGACCATACTGGCCCGAGGTCGAGCGCTCCAGCGCGTTTTCGGCCGCATCGATTGAAAAAGATGTGTACGTCGAATCGCCGAACGCAGCCTCGTAAAACATACCCTGCATCATCTCCGACGGATTATTGCCGTTGTCCTGAGTTTCATCGACCAGTAGAATACCGGAGTCGAATGTGGCCGGGACCGCCAGACCGATATCCGATGTATCCGATTCGTTCATGTCGGTATCCACCGCCAGGATAGTGTAGAGTGATGTCAGGTACGCCTGCGCCGTCTCGGTTGTTTTTTCTTTTCCCGTTGTCTCAGCCCGGACAATAAATATAGTCTGCTATAATCTATCATAAAATATTAAATGCAACCCATATTGTTACGTTATTTGTCCGGATAACCACATGGGGGTATGCAATCAAACAAAAGAGATGAAATACGGCTTCAGGCAAAATAATTTATATTGCCATCGGTATTAAAAAATCAAGATATTAGGCGGGTTGAACTTGATCGATCCGAGGAGGAGATATGATGAAAAAAAATATCTTGTTTATGTTGATATTTACGGCGCTGGTGTCATTCGCCGGTGCGCAGGATATACCCGGGTACTATGAGCGGAATGAATTTCTTATGACCGCTCCCGGAAGCTATTATGAAGGACTGCTCGGTTTTGCCAATCCGGCCAACCTCGCCGTACAGAACAGCACCGAACACCGCTTCTACTGGTCCACCGACGGTGTCGATGCTTCGTCGTTCAACAACTGGGGCTATTTTATGGGAACGCGCGGCTTTGGTTTCGGTGTCCAGCGTCAGGAATTCGGCGGCGCCCATGTGACCGACTACCGGCTGGCGCTCGCCGGCGGCCGCCCCGACCGCATGATCGGTCTCGCTTATAGCTGGGCCTCCGGCGATAAAGAGGCCTTCGGACGCGAACGACTATTGACACTTGCCACCATGCATCGCCCGTGCAAATACTTCTCCGGAGGGTTTATCGGCAACCTGTCCATGGAAAGCGGCTGGAACGAAGCTATTCTCGAGATTGGTGTCAGACCGCTCGGAAACTCCAAATTGACGCTGTTTGCCGACGGCGCCATCCAGCGCGGTATGAAATTCTCCGACGCCCCCTGGAGCGCCGGCGCGGCGGTGGAGGTTGTTCCGGGGATCGCTCTGACCGGGCGCTATTTCGAAAGCGAGGCTTTCACCATCGGCTTCGCGTTCAATCTCGGTATCGGCGGTGCCGGCGGCCAGACCCATTTCGACAGCGATCAAAATCATTCGTACTATACATATCATGTCCGGCTGGGCAATGTTCGCCCCAGCTTCATACCGTATATCGCGGAAAAAGAAAAGAGATACACCAAATTCAGCATGAAGGGTAAAGTCGATTATTTGAAATATGTCCTGTTCGACGGTAAGACTATCCGCTTCATGGAAGTCCTGCAAAATATCCGCGCCGCCTACCGCGACCCGCGGGTCGGGGTCATTGCCCTCAATCTCTCGGGCATGAAAATCAGGCCCGAGCATGCCTGGGAAATACGCGAGGAACTTGCCAAGGCGCAGTCGGTCGGCAAACGGGTCGTCATATTTTTCGACAACGCCAATATGACCGGCTATCACCTGGCCAGTGTCGCCGACAAAATCGTGATGGATCCGGAAGGGTCGCTTATGCTCGGCGGCTTCGCTATGGGAAAAACATATTTCAAGGGAACACTCGAAAAACTCGGGCTCGGCTTCGACGAGTGGCGCTTTTTCAAGTATAAATCGGCCGCCGAGGTGCTCAGCCGCGATAAAATGTCCGATGCCGACCGCGAGCAGTACCAGGCGTATGTCGATGACCGCTATGAGTCGATGCGCGACGAGGTCTGCAAATCGCGGGAGATGCCGCTTATGCTGTTCGATAACCTGATCGACGAGCAGGGGTATTTTAGGTCGAGTGTCGCGCTCGAAGCCGGACTGGTCGATACGCTGGCGCGATGGTCCGATATCGACAAAGTGCTAAAGAACCTGTTCGGCGCCAAATACCGCGGACTTGCCGCCACAAGACTTCTCGACAATGCCCTGCCGCAGGAGAACTGGGGACAAAATCCACAGGTAGCCGTCGTTTACGGACTCGGCGAATGTGCCATGGACAGCGGTATCAGAGCCCGGTGGCTGGAAAAGCAGTTCCTTAAACTGGAAAAGAATAAAAATGTCAAGGCGGTCGTTTTCCGGGTCGATTCACCCGGCGGCGACGGTTTGGCCAGCGATCTGGTGGCCGAGGCGCTGAGAAAATGCGCCGCCCAAAAACCGGTTATTATCAGCCAGGGGCAGGTGGCCGGATCGGGCGGATACTGGATATCGATGTACGGCGATAAAATTCTCGCCGGTCCCAATACCATCACCGGCTCGATCGGTGTCATCGGCGGCTGGATCTACGATAAGGGTATCGGCGACAAACTCGGGATGACCTCCGACCATGTCAAACGCGGCAAGCATGCCGATCTCGGATTCGGTATCGGTTTGCCCTTCACCGGAATCAGCATACCGGCCCGAAATCTCAACGAAGATGAATATGCCAAAATGGAAAAAATAATCAGGGAATTCTATCGCGGATTCGTCGCCAAAGTCGCCGACGGACGCAATCTGTCGATCGATTTTGTCGGTGAAATCGCGCAGGGACATTTTTACTCCGGTCTCGACGGCAAGGAACTCGGCCTGGTCGACGAAATCGGCGGCATGATGACCGCCATTGCGATGGCCCGTCACGAAGCCGGCATGACCCTCGACGAGGAATTCGAACTGGTGGAAATACCCGAAAACAAGGGCCTGTTCAAGTTTGATTCAGGCATGCCCTTGACAAAGACGAAAATCGAGAACGACCCGGTTTTCAAGTATATAAAAATGGTCGCGGATAATCCCCGGCGGCCGTTACCGATGCTTATTCCGGGGACATACCCCGATATGGAATAGAAAAAAATTCAAAGAGTCTTCTACGCCCGGCGCCCGGATCTAACCTATCGCCCAGCAATATCATGGCGCCGGGTATCTTTTTGTACGATAATTAATGTCCTTGACGATTTCCTCCCGAAGTAGGACAAGACATCCGCCGCTTCCTCAGGAACAACCCGCCTTCCGGCATGTTTTACAACCAATACACAGGGGAGAACAATATGACCGTAAATAGTCCGAATATAATAATCCTGTTGCTTATGATTTTTATCTTTGGCACAGTCTGCGCCGATCAAACGGCGCATGATCGTAAAGATAACGGAGAGAGTCCAATGACCGATAAACAACTCGAGGGCAACATCCATGCCCCCGAATTCCCGGCCGGAATGGAATGGCTCAACACCGACCGGCCGCTGACGCTTGAGGAATTTCGGGGTAAACTGGTCCTTCTCGATTTCTGGACATTCTGCTGCATTAACTGCATGCATATTTTGCCCGACCTTAAAAAACTTGAAGATAAGTATCCCGAAGAACTGGTTGTGATCGGTGTCCATTCGGCAAAATTCACCAATGAAAAAGACAGCGAGGCCATCCGGCAGGCGATACTCCGCTATGAAATCAGGCATCCGGTTGTCAACGATCATAATTTCGAAATATGGTCGCAGTACGGCGCGCGCGCCTGGCCGACCCTCGTCCTTATCAATCCCAACGGCAAAATCATCGGCAGCCACTCCGGCGAGGGTATATTCGAGCCGTTCGATAATATATTATCACATGCGATTGAATACTTCGATGCCAAAGGGGAACTGCATCGTGCACCGCTTGACCTGACACCGGAAAAAAAGAACGTCAATACACTTCTGTCGTTTCCCGGGAAAATCAAGGCCGACCCGAAAACGGGGCGGCTCATTATCACCGATTCCAATAACAACCGCCTGCTGGTTACCGATTCTACCGGAAAAATCGAATTTGTCATCGGCGGCGGTACACAGGGGCGGCGGGACGGCGATTTCTCGACGGCTCAATTCAATCGTCCACAGGGAATTTTTCCCGATGGCGACCTTATCTATATCGCCGATACCGAAAATCACCTGATTCGAATAGCCGACCTGCAAAAAGGCGAGGTCAAAACCATTCTTGGAACAGGGACGCAGGCACGGTCATACAATATCGCCGGTTCCGGAACCGATGTCGCGCTTAATTCGCCGTGGGATGTGCTGGTCCATGACGACATGCTGTACATCGCTATGGCCGGTCCTCATCAACTCTGGTCGGTCGATCTGTCCACTCTGTACGCCCAACCCCACGCCGGTTCTGGACGCGAGACAAGAATCGACGGGCCGCTGCTCGATGCCGCCCTGGCCCAGCCGAGCGGTCTGACCACCGACGGCAAAAAGCTCTATTTCGCAGATAGCGAAACCAGCTCTATTCGTTCGGCCGATATCGACCCGGCCGGTAATGTCGAGACTATTATTGGCGTCGATCTCTTCGAATACGGCGACATCGACGGCGGCATCGAAACCGCCCGCCTGCAACACCCGCTGGGAGTAGTCCATTCCGACGGGTTGCTTTATATTGCCGATACATACAACTCTAAAATCAAAATAATTGATCCGGTGGAAAAAAATGTCACAACATTGGCCGGAACCGGGTATGCGGGCTATATGGACGGAGTCCCGGACGAGGCGCAATTCAACGAACCGAGCGGTATCACGATCCTGGGTAATAAATTATATGTCGCCGATGGTAATAATCATGCCATAAGGATTATTGATCTCGATAAAAAATCGGTTTCGACACTCGAGGTAACAGGCCTCGACAAGCTTGCCCTGAGAAACACGGACCGGTTCACCGGACGTACCATTAAAACAGATCCGGTAAAAATAATCAGGGGAAATAATGTTCTCAGGTATGCCGTCAATCTCCCGGATGGCTATAAATTCACGGAGCGGGCCCCGTTTTATATCAATCGGAGCACCGCCGATGAAAATGTCATTGAATTTGTCGGGGAAGAAAATACCTTTGATGCATTGCGCCCGGAATTTCCCGTCGACATTCCGTTTACCGCTCAAAAGGGAAGCACCGAGATCATGATCGATGCCGTTGTTTATTTCTGCGAAAACGGTTCCGGTATCTGCCTGTTCGATAATGTCAGGCTGATAGTACCGGTAGAAATAACAGATGACGGAAACAATTATCTTGACTTATCGGTTGATGTTTCCATATCGCCGATTTAATTTCTTCCGAAGTTACAGCCAATGTGATATTTCTCAGATATAAAAAAAGGCGGCCCTTCGGCCGCCTTTCTTACCTGATTTATTCTATCAGTGTCCCGGTCTTTCCGGATCGACAGGCGGGGGACCGCCCTTGAACAGGTACCTTATCAGATAGACGACATCCCTGATATCGACCGATCCGTTGGCGTCGATATCAGCCGCCGTCGCCTCGGGAATCGGCTCCGGCCCGCCGATATACAGGTATTTCACCAGATATGTGACATCGAGCAGGTTTACCGCGCCGTCGTCGTTGAAGTCACCGGAAACATGACCCCTCATATTGATCCATCCCGTTAACGACGGTGGGCACATGGCATCTTTGTAACAGCTTAATTCTATAGTATATTCGAGGATAGCGTTATCCCAGCAGGGGAAATAGCTGAAGACAAAATCCTGAATATTTATCTTCATTCTAAGCGCTTCCTGCATCGAATCGGATTCGGGAATATACTCGAATTCGAGCGGATGGAAAATATCATTGATCATCACCGATCCGGTGTCGATATTATAGATATCACAGCCATTTTCATAATCATAAATATATACATAAGCGTAGCTGGTGTCGAGTGAGAATGCCCAGTAGGCATACATCAGCGGTGGGTCGATGGCCGTTCCGCGTTTTCCGCAGCCGACACCGAGAGCGCCGATAAGGTCGGCACAGAAGTTATTATCCGGTGCACATTGTGAGTTACCTGCCAGATGGAAATCCCGTGTCGCAATATCGCAGAACATCGGGTCAACCGTAAGGTTGCCGTTTATTTCCTCGAGCCCGGCGACACACCCGGTCCAGTCACCAAGAGTGTTGCCGTAAAAATCACTGCAGGTTACGCTTGGACTGCAGATGGCATCGGCACAGAAAAATGCCTCGCAATTATCGTTAAAAGCGATGAGGCAATTGGTGATCGCCGGGTCCGATCCATTCGAGCCGCCGAGACACTCGATAACACTGCCTTCATCCGATCCGGTGTTGCGGGTGAAGGTGCAGTACTCGACATGCGGCGAAGCCTCGTCGATTGTCAGCGCCGAACCCTTCGGTGAATTATTGCCGTAAAACAGGCAGTGACTGATAACCGCCTCCGTCCATGACAAGTATATACCCGCCGCATGAGCGGCAAAAGCCGCCGGTTGCGCAACATTGTCCCTGAACGTACAGTTTTCGACCAGCGGCGCACCGTACGATATATACATGCATGCGCCCGTTGCCGAACGGTTGTTGTTGAAAACGCAATTTCTGATGACGGCGTTCGAATTCTCGAGAAGCATCGCCCCGCCGTAGGCCACATCACCCATCGGTATATTTATATTGTCGTCGAATATGCAGTTTTCGAAAGTGGGGGAGGAGTTGCTGATCAAAACCGCGCCGCCTGTGTGGTAACTGCCGCCCTCGATTTCGAATCCGCTGACAACGGCCTCGGAGCCCTCGCCGTTGACAAAACTGAAGGCCCGGTGGCGGTCGCTCTCGGTACCCTGCACCGCAATATCGGTAAACTCAGGACCGTTCTCCGATATGAGAACGATATTTTTCCCACCGAAACTGAGATCGCGGTTGCCGTCGCCCAGATAAACACCGTCGTGCACCAGCACCGTGTCGCCCTCCGAGGCGGCATCGATACCCGCCTGTATCGTCGGGTATTCATCCGGCACCTCATGCACCCTGTCGCCCGGCATGACGAAATAATTATCATAGGCGGCCTGCGCGAATTCATCGATATTCTTCATCACCGTGACCGAATTCAAATTGTCCGCACCCTGCCCGATTATGATCGCGGCATAGATTTCGGTGCTGTCGCCCGGAGCGAATGACAGCGGGCCGCAGCTGAGCATCATCCGCCGGTCAGCCGGATCGGTATCCAGATCGCCCGTACCGCTCACCGGGTCGCCCGAATGGACGAAACTGTTGGGCGAGCCGTCGTAAATATATTCCATACCGTCGCGTGTCAGACCGCGCATATAATTGTAAACCTCCACCGGCTGATCGGGATCAGTGCCGTTGATATATTTATTGAAGGAGGTCATTGTGATATTTTTATACCCGGCATATTTCTCGCCCCACATCCGGGCCGTGTCGGCCGCGTTTCCGGTTTCCATAAGCGGCCCCTGCAGGAAATTATACCCAATCGCCGGGGCATTGCCGCTGTACTGGGCATCGTCATTATCGGCGTTGTATGCATACCCGAGCGAAAGCATCGAATCACAGCCGACATAATCGTCGCCCGCGGAGCCAACATCCGGATCCGCCCAGAGCGAAAAATAACAGGAATCTATCGCGTTGCCGCCCCTGTTGAATATCTGCATTTTGAAAAATACGACATTATCCAGCATGTCGCCGTTGTCATAGGCGAATGTCGTATGCTTCACCTCGATTCCGAGCGGATCGGTCCCCCCGGCGTTATTGATATGATGAAACGGATCGGCGTCATTATAAACCGACCACAGCATCCGGTCGCCGATCATAAGCGGATCGCCGTCGCCGTCCACCGGCGCGCCCTGATAAACCGGCCAGTTGATATAATCGCTGTTGGGATTGTCCCCGAGACTGTCGGCATACAGTTTATAAACCCTGAAACCGGGCTCGTCAGGCATATACGTTCCGCCCGACATCGGTCCCGGCACATATTCGTCGTTGTACTCGGCCAGCGTCACCCTTATTTCGGTGCCCACCTTGCCGCCGATCCACAGACCGGATGCGTACAGCGGTGATGTGGCTTTGCTGCCGTCGCTGATTGAGGCGGTATCGCTGAACGGGAAAAACGTCCCGTAGTCATAACCGAAATAGGCCGACAGATCCCGGCCGAAATTACCGTGATTGGTAACGAACATCAATATATTGTTGACGTCTATAAATGTAATGTCGTCGACCATCCGGGTTCCGTCGACATCAGTGTCCGCGCCCGGCGGCGGAAGAGAAAATGCCGTCATGGCAAGCAGACCAATGATAATGGCGAGTATCACTGCTTTTCTCATATTAAGCCTCCCAGTAGCTTTGGGTATTTTTATTTTCGGACTTTTTGGGCAGTATCCTTAATTATGTACAGGATCAGTATATCCTATAATATATGGATATTGAAGCTGATGTCAATAATTTAAAATGGCCCGATTGCCGCGCCGGGCCTCTCCCGGCGGTATTCGGGGGATATTTTAATAGTAGTACCAGATTGTTTCGTATTTGGAGATATCTTCCCCGATGGATTCCAGCCGCCTGAGATAATTGAGTATCGGCACATCGATACCGATATAATTCTCCTGCTGGTAAATACTTTTGTCCCAGGGGTGAAATTCATACACGCGCGAACCGTCGGGAAGCACCGATACCAGGTCGCGGTGGTGTCGCGCCCGAAGATAATTCTTGCCCAGCCCCGGCACATTGTAAACCGGTTCGTCGGTTCGGGTCAGGCCGGGGAGAAGCCGCGCCTCCTCGTTTATTTCCTGAAGAAGACGCGCGATCGGAACGATATAGTCAACCGTCTCGCGTTTGCCCTTGGTATTGAATTCGTAATACGGTTCGATACCGACCTTCCGAAGCACTCTGCGGAGAAGTGCGCTTTCGAAACGCCGTGAGGTATAAAATGTGTATACCTGCTGATTGTAAACCATGATCCCGGCCGCCCTCAGTTTTTTCACCGCCTCGAATGTATCATTGGTCACTTCATACGGGTGCTCGATATGCGTCACCAGCGCAATATCCCGCCGTCCCGGTTTGATATAACGCTTGAGTATTTCCACCAGTTCATTGGTGATGCGCATCGGTACTGTTACCGGCGTCCGGGTGCCGATCCTTATATGATCGACCGTTTTTATTTTCGAGACCTTCTCCATAATGCTGTTGATGGTGCGGTTGTTGAGAGCGAAGGGATCGCCGCCGGTTACCAGCACTTCGTGAATCGCCGGATGATCCGCAATCCATGACACCGCTTCTTTCAATTTCTCCGACGGGGCCAGCGCCCGGGGCGCCATCACTCTGTCGATCTCCCAGTTGCGCTGGCAGTAAACACAAATCTGCGGGCAGGTGTTATACGGTTTTAAAATAGCGATGGCCGGATACCGCCTCGTGACCAGGTCTATCGGCGAGGTGTCCTGCTCGAGCATGAAATCGAAAGCCATATCGCGCCGACCGCGGTTGGCCGCCATCTCCTCGACATAATTCGCCGGCGGAAAAACCTGGGCCCGAATCGCCCGATCGCCGCATTTGCCGTTGGCGTCCATCAGCGTCAAATAATATGGCGTCACACCGAACGGGAGCTTCGCCTTCAGCGCCGCCCGGATATTCACCCGCTCCTCATTGGTCAGCGGAACCAGCTTCTCCAGCGTCCGGAGGTCCTTGACCACTTTCTTCACCTGCCAGCGCCAGTCGTTCCATTCAATGTCGGACACCCCGAGTACCGAACATATTTTTGCCTTGCGCCTTTTTCGCCGCTCGACCGCGTTACTGCACAATCCATGCTCATAGCGCGACATCCAGCTCTCGACCTGCCCCCATATTTTATCCAGCTCGCGTGATCTTATCAGCGCCGCCTCGCGCCCGACGGCATGTTCACCCTCGAAAATATCGGCCGGCGCCGCACCCGGACCGCGCCCCTCCATACCCATAAATATATGAATCAACTCGGCGAAGAATCCGATTTGAAGGTCGGAACGGTCCTTACCGCGCGCTATATCATGCAACGCCCGCGTAACGCTGAAACCGGCCATCCGGTCCGATTGCGGCCGCAAAATAGAACGCATGGCACGGGTACAGTCACGAACCCGGACAATACTCTTAACCGACGGCTTGTTTTCCTCATCGAATACATCGAACTGATACCGGGTCACCCGCCGAAACAGCCTCTCGCGAACCACCTCGAGATTGGGCGAGGAACCGGCCAGATTAAGAAAACTCTCACCCTCGGATTTTAGTTTTTCCAATGAGTATTCCATTATTCCGCCAATCAGTTCTATTATAAATAAGGACTTAGAAATAATATTGTGACTATAATAATATACACAAAAGCGATAAAAATTTCAAGACTCGCCATTAAGAAATTATAAATCAATTACTTACGGCAATCAATGACGGTTGTTTATAGAGGGGATTATGGAGCGGAGAAGTCATATATTGACTTCGGGCGTTTCAATCTTTCAGATCGACAACCGTCGCTCCCCACGATCCCCCGCTGCCTGATTCATGGCGATATGAAGCCACCGCCGGGTGATTTTCAAGAATTGACTGCACAATCCGGCGAAGGACGCCTTTGCCTTTACCATGAATTATACGAATTTGACGGATATTCTTTTCAAGGCAGACCGAGATATAATCCGGCACCAGCTCCTTTACATCCGATGGATTAAAGGTGTGCAGATCAAGTGTGCCGTCGACCGGCAGTTCATGAGATTCTGAATATTCCTCACTCATAGTCAGAATAAACAGTCTGATAGAGCTGGAATCAAGGCCTTTTATTTGATGAAAAATCGCGGGGGAGGGGCTCAAAAAGGTCTTGATGTTATCTAAAGCAGATCAGATAGCAGCTTCTCTATGTCGGCCATCATAAACGGCTTGTTTAAAAAGCCGTCGGCCTTCGATGATACTATATCCGAATCGACGTCGTCAACCGAGTATCCCGAGATCATGACCACCGGGAGTTCCGGCCGTATCTCCTTGACGGCCTGAAGAAGTTCCAGTCCCGACATTTTCGGCATACGCATGTCGGTGATAACCATCGCGATATCGTTCTGGTCCACCTTCGCAAGCGCATCATGACCGTCGGTCGCCCGAAGGGCGTCGTACTGGAACACCTCAAGCATCTCCACCAGGAGACTCGACATGTTCGGATTATCATCCACAATTAATATTTTTTTAGCCATATTAGCCTTATTCAGGTATTTACTAAATTTTTCGGCAGATGATTTTAAAACTTAAGCTGTTTCTGTGAAAACATTTGCAGATGTTCAGAGAGACGCTCCTTGAGATTTTCCAGACCGATATTCTTGAGCGCCGATGTGTAGAAAATATCGTCTTTGCCGGCAATTGGCACAAGATCGCCGTCGAGCCGGTCTATCTTGTTATAAATCAACAGGTTCTTTATCTGGTCGGCGCCGATTTCGCCAAGGACTTTGTGGGTCTGCGCAATTTTGTCATCATGATTCTGATCGGAGAAATCGACCACATGAAGAAGTAAATCGGCATAAACCACCTCCTCGAGCGTCGATTTGAACGATGCCACCAGTTGATGCGGCAGTTTTTTGATAAATCCGACCGTGTCGGTAAAAATAATTTTCTCCGGATATCCGGCTGACATAACCCGTGTCGTCGAATCGAGCGTCGTGAACAGCGCGTTGGCCGTCGAAACCTCCGATTTTGTCAGCCGGTTGAACAGGGTCGATTTGCCGGCGTTGGTATAACCGATCAGCGACACCTTGAACAATTTCTGCCGTCCCTTGCGCTGGGTGGCGCGCTGTTTTCCCAGCCGCTTAAGATCGTCTTTGAGCCGCGCGATACGTTTGCGCACCTGCCGCCGGTCGATTTCGAGCTGGGTTTCGCCCGGCCCCTTCGAGCCTATCCCGACACCGCCGTACTGGCGGCTGAAATGCGACCAGGCGCGGGTCAGCCGGGGAAGCATATATTCGAGCTGGGCAAGTTCCACCTGGAGCTTGGCCGCCGAGGTGCGGGCATGGAGGGCGAATATGTCGAGAATCAGAATCGAGCGGTCGATAACTTTCACCTCGAGCGTATCCTCGAGATTGCGCTGCTGGGCGGGGGAGAGAGGATCGTCGAAAATGATCAGGTTGACACCATTATCCTCGAACTGCTCCTTAAGCCGCTCCACCATCCCTTTGCCGATATAATATTTCGGGTCGGGATTGCGGCTCTGGACGATTTTGTCGGTTACCTCTCCGCCGGCCGAGATGGTCAGTTCGGCCAGTTCGTCGAGCGACGCCTCGACATCGCTTTTGCGGTTATTTTTCCAGACCAGCCCGATCAGGCAGGCCTTTTCGAGAATTATTTCCTTGGTTTTCTTCATTACCAATAATATAACGTAATTCCGTGGAAAAGTTGCAGGTTTTTATCGGGTGATGTATTTCCACACCATGACCCAACCCGACAATGAAGTGTCTTGAGTTCGTAGTTCAGACTTTAGCCTGTCTTTTTTTTCTTGCTATATGCGCGCTCATTTCCTTGCATACCCCCACCTCTTTCTTGTCATGCCCTTACTCTTATTTGTCATACATGCTTTCTTTTTTGTCAAACCCGCCCCCTTTTTGTCATGCCCGCGCAGGCGGGTATCCAGTCAAATCTCAACGAGATTTGAAATACAAAAATATTTATGCATTGCCGATGTGGTGATTTATGGGTAGGGCAGCGATCCGAATCCCGTCAAAGACGGGAGAGTGATCCTGCCTATTTTTCATTCGATCGAATAGGCAGGATATTGGACTGAGACCCTACACCACTTCAGACACATGTGTACAAAATCATCTGATTTCTTGCCGTGATTTTAATCTATATGATGAAATACCTAAAGTGCTGTCAGGTCTCTGCACCTGACAGCACAAATTAATCGAATAGGCAGGATTACTGGTCCCGTTTTCAACGGGACTGCGGATCCTGCCCTTGTATCTTATCCTCAAGGAGATTTATATATTAGACGGACCGGGATGAAACTGTTCCTGCCCTCAGGTTTTTAAGCCTGTTACGTAGATTAGTTCGCCCGGTCCGTTAACAGGATAGCCCTATGCTGAACGGTATCTTAGGCGACCCGACACCACATTAAAACAAGGGCGTATGTCAATACGCCCCTACGGATTCCATTCCACCGTAGCGCGGACATTCCTGTCCGCGGGCGACTAACCCTGCTTTCTTCTGTTCGATAAAAAGTCCATGAAGACATAGTTGCCGAGGTCCTGCGGCGATGCAAAATAGGCGCGACCCTTGTTGAGCTCGGTCAATTTCATGACGAATTGTTGAAGGTATTTATCCTCGGCGATCATGAAGGTCGTGATGGGAATCTTCTTTTTGCGGCAGACAACCGCCTCGTCGAGCGTCCGGTTGACAATCATCGGGTCCAAACCCATCGGATTCTGGTAGGTGCTCCCGTTGCGGCGCTTGATCATCGACGGTTTCCCGTCGGTAATCATGAATATCTGTTTGTTGGCGTTTTTCTTGCGGAGCAGTATATTTCGCGCCATTTGCAAACCGGCCTTGGTGTTGGTCAAAAACGGGCCGACACTCAAATACGGCAAATCCTCGATCCGCACCTCTTTGGCATCGTTACCGAAAGTAACGATATTGAGGCTGTCTTTGGGATATTTGGTCTTTATCATCTCGGTGAACGCCATCGCCACCTGTTTGGCGGGTGTGATACGGTCCTCGCCGTAGAGAATCATCGAATGCGAGATATCGATAAGTATCACGGTTGCGGCGCTGGTCGTTTTTGAGGTGTCATACACCTCGAGATCCGATTCGTCGAGTTCCATACCGAGCGAGCCGGAACGCGAGATCGAGTTGAAAAGCGAACCGGTGATATCGAGATGGCGCATCTCATCGCCGAAACCGAAGCGCCGTTTTTCCGGAAGTATCTCCTCGGATTCGCCGCCGCTGAAACGGGTCTGATGGCCACCCGGCCCGGAATTGCGAAGATTACCGAACACATACTCGAAAGCATCCTTGCGGAGATTGCGTTCGCCCTTTCGGGTGAGAATCGCCGCCCCGCTCTGTTCGGCCTTGATAACGCCGTCTTTCTCGAGTTGCCGGCGGAACTCATCGGGATCGAAATCCTCGGGGAGATAGCCCAGATCGCGGAGCCGCTCCATCGCCTTGAGCGCCTGTTCGACATCGCCGCCCACCTGGAGCAGAATATAGTTAAATACCGACATCAGGCTCTGCAGAGCCTTGAGCTTCTCGAAAAAAGCGTCGTCGAATTCGGAGTAAATATACCGCACCGTCAACCCCTGAGAATATTTTCCAGCATGTCGGCGTAGATGAATTTATTGTCGGGCGATTCCTTGGCGATAACATTCGAGCGGTGCAATCCCTCGAGAATAAGCTCCATCGCCAGGTAGGTCTCACTTTCGTTCTCGGGATGATAGTATTTTTCGGCGATTTTTTTGAGACCGACGATCTGGTCGAGAGTTTTACGGTACTCGGCGCCGGTCATCTCGTCCGATAACTCGAGATGCCTTCCCGACGAAAAATAATCCTGCACCGGCTCGTAGATGCTGTCCTCGGGACCCGGTTGCTCATCCTGTTTACGGTGACGCTGGGGCGACGGGAAGATGTTCTCGAATCTGTTCTTGACGGCGTCGCCGATAAGATTCACCGCCAGCATGGTCGGGCCCTCGAGCTCACCCTCATAAACCAGTTCGATTTTCCCGACAATCGAAGCGATGATCGAATAGAGATCGCATATCCGGGGGTAAAGTTCTTTGTCGCTGGTGATCGCCGCGCGCCGCTCGATATTCGAGAGCAAGTTTTCATAGGCCGATATCGGCAGACGGGCCGAGACACCCGAACTCTGATCGACATATTCACTGCGCCGCGCCCCGAAAGCGATTTCCTCGATTATATCGCGGATCAGGCCGGGTATCGGGATATCGGCGCTCCGCGTTGACCATGCCTCCTGCTCGGTGATCCGCCGCGCCTCGGCGATCGAATTCGGGTAATGGGTGTTGATCTGCGAGGAGATACGATCCTTCAGCGGCGTGATAATGTTCCCGCGGTTGGTGTAATCCTCCGGGTTGGCGGTGAAAACGAGAAGCATGTCGAGGGGGACGCGAATGGGAAATCCGCGAATCTGTATGTCATTTTCTTCGAGAATATTCAAAAGCGAAACCTGTATTCGCGGCTGGAGATCGGGAAGTTCGTTGATGGCGAAAATACCGCGGTTGGTGCGCGGGACAATACCCCAGTGAATTACCTCTTCATCCGAGAGATCTAGCTTTTCGCGAACCGCCTTGATCGGGTCGATATCGCCGATAAGATCGGCCACCGAAACATCGGGCGTGGCCAGTTTTTCATGGTATCTTTCGTCGCGGTGGAGCCAATCGATTTCGAGATCGTCGCCCGCCTCGGAAGCGAGTTTGGCATACTTGGACGAAATCGGCGCGAACGGATTTTCGTTGAGCATGCTGCCTTTGATTATCGGGATGTATTCCTCGAGAAGGTTCGGCAGTTCCCTGAGTATTCTCGTCTTGGCCTGACCCCGCAAACCGAGAAGGATGAAATCATGACGCGAAAGAATCGCGTTTTCGATCTGGGGGAGGACGGTGCGATCGTAACCGATTATACCGGGGAATCTTTTGTCCCCCGATTTGATCAGCTCGATCAGGTTTTTTCGCAGTTCGTCTTTGACTGCCGGCGGTTTATACCCGGCCTTTTTCAGCCCGCCGAGGGTTTTGATTTTGGTCACATTCATATTTATATCCCTGTTTTTCTTTTTGCTATACGCAAACTTGAAACAAAAATAAGCGGCGAAAGTTTCGGGGATAGTGGGAATAATGGACCGTAATGGTCGTATCTTGAGGCTTTGTCAAAAGCCGGATATTACATTAGAGAAGGAAATACAACGTCTGCAAAAAAA
>Ga0272443_10000741_pt1 | contig 55740 bp, 46 predicted proteins | sample SSMAcet12_FD_193581 | JGI IMG/M metagenome (GOLD analysis project Ga0272443, IMG submission 193581) | Marine sediment archaeal communities from Little Sippewissett salt marsh, Falmouth, MA, United States - SSM-Acet-12 | ecosystem: Environmental > Aquatic > Marine > Wetlands > Sediment ... | reverse complement strand
TCTCTTCCCAACGAGATATCCTCAAATCCAGTCAATATCTCAAATCTCTCTCGCTTATATTCGGAATCCAAGCAGAGTATCCCGACACACTCCTAGTACTCTCTTAAACGCTTCCGCAGACTGAAAATAAGAAACCGACTATAATAATGTCTACAACTATTCGTAGAGGGGTTTGTTATGCTGTGTCAAAGCCGGAAGCAACCTGTTATCCTCACAGTTCTGTTTGTTCTCTTTCTCTTATCACTGAATGTGCACTCCGAGCCGCTTGAAAGTGATTCTGTTACTTTCGCCCTTGGTCACTTAACAGCAAAGCCGGGAGATACGATCTTCATCCCATTTGAGATTAATACTCCACACAACGTTACTGGCTACAGTATCCTGTTCTCAATAGGGTATGGAACACTGGATCCACTCTATTTCGACCCAACCGGGACAAGAGGAGATGGAGTGCCTGTTTTTCTAAGTGCCCTTGGCAGTTCAACCCTCAACGAAATAGCCGGTGTATTAGCTTATGATACACTATATATTCCCGCTGGCACAGGACCGGTTAACAACATAGTTGTTTTGGCTGATGAGTCTGTTAGAAGAGGTTCTCTTATTCCTCTATCCTTTTATGATGAACCCGGTGAGTATGGACGCAAAAATGAGATTACCTATCAGGGTACCGTGTACTACTTCCCGGACTTCCAAAACGGCTCTGTACTCTTTGGAATAGAACCTGATATATCTGAATTGGGGGATGTTAATCTTAATTCTCTCCCAAACGAAATAGCGGATTATGTGACAATCGGAAATCAACTGGTACACGGGTACTTCAAAAATGATCCCCACTTTGAATTAAGAAATATTAATGCTGACGTTGACATGGACCTCCTTCCCTGGACAGTCTCGGATATGTTAACGATGTCGGGGTATTTCTATTCTCATTTAGTGCCCCCGATTGAATTTGAACTGCATGAGATCATTCACAATCCCGGAGACTCAATATGGTTCGAGAATTACTCACAAACAGAACCGGCCATACTCGAGGTCCCGATTTATATGGCAAACGAGAATGATGCAGGGGCGGTTTCATTCAGTATGGATTTCTCATCAAAGGAACTTGAATTCCTTGGCGTTGACATGGATGACTCTCGAATTCCATCCGGGTGGAATGATATATATGCTAACGACTGGGGTAAGGGTATGACATTTGCAATATTACCATCACCGCAATATGATCAAGACCCTCTGCTTGCCGAGAGACTCACAGCCGGTTCCGGACTGATTACAACACTCCGATTTGCCATGTTAAGCACATCTACGGATACACTCGAACTGGAATTCACACTTCTTCAGAATGGTGGCAGGACTAACGGTTATGCTGTCTGGGAGAATGACCGCTGGAATTTTGCCTCTCTCCAGAACAAGTATGCCTGGATCGATATCGACCTGTCCTATGTTATCGGTGACGCTGACGGCAGCGGTTGGATGGATATCGATGATGTGGTTTACCTGATCCAGTACGTATATCAGGGCGGTCCGGAACCATCCCCCGTTTCACGTGGTGATTTCAACGGCGATCTTGCTGTTGACGAGAATGATATCATGGATCTGTTAATGTGTATCTTCCATTGATGCTTCGTGAACATTTGTATCAGTGGGAAACCGGCACTGTAGTATCAGTCTATTTCCGCCGAATACGTTATTGACATCATGAGTATAAAGATTATCTTTTGGAAGTACTCACTTTTTACGCTTCCGCTTGATTTTGTCATCGATACTCAAAACCTGTTCACGAGGTTGATACATGTTAAATCAAGGTCAGAGACTTGTAATTGCTATAGCAGCGCTGTCTGTTATAGCTTTCGCATCTTACAATATTCACGCCGAACCACTCGACACCGATTCAGTGATTTTTGCACTCGGGCATGTTGACGCTGTGCCGGGGGATACTATTCCGATCCCGTTTTCCATAAATACCGTGTTTGATGTCAATGCCTACAATTTCCTTTTCTCCATGGAGAATGAATCATTGTCGCCACTCGCGCTAGATCCAACCGGGACGAGAGCAGAGGGTTTGCCCGTATTTTTAGGAGGATTTGGCGGTTCGACAGAGCATGAAATTGCCGGTGTCGTTGCGTTCGATCCCGGTGTAACCATTCCGGCAGGATCCGGTCCCGTAAACAATATCTTTGTCGAAACGGATGGGACAATCGAACGGGGTTCACTGCTTGCGCTAACGCTATACAACGAAACAATAATCTCCGGAAGAATGAACATGATAAGCGATGATGCTGAAGTGGAACACTATGCTCGATTCAACAACGGCTCAGTTCTATTCGGTCTTGATTTCGATGGAGTTGTATCCGCTGAAATGGGAGATATAAACCTGAACGGTATGGCATTTGAGGTTGCTGATTATGTGTTATTCCAGATACAGCTTACAACCGGATTCGATCCATCCGAGACGAATTATGAGCAGAGGACATACAACTCGGATGCCGATTACGATCTGCTCCCGTGGACAATATCGGACTATTTGACAGTGAAAGGTGTAGTGTCTGGAGCTTTCCCACCAATTCCCAGTGATACAGTGTGCGATATTATCAACAACCCCGGCGATTCTATCTGGTTTGATGATTTCTTCGGTACTCCAACGACAGTCCTCGAAATTCCGATATATATGTCCAATGAGAACGATGCGGGAGCCGTTACATTCAGCCTCGATTACTCATCAATTGATCTCGAACTCATTGAAGCCAACATGAGCGGATCGCGAATACCATCTGAATGGGATATGGTTGAAGTAAACTCACGGGATGGCGGTTTGCTTTTTGCCGCATGGCCAAACAGCTATCAGACTTCTCTGGACAGTCCTCTACCATCCGGTTCCGGCTTGATTACAACGCTACGATTTAATGTCCTGAATCCGGCAACCGAGATTATCGACTTCAAGCTGACACGCCTTCAATATAATGGGCGCGTTAATGGCTATGCACTGTGGGGGAATGACCGCTGGAGCCTCGCCGGGTTACAGAATAAGGAAGCCACAATTGAGTTTGCTTTCATAAGGGGAGATGCTAACAGCAGTGGATATATTGACATTGACGATGCAGTCTTCCTGATAACTTATTTATTCCAGAGTGGTCCGGCACCATCCCCGACAGAGCGCGGGGATTTCAACGGAGACCTTATTATTGACATCGATGATGTTGTCGCAATTCTCACTTATCTCTTTGGATAATTCAGACAAAACCTGTTATCAATACTCTCCAATATTGAATGCTGTTGTTCACAGGACAGCGGCATTCTCTTTGACTAATCTGTCACTTTTCGATTCCGTGCAAGGTATTAAGACTCTGGTGTTTACAGGTGCTCTGATGACATGTTGAAACCAAATACTTGTTGACACACTTCCGTACATGTTGTAGATTCTGCGCTAACTTGTTTTTGGCCGGGAGGGCAGTAGCGAGTGTTTGAAGTCTTTTTCCCGATTTTTCTGCTTTTAGGCATGTCGATATTAGGGGGTGGTGGACTCTACGTAATCTCGAAATTGATCGGCAGAAAGACAAAAGATTCTCAATATATGGATGTCCCGTACGAATCGGGAGTAGAACCGGTAGGAACCACCAAAGAGCGATTTCCGGTCAAGTTCTATCTCGTCGCATTGCTTTTCATTGTATTTGACATCGAAGTGGTATTTATGTATCCGTGGGCGGTAACGTATGACAAGCTCGGAATGTTTGGATTCGTCGAGATGCTTGTCTTTATCGGTATCCTGATCGTCGGATATGTTTATATCATCAGACGGGGAGCATTAAAATGGGATTAGAGGAGAAAATCCCCGATGGGGTTATTCTCACGACTATAGATAAGATGGTCAACTGGGCCAGGGGCAATTCACTTTGGCCGTTTGGCTTTGGACTCGCATGCTGTGCTATCGAGATGATGTCCGCGTTCGGACCACGATTCGATCTTGCGCGATTTGGTATGGAAGTAATGAGACCATCGCCACGCCAGGCGGATTTGATGATAATAGCCGGGCGCGTTTCCAATAAGATGGCACCGATTGTGAAACGGTTGTATGACCAGATGCCGTCTCCCAAATGGGTCATTTCAATGGGAGCGTGTGCGTCCTGTGGCGGAGTATTCAATAACTACGCCATCCTGCAGGGAGTCGACAAGGTTATCCCGGTTGATATTTATGTGCCGGGGTGTCCTCCGAGACCTGAGCAGTTGATCGATGGTATTGTGAAACTGCAGCAGAAAATCAAGACAGAATCCCTAAAAGACAAGAAATGACTCGGAGCGAAGCGGATATATCTCTCGTTTAGATTGTGAAAATATGAACAAAGCCCACGAAATAGCACAGAACAAGCTCAAAGAGAAGTTCGGTGATTCGATCATCGAACAAAGCTTGTTCCGTGATGAGCTTACGTTCGTAATCAAGAAAGATTCTCTTGTAGATATTCTTAAGTTTTTGCGATCCGAGAGTGATCTTCGGTATGTCTTCCTGACAGACCTTACAGCCACAGACTGGCCGGACCGTGAGGATCGTCATGAAGTAGTCTATCTCGTCTATTCGTTCGAATCACACACCTATATTCGACTCAAAACCCGGTGTTGCGAAGGGGAGAAGATACCCTCCGTGACACATCTATGGGAAACCGCCAACTGGCTCGAGCGTGAGGTCTACGACCTGTTCGGTGTCGAGTTCGAGGGACATCCGGACATGACACGTGTCCTGATGTGGGAGGATTTCGAGGGGCATCCATTGCGGAAGGATTTCCCGCTCACCTACGAAATCCCGAAATTCAGCCACGATATCGATGATCCGCCGGAGGTTATCAAGTAGTGGAAACGAAAACGATGACATTGAACATGGGACCGCAGCATCCAGCTACTCACGGGGTTCTGCGTGTCATACTCGATCTCGAGGGTGAAAAGGTTCTTCGAGCCTACCCTGTCGTCGGCTACCTCCATACGGGTATCGAAAAAACCGCGGAGTCCAAACATTGGGCGAAGGTCATCCCGATGACCGACCGAATGGACTATCTCGCCCCGATGTCAAACAATCTCGGATACTGTCTCGCGGTCGAGAAGCTGTTCGATCTCGATATTCCACACAAGGCACAGTGGATGAGAGTACTGCTCACTGAGCTTACACGTCTTAACTCTCATCTTGTCTGGGTCGGTACACATGCGCTTGATATCGGTGCAATGAGTATGATGCTCTATGCATTCCGTGAGCGTGAGAAGATTATCGATGTTTATGAACTGGTGTCTGGTCAGCGGATGATGTCGACATACTTCCGAATCGGCGGACTCGCAAAGGATATACCCGATGGATTTGATAAAACCGTTAAGGATATACTCGACTATTTCCCGGGCCGGATCGACGAGTATGAAGACCTTCTAACCAACAATCCGATCTGGCGCAACCGGACAATCGGAGTTGCGAAGATAACTCCTGAGGATGCGATCAGCGCGGGATTTACCGGTCCGCTGCTCCGCTCATGTGGTATTAAACACGACTTGAGAAAAACTAATCCATACAGTTCATACGAGAAATTCGATTTTAATATTCCGACCAATGACGGCTGCGATGTGTACGCACGGTACCTTGTGAAAGTGCAGGAGATGCGCGAAAGCCTTAAGATTGTCAAGCAGGCACTCGATGGAATGCCGGATGGCGAATACCGTGCGGATGCGCCGGGTGTGGTCCTGCCCCCGAAGGAACGCGTACTCAGCGAGATGGAAGCGTTGATATTCCATTTCAAGATAATAACCGAGGGAATTCATCCTCCGGTTGGTGAGGTATATCAGGGAATCGAATCTCCAAAGGGAGAAATCGGTTTTTACATTGTATCGGACGGGGGACCGTATCCGTACAGAATGCGGGTAAGACCGCCGTCATTCGTCAATATCTCCGCACTCGATACTCTCTGCAAGGGGGGGCTGCTTGCGGATGTTATAGCGGCAATCGGTTCGGTTGATATAGTACTGGGTGAGGTCGACAGATGATTTTGACCGAAGAGACAATCCAGAAGATCAGGGATACCATTCCGAAATATCCGGAGAGGCGCTCCTGCATTCTCCCGGCTCTCACACAGGCATACTGGCAGGTGGGACATCTAAATGATGATGTTTACCGCGAAGTCGCGGAGACTCTTGAACTGGATGTCAATTATGTCGCACAGGCGGCGTCATTCTATACGATGTTCCCGAAGAAACCGGTCGGTAAGTATCTGATACAGATATGTCAGAATATCGCATGCTCATTGATGGGTGCGGAATCGCTCATTGAATATCTTAAGACAAAGCTGAATGTGGAGCTGGGCGATACCACCGAGGACGGCTTGTTCACAGTCGTGACGGTTGAGTGTCTCGGTTCCTGCACGACCGCACCGATGATGCAGATTAACAATGATTTCTACGAGAATCTGACCCGCGAAAAGGTCGATCAGATTCTCGATGACCTGAAGAAACAGGGATAGAAGAGTGGAACTGAAAGTTCTGTTCGACAAGCTGGAGAAAAACTCCGATCAGCACACCATCGAACGGTGTATCGCCGAGGGCGGATACAAGTCATGGGAAAAGGTCTTGAAGGAGATGAAGCCGGAAGAAGTTATCGAAGTCGTTAAGGCATCCGGTCTCCGTGGACGTGGTGGTGCGGGATTCCCCGCAGGTGTTAAATGGAGTTTTGTTCCGAAGGATCATCCCAAACCGAAATATCTCGTCTGTAACGGAGACGAGTCGGAACCGGGAACCTGCAAAGATCGTGTATTGATGGAGCGTGATCCTCACCGTATTATCGAGGGTATGTGCATTGCATCGTATGCCATCGGTGCGCACCATTGCTTCATATACATTCGTGGCGAATTCGTATTCCCCGCCGATAGAGTGAAAGCCGCTGCTGCGGAAGCTTATGAGAAAGGTTTCCTCGGCAAGAATATTATGGGTACCGGATACGATCTGGAGTTGACCGTTCACACAGGCGGCGGCGCATATATCTGCGGTGAGGAAACAGCTCTTCTCAATTCACTCGAGGGTAAACGCGGTATGTCGCGCATGAGACCGCCATTCCCGGCAGTGGAGGGTCTCTATGCAAGCCCGACCGTTGTTAACAATGTCGAGACGCTTGCAAATCTGCCGTACATCATCGAAAAAGGCGCTGACTGGTATAAGTCAATGGGAACCGAAAAATCGACCGGTACACGTATTTTCTGTCTGTCGGGTCATGTGAAAAATCCCGGAAATTACGAGCTGGAACTTGGGACACCGCTGTCTTACCTGATAAACGATATCGGCGGCGGAGTAATCGACGGGAAAAAACTGAAAGCGATTATTCCGGGAGGTTCCTCGACACCGGTACTGACACCGGACAAGATTGATGTCGCGCTTGATTTCGAGTCCGTAGCCGAAGTCGGATCGATGCTCGGTTCCGGAGGCGTGATTGTAATGCACGAGGATACATGCATGGTCTGGGCTGCCCGAGTACTCGCTTATTTTTATATGCACGAGTCGTGCGGTAAGTGCACCCCGTGCCGGATGGGTACGAAGTGGATGTACCAGATACTTGACCGCATAGAGCGTGGAGAGGGTAGAGAAGACGATATAGATGTCCTTCTTGATACATGCGACAATATCGAGGGGCATACAATCTGTCCACTCGGTGATGCCGCCGCAATGCCGATACGGGCATTTGCGAAGACATTCAGGGAAGAATTCGAGTATCACATCAAGCATAAAGAATGCATGGTGCAGAACAAGTTTCAGAGTTTCATGTAATGGAAACAGTTAAGCTCAAAATAGACGATAAAGAGATCGAAGTCGCCAAGGGTACGACTATCCTTGAGGCCGCTCTTGCGAATGGTATAGACATTCCATTTTTCTGCTACCACCCGAAGCTGCAATCTGTCGGTTCATGCAGAGTCTGCCTTGTCGAGGTCAAGGGATGGCCCAAGCTTGTGGTTTCATGCGCTACTCCGGTTGCGCCTGATATGGAGGTCTACACACGTAACGAGCGGGTTACCAAAGCCCGTCGCGGTGTTATTGAGTTCATCCTGCTGAACCACCCGCTTGATTGTCCAACCTGCGACAAGGGTGGTGAGTGTCCGCTTCAGAATATCACATATCGTTACGGTATAGACAAGGCTCGGACTCACGAGCCGAGACAGAGATGGGATGTCGAAGGTTCTACATTCGACGATCTTCCTATTGGTCCTGAAATAGTCCGAAATCAAAACCGATGCATACACTGCTACCGCTGTGTCCGTCTCGTGGATGAGATATTCGAAGAGGATGACCTCGGAGCGCACAATCGCGGGCATGGGACGGAAATTCTACCGCCTCCGGGACAGGAAATCCGGAATCTCTATTCAGGCAATGTCGTGGAATATTGTCCGGTTGGCGCTCTTCTAAACCGCGACTGGCGGTACAAAGTCAGAGTCTGGCTTACAACCCAGAAAAAGACTGTCTGTAATCACTGCCCGGATGGGTGCAATATCATCTCGTGGACATTCCGGGGAAAGATATACCGCAATACGGTCAATCGTAACGACAAGGTTGATGAGGGATTCATCTGCGATGTCGGACGGTATGGCTACCAGTTCGTTCATCACGATGACCGTCTGAAAAGCCCGATGATTAAGAAGGGCGGCGAGTTGGTCGAATGCAGCTGGGATGAAGCTTTCGAGGCAATCCGAAAGAAACTCTGCACGATTAAGGAAAAACTCGGTCCGCAGGGAATTGCCGCACTTGTCGGTGATGATCTATCGAATGAGGATTATTATGTCATTGGCCGGTTCATGCGCTCTGTTGTGGGGTCAAATTCCATCGACCATCGCATGCATCGCAAGAAAAAACTCTCGCACCATGAAGAACTCGAGGGGCTTGGCATTGCGGGTACGAATCTCGAATATGAGGACCTTGAAAAAGCTGATCTGTTCGTGATCCTCGGAGCCGATCTTCACAGCGAGAATCCAATTACCGCTCTGCGGGTAATGAAATCCAGACGTAAGAACAATGGGGATATAATTCTTCTGAATCCCGCACCAACGCGGCTCCATCGCTCCGGCACGGAGTTGATATATAAGCACAATAGCGAAGTTACCATTCTGAATGCTCTGACCCGTTACATCCTTGAAGAGAAGCTGTATAAGACAGAAGGTTCCTCCATCAGTGACGGTGACATTTCTGAATTTCTGAATAACACAAAAAAGCATGACATTGCAAAAGCTGCCGAAACCGCCGGTATTGATGTCGAGGAGTTGAAGACACTTGCGAAAAAGATCGCCGGTGCAAAGAGAACAATCTTTATAACCGGCTCTCATATCACACTGCACTACCAGCGAGATGGAATCCTTCGCTCACTGTATAATGTCGCCAAAGTCAGCGGGAATCTGGATACAGAAAAAAAGTGCATTCTCATACAGAGGCGCGGCGGAAACAACCGGGGTTGCTATCTCTTCGGCATGCGTCCCGACAAACTCCCCATCTATCACACTCTTAAAGATCCCGGTGACCTGAAAGAACTCTGGCCGGAGGGAATTCCGGACAGAGACGGAGCAGATACGATAGATGTTCTTCGCCAGATGCAGGACAACAAGGTCGAGTTGACATTTGTCGTGGGAGCCGACCCGGTTACCGAATATCCCGACGGTAATTACATTTCATCGGCACTGACGAAACTCGATTTTCTCGTGGTAAGCGATCTCTATCTCACCGAGACAGGGAAGCTTGCTGACGTTGTTCTGCCGATGTCGAGTTACATGGAATCGGCGGGAAGTTTCTGTACATGGGAGGGGAGATTCCAGAAGTTCGAGCAGGTGATAAAGCCGCTTGCGCCGTCAAAACCCGCATGGCAGATTTTCTCTGATCTCGCAAAGCTTCTCGAGGTTGAGTTCGGATATAAGAAGGGTGAAGATATTTTCAATGATTTCGTCCGGATGATACCCGGAGTTAACGGAAGCAATTTCGAGTCTTTCCCGGAGGAGGGTTTCTGTGTACCATCGGGGACGAAATTGAATTCTAATGCGAAACTTCAAATAGTAGAGCAGAAAAATCCGGAGATCGAGCCGGAGAGAGATTTTGTGTTGATTACCGGTGAGGGTGACCATCATATTGGGCGGAACAGATCGACTCGCAGCGAGAGCCTGATGAGATTCCTCGGCGAACCGTTCCTCGGAATTTCGGAGGAGACGGCGAAGAAGCTCGAGGTTGCCGACGGGGACCTTGTTAAAGCGGAAAACAAGTCGGGCAAAATAGTCGGTCCGGCCAGGATAATCGACAGACTCCCGGATGATGTGGTTTGGATTCCGGATAATTTTTCTGAAATGCAGGCCAATCAATTGAGGAACAGGAATATTGACATCGACATGGTATCACTTATAAAGGTGTAGGATGACCTGGGAATTCGTGATAATATCGGCTGTTAAAGTAGTTGCGGTTTTTGCCGTACTTCTGACAGGCTGTGCATACATGACATGGTTCGAGCGCAAACTCGTCGCCCGCATACAGACCCGTCTGGGACCAATGAATGCCGGACCACAGGGACTCCTTCAGCCAATCGCTGACATGTTCAAGCTTGTCTTCAAGGAAGACATCATACCGGGACATGTAGACAAGATGATCTATGCGCTTGCGCCGCTTGCCTCGTTTATTCCGGCGACTCTCGCGATTGCTGTAGTACCGTTCGGTGATACAATTAATATTTTCGGATACGAAGTTGATTTGGTAATCTCAAACCTGAGTGTCGGCATACTCTTCATTCTCGCGGTGACATCGCTGGAAGTCTATGCGCTTATCATGGCGGGATGGGCATCAAATTCCAAATATTCTCTGCTCGGCGGATTACGGTCCTCTGCGCAGATGATATCGTATGAAATCGGTATGGGTCTGGCGATCGTGTCGGTTGTGCTGATGGCCGGAAGTCTGAATCTGGTTGAGATAGTGGAACAGCAGAGTTCGGTGTTGAACTGGTTCTTCTTCAAGAATCCCGTTGCCTTCGTGCTTTATTTCATCTGTGCGATGGCTGAGACGAACCGCTCACCATTCGATCTGCCGGAAGCGGAGAGCGAGCTTGTGGCCGGTTATCATACCGAGTATTCATCAATGAAATTCGGCATGTTCTTCGTTGCCGAGTATGCAAACATGATAACAGTCGGAGCGATTGCGACAACGCTGTTCTTCGGTGGCTGGCAGGGACCGGTGCTTCCACCGATCGTGTGGTTTATAATCAAGGTCGCTATCTTCCAGTTCTTCTATGTCTGGACCCGGGGAACACTGCCAAGATTCAGATACGATCAGCTCATGAATTTCGGATGGAAGGTGATCTTGCCGTTAGCGCTCATAAACGTAATTGTAACGTCGTTCTTCAAACTGTAGTGAGAAACAATGATTGAGTGGATTAAAAGATATTTCTTCGCGATTCCAATCGGTTACTTCACCACGCTGAAGAACATGCTGAGGAAACCGGTCTCTTTCCAGTATCCGAAAGAGAAGAGGGACATGTTCCCAAGGTATCGCGGACTTCATTTTCTTGAGCGTTATGAGGATGGTTCCGAGAGATGTGTCTGCTGCGGATTGTGCGCCGCTGCGTGCCCGGCGGATGCTATCTACATGGAACCGGAAGAGACGGAGATGGGAGAGCGCAAGGCTCGTATCTATGAAATAAACGAGATTCGCTGTATATTCTGCGGTTACTGCGAGGAAGCGTGCCCTGAGGAAGCAATATTCCTCGGAAAAGAATATGAGTTCTCTGCAGACTCCAGGAATAAGTTCATCTATACCAAAGATGACCTTCTGGTAAAGTGGCCCCGTGAGAAACCGTCACCGGTGAATTTTATTCGTAAGAAGCGCAGACCGTTTTGGAGTTAGAGATTTAGGTCAGACAGGGATAAATATGCTTGATTGGGTAATATTCGGTATCGCCGCCTTCACATCGGTTGTCTGTTGTATCCTCGTGATAACACAGAAAAGCCCCGTGAGATCGGTACTGTTCCTGATAATGGCTTTCTTCGCGCAGGCGATTCTGTTCGTTCAGTTATCGGCTCTGTTTGTGGCTGCACTGCAGATTATCGTATATGCGGGAGCGATCATGGTTCTGTTCCTCTTTATCATAATGCTCCTGAACCTGCGTGAGGATTCATTCGGCAGGGAGAAATATCCGTTCCAGAGGTTTGCCGCCGTCGTACTCGGTGCGGCTCTGGTAGTGGAAGTGATACTCGTTATTATCCGGGGACACAGCGAACAGGCTGTAACGACTGCACTGCCCGCTGATTTTGGATCGGTGGAATCGATCGGTGAGCTGTTGTTTACGAAATATATCTTGCCTTTCGAGGCGACATCATTTCTTTTGATGGCTGCGATACTCGGAGCTGTCGTGCTTGCAAAGAGGAGACTGGACGACTGATATGATTCCGCTCGAAGCATATCTAATACTCTCGGGACTTATATTCGCAATCGGCGTGACAGGTGTCCTGATCTCTCGTAACATGATCGTCATGTTCATGTCTGTAGAGATCATGCTGAACGGCTGTAATCTTGCGCTGATCGCGTTTGCACGGTCTCTTCAGGATGTATCCGGACATATATTCGTGTTCATAGTTTTTGCAGTCGCAGCGGCGGAGGCTGCAGTTGGTCTCGCAATAATCCTTGCGGCATTCCGTAACCGGGAAACGATAAATGTTGATGAATTCAACATTCTGCGGAGATAAGGGAGAAGCCGATTAGATGAGTTATCTCTGGATCATACCTTTCTTTCCACTGGTCGGATTTCTGATCAATGGTCTGATCGGCAAAAAACTGCCGAGAGGTATTGTCGCTTTTATTGCGTGCTCATCTGTCGGATTGTCGTTTATTTTTTCCGTCAAGGCGCTCTTCGATCTGCTCGCACTTGAAGCGGAATATCGCGCAGTCGAGCAGGTACTGTTCACATGGATACCATCCGGTATATTTAATGTCGATATAGCATTCCTTCTCGATCCACTATCTGCCGTGATGATTCTTGTGGTATCGGGTGTCGGATTCCTGATCCATGTATATTCAATCGGCTATATGTCACATGATGAAGAACCGGCACGATTCTTTACCTACATGAATCTCTTTGCGGGTTCGATGTTGACACTCGTACTGGCAAACAATTTCCTCCTGCTGTATGTGGGATGGGAGGCAGTCGGTCTCTGTTCGTATCTTCTGATAGGATTCTGGTATAAGAAACAATCCGCAGCATCGGCAGGGAAGAAGGCGTTTATTGTAAACAGAATCGGTGATTTTGGTTTCGCCATCGGAATCATGCTGATATTCTGGACTTTCAATTCGCTTAATTTCTCGGATGTCTTCCAGACGGCATCGACCGAGTATCATGTCGGCAGCACTTTGATGACAACAATTACTCTCCTCTTATTTGTAGGAGCAACCGGCAAATCGGCGCAGATACCCCTGTATGTCTGGCTGCCGGACGCCATGGAAGGCCCCACGCCGGTTTCCGCACTCATTCATGCCGCGACGATGGTCACAGCGGGAGTTTATATGGTGGCGCGATGCAACGTGCTGTATCTTCTCTCGCCAACGTCACTTCTCGTCGTAGCCATAATCGGTGCGGCTACCGCGTTCTTTGCCGCGACTATGGGTATGGCTCAGAATGATATCAAGAGGGTGCTTGCATATTCGACGATTTCACAGCTTGGCTATATGTTCCTCGCATGCGGTGTTGCCGCATTTGGCGCAGGTGTATTTCACCTTATGACACACGCATTCTTCAAAGCCCTGTTGTTCCTCGGTGCAGGATCGGTGATTCACGCAATGTCGGAAGAACAGGATATGCGGAAGATGGGCGGACTTCGGAGCAAGATTAAGATTACATACTGGACCATGCTGCTTGCCACACTTGCAATTGCGGGAATACCCGGTTTCTCGGGATTTTTCTCAAAGGATGAGATACTGTGGAAAGCCGTCAACACGCCGAACATTGGTATCATACTATGGATCGTCGGTGCTGTAACGGCGGCAATCACGGCATTCTATATGTTCCGGCTCGTGTTTATGACATTTTTCGGCAAGGGTCGTTATGACGATCACACTGCCGAGCATATGCATGAATCACCACGCTCGATGCTGTTTGCACTCGTGGTGCTTGCGGTCCTCTCCGTCATCGGAGGATGGGTTGGCATTCCGGAATCGCTGGGTGGCGGTAATCAATTCGAACATTTCCTTCATCCCGTGTTCGCCGGAGGGGAGGCTGTGGCGCATCATAATGCTCACGCTTTCGGGCACTCGACTGAGTACATGCTGATGGGTATAACGGTACTGCTTGTGCTCGTGTCTATTTATGTGGCTTTCCTGCTCTATGTAAGAAAACCGGAATTATCGACAAAACTGCGCAACAGCATGCCGGGACTACACAAACTGATATACAACAAGTATTATGTTGATGAAATCTATAATGCGATAATCATAAGACCGATCATTAACTTCTCCATATTTCTGTGGAAGGTTGTGGATGTTGCGATCATAGACGGTATCGTGAACGGACTGGCCGAGATGATCCAATATTTCTCATCCTCATGGCGCACAATTCAGACAGGCCTGGTTCGAAATTATGCCCTGCTGTTCCTGTGCGGTGTTGTGGTGGTAGTGTTTTTCTTTCTTTCATTGAGGTAGAATGGACGAATATATTCTTACATTAACGACATTTCTGCCGCTTCTCGGCATTCTTTTCCTTTTGCCTATAAAAAAGGAATCGGAAAATGTTCTGAAGTATATCGCATGGATATTCTCGTTCATAACATTCCTTCTGTCATTGTACCTCTACTTCAATTTCGATTCCGCACGTGCCGGGATGCAGTTTACGTTGAAAATCCCGTGGATTGTCGAATGGGGCATTTCTTACAGCGTTGGAATTGACGGCTTAAGCCTCTGGCTATACATACTGACAACACTATTGTCCTGGATATCAATATGGTCGTCATGGTCGGCAATCAAGGATCGACTCAAAGGATATCTGATATCGCTGTTGCTTCTCGAAGTCGGAATGCTCGGCGTGTTTATCTCGCTCGATCTGTTCCTCTTCTATGTCTTCTGGGAATTGATGCTGATCCCGATGTACTTCCTCATCGGTCTATGGGGGGGAGTCAATCGGTTGTATGCAACCATTAAGTTCGTGCTGTTCACTCTTGTCGGCTCACTGATGATGCTCGTTGCAATCATTGCGCTGCTTGTCATGCATCACGCCGCCGTAGGGTATCTGTCGTTTGATTTGATGGACATGTATCGGCTCGATATACCTCTACAGGTGCAGATGTGGCTCTTTGCCGCGTTTGCCCTCGCATTCGCGATTAAAGTACCGATGTTTCCGTTCCATACATGGTTGCCGGATGCTCATGTTCAGGCGCCGACTGCCGGATCCGTTATCCTTGCCGGCGTACTGCTCAAGATGGGCACGTATGGTTTCCTTAGGTTCTGCATACCGTTGTTCCCGGAGGCATTCCAGGAATACATTCCGGTTATTTCAATACTGGCTGTTATAGGGATTATCTACGGCGCTCTTGTCGCAATGGTTCAGAAGGATGTCAAATCGCTTGTGGCATTCTCATCGGTATCCCATCTCGGATTCATTATGCTCGGGATGGCGGCGTTGAATATGCAGGGGATGCAGGGCGCGCTGATTCAGATGGTAAATCACGGAATCTCGACGGGCGCGTTGTTCCTAATTGTTGGGATGATCTACGAGCGCAGGCATACGAGGATGATCCGTGATCTGAACGGTTTGTTTACATCAATGCCGGTCTGGACGACATTCTTTATCATCGTCTCACTCTCCTCGATCGGACTGCCGTTCACAAACGGTTTCGTGGGTGAATTCCTTATACTCGTAGGGGCATTCAAGGCGAATGTGACCTATGCGGTACTTGCGGCATTCGGTATAATCCTCGCCGCCGGATATATGCTCTGGATGCTGCAGAGAACAGTATTCGGAGAGATCGTTAATGAGGAGAACAAAAACCTGAAAGATATAAACCTGCGCGAGAAGCTCATTCTCATTCCATTGATTATCCTGATCTTCTGGATCGGATTGTATCCTAAGACATTCTTCACACCGATGGAGAAATCTCTCGATCTGGTTTTGAGAAGAGCGCAGGTGGCTCAGGTAGATGAGAACCCGAATCCATCCGAAGAATACGGACTCAATACGATTTCGAATCTTGATTCGGAACAGGGGAGGGGGCAGAGATAATGGCTGATGTCAGGATATATACAAAACCGGGATGTCCATACTGCGCCGCAGCGAAGGATGATCTAAAAAAGCGCGGTGTAGAGTATGACGAGTTCGATGTTAAAGCGGACCCGAAAAATGCGCAAGCGGCTCTCGAATATTCCGGTGGTCAGCGTATTGTCCCGATTATTGTAACCGGTGATGACATTAAACTCGGTTTTGGTGGAGGTTGAGGCTTTTAGGTGGATTCGGACGGTTCGTCCGATTGTAAACCGAAGAATGCGGAAGTGAAAAGATGGAATTGCAGTTCCCGAACATAAATTACACAGCGATACTCCCGGAGATAATAATCGGTGCGTTTGCGCTGTTAGTGATGCTCATTGCGCCGTTCATCAGTCGTGAAAAGAGATGGCTCACCGGTCATGTCGCATGGATTGGCGTCATTGCAGCAGCAGCATCTCTCTTTTCCATCTGGGGAACTAACACTGCAACATTCGCAGGACTGTACCTTGTAGATTCTTTTTCGCTTATGTTCAAAGCGGTATTCCTTCTCGGAACGCTTCTTGTGATCTTCATGTCGGATAATTTCATCCGATCACGTTTGTGGCCAGCCGGTGAATTCTATTCTCTTCTTCTGTTCGCAACTCTCGGCATGATGATGATGTCTTCGGCTGGAGACCTGATTGTATTCTTCATCGGTCTCGAGGTCATGTCGGTATGCCTCTATGTACTCGCGGGATTCCATCGTGAGGATCATAAATCGAACGAGGCATCGATCAAATATTTCCTTCTCGGTGCATTCGCAACGGGTTTTATCGTATTCGGTCTTGCATTTGTCTATGGCGCACTTGGAACGACATCTATAGCAACCGTCTTTAGTCAGGAGTTATTCAAGTTCGATAATTCGCACTTCTACCTGATGTTCGGTGGCGCAATGCTACTCATCGGGCTTGGATTCAAGATAGCGTCATTCCCGTTCCACATGTGGGTGCCGGATGTTTATCATGGCGCGCCCACGATGGTTACGGCATTCATGTCCGCCGGACCGAAAGCTGCCGCAATATCCGTGCTGCTGAGGGTATTTCTCTACGCATTCAGTGAATACTCGATCCAGTTAGTTCCGATATTCTGGGCGCTGTCAATTCTAACGATGTTCACCGGTAATATATTTGCAATTGCTCAATCGAATGTGAAACGCATGCTTGCATATTCATCCATCGCGCACGCGGGATATGTGATGATTGCGTTTTCAGCCGCATCTCCGGAGGCTGTCTCGGCAGCGGCTTTCTATATGCTTGCTTACACTGTAATGAACATAGGGGCATTCATGGTCGTCCTGACCGTCGAGGCGAAAGAGGATGGCGATACCGATTTCACCGGATTCACCGGACTTGGAAGACGGCATCCAATCCTTGGCGCAGTTATGACCCTGTTCATGATATCGCTTGCTGGTATTCCGCCTACAGCGGGATTTGCCGCCAAATTCTACCTCTTCAAAGCCGCGATAATGCAGGGACATGTCCTTCTGGCGGTCATAGCTGTTATCAACAGCCTCATTTCCGTATACTACTATCTGCGTATTGTTGTGGTGATGTTCATGATTGATACGGAATCGGAATACAAACCGGTTTCGTACCCGGCATTCCTTTATGTCGGTCTGGTTGTTGCAGTGATGGGAGTGTTTGCTCTCGGACTGTTCCCCAATGTAATATTTCCATTCAGCGCCGCATTTCTAACTCCGTAGCGAGTCGACAGCTTTTTCCTTGAAATTCAAATCCGGTAAGAATCTACGGATGATATCCGCATGGTACGGGACCACCCTGAAATAGATAGGTAATCAGATAGACTACATCGTCTATGTCGATCTCTCCAATACAATCACAATTGCCCGATTGAATGGGAATCGGTGCGGGACCTCCCGCGAACAGATACTGAATGAGATAAACTACATCGTCGATGTCAATTCCACCCGATGCATCGACATCACCGGATTTGATATAAGGCTCAAACAGCGGTATGAAATCGATACGAAGAGAGTCGTGCGGGATGTTCTCTATCGGATTGGAAATATCGCAGTGCCGAACTATCTGGCAGCCATCATCCAGGCTCATCCCAACGAGAGCGGTCTGGGCAAGATCACTGATGCCCACGTCCAGATACTGGAATGTGATGCGATTTTCCGCTGTCATAATAACTTCGAATGTAATCAGGGAATCACTTTCATCGTTGTAATTCCCGACCTGGAAATACTCAATAACGAGTGAATCATTGTTCTGCGATGTATAGTAGTAGATGGAACCATGACCACTGCCGATTTCGGCAATTGTCAGATCATTCCAGAATGGAATCAAAAGTGAGGGAATACCCGGACCGGGAAGCGGAATCTCGCTGAAATATCCATTATAATCAATCTCATCAGACTCGAAAGAGAGCGCACCGTTAATACCCACAAATATGTGTTCGAACAGCGCATCATAGAAATTGAATGTGAAACCTATCTGTATCTGATCGGAGGTACCATCATCGAGATAGCCAACCGGAATCGTATAGTTGTGAAAATCCGAATTCGAGAATTCGGTACCGATGCCCGTAATATCGACCCACTGAAACTCAATTCCCCGCGTCTGATCGCTTCGCAGGGTCTCATAGCTTGAATCATTACACTCTACGAAGAAATAGACCGGCACTCTATATGAGGTCCACTCATCATGATCGACCGAGATACGCCCTTTGTATGTTCTGGCTGTATCCGAAACAAAAGAACTATACATATCAACTGAGAGCGAGATTGAATCTCCGGCGGGTATTGTCCCGAACATAGGGGAGACATCCAGCCAACCGTAGTATGGGTTGCCTTCGAGTGTTTCATCTATGGTTATCTCGTATGAAATGTCACTCGAAGTATTGTGATTAACGAGCCAGAATGCCTGATTTGCATCATTCCCATAGAGTGCAGAATCGACAACCACCAGCGGATTCGAGGTTAAACCTGCAGATGGCAGATATTCGAGTGCAAAAGCGAGATTAGGTCTTGGACCAATCGGTTCTGTTGGGTTTGGCTGAGGTGTTCCTGTAGTTTCCAGCAAAATCCTCACAGCCTCAGCGGTCATATAGGTACCGTAGCGCGCCTTAAACGCTCCCTGAAGAGATGTAATCGCACCGGCAACCATCGGAGCAGCTGCCGATGTACCACTGAATTCATCCGTATAATACTGATTGGTATCACCGTCACCGTCGAAGTAATCGCCATAACCGGTTGTGAATACACTCCGCCCCCATCCCTGAAGATCCACTCTGGAGCCATAGTTCGAGAAATCCAGGCGGGAGCGATCCATTCCGAAATATCCATTTGGTGGTGCTCCGGCCCCGATAATGATCGAGCGGGAATCACGAAAATTACGGTTGAAACGGTACTCATATATAGGATCATCGAGATTCTCATAGCCATTTCCGGCAACGGCAACAACAATGATCCCCAGTGCGGATGCCATTTGGATGGCATCAAAGTTCGCATCGAAATACTCGACGGGGACATAGCCTTTATGATCGATGGTTGGTACAAAATCATATCTCGGACCGGGAGTCTGGATCACGATCAGGATTATATCGCCCGGTTCAAGATATGATGAGGCGATATCTACAGCCTCTGCAATACCTATATTTCCAAGGGATACAAAGTCGATCTGGGCATCATAGGCTATCCCGGTAATGCCGTAGTCGTTTGAATCTGCAGCTATTATACCGATGGTTGCAGTACCATGATTAAACCAGTCATTATAAGTATTAAGACTGCCTCCGAGTAATTCACCGATATTTTCGGCGAAATCCTCATGGTCAGTATTCCAGTTACCCTCGATGTCAATGACATGAACACCGGCGCCTGTTCCTCCCGGCACTTTCCAGAGGGAGTCAGCGGCAACACCCTCGGGTGCGGAAAACAAATATCCCTGCAGGGCGGAGAAGTCCGGTGTCTCCGGTGGGATATCATCCGCCGGTTCCGCCTCAGGCTCCGCATAACAGTATTCTACAAACGGCATGGCGTTGTATTTATTTACTATCTGCTCCGCTTCCCACGGGTCAGATATCTCGATCTTGAAGTAGGAATTCTTGTTTCGCACGCGATCAAGACCGCTTGAAGATATCCTTCGAAACTCATCGTCGAGTTCACTCTCGCTTCGGATGAAAAGGGGAGTAACCTGATAACTCTTTGAGGATTCTTCCAGACCAGTGAGCTTGACTCCAGCAAGGCTTTTAAGCTTGCCGTCACGAATCCGTACTCGTGCATCATCACGGAATTTTATCACTATCCGGTCTATAATCATCTCTGGTGAGATTTTTACCGGAACCTCGGTTTTATCTGCTGCTACAGCCGTTAGAAAAACCGGAAGGGATAATAGAACCGCCAATAGGAACTGTTTGGTATTTATCATATAACCTGCTGCTATCGGAGAGTATATGACTCGCTCTATTCGATGATAATACAATTATCGGAATCGTCAACGGGGTATTTAACCAAGCTTCAACTTGTCCCTGTTGTTCTCGATTGGAGTCGGGTATTTGCCCGAGAAGCAAGCCGCACAGAAGTCATCGTTGGGAATTGATGTAACAGACAGCATCCCATTCAGCGACAGATATCCGAGTGAGTCGGCACCGAGGCGGCGTCTTATCTGCTCGACCGACAACTGCGACCCGATCAACTCGCGCCGCGTAGGCATGTCGATACCATAGAAACAGGGGCTGATTATAGGTGGAGAAGAAATTCGCATGTGTACTTCTTTCGCACCGGCGTCCCGAAGAAGTTTGACGAGTTTTCGGGAGGTCGTGCCGCGCACTATCGAGTCATCAACAACAACGACCTTTTTGCCCTTCAGCACTCCCTTGACCGGATTGAATTTGATCTTAACATCAAGATCGCGGATTTTCTGTTCGGGATCAATGAATGTCCGTCCTATATAGTGATTTCTGATAAGACCGATTTCCAGCCGGAGCCCGGATCCCTCCGAGAAACCGAGTGCCGCTGTATTCGATGAGTCCGGGACGGAGATAACGAAATCCGCATCTGCGGGATGCTCTGTGGCAAGCTGACGACCAAATCTGCGGCGGATTTTGTCGACATTCTGACCGAATATCTTCGAGTCGGGACGGGAGAAGTATACATACTCGAATATGCAGTACGAATTGTTTTTGAGGTGCTGAATTGACTCCGTATAAAGTCCATTAGCGTTGATTTCGAGAACCTCTCCGGGATCAATATCCCGCACATATTTCGCACCGATTATGTCGAACGCGCAAGTTTCTGAAGCCACAACCCATGAACGCCCTCGTTTTCCGAGTGCGAGTGGTCGAAAACCGCGGGGATCACGCGCCGCTATAATTCCGTCATTTGTCAGGAATACGAGGCTGTACGCCCCCTGAACGCGCCGGAGAGAAGCGGCAATTTTCTTGCGCATTGTCTTTGCGCGTGAACGTGCGATAAGATGCAGTATTATCTCCGAATCGGAGGTCGTCTGGAAGATCGCCCCTGAACCCTCAAGCTGCCGTTTGAGCGCATAAGCATTCGTGATATTACCATTGTGCGATATCGCAAGAGACTGGTTGAGAAAATGCGTATAAAGCGGCTGTACATTGCTCATGGTCGATGATCCGGTAGTCGAATACCGTGTATGCCCCACCGCAAAATCACCCTTGAGCTTTTTAAGACTCTCCTCGGATGCAAAGACCGCGCTGACCTCACCCATACCGCGATGTACATTGATCGCGCCTTTATTGCTGGCTACTATACCAGCTGATTCCTGGCCCCTGTGCTGTAGTGAATAAAGCCCGAAATATGTAAATTCCGCAGCCTTTTTCGCCCCGAAGATTCCGAATACTGCGCATTTGTCTTGAAGCATCGAGCTGCCCTTCCTGCTTCAGAAAACTCTCAATTTACACCAGCAGGCGATCAAGTCAAGATAATTGTTAGTCCTTGTCTAACACAAACTAAGTGCATTTAGAATTCATGAAGTGCACGAAATGTGAAAGAGGTTTCAGTTTTTGTTTCAAACGGGATTCTAACCACTGATTTAACGGGGAATCGACAAAGAGCTTGCGTTTTCAAGCGATGTTGACGCATATTGGGTAATAGACTCAGACACCGGAAGTTAGGGTGCTGTTCAAGTTTTGAACACCTGCCCCGGGAAGCTTCTGGGAACGTACTCACACGTTGATTTCTCATCATCGGCGATTCGGCACACGGATTGCATTTGGAACAGGTAATGGCACACAGGGAACACATAGACGAGAGCGCGGATCAGTACAAACGCAAGTATGAGACGCTTAGACGGATCGCAGTTAAGACGGCTAAAGATGGCGACTTTGCATCCGCCTGCCAAACCGCCCTCAATGATTCACTCGGGATTCTCGGTGTAGAGGCAGCCGCAATAACACTTGTCGACTCCGATGGCAACTCAACCGGGCGTTTCGAATCCGGCAGTGATGAATATGTACCGGTTATGGCTGACATGGAAGAGAAGCTGATCCTGATGCTTCGGAGCAATTTCGAGGTGGATAATCTATTCCTGACATTCAACCGTAACGGCAAGCACAGCCTCTTCTCATGGCCGCTGATCGTGGGCGATCAGAATCTTGGCATAATATCCGGAATAACACCGGGCGAGAGGAACCTCTCTGTGGAAGAGGATTTCATCGAAGCTGTGTCATCCCAGCTCGCAATTGCACTGAAGGACTCCGGAGTCAAAGTCGTGGATTCAGCGGATGACATCAAGAAAGCCCGTACTGAAGCCATAATCGAGACAGCGGTAACAATTAACCATGAGATAAACAACCCGCTTACGGCTGTACTCGGCAATGTTCAGCTTCTGCTTGTGGATAGAGACGGTATCGATCCCACTGTCCTCCGTAAGCTCGAAGCCATCGAATCCGCAGCTCTTCGAATCAAGGATGTAACCGGTAAACTGATGAAGACCGTTGAACCGTCGGTCACGGAGTATGTCAATGGTATCAAAATGGTTGATATCAACAGGACAGCCGGTGAGGACGAGGACTCCGACAAGTCAAATCAATAACCTGCACCGATTCTCCCTCTAAATAACTATCGATTCCTCTGTAATCTGCTGATCTTTGAATCTCTCTATCGACAACGGGCTGAGGTCCACACTCGGTTTGCCATCGACAATCAGTTCAGCTATAAGCTGTCCCGCTGCAGGTCCGTGCATGAAGCCGTGACCGGAAAAACCACCCGCAACGATAAAATTCTCAATTTCCGGAATATGTCCGAGAATTGCGTGATGATCGGGCGTAACAGCATACAGACCGGCCCAGCTTGATGCTATCCTGGCATCCTCGAGGGACGGAATCCTGTCCATAGCCTTCATTATTATCTCATCGGTGTAATCAGGATCAAGGGATTCATCAAATCCCGGAGGAGTATCCGGATCAGCCCATCCAAGCAGCAAACCTCCGGATTCACGATGGAAATAAAGACCGGATGTGACATCCACTACCATCGGGAATTCCGGCTGCAGCCATGAGAGGGGAGAGGTCGTGCTGATCTGACGTTTGACCGGTACAACCGGCAGATCGATGCCGGCAAGTTTCGCCACCTCCGCAATGTACGGTCCGGCTGCATCGATTACGATACCGCACTCAATGTCACCTTTGTTTGTAGTAACGCTCTTAACCCTACCAGATTCGACATTGATACCGGTAACTTCCGCTTCAAGTTCAATCTCGGCGCCAAGCTTTTTAGCGGCATTGGCGTAACCGTGCGTGAAAATATGCGGATCGCCGATACCATCCTTTTTGCAGAATGTTCCGCCGAGTATATCATCCAGCTTAACCTTGGGGGCAAGATCACGTATATCTTCCGGTTCGAGCCAGTCAACGGGAACATCATTCTTCCGTTGCAATTCCATATTCTTGCGAAAGAGGTCTTCCTGCTCGAATGTGGAGACAACAAAGAGATAACCACACTGATCGAAGATACCTTCCTCGCCTGTCTGATCCTGAAATGCCTCGAGAAGATTCTCGGACATCAGAGACATTCGTATGTTTATCTCGGAAGAGAACTGTGCCCGGATTCCACCGGCACATTTTGCAGTTGCTCCCGCTCCAATGAATTTATCCTTTTCAAGGATTACAACATCCTTTTTACCCTTCTTCGCCAGGTTGAACGCTATGGCGGAGCCTATTATGCCCCCTCCAATGATGACAATATCCGCGCTATTTTTCATAACTTCACCCCAATTCGAATTTGAGTTAAATCTACCCAATAGGCCTGCCAAGTCAAGCGATTTCGGATGTATAGATCCCCAATAAACAAGCGGTCTAACGAGTTGCACTCAGAGAATGTTGTTGAGTTAACGAATACAAATTCGTATAAATGACTAACCTGATATTGCGAGGTATTTTCGGTGTCTTCTGCAACTAACCGCTATATAATTACGGGAATAATCATCGGAATCATTGCGGGGCTTCTAACCGGATGGTTTTTCGGCGAGAAAATGCTCTGGGCGGGTGTTATCGGTACGGTCTTTATCAACGCCCTGAAAATGATTGTCATCCCTTTGATCGTCACAAGCATGATAAGCGGTGTGGTTTCGCTCGGAGATGTGCGAAGGCTCGGACGTACAGGCGTGAAGACCCTGTTCTTCTATGTGTGCACTACGGCTATTTCTGTCACGATCGGTATTATACTCGTCAATATCATACAACCCGGGATTGTTGAGGGAGGTTCTACGCTTGCAAGTGGAGAGCTGACACACCCGGGAGAATACAGCATAATAGATGTTATAATTGGAATGATCCCCCCGAATATATTCAAGGCAATGTCCGAGACACAGGTCCTTCCCCTGATAATATTCTCTCTCGTACTCGGCGGAATTCTTACAACGATGGGGGAGAAGGGAAAGATACTGCGCGATTTTTTCGAGTCGGCGAACGAAGCGATAATGAAATTCGTGCATATAATTATGCTCGTAGCGCCATTCGGAGTATTCGGATTGATAGCTGGAAAATTCGCCGAAGCCGGTGGATCCGCATTTGGGGATGAGCTTTTCAAACTCGGGAAATATTTCCTTACAGTACTGATCGGATTAAGCATCCATGCTCTAATCATGCTTCCGATCATTCTCAAGCTATTCGGCAAACGAAATCCGTTCAGCTATTTCAGCAACATGGTTCAGGCATTAATTACCGCATTCTCGACAGCTTCCTCAAGTGCGACACTACCGGTCACACTCGATTGTGTCGAGGAGGGAAATCGTGTCAGCCACAAGGCGTCGAGTTTCGTACTGCCACTCGGCGCTACGATAAATATGGACGGCACCGCTCTCTACGAGGCGGTAGCAGCGATTTTCATCGCGCAACTGTACGGAATCGATCTGACACTCGGTCAGCAAATTGTGATATTCTTTACGGCCAATCTTGCGGCTATAGGCGCGGCCGGGATTCCGCAGGCAGGGTTGGTGACAATGGTTATGGTGCTTGAATCCGTGAACCTGCCGGTAGAGGGAATAGCGGCGATTCTCGCGGTCGACTGGTTCCTCGACAGGTTCCGCACGACTGTCAATGTATGGGGTGATTCTATTGGAGCTGCTGTGATAGCGGAAACAAAAGAAATACGTAATGCGTAGTCATTTCGATCTGTTTTTTGTATATCCCTTAAAAACAGACGCGCTCGATAACATCCGAGCGCGCCTCCCACAACCCTCTGGCAAAATTATCTATTCTGCCAGGGTAATTCTGTAGCAGCCCAAAATTCCTTTTGGCCGATCAAGTTGATTCGTACAGGGCTTCGTAATATCAACTTCGGCCTATAATTCTGGATCGACAGGTTTTATTGAAAAATAAGGTCGATACGTAAAACTGTCTGGTGATAAGACAGAATTGGGGGAAAATGAAAAGCCGGGGGATGTGCACCCCCGGCTAATTCAGTGATTATAAGTCTGTACGTTTACTTGTGCAGTTTAACCTTGAATGTTGTTTTCGTCGGGTTGAACTGCACCTTGTTCTCTCTGGCAAGCCAGCCAAGAGCCAGATGAACCACTTCCGCTTTTTCCTTGATACTCGTCGAAATCTTACGCGGTGTCATCTCACCGTTCTTCTCGAGCTGGTTCCAGATGTTGCCCGCGACAGAACCAATACGGTTCTGCATATCAGGCTCCATTGTGCGAGTTATTTCCTTGTTACTCATAAATACCCTCTGGTTGATTCGTTTCCTCCAAAATGGATTTTCGATTCTATCCCTTCATGTATTCCGTTTGTTCATGGAATGTTAAATCCATGCTATTATTTCTATCGACTCTCACGAAATTTATTTGATCTAACGTGGGCCATCAAGGTATATATTTAGTCGTTTAGCATACCACACTTAAATCTCTAAACAACTCTACAGATGCCTGAGTTCTCTTAGTTCGTCAGAAGTGAAGCAACACAGCCCATGCATCAGCGGGGTGAAATTAAAATTATTGATTCAAATCGTCAACAAGAAATTTGCTCAGTTTTTGAACCATGTGCGAAGTTAACACATTCTTCGCAGATTGCAAGACTCAGGGCTTCCGGAGCGTGTAATATGCGCGTTATCTACCGATAAATAGAGCAAATGCCGGAGGAAATCAGCAGATGACAAAAGCAAAAATTCTCATCGTGGATGATGAGGAGAGTATGTGCAATATGATGGAGATCATGCTCTCGAAAGAGGGGTATGATGTCTCCAGTGCCTCCAGCGGATTGGAAGCGGTCAAAAAGGTTCAGGAATCACCACCGGATGTGGTGATCGCTGACCTGATGATGCCGGAGATGAGTGGTCTTGAGCTTCTCAGTAAAGTTAAGAGCATCAATGACAACATAAATTTCATCGTAATGACAGCATTCGCGTCTGTAGATACTGCTATAGAAGCAATGCGGAATGGGGCGTATGACTATATATCGAAGCCATTTAAGGTAGATGAGGTAAAGCTTGCACTAAAGAAGATTCTCAAGCAGGCTTCGATTACTGAGGAGAACAAGACTCTTAAGTCTACGCTTTCCAACGAGTTCTCATTCGATAATTTCCTCGGAAACAATGCAACCGTAAGAAAGATGAAAGAGATTGCCCGGACGGTGGCAAATTCGGATGCAACCGTGCTTATCAGGGGAGAGAGCGGTACGGGCAAGGACCTTATTGCAAAGGCAATTCACTACCACTCAAACCGGGCCGGCAAGCCGTTCATCACCATTAACTGCGCGGCTCTTCCGGAGACTCTTCTCGAATCCGAACTTTTCGGGCATGTCAAAGGGGCATTTACGAACGCAATCAAGGACAAGGATGGCTTGTTCAAGGTTGCGGATCGTGGCACATTTTTCCTTGATGAAATAGGCAATACATCTCTCGCAATCCAGGTGAAACTTCTCAGGGTACTGGAAGAAAAGGTGATAACACCGGTCGGTTCAACAAAACCCATTCAGGTGGATGTACGATTGATAGCCGCAACCAATGCGGATCTGGAAACTGAGGTCAACGCAAATCGTTTTCGGGCAGACCTTTTCTACAGACTTAACGTATTGCCGATATTTATCCCGCCATTGAGAGAACGCCGGGAGGATATCGAACTTCTTACGCATTACTTCATCAGGGTGTATTCCGAGAAGATGCGTCAGGAACCGATAAAAATCAGCGATCAGGCGTTGAATATCCTCCTGAATTATGACTGGCCTGGAAATGTGCGGGAACTTGAAAATTCTGTTGAACGTGCGCTGCTTCTATGTAAAGGTGATACTCTTCAACCGACTGATTTCCCGGAGAATATGCGAGGGAGAAGTTCCGGTACCATACCGACATCACAATCGCAGGTGCAAGCAAATACGGGAGTAGCTTCAACTGAATCTCCGACGCTGGAATCAATTGAAAAGGCATACATCTTCTGGACACTGAATCAAACAGGATGGAAGAAGACGGAAGCTGCACGGATCCTTGGAATTGACCCTTCAACGCTGTACCGTAAACTGGAACGATATGGCATTAAGCAGCCCGACAAAACATAACGGAGTACTTCTATTGCAATCTGCAATTACTCAAACAGGATTCCTTTGCAGAATGCTCATGGTAGGATATTGGCATAATAAACTGAATCAGGTAACGATAAGGCTGTGACAGTCTTATCTTAACCGCATGATTTCGGCACACAATTTGCGATTAACGAAGTCCAGACTCGACGTTTTTAGGATGGAGGAATCATGTATCCTAAGTCTAACAAGGGATTCACACTTATAGAGCTTATGATCGTTGTCGTTATCATAGGCATCCTGACAGCTATAGCCATCCCGAAATTTATGTCAGCCAGCTCGAAAACAAAGCAATCCGAGGCGAAACTCATACTCAAACAGATATATGTCAACCAGAGAGCATACTTCCAGGAAAACGGTGAATACTGGGATCCGGGTGGAACAATCCTCACGACAGCTAATCCGAATGCATTCAGGACAATTCTTGCGGAGTTAATGGCTGAAGCCAGATATCAGTATGAGATATCCATAACCGGCGCAAATTTCACCGCAACCGCAACGTGTCTTGCGCCCGGTCTTGATGATGATCCTGCGCCGGATGTCTGGACTATCGATCAGGATGGTGAGCTTCTGAATCCAACAAACGATATTTTCGCCGAATAGACCGATTTCGTCAAATCGCCAGCGATTCATCTATATCTCTTGTGGAAGCAGGTCCCTTAACGGGACCTGTTTCGTTTATCACTGCTGACAGGGCTTGTTGAAAAACACAGCAATCAATCTTTACAAACAAAGCAGATCAATCCCCCGGATATCAATAATGCTCCTGAAGGCTGCGTGGCACGGGGCTACGCCCCGTATTTCATCCTGCTTTTGACCTATAAGAAGAAACCCGGGGCAGACAGGGGTGTGTTGAACAAGTTCCAATGGCAAGTATCCGGTAATCTATCCGTCCTCACTCTCTCAATTATTATTTGCATTTTGCAAATTGCAAGTGGCATAACGAGAGATTGAGAGGGGGTATTGATCGCAATCGGCTATCGAGTCCAATATGGGTCTAATTGGCTAATATACTTAACTATCATATTTTCAGTGATTTACGAGACCGTCACAATTCTCAAAAAGACTGTTATCGTTTGGCCCGGTCCTTGCAATAGTATTCGGCGTACAGGAAATCAAGAAGGAATGCAAAGAGAGATTAATAATCTGCATTAAACCAAAACCTGTAGGAGGGTACGAGATGTTCTCAAAGTTCCAGAAGAATCAGAAGGGTTTCACACTGATCGAGCTCATGATCGTTGTGGTTATTATCGGTATTCTTGCCGCTCTGGCTATTCCGAGATTTATGACAGCCTCAACCAAGTCGAAGCAGTCTGAAGCCAAGGGTATTCTTAAGCAGATCTATGTGATGGAACGTGCATATTTCCAGGAGAACGGAAGCTACACTGATGACTTCAATCTTCTCGGTGTTGAGATTCCGGATGCCGATGTCAGCCGTTACACCTATACCGTCCCGACAGCTAATGCCACCGCATTTCTGGCTGAAGCTGAAGCCCCAAATCCGGGTATTGACGATGACGAGACAGTCGATAAATGGTCGATTGACGATACCGGCCTTCTCTGGAATGACGTTAACGACGTGACTGATGTCACCACAGCGCGTCCGTAATAAAGCTTAAAGGTGCGAACGTGTGGGCGGTGGACCGGGGTGACCCGGCTGCCGCCTTTTTTTGTGGCAGTTTTGGATTGACATCATTCGACAGACTCTGTAGAATCCCTCTGTTATGATCAAGCGACTCACTCTTCAATTACTGATTCTGATACTCATTACATGCCCATATACCTGCGCACAAACCGATTCAATCGCTTCGGACTCATTACGCCCCCTGATTCCATACGGCGCTCTTAAGGACGCCTTGCATGGGATTAAATGCACGCTGACCGATTTATCGTTCCGCACGGATTATGCTGATCCGGACTCATTCAGGCTTCCGATTGTCGATACAGTCATGCTCGATCCGCTGATGATGATATCATTCTCGGATACGCTTAGCAATACGCTGTTTGAACAGGGAGACGATGTTTTCAGAAATCTCGCTGCATTCAGGGAATACGGTTTCGTACAGCTTCAGAAACTGAGTACTCCTAAAGGGCGCAAAGAAACGATATCCTTGTCCTCAACGAGAACCGAATTAAAACCGATGGTTCGTTTCAGGGAGAATCTCGGTTTTCTGAACAAGAATACAGTGGGAGCGTTCAAGGAACTCGTTGACAAATCGGTACAGGAGCTGGCGCTTGTCAGGAAAATAGCGGACAAGCCGTTTACCGACCTTCCGGATGCCCACAGGTCGTTTATTATGGATACGTTGCCACGCCTGATACTCGAGGATGAGGGGCTTGAGGATGCCCCTGTCGAGGTGCTCGATTCTCTTCAGCAGGTCGAGGATTCCCTGATGGAGCGGTTTGTAGATATGGCTGAGGAGTTGATCCTGTCGCAAACATATCGAGAAAACAGGGCGCATTCGGATATGGAGTGTTACGAGCGTATGGATTCTCTTGCACGGCTCCTGGCTGACAGCATACCAAAACTCATGGATTCTATTGAATTCTCCTTCACAACCGAGAGCGAATTAGGCAGGATTGCAATCGGCGGTTATGGAGATAATTCCTACAGAGGCGAATATATACTGATCGTCGATCTCGGTGGTAATGACCGATACGAACTAAACCACTGTAGCAAACCGCAGATTATCCTCGATCTGACCGGGGATGACTACTACGCTGCTGAGGACGATTTCGCAATCGCTTCCGGTCTGTTTCAACCGGCGATACTGATTGACTATACAGGAGACGATTCCTACAACGGATACAATTTTTCACTTGGATCAGGGCTGTTTTCAATAGGGGTGCTTATCGACTATCAGGGTGATGATTTCTATGTGGGTGATACACACACGCAGGGAGCCGGTACATTCGGAATCGGCGCGCTGTTTGATTATGATGGAATCGACAGCTATCGCTGCGCGCTGTTCGGGCAGGCATTCGCCGGAGTGCACGGACTCGGAGTCCTGACAGATGGCGGTGGGAACGACATCTATTTTGCCGGTGGCAAGTACACCGATGTACTCCGTTATCAGGATCACTATATCTCGCTGTCACAGGGATTCGCTTACGGCTGGCGTCCCGATATGTCCGGTGGTGTGGCTATCCTCGCCGACTCGAGCGGGCATGATACATACATCTCGGATATTTTCGGGCAGGGATCATCCTACTGGTACGCCCTCGGTATGCAGACTGATTTTGCGGGTAATGACAAATATATCTCATATCAGTACGCACAGGGTTCAGCCGCACACCTCTGCCTCGGCATCCTTATGGATAAATCCGGGGATGACTACTATTTCGCCAAAGGTGTTTCGCAGGGTTGTGGGCATGATCTCGCGGCGGGAATTCTAATCGATTACGACGGTCTGGATAATTATCAGGCATGGGACCTGTCTCAGGGAGCCGGGTCGGCAAATGGTTTTGGATGCCTGATCGATTATGCCGGTAACGACAGTTACCAGATCAAGGGTAAACACAACACGCAGGGGTACGGAAATCCCCGCAGGGATTACGGTTCGATAGGTCTGTTCCTCGATCTTATGGGGCAGGATGAGTATATCGGTAATGGCTCGGACAATGCCTACTGGATAATCAACTCCCGGTGGGGAATTGGGGTGGATCGAGACTATTGGCCGAAACCGGACAGCTTGAAAGACGAACGATGAAACGTCATTTAGCATTAGCAATATCGCTGGCGATTATCCTCATAGCGCAATCGTTACAGGCCGGTGAGATAGAGGACAGGGTGGACAGCCTTTTCATGCTTGCTTCCACACCGGAACAGCACTACCAGCACCTTGTTGATCCCTCGCGTGAAGCTCTGGCAGAAATGGGTGAGACTGCCGTCCCGAGACTTGTCGAAAAACTCAATACCGATGATGCAAGGGAACGTCACGCACTCGATAATATCTTCAAGCGAATCGGTTCCCCGGCGACGCCATACCTTGTAAAAGCCCTAAATACGGATGATATCGTTGTATTACGGAATACGGCACGCTGCCTTGGGGAAGTCCGGGATAAATCGGCAGGTCCAGCGCTTGTTGAACTGTTTACTCACGAAGATAAATCCATCCGATCGACAGCGGCAACATCCGTTGGAAAATGTGTGGATTCATCCGCTGTGGAGCCACTGATAGCGCTTCTTGATGATGATGTCGAAAGTGTTCGTAAATCCGCTGCCGTTGCACTGGGACGAATTGCGGACAGCAAGGCGGTACAGAGTTTAATACAATCGCTCTCTGATAATCATTTCTCGGTCAGAATGACCGCTGCGGCAGCTCTTGTCAAAATCGGAAAACCCGCCGCAGAGCAACTTCTCGCTGTATATGATGACCTTGATACGATACCGAAATGCCTTTCTTTCGAGGTATGGAGCAAGCTCGAATTCAAACCGGCACGGAATTTAGTCATCAACGAGACAAAATCGACCGACCGTTATATGCGGGGATTTGCGATTGTAGCATTAGCCGATATAGATCCAAAGAAAGCGCGCAAACGAATTAAAGAGATGCAGGGGCGTGAAACCGACCTTTTCGTTATGTCGATGCTCGAGAAGGTGACAGAAGCTGTCAATTCTGGAAAATAATGACGGGTTAATTAACCTTAATTCTCAATTGCATTAAGGGGTGCCTGGTTTACTGCCGATACTTAAACGACAGATCGGAATATGTTCATTTCAGGACATAATTCCACTCGAATAATCAAGGACCATGCCGATAACCGTATTTGGACGGAGATTATGGAAGAGAAACAGGTTTTTGCCAAGATCAAAAGAGACTATCAGCTTTCTACACTTCCCGAAATCCTCGCTCAGGTAATCCGCGCGTGCGAAGATCGAGATTCATCCATCGAAAAGATCGCGGCAATTATTTCTCGGGATATGGCTTTAACGGGGAAAGTACTGCGCATATCCAATTCCTCGTTTTATGGCCGTCCCACGAAAGTTACCTCTGTGAAGGATGCTATCAGTGTGGTCGGGACAAGGACTCTTAAATCGGTTGCGCTGTCTGTATCGGTTTATGATCTCTGTACAAGGCTTGAAACGCAACTCGATATAAGAGACTTCTGGAGACACTCTCTGGAGGTTGCCGTTTTAGCTGAGTTGATTGCCACAAAGGTTGGGTATGAATTGCCGGATGAGGCGTTTGTTGCCGGACTTCTGTATGATCTCGGAATCGTAATACTCGATTCCGCCTATCCGAAACAATACGGACAGATTTGGCAGGATATTAAAAATAATGGTAATCTGATTGAACACGAAAATAAAACCTTCGGAACCAATCATGCCCGCGTAGGAGCATTTCTCGCGTCTGAATGGAAATTGCCGCCCAATCTCGTGAGAGCAATCGGGGACCATCATAAAGAGGTCGAAACCGGGGAACTGGACCGCGCACAACGTCTGTGTCAAATTATTACTCTCGCCAATTACACGGGCAAGTTTGCTATGTACACGCCTGTGTTCAGAGGTGGAGAGGATTTCTCGAACCGTAATAGAATTCTCGAAAACCTGAAACTATCCGATGAAGATATCCTGAAGATACAGAGAGAATCGGTTGAACGATTGGTTGAGACCGCGAATCTCCTCGATATAGAGGTTGGTTCACCGCTTGATCTGGTTCAAAAGGCTAACGATATGTTATCACAGATGAACGCTCAGCTCGAGACTCTCTATCAGCAGGGCGGCGCGGTTGTGGATAATGTACCATCGGCTATGGTGGATGACATTGCTACCGATGTGATGCATACGGTCGTCGCCACATTCTCGCACTATTTCAACAATGCCTGCGCTACCATTCTGGGACGGTCCCAGCTTCTGGAGATGTCATTGCAGCGTGGAGATATCAAGGATTCCGAGGATGCGACACTGACCCATTCACTGATGGTAATCCAGAATGGGGTAGAGGCAATTACGAATGTGTTGAATGTAATGAAAAGTGTTGGTTCATTCGAGACCGTTCAATATCACGAGCGTGCAAAAATAATCAACCTGCAGGAGGAGTTGGAGCAACTCACTGCGGGTAAACTCGATCCTCTTCAAGCGACTCGAAAGGTACTGTAGTTATAATAGATCAAACGGGATCCGATTGGATCCCGTTATTTTTGATCCACCCCTCATATATTCAACCAATAACTTGCCTTGATGAGAAATACATTCATGCCCTCGGTATCCGATGAGAATAGTTCTTCAAAATCGCGATGGAATCTGAGATCATTATGGCTCTCCAGACCACTGCGAGATTGAGTCCAGACAAGATACACCGTACTTCCCGGATTATACTCCCATCGAATAACCATTGTGGAGTTGAATGCGCGATAGTTGTAGTCATGGTCGCTCTCAAGGTCTTCCTGTGTCTTAATATCTCCAACCGGAGCATAGCCCTCATTTCCGATATATCTCCGATAATCGAAGTGATCGATTCCTGAGATATGCATCTCACCCGAAAATTGGAATGACAGATCACGGGTTAAACTCCATGATATGGATATCTCCGGAGTCACCTGGTCCAGATCATGATCCGCAAAAATCGAAATCTCTTCACCCGTGTTCGGGTCCTCGATATTCTCGACCCACCGCGTCATCCCGAATCTTCTCTTATAATTGGAACCGACGGACAAATCGATATTTACCCGGGGACGAATCACCATACCGACATAGTTTGCCCACCATGTGCCATAGTCAGATTTACCGGATCCCGGATTTATCTCGAGGTAGATCGTCTTGCGTGAATCTGTACCGATACATGCCCACCAACTCCAGTCTGATGGCTCTCTCCATAGACCATTACCGCGATTCTCCCATGGATCCCAGGTGGCGGAGTTGAAATTGATTCCCCCGGAAAAATACCAGCTATTAACAAATCCCAGAGAGAAATTGTAATTACCACCGTGAGATATCCGGGCACCATCATAGTTCCAGTCTGACCAGTAGTTGAAGTTGTTATAGATGCCACGGAATATCCCGTATTCCTTACTGTCGAACTTGATCTGTGTCCAGGCCCAGAATTCACGGTAGTTGTTGACGGAATTATATCCGAGTCCGTTCAAGTCGAGATTGGGATCCGCCATTTCAATACCGAACGATCCCCTAAAATTCCGTCCCGCGGGTTTGCCGAATGTGACATCGAGACCGAATCCGGGAGGATCGTCACCGACATCACTCGTCACAACCTGTCCTCTAAAACCGTAATCCGCTTTACTGGTATATAACCTCCAGTCGATTCCGGCAGTGGCTTCGGGGTGGTATTTATCGAGAGCGGCAAGCGTACCGAGGAAACCAATGTGCGAACACTGTAAGAAATCCTGCTTCACACGGATAACATTATAGCTTGCCTTCGGCTCTACAACATCTTCGCGAGTGACTCCATCTGTCCCCACGAACTCCGCGACCTCCTCATCGGTCACGGCACTAAGCACGGCAATGCTGGTTTTTTCGGCAATCTTTCCGGTAATTTTGCCCGCCCCGAGAATCGTTGTCGCATAGGGTCTGTTGATATAGTAATCCACATCATCAGGCCAGATTCTGGGTGATCTTCCGATTCTACGCGAGTAGAACATGGTAAATTCAGTATCAAAGAGATTCGCACCCTCGAGGAAAAACGGTCGCTTCTCAGAGTAATAGGTTTCAAAACTTGTCAGGTTGAGAACCGGCTGGTCAAGCTCTACCTGCCCGAAATCTGGATTAATTGTGGCATCGAGAGTCATATTCGATGCGAGAGAATACTTGACATCGAATCCTACATCGGCATACGATGTCCTTCCGTCCGGATTCCCATTGTTCTTCGGTTCCGTTTCGAGTTTAACAACAGAATAGGGGAGAACCTCGAGTTGCGTAGCCGGTTTTATTCCCTTGATTCCATGAAGATGACCAAAGGTGGATACCCAACCACCCTCTGTAGAGGGAGAAAACCGCCACCATGTCGATTCATCGGCTTTGCTGATATATCTCGTGGCATTGAATCCCCATGTCTGTTCTGTCTCGGATTCGTGAAATCTGATACACGAGTATGGAATCTCTATCTCGGCACTCCATCCCCAGGGCTGGATTTTGGTAGCGCCATTCCAGACTGCATCCCATGAGAGATCCGAATCGGTATCATAACTCAACTGAACGTCTCGCAGAACCCCCGCAGCATTCATCTGAAACTGATAGCCGGACTGATGATCGTGATATGGATCGAGATATACCGAGATATTGTCAGAGTTGCTGTAGCGGTCTCTGCGTACCAGTTCTGCCAAAATCTTTTCCGGTTGGGTTTCAAAACACCAGAAACCGATATACAGTGCGTCATCACCATACACTACCGCAACATGCGTTGATTCAGATGCGGCGGCTCCCTCCACAGGAGACATCTGTCGGAAATCCCTTCCAATCGGAAGCTCCTCATCATTCCAGATTGCATCGCTCAAATCACCGTCAATTTGTGGTACGTGTGGATTGATTTTTTTGGCGCGAAGCTCCTTGATCGGTGCGTATGAAGGATCATAGGGATTGGTCTGTGCGTTCAGTGCGTCGATTACAGGCAAAAGGAGCATCAAAGATACAATAAATACTCCCGTAACATCCCTTCGCATATATCCCTCCGATATACAGTTAGTAGTAGTGTTGTTCAATTATTATGGGGAATCGATCCGGGTCTTTAATGCCTGCAACTCATCTTCAGTTACGGTAATGAGTTAAATAGGTTGCATTTATATTGAAGCATACAATCACACGAAAATCCGGGTTGACAGAGCGCACTGGTTGTATAAGATTATAGTGCTTGAAAGGCTTCGACATTACACGACTTCGGCTCTGCACATTTCTGTGAATCAACTTGCACACAGCTTCAGAATCCAACTCATCTGATTTGTCAAACGAGGTAGAGGATTTCGCTGTTCAGATATTAGACAGGTGACAATTGTCTTATTGTTACGGACTTAACTCACCTGAAAATGGCATTGTCTTATGATAAGTCTGGTGCACTATAGGTTACATTCATGGTTTCACTATGGCACGATCTTTGCGTAGTCTGTAGCATATAAAGGAAGAGGTGTGTCATGAGGAGAAGTATTTACATAGCAATTCTATTCATTCTCATAGCTTTTTCAGCGCAGTTTGCCATCGCTGAAACCGGTCTTGAGGCATACAAGACTCGTCACGAGACTACCCGGTCTGCGATGGATTCAGATTTTACCCGTGCAACAAGCCGTATGAGTGGCTATTATGGGACCAGCCTCGATTTTAGCGATGCTCTATTGAATATGGATACCTCTGCTGAGAGATTTCTCCAGCAGTCAGCGGATATCGTTGCATTACCCGACGGTGTATATGTAGTACTGTGGGAGGACAACCGTAACGGCGATTTCGATATTTATGCGCAGATGTACGATTCTGACAATACTGTGATCGGTGCCGAGATTCAATTGATCTATGATGAGTACGGTCTGGATCAGAGGCAACCGGCGAGTGCATCGAATTCATCCGGCGAATTGGTTGTCTCATGGATTGAGTCGGATGGCAATTTGTATTGCAGAGTCTTCAATTCCGACCTTCAGGAACAGACTGACCGAATTCAAGTAAATGACAATCCGGGTGATAATGATTGTAACTTACCGGACGTCAGTTTTTTGTACGGCGGCAGTTTTGGAATCGTATGGGAGGATGTCCGGTCGACACAGAATATCTATTGTCAGCTATTTACACCTCTCTACGAGAGCCTCGGCGAGAATTTCCAGATAAACTCATCCATTTCAGGAGCGCAGTTCTGGGCACCACAGATTACCTCCGGTGCGGATTCCGGCTTCGCTGTAACCTGGGATGAGATAACCGGTGTCGGTTCGAATGTTTCCGCAAGGACATTCACCACCGGCGGTGTCGCCAAGTCGAGTGTATTGTCTCTTGTCGATCCTGTATCTGCTTCAGCGGACCAGTTTCAGACAACGGTTTCATACCTGCCTGAAACGGGTTATGTAGCATCATTTATTGATACCCGTGAGAGCAACCAGTGTGTGTATACCCAGATTTTCGATTTCTCCGGTTCCAAGAACGGAGCGAATACGCAGATAAGTGATAACTCAGATTACGTTTCATGGGATGTCTCCGCTGCGGTTTCATCAACCGGAGAAACGATTATTACATGGGCATCGTACGGTTCCCGTGCGGAGATTCTCGGTGCATTTCTCGATGATAATGGAGATCGCGACGGCTCGAATTTCACGATTTCTGATGATGCCGTCTTCTATGACAGGTATGATCCGCATCCCATATACAAAACCAATGACAGTATAATTGTGGCTTTTACGGACATGAGATCCGAAGAGCAGGATATCTACCAGCAGCATTTGAGTGAAACAGGTAACCGTATCGGATCGAACGAGCTGGTAAGCTCGAACGGTACGGGCGCTCAACAGACAGGATCGGAGATTGCGGCATACAATTCCGGGCAGTTTGTTGCTGTTTGGAAGGATGAACGTGATGATGATGGTGATATCTATTTACAAGCCGGGCAATCGAATGGAACTCTGTTTGGGTCGAATGAAAAAGTTAATACCGATCTCGATCCGGCTCTTCAGCAGATGCCCGATGTCGATGCGAGTGATAATGGATATATAACCGTAGTCTGGCAGGACTTCGCCGATCTCGGAAATCCGGGTGTTGCCGCGATTATGGCGCGAAGATATAATTCCGACGGTACACCGTCAGCTGATCCTGTACCTCTGAATGATGCAGGCACGACCGGTGAACGAAGTGAGCCGTCAGTAAGCCAGGCATCTACCGGTAGAGCTACGGCGGTATGGGTTGACAGACGTGATGGGGCAGATGACATATATGGTCAGGGGATTAATGCAACGGGGAATCTTGATGGCGACAATTTCAAGATCAATACCGATCCATCTTTCTCGGATAACAGCATACCCAAAGTCGGTATGAATGATGCCAACGATCTCGTTGCTGCATGGCTGTCATCGGTAGACGATAGGGATATTATCGTATTCCAGCTATTCGATGATCGTCGTGATCCAATCGGCTCAAACACCGTGATTGACAGCGACAGCTCCGAAAATGACTGCGCAACATTCGACCTCGCCGTTGAATCAGAATCGGGCGCGTTTGTGATAGTGTGGCTGAATGAGGATTCTGACGGGGAATGGTCCATTCTTGCTCGAAGGTATGCCGCAGATGGAAGCGAAAACGACGATATAATAACGGTCAGTGAAACAGTAAATGCGGGATATTCGGATATCTCTGTGGATATTGATGGAGACGGTAATTTCGCAGTCGCCTGGAGTGAATACAACGATGGAACGAAAAAGGCATATTACGTTATCACCCGGTCAGATAATATAGCGGATGCCGTAAAGCCGATCCCCTCGGAAGCCGGAAGCGCAAGCGAGCCGGATTGCTCGATTGCCTTGAGCGGCAACCAGGCATTTACGGCATGGGTATCAAACAGCAATTCAGATGCAGGTTACGACATCTTCACGAATTCGAGAACCTACACGACAACCGATGCAGATGAAATCACGGATGATCCGATCATTCCGGAGGATTATATCCTGAGTCAGAATTATCCGAATCCTTTCAACCCCACAACCACAATAAGATTCTATCTACCGCGTTCATCGAGTGCTGAAGTAGACATATTGAACGTACTCGGTCAAACAATCGAGACCGTAAACTGGGACAAGCTGTCCGCCGGATGGCATGAGTTCTCATTTGATGGTGATAATCTTGCATCCGGTGTATATTTCTACAGACTCTCGACGGAAAATTACAGTGCGGTCCGGAAGATGACACTCGTGAAATAGCACTTGTTCGATTCCCTCTGCTTTGTATATTTAGTTATACACATCGAAGCAGAAGGATCAAAATGCACACTCGGATTATTCTTGCAACAGCGGTAATTTGGATATTAGTATCCATCCCGGTCCTGGCAATTGACTGGCCCACTGAACCGCAGGATTCCGCTCAACCTCTCGGTAATTCATGGGGTGAATACCAGTATTACGGAGGTAGCGCCTACCTGCATCCCGGCATAGATATAATGACAGAACCCCTTGCGCCGGTTTATGCCGTAACCAGTGGCTGGGTTAAGGCAGTCCTCACGACATACGCTGAATACCACTGGCGCGTTGCGATAGGGGCATCATCGGGAGCAAGCGATACAACCGGATGGCTGTATGCCCATCTCGAAGAGCATTCGATAATGGTGGATGTGGGAGATTTTGTAACGGAGGGAGAGCTTTTAGGGTATATAGTTACCTGGCCTGTTGCGGATTTCCATCATCTTCATTTTGCAAAGATACGGCATTCGGGTACCGTATGGAACTACCTGTGGGATTTTGCGGAAAATCCGCTGAATGAATTGTCCAATATTGATGATTTCGATCCCCCGGTATTCTCGACGCTACCGTCACCTTTCGACGAAGACAAATTCGCATTCATATCAAACGACGGTTCCGAGTTTTTCTTCGATACCGATTCACTGTCGGGTGATGTGGATATAATTGCGAAAGTGTATGACTTAATCGGGCATGATGACTGGCGGTTGACACCATACAAACTCGAGTATCTCATTCGATCCTGCCGTTATGTTGCGGATACTGTGCTGTCATTCGTGTTTGCCGGTGAGCTATTCTGGGAGGATAATGTGGACGTAATCTATGAGAACACTTATCCGTTGGAGACACGAGGCGATTATAACTACCGTGATTTCTATTTTATTATAACGAATTCGGATGGTGATTCGGTTATTGAATCATCGGATGCCGATGAGTGTTGGCATACGGCTGATCTTCCAAATGAGACTTACTGGATAGTAGTGAAGGCATCCGATGCCTATGGCAACGAGACCTATGACAGCATGAAAGTCAACACTGTCAACTATGTTCCCTTTGAGGGAACGGTTGGAACGTCCGATGGCGATCCTGATTCTTCCAGGGCTGTTGTATCAATACCCCTGTATGATTTCGCGGACACGACAGATACGCATGGCATATTTCAGTTCGCGGAGGTCCTTGCGGGCAGCCTTGTTGTTCTGATCGAAAAACCGGGATATATCCCATGCGACACACTTGTACCGGTCTATGCAAAAGATCCTTTGAACATAACACTTGATCCGGCGTCTTTTATTCCGGGCGATGCCGATTTGTCCGGTTTTGTGGATATAGATGATATTGTGTATCTAATAGCATACGTTTTCACCGGAGGTCCCTCACCGGCTCCATATTTGTCCGGTGAGGTGGATGGATCGGGTAATATTGATATAGATGATATAGTGTATTTGATACAGTACATTTTCAATAGTGGACCACCACCTGTGGAGTGAGGAGAATGGGATGAAATGGACTATGGTATTGCTGTTGCTCATTACGATATTCGCATCGGCATCAGGACAGATAAATATTGAAACCACTCCGGGCTGGCAAAATGATGGTGGCGTCGGCTTGTATCATACAGGATTGCAGTGGCATGATGCCAATATGGATGGCTATCTGGATCTATTTCTCTCAAACGGCAATGACATGGCAATCGCACGTAATCATTATTATCGGAATGATAGTGGTGTACTACCAACTTCACCGACATGGAGAAGTTCAAACTACGAATACTCCGGCCACTGCGCAGTCGGTGATATCAATTATGATGGTTACCCGGAATTGATAGTCTCCAATTATCTCGGACCGAGCGGTTTTTCAGAACCCAATACGATAGATGGATATATAAACAGTATAGGGAATCTGGTACAAAACCCATACTGGGAGAACGAAGATTCTATCTGGTCGTTTTCCTGTACGCTGGGGGATATCGATAATGACGGTGATCTGGATCTTGTCGTGGCGTGCGGAGAGCCATACAACGACGAATTCCAACAACAGCGGATATACTTCAATGACAATGGCACACTGGAGACAACACCCGGCTGGAAATCCGCAGGGAAGTATGGTATGATCGATGTCGCACTCGGCGACTACGACAACGATGGTGATCTGGATCTCGCATTCTGCGGGGATGACGAGTACGTACAGGTCTATAGAAATAACAATGGGAGCATACCCGTATCTCCTGCGTGGATATCCGACGGGCACACATACTCAAACACATTAGCCTGGGGCGATATTGACGGCGACGGCTGGCTCGATCTTGCGGTTGCCGACAACGATCAACTCGGTGGTGACGGCAAGTTCAAGGTGTACAGGAACAATAGCGGTACTCTGGGCAAATCACCCTACTGGGAGTCATCAATCGGTGGGTATGGCTCATCGGTCTCATGGTGTGATCTCGATTATGACGGAGATTACGATCTCGCTACCGGAAGATGGTGGAGCGAGGTTATGATCTACGAGAATACCGGAACCACACTGACCACTACACCATCCTGGGTATCGAGTTCGACATACTCGAGTGTGATCGAGGAGATTCAGTTTGCTGATGTTGATCGTGATGGTGTCGGGCAATATACCGAGAAAATCGACATTGAACCGGGTCGTGGCTTGTACTATTTGAAAAGGCTGCCTCTGCATGCAGTGAACTCTGTAACTGTGGATGGTGTAGAGTTGGATTATGACGAGTATTGCTATAGTCTGGTGGATGGATGGGTTTCGGTCGGAATTACTCCGACATCATACATGACCGTTGTCTATGAGTGGTCTTACAAACCGGACATGGGAGTCTCGAACTGGGACGTATCGAGTTTTGTCTTCAATAACAATTTCGATCCCGGTTTTATTCCCGGCAATGCTGACGGTATTGATGAGGTCGACATCGAAGATGTTGTATATTTGATTACCTATCTGTTTCAAGGCGGTCCGGAACCGCAGCCAATCAGGTCCGGGGATGTGGACGGAGTTAAGGGTATCGACATTGATGATGTCGTTTATCTGATAATGTATCTCTATCAGAGCGGTCCCACTCCGACATACCCATAGCTCAAAGAGAGCCTGAATCGTAAATCCTTTCCATTAAGGGCAGATATTTAACTTGATATCTGCCTATGACCTCTTGTATTATTCCTGAAAGTGAAAAAGGACACTCAAGGAGGATTTAGACATGGCTGAAACCCCACAGCCTCAGGGAGGAGTTCCCCCACAACCAAAGAGCAGACGCGGCTGCAAGATAGCTGCAATCGTAGGCGCGGTTATCCTGATTATCGTAATTATCGGCGGGATTCTCATCTGCACGAACATCGAAAAGATTGGCAAGTATGCTCTGAACAAAGGAATTGATGTCTTTGAGGGGCAGATTATCGACAACCTTCCGGAAGACTATGATGTCGAACGAGTTGAGAGGGCATTCGAAGAGTTTCGTCATGCAATCGAAGAAGGCAAAATAAAGGGTGAAAGGGCTGGAACTGAAATTCAGGCTCTGACTACCAAGATTCAGAGTGCTCTTGCGGATGATGAATTGACAACCGAAGAGGTGGATGAAATTATAAAACGTATTGAGGATCTGGCCAACTAGGCTATGACATTCATATCGAAGCCGATTGAGGTTGTCGAGGATAGCTCTCCACGCCGTCCCAGGAGTTTTGTCTGGGACGGCACGGAATACGTTGTTGAAAAAATAATCGCGCAGTGGCAGGATTGGAATTTCTCTGCAGGTGCAAAAAAACGTGACTGGAGGTCGCGTCGGCACCGCAATTATTATCATGTCCGGGCGACTGACGGTTCCGAGTTCGAGCTATATCTCGACAGGGGAGCCTCCCTCTTGGGGGCAAGCTGGTATCTTAACCTGAAACTAAAGTAAGGATTTCTCCGTGCTTCAGATTGCAGCAGGGATTGTGTTATCTTATATCTGCGGTTCGATCCCGTTCGGGATTATTATAACCCGCGTTTTCAAGGGTGTGGATGTCCGCTCATACGGTTCCGGCAGTACCGGATTCACGAATGTATTCCGTGTAGCCGGACCGACTGCGGGAGCAATCGTTGCAATACTCGATATCGCGAAAGGATTCCTGCCGGTTATGGTTCTGGCGGGATTATTCTATTCTCCGGATGCACGATTTGGCATGACAGAATACCAGATCGCATGCGGCGTTGCCGCAGTGATCGGTCATATCCTGACAATATTCGCGAGATTCAAGGGGGGTAAGGGAGTGCTGACAGCACTTGGAGTACTTGTAGGTCTTCTCCCAATCGAGGTCGGTATTGCATTTCTGTCGTTTCTTATCGTGTTTGCAATCACAAGATATATATCAGCGGGATCACTCATAGCCGCAACTGTGCTTCTTGCAGTAGTGGTTGTTGAACGGTTCGGATTGGGAAAAGATATCGACTCTTCGACGGTTATATTTGTCGCGGTTATTGTAGTAATTATCTTCATCGCACATCGCTCCAATATCAAGCGGTTAGTCAAGGGTGAAGAGAACAAATTCAAGAGAGTGAAGCTGTAGATGAATATCTGTATTCTGGGTGGTGGAAGCTGGGGGATCGCACTTGCGGTTCTTCTGCATGGAAAAGAACATAACATTAAGATATGGGAGTTTTTCCCTGAGGAAGCGGAGCAGCTTAAGACAAAACGTGAGAGCATGTCTCGTCTCCCGGGCGTAATCATACCAGATGATATAGATATCTCATCCGATTTGAAAACAGCAACCGAGTCAGCAGAGGTTGTATGTTTCGTTGTACCATCGCATACGGTCCGGTCGACGGCTCGTGAACTAAAGAAAATCGGTATTGAAGCATCACTTTATGTCAATTGTGCCAAGGGAATAGAAAATAAAACTCTGAAACGCATGTCAGAGGTGATACTCGATGAGATTGATTCTCTTCAACCGGAACAGGTCCTCACCCTGTCGGGACCATCTCACGCGGAGGAGGTGGCGCGGGGTCTTCCGACTTCGGTCGTGGTGGCCGGTATCTCAGGGAAAAACGCAATAATGGTACAATCCGCTTTCAACAGCGAGCGGTTCCGCGTGTATTCATCAACGGATTTAGTGGGAGTGGAACTGGGGGGATCGGTTAAGAATATCATTGCGATAGCATCCGGAATCTGCCAGGGGCTTGGTTTTGGTGACAACACAAGCGGTGCCCTGATAACGCGCGGGCTTGCAGAAATTGTCCGGCTTGGTGAAAGGATGAAAGCGGATCCCATGACCTTCGCGGGACTCTCGGGGCTTGGTGATCTCGTAACAACCTGTCTTTCAAGACACTCGCGAAATCGTCATGTCGGCGAACAGATCGGAAGAGGATTGAAGTTGCAAGAAATTCTACAACAGATGACAATGGTGGCTGAGGGAGTAAAAACTACTGAGTCCGTGTTCGATCTCGCCAAAAAAGAGAGAATTGATATGCCAATAACGAACGAAGTTTACAGAATTTTGTTCGAAAATAAGGAGCCTCAAATAGCTGTTAGAGATCTGATGACGAGGGACCTTAAAGCAGAAATTTAAGCATCTTGCTTGACACCCAATATTTAAGCCGCTATATTTCATATAGCTCCTCTACTCAGTTAAAGAACTGCTCCACCGTGGGGGGAGGATTTTGAAGGACCAAAAAGACTCAATGTCGTTCCCGATAAGCTCTACTACTCGATTTCAGAGGTTGCCCGTATAACGGGAGTTAAGCCGTATGTATTGAGGTTCTGGGAGAAGGAGTTTCCCAATCTCCATCCGAAGAAGAACCGAAGCGGCAATCGGGTTTATCAGACAAAAGAGATTGAGCTGGTGAAACAGATCAAGAACCTGCTCTATGATCAGGGTTTCACGATTGATGGCGCCCGTCAGCAGCTAAGGCAGGGCCGCCGTAAGATTGACCTTTCTGACAATGGGAAACTTAAGGAATCGGTATCTCGTATTAAAGCTGAACTTCAGGATATCCTCAAACTTTTGTCTTGATTTATTAACGGAAAACAGTAACTATGTGTTGAATGCGTCGGGGAGTGGCGCAGCTTGGTTAGCGCGCTTGACTGGGGGTCAAGAGGTCGCAGGTTCAAATCCCGTCTCCCCGACCATTTTTTTTGCCTCTAAGTATAGACCTTATATAACCAGTATTACCTCCAGAGATTGCCCCGTTTCATCCTGCAACATTAAACAGGTACTAATAAAATCTACGTGAAAAGAACCTCTGATATGCCGATTCATACATAGTAGATTATACGACATGAACTTGAGTCGTGATAATCACTATGATAATACATAACAATACCAGACTTTTGTTCGGGGTATTCAATGGCGTTCATGACAGGGGCTACTCTTTGGGAAGCAACGAATGACAAAAATCCTGCATTACGTTAGAATGTCTTCGATGAGACTCAAAATCCATCTGCTAATAGGCTCTATTTCACTTTTCACTGTGTGCCTGTTCTCATTTGGATTAATCCTTCTTTTCGGTACTATGAGCAGCAGAAGTGTGGAGCAGACCGCACTTATGGCAGCACGCCTGATCGGTCCATACGCTTCCTATGAGGGTATCGAGGGATTCGAGAGTGCCTTGAGATCGCATCTTCATAAACATGGTCTCGAAAAGTCAGTAAAGAATATAAGCATCGTTACAAACGGTGATAGAATCCACTCCATGTATGGAGCGGATATTGAAACCGAGCTTAAGTTGTGGCAAACCGATTCCGTACAGTTCATTCATGCTGACCTGGGAACGGTCGTTCTATATCCACTTAAACTTGGTAATGGACAGGATGCCACTCTTGCACTCACTGTCAGTAACAGGAAATCCGGAATAATCCCCGGTGTAGAGAATCCGTTCATACCGATTGCAATAGGTTTGCTCGGAGTCGTGTGTTTGGTATCGGCTATTATTATTGTGAGAAGTCTGGTTGCGCCGGTTGTTATGCTCAATGAGGTATCCAATGATATCAGATTGGATGATGTGGATGAACCATCGGAATTCCCGGAGCTGTATGGTGATTTCCGTGCTGTATCTGCGGCTATGAATGCTATGGTGAAGCGAATAGTCACGATGAAACAGGAACTTGCCGAGACGCAGAAAAATCTCGAAAATGAAGTCCGTGAGAGGACAAGGGAACTTAGAGAGGGTGAGAGAAGATTCCGCGTACTGGTTGAAACGGCACCGGATGCAATCGTGGTTGTCGATGTGGATAGTGCGAAATTCATAGATGCCAATGACAATGCCTGTGAACTATATGGATTGCCGAGAGAGAAACTGTTGAGAGTCGGACCGATGGATGTAAGTCCGCGAAAACAGCCTGATGGACGATGGTCCGATGATGCAGCGAGAGATTATATCAACAAAGCTTCTCAGGGTGAATACATGGTTTTCGAGTGGATTCATACGAGAAGCTCCGGTGAGGAAATTCCGTGTGAGATTCGACTCATACGCTTCCCATACTACAACCAGAATCTTGTTCGAGGCAGTGTTACGGATATTAGCGACCGTAAAAAGGCTGAGGAGGAAAAACGCGAGTTGCATGAAAAACTGGATCGGGCGAGAAGGATGGAATCACTCGCCGTACTTGCCGGTGGTGTAGCTCACGATCTCAACAATATGCTCGGTCCCATTGTTGCCTATCCCGATTTGATTCTGCTTAAACTTCCGGAAGACAGTCCTGTCAGAAAAGATATAATCAAGATGGGAAACGCTGCAATGGAGGCAGCCGAAGTAATACAGGACCTTCTGTCGCTTGCCCGAAGGGGTCGGTATGAAATGATGCCAGTCAACATAAACGAGGTTATCGAGAAATATCTTGAAAGCGCGAGCGCTTCGGAGATAATCTCACGGAAGCCGTCAGTGGAAGTAGAGACAGCTCTCGATCCAGACCTCGGTGTTATACTCGGATCAGCCAGTCATCTGTCCAAGATTGTCATGAACCTGTTCCTGAATGCAATGGATGCCTGTGAATCAAATGGAAAGATAACGATAGAAACCAGCCAGGGATTTGTCGAGCGGCTTGTTACGGGATACGATAAGATTCCCAGTGGTGAATATATACAGCTTCGCATAAGAGACTCGGGCGTTGGGATACCACCAGAGGATATGAAGAGAATCTTCGAACCGTATTTCTCAAAAAAGAAGATGGGGCGGAGCGGAAGCGGACTTGGTCTCTCCGTTGTGTATGGCATAGTCAAGGACCACAATGGCTACTATGATGTCATATCGAATGCAGGGTTTGGAACCGAATTCATTCTGTACTTCCCGATATCGAATGTTGGAAAAGATGAGGGGCAGATATTGGACATTGAGAATCTGGAAGGAAGCGAACAAATCCTTGTCGTAGATGATGTCCGCGAGCAGAGAGATGTTGCCCGGCGAATACTCGAGAGTCTCGGATACAGTGTGGACACAGTTTCATCGGGGAAAGAAGCGCTCGATCATCTCGAATCGAACACACCGGATTTATTGGTCATTGACATGATTATGGAAGAAGGATTTGACGGTCTGGATACATATCGCGAAGTCTTGAAAATCAAGCCCGGAATGAAAGCTGTTGTAGTAAGCGGTTACTCCGCAACCGAACGTGTGGATGAAATGCGCAAACTCGGTGCCGGAGCCTATGTGCGGAAGCCATACACGCGAAACGGGCTTGGAAAAGCAGTCCGCATGGTTCTGGAAGATAAAGACAGTAGCTTTACATCCATTACACCATCACACAGAGACTCTACATCAAAGATTCGCACTATTAAATCACAATGATTTCAGAACCATCTCCGATGCAGATGTGTAAAATCAATATGATGTTGATTCATATCATCTGTTGGATTAGAATATGTCTATGATGCGTGCGAACAACAGGCATTTGATTGCAGTACCGGCGTACAATGAAGAGAATAATATCGGACGGCTCGTGGATGCACTGCTCGATCATGTCTCCGGTGATGATATTCTCATCATCGATGACGGTTCCAGTGACTCAACACTCGAAACTGCAAGATCAACATCCGCGAATGTAATTGCGCATGAGATGAACAGGGGAAAGGGAGAGGCACTCAAGACCGCGTTCCGGTATTCTGTAAGCGAAGGCTTCGCGGGGGTTATCACAATCGATGCCGACCTTCAGCACGATCCTGCCATGATCCCGGCATTTATTGATATGGCAGAGAGCGGATTTTTCGATCTTATAGTCGGTCGACGAACACGCACTCCAAACATGCCGATAGAGAGAAAGATAACCAACTTCGGTCTATCGGTTTTGATATCGATGTTTGCCGGTGTACGGATTCGTGATACTCAATCGGGATACCGCTGGCTATCCTGCGATATCGCCAAAAAACTACGTCTTAGAACCAGTGGCTATGATCTTGAAACCGAAATTCTCCTGATGGCCGGAATGCTTGGCGCACGAATCGGTGAGGTAGATATCCCGACAATCTACTCCGAAGACGCGAAATCCCATATCCGTCCGGTTAGAGATACAATCAAAATGGCACGCCTAATAGGCTCCTCTATCTTCTGGTAAGCTTGCCTTTTTGCCCGGATTCGAGTATATATTTCGAATTCGGAGATTAAATACATGACAGACAATACACAAAACAACAGCACAGAAAACAGACGACCACTTTTTCTTCTGACAAACGATGATGGTTATTTCGCGCCGGGGCTCAGGGCGCTATCGGAGGAGATTGATGGCCTCGGTGACTACATTGTGGTTGCGCCGGATCGTGAGCAGTCGGCATCGAGCCATTCGCTGACACTCCAGCGCCCCCTGCGAATAAACCGGCACGGTGACAACTGGTATTCCGTAGACGGCACTCCGACCGATTCCGTTATGATAGCAATGCACGCCATCTTAAAGGGACGCAAACCCGACTATCTGATATCCGGTATCAACTCCGGTCCGAATATGGGGGATGATGTCACATATTCCGGAACGGTTGCCGCCGCTATCGAGGGATCGATTCTCGGAATACCATCATTCGCGGTCTCTCTCGTAGACTGGGATGCCAAAGATTTTGGTCCGGCTGCAAAGGCAACCAATAAGATTATAGCTCAGTTTCTCGATTGGCCGTTCCCGGAATTCACCCTGTTGAATATAAACATTCCCAATCTGGGAGATAAACCGTTTCGAGGGGCAAAGATTACCAAACTCGGCAAACGGGTATACAATGATATTATTGTCGAGAAGACAGATCCGAGAGGCAAACTCTATTACTGGATCGGTGGTGAACCTGAGTGGTTTGAGATGGATGGTTCCGACTACTCAGCCTTGAAAGCCGGATATATCTCCATAACCCCACTCGCAATCGATATGACAGCGCATGATGTTTTCAACAGATTTAGAGATATGGAGTTGGAATTCTAATAAACCTGATTAGGGAATAGAGATAGGGAAATTCTACCATAGAAACGGCATTTGGCTCCTATAATTCGTGATCGAATAGAAAAGTGTTGACAAATCCTGAAAACAGGGTAAAATCAACGCAATAGAAATATCGGGGCGTAGCTCAGCATGGTAGAGCACTTGGTTCGGGACTAAGGGGTCGCTGGTTCAAATCCAGTCGCCCCGATATTTTTGACAGGGATTGTCACAACTTGCTAACCATTCATTATGTTTAAGCATTATATTGGTGTAATCGGTGCGGGGTCATGCTCGCAGGCGGTGTCGGATTTAGCTTACTCGGTCGGAAAGAAAATCGCCGAATCGAATTCGTATCTCGTATGCGGTGGACTCGGTGGAGTCATGCAAGCGGCTGCGAGAGGTGCGAAGGATTCCGGTGGAATCACTATTGGAATTCTCCCGGGGAGAGTGCGGTCCGATTCAAATGAGTTTATGGACATCGTTATCCCAACCGGACTCGGAGAAGCGCGGAATACGATCGTAGTCAACGCCAGCGACGTTATCGTGGCTCTGCCGGGGGAGTTTGGAACACTCTCGGAGTTTGCATTCGCACTCAAGGTTGGCAAGCCTGTCATAAATCTTGGAAGATGGGATTTGGAAAACGCTGCCATCAGGGCAGATGACGCAGAGGAGGCGGTAAGATTAGCACTCCAGAAAATCAATCACAGAATAACTTAGCATCTGCGAAAGTACTCATTTCGGGACACGTGCAGGGTGTCGGATTTCGTTATTTTGCGACATCAACCGCGAAAAAACACGCCGTGAAGGGATATGTACGAAATCTCGATACGGGGGATGTGCAGGTGGAGGTCGAGGGTTCGAAGGAAGCGGTGATGAATTTCCTCAAGGAGCTTCGCGAAGGTCCCAAATGGTCTCATGTCGAGACTTTCCAGATCGAGTGGAGGAAACCGGAAGGCAGTTTCGAAGATTTTTCGGTGAAGTACGTATGAAAGAATCAGAAAACTATCTCAAGGGAGTGATTCGCAATATTCCGGACTTTCCGGTCGAGGGTGTCCTGTTCAGGGACATTACAACACTCCTGTCGGATCCAAAGGCATTCCGCATAGTTATAGACAGTTATTTGGAGCGTGCAAAGAAACTGAATATTAACAAAATCGTGGGAATTGAGTCACGCGGTTTTATATTCGGCTCAACACTGGCATACAAACTCGAATGCGGTTTTGTACCGGTTCGGAAACCGGGTAAACTCCCGTTTGAGACGATAGAGGCGGCCTATTCACTCGAATATGGTACAGATACTGTTGAGATGCACGTGGATGCCCTGAGTCGTGGTGACAGGGTGATGGTCGTGGATGACCTCATAGCAACCGGTGGGACACTGCGCGCAACATGCGATCTTGTCGAGAAATGCGGCGCAGATATCTCTCTCGTTGGAGTGGTAATCGAATTGAGTCATCTGAAGGGACAGGAAATGTTCAACGACTATAATTACCTGTCACTCGTCAAGTATGACTCCGATTAGCGATCAAACCATCTGACGGGTTACTTCTCTCCACCCGAAACGCATTCAAAACCAAATGGCTGACGTGCGATTGCCTCGATGACAGACTCCGGCGTGTTCTCCGCGACACCGTTTTCAGAGTATATTTTGAAGCACTCAAATGCCTGCTTGATATTCATGTCGACAGTGTAATCCTTGAAAAGAGATGTAACATCTCCAACTTTATCCGTTTCAAGATCAATATACTGAACGGGGAAAGAGCAATCGAAATGAAAAGAAGTTATGTCTACAGTTCTGATCTCCGGACTTTCCACTGACTTGAATGACATCGTCTTGCCTGTAATATCATACATGCAACTCCAACCATCCTGTTTCGGTATTTTAACCGAGTCGAGTATTCCAGTCGCATAGTCTGTAATAGGTTCGGAGTCCTGTTTGCTGTATTCCTCTATTCTTGATGCAACCTCAACAAATCGATTTCGAGAACGACTCGATTGGACAAATGCGCTGTCGCCACCGAAGATGTCCTGCTCCTGAAGAAACTGAAGGGAATTATCATACGTACTGTTTGTGATGGTTCTATATGGCATATCCTTACCGGCATGGACAACCTGTCTGCCATCAATAAACTCGATAACCGCTGCATTCCCCTCGGCATCAGCTACAAAAAAATGAAGGGGAGTGCTCGTTTTTGCTATACGTATTACTGAATCACTCGATATGACTTCGTCGACAGACTTATTTACATCGAGCTGGTACTGTATCCACTGGAGATCGCTAACCGCCGGTCTCTGATCCGGTTCGGGGTAAACTGTTTCCGAGAGCCAGAGATTGGCAACAAAGAGTCCGGCTTCATTGATACCCTCCATCGGCCAGTCTCTGCCGATCTGGTTTACAGTAATGCTGCCATACCTGGACTGCCAGTTTGCCGGGGTGTCCGGTGGCATAACGAGAGCATACTTGGTAACACCGTGCTTGTTAACAAGAACAACAGCATCACCACTGAACCAGTCGAAATTACGCCCGACGACTACATTTCCGTCATTCTCGATAAGAAAACACGAACAGGCATTTAAGAGGGCTGGAAATATTAGAAGTACGGCTATGCAAATTGCAGTGAAACGTATGCTGATATTCATAGTAGACATGTAATATTGCTCCTTGAATTGAGGTCTGTTCTCACAATGAATTGAATATATGAATGATTGAAGATTCGGTAAAGCCAAAACCTGATCAGTTGCCGGCACCTTTTGAGTTGACAGGATGGCAAAATTCCGATAGAATGGGTCTCAAAATGCCCCCGTAGCTCAGGGGATAGAGCAGTGGTTTCCTAAACCACGTGTCGCAGGTTCGATTCCTGCCGGGGGTATTTGGGATGTCATGGACGGGCGAGGAACTTCACGGTTAATGCGGTTTCCATTTAGAGATTACAACCTTGATTTCGGGTTGAATGAACGTCGAATGAATAGCATCGCATCCTTTTCCAATTGCCGGCTTTTCTCATTGAACGATGAACCGTCGAAGTCGTCCTAATGAAAAGAGTATTCGTATGTTACAGGGAGGATAAATGTTGAAAAACAGTTTGACAGAATTGTCCAAATTGTTATATTTTCAGCCTAAATTTTTTTACAGGATTGACGGGAGGAGCAAATTTGATGAGCTATAGGTTAACGATATTTTCAGTCCTATTGGCGGTGCTGACAGCCGGGTTCTGCTTTGCGCAGGGCGGTGATTTCAAACTGGGCGAACCGGAGCTATACAACCGTCTCGATCTCAACTGGCACGGCGCAGGAGCACGTGCACAGGCTATGGGTGGCGCTTTCATCAGTATCGTTGATGATGCGTCGGCTATTACATGGAATCCGGCGGGACTGATTCAGGTGCTTGACCCACAGATATCATTCTCGGGATCCTATCGAAATCCAACGAATACATGGGAATACAGCGCTGATGGATTCGGGATGCACTCGTACATTTCCGATGAGGATGTCTTCAAGCTCTCCTACGCATCCTTCCTTGCCCCGATTATGATACGGGGTCACCAGTTCTCCGCAAGCGTAGCCTATCAGAGGATGAATGAGATAGCATTTGCACGGTACACTACACCGGAGGTTGATGCGTCGGTTGCGTCAACATCATGGGGAGATACCACCGTTGCAAGTGAGGCATGGCAGTCATCTGAGGGGGGAGTCAATGCGTTCAAGCTCGGTTTTGGTACGATGTTATATAAGGATCTTGCCTTCGGAATGTCGGTAAACCTGTACTTCGGATCATCAGAAGATTTAACCGATGTACGTGCACGGTGGGCTGAAACTGTTCTTGAGGGTACATACAGCGTTGATATGCAGAGGGAATGGCGTGCACATTTCCTCAACGAGTCCGATTATTTCGGAGCTAATCTGACACTCGGATTCCAGTATAAGGGTGACAAGTGGAGACTCGGTGCGACTATGGAGACCCCATTTGACCTACAGCGTACTTTCGATGTTACCCAGAATGATACCGCCTACACGGGACAGGTCGGGAGTGATCTGCTTCCTGAAGATCCGCCTCCGCTATATATCCTGATAGATCAGGAAGACAGAATAGAGATGCCGTGGATTATCACGATCGGTGGCAGTTATGACCTGACTGAAAAGCTGACAGTCGCCACTGATTTTGAATGGGCACGTTTCGGTAAATCGAACATATCGGTTCTCGACAGCGGTATGATTACAAGCTCCGGTGACAATGAAGATTATTTCTCCGACTACTGGATGAGACTTTTCAATTCGGGTGAACTTCGGGTTGGCGCAGAGTATCGCTGGGAGAGAGAGAGTGGAACATATCCGATAAGAGCCGGATTCCGTTATTTCGCACACTATCTGTCATCCGTGGCTAATTTCACGAACGGCTTTTCGAGAAATGTAGAGCAGGATGCTGACCAGAATGTGCTTCACATTGGAAGCATACAGAGTTTTGGCGATGAACGGGTGACAGGCATTGCACTGACTGGAGGTTTCGGAGCACACTGGGAAACCATCTGGCTGGATGCCGCTGTGGAATACTACAGTGATTCGAGGGAAGTTAGTGGAAAAAGTTCCTATAACTTCACGGCAGATGACAAGTATGATGATCTCGCGATTACGCTGACATTTACGGGCTTTTTCTAAAAACCGCCCGGCATTTTGAGTTTTTGACTTATTTTGAATCGGCTTGACCGGTGTTTGTCGGTCAAGCCGAATGAATTTCAGGCGATACAAGAGTTAGAGGAACCATTCAGAGATTTGTCGCGAAAGGAAAACAGGAAATGGCGACAAGACAAAGACTGACACGAAAAGACATGCGGCAGGATCAGTTTGTATCCACAATGCTGAAGACACGGGATTATGTCGAAGACAACCTGACATATTTCCTTGCTGCAGTCGGAGGCATAGTGGTTATAGTTGTTGTGGTGTTCCTGATGATGTCGAGCGGTCAGTCAAAACAGAATGAGGCAAAAGCCTTACTCGGCAAGGCTGCGGTAGAGTATCGCGGTGGGAATTTTCAACTCGCTATCGCCGACTTCCAAACAGTCCTCGATAACTATGGCGGAACTGACGCTGCTGGAATATCAGCCTACTATATTGCGAACGGCTATTTTGAGCTGAAAAACTACGATGAAGCTCGGAACTATTACAGAATGTATCTTGATAAATACAAATCGGATCCGATAGTAATCGCCGGCGCATTGACAGGGCTGGGGCATTGTTTGAGAGCAATGGGGGAATCCGCCGAGGCGGCAGGCAT
>Ga0272443_10000739_pt1 | contig 55782 bp, 54 predicted proteins | sample SSMAcet12_FD_193581 | JGI IMG/M metagenome (GOLD analysis project Ga0272443, IMG submission 193581) | Marine sediment archaeal communities from Little Sippewissett salt marsh, Falmouth, MA, United States - SSM-Acet-12 | ecosystem: Environmental > Aquatic > Marine > Wetlands > Sediment ... | reverse complement strand
GACCACCATCACCGCACAGATCATCGCGTTTAAAATCACCGACTACAGCCTGCTGTTGATCGCCCTCGGATTTTTCATGCAGGCTTTTTCGAAAAAGGAACAGCTCAAATTCACCGGATCCGCCCTCTTCGGATTCGGCGTGCTGTTCTTCGGGATGGACATCATGTCGGAGGCCATGGAGCCCCTCCGTGAATGGGAACCTTTCATCGATCTGCTGCTCAGACTGGAAAATCCGTTGCTGGGGATCCTCATCGGGACCGTCTTCACCGCACTGATCCAGTCCAGCAGCGCCTTCATCGGGATCATGATCGTGCTGGCTTCCCAGGGACTCCTCACCCTGGATGCCTCCATTCCGCTCCTGCTGGGTTCCAACCTGGGAACGCCCGTGACCGCCCTGCTTTCCAGCCTGAGGGCAAACCGGGAAGCGAAAAAGGTGGCTTATTCGTTCATACTGATCAAACTGTTAAGCGTCCTTATTTTCGGCGCATGGACCGTCCATCTCGGCAGACTGCTGCTACAGTTCACACCGGAAGCATCCCTGCCGCGGCTGATCGCCAACGCGCACACTTTCATCAACTTCGCCATGATGCTGTTGCTCCTTCCCGTGACACCTGCGCTGGCAAATCTCCTGAACCGGCTCGCGGGACGGACGAAAGAGCCTTCAAAGGCAGCTTTCACCACCTTCTACCTGAATGAAAACACCATCGCAACCCCTTCCCTGGCGCTCAGCCTTGCCAAAAAGGAGATCATCCGCATGGGAATGATCGTCAAAACCATGTTCAGCCTGATCCTCCAGCCTTTCACGGAAAAAGACGCCTCCAATCTGGACACCATCTACACCCGCGAAAAAAAGGTGAACTATCTCCGGGACGCCATCAAGGAATACCTGATGAGGGTCAACAGGGAATCCAGCTACAGCAAGCAGGTCAATGAGTCGTTCCTGATGCTATACACCCTCAATGAATTTGAAAAAATTGCGGACATCATCTCGGGGAACCTGGCCAACAGGGCCGAAAAGTGGCTGGCCCTGGATTATGAATTTTCAGCGGCGGGGAAAAAGGAGCTGGCCCAGTTCCACCAGGAGATCGGAAAACAGCTGAACAGGTGCATCGTGGTTTTTGAGGAGACCAATCTCCAGCAGGCAGCGCAGATAAAATCGAAACACAAGGAATACAGGGCCCTTTCCAAAGAGCTGGAAAGGCAGCATTACGAAAGGATCCTGGAAGGGCTCAAGGAATCCGTCGAGAGCAGCGAGACCCACCTGGAGATCCTCGCCCTGCTGAGCACCATTGACAGCCATGCCACCAATATCGCCAGGATCGCACTGGACTGGAACCAGAAAGCCAACTGAAGAAAAAATTTTCATGTATTTTTACATCTACGCATACACAATGATCAATCCAGAATGATGAAGAGAATCACATTTGTATTTATTGCATTCATCCTTCTGACGGCCTGCAACAGCAAAAAAGCCGGACAGGAGACGACAACCGGAGACAGTTTTTCGTTCGTGTTCATGACGGACATCCACCTGAAACCCGAGCTGAAGGCTGCGGAGGGATTCCGCACAGCCATCCGCAGGGTCAACGCACTGAAACCCGACTTTGTGATCACGGGAGGCGACCTGATCGATGACGCCCTTGCTGCCAGTTACGGGAGGGCAGACTCCCTGTACACACTTTACAAGGAATTGTCAGAGGAATTTCAGATGCCGGTGTACAATGCCATGGGGAACCACGATATTTTCGGATACAGCAGCCTGCCGAAAGTGAGCCGGGACCACCCGGAGTTCGGGGAGCGGATGTTCGAGAAGCGGATCGGGAAAAGATATTACTCATTTGACCACAAAGGCTGGCATTTCATTGTGATGGACGGGATCGAGGAAGGGGACGGCACCTGGGGGAGCTACATTGGGATGGTGGACCAGGAGCAGCTGGACTGGATCAGGGAGGACCTGGAAAACATCGATGATGAAACACCCGTGATCATAAGCACCCACATCCCCCTGGTGAGCATCCGGCCCCAGATCAACAACGGTCCCCTCTATGCGGAGAACCACAGCGCCCTGGTGATCAACTCCACCGATGTCCTGGCCCCGTTCAGGCACAAGAACCTGAAACTGGTCCTCCAGGGCCACCTGCACTTCCTCGAAGAGCTCAATATGCTGAACCGGGTGCGCTTCATCACCGGGGGAGCGGTATGCGGCTCCTGGTGGAGGACCCCCGATGACGCCGTGCTCCAGGAGGGTTTTGTCCTTGTGAAGGTGAAAGACGGCGACTTCTCCTGGGAGTACATTGATTACGGATGGGAGACGGGCATTGTTTCCGGAAGGCCGGTGAACGAAACTGAATAACTGATCATGGCACGTACAGCGATATGCATTCTTCTGGTCACGATGTCGTGCATGGTCACAGGCCAGGACGGCACGGATACCTCCCCGGAAGGAATGGCGCTGATTCCCGGCGGGACCTTCATCATGGGAGCGGAAAGCCGTCAGGGGATTGCCGTCCCTCCGCACCCGGTCACCCTGGATCCTTTCTTTATGGACATCCGTGAGGTGACCAACAGGCAGTACGAGCAATTCTGCATATCCACAGGCTACCGGTTCCCCGAATTCTGGGGTATGGAGCTCTACAGGTCGGGACCGGATTACCCCGACCACCCGGTGGTGGGTGTCAGTCATTCAGACGCATCCGCATATGCCGCATGGGCAGGCAAGAGACTTCCCACCGAGGCGGAATGGGAGTATGCCGCCCGGGGTGGCCTGGAGGGCATGCAATTCCCGTTCGGGAACAGGGCGGATCATTCCCTGGCAAGATTCAATGACCCTGATGCGGAGAAAGGCCCGGTGGAAACAGGGACCTACCCGGCAAACGGATACGGGTTGCACGATATGGCGGGGAATGCCTGGGAATGGGTCGCCGACTGGTTCGGGGCGGATTATTACGGAGTATCGCCCTTGGATGATCCCACCGGTCTGGATCGCGATGCTTTCAGGGTGATCCGCGGTGGTGGCTGGCACTCGGGTGCCAGTTGCATTGCCGTTCACTGGCGCAATGCCCTTCCCCAGCAATGGGTGGACATGGCAGGGGGCTTTCGCTGTGCGATGGATGCTGTTGAGGGTGAAACAAAAACAGAGGATGAATAACATGAAACTTCTTATGAGAGTTAAACTGATCCTTCTTCCGGCGCTGCTGATGGCGACCCTTGCGGCCTGCAACCGGAACGGACAAAGCGACAGCCTGCCGGCAGGGAACGTGGAATCGGAAGAATCCTTCTTCGCATCCATGGAATCCAACAGGCAATGGCCCTCCTACAGGGGGTACTTCGCATGCGGATACCTGGACCAGGCACATCTGCTGGACAGCTTCAATGTTTCGACCGGGTACAACGTGAAGTGGGAAACGGAAATACCGGGGCTCGGTCTCTCCTGCCCCGTGGTCTGGGACGACCGGGTGTATGTGACCACGGCCATCAGCGAACAGGACCGGGAAGGGTTCCTGACCGGAATGTACGGGAACATCGAGCCGGTGAGCGATTCATCGGAGCATTCCTGGATGCTCTACTGCATCGGGAAGAACGACGGCAGGATCATGTGGGAAAGAGAGCTTCACCGGGGTATCCCGTCCGTCAGAAGGCATCCCAAATCGTCCCATGCCAGCACCACCGCCGCCACGGACGGAAACCATGTGGTGGTGTTCCTGGGATCGGAGGGGCTTTACTGCTTCACCGTAGACGGTAAGTTGCTCTGGAAAAGGGATTTCGGCCTGATCATGTCGGCATGGAACGTGGTGGAAACCGCCGAGTGGGAATTTGCCAGCTCCCCGGTCATTTTCCGGGACCGGGTGATCATCCAGGCAGATGCACTGAACACCGCTTTTGTAGCCGTGCTCGATCTCCGCACAGGAGAGACCATCTGGAGGCAGGAAAGGGATGAGATCCCTGGATGGTCTACACCGAACATCTATTTCGAGGGGACACGGCCCAGGGTTGCGGTCAACGGCTATCAGCACCGGGGAGGGTATGACCTGGAGACCGGTGAAGCGATATGGAGCATGTCCGGCGGAGGCGATATCCCCATTCCCACCCCGGTCGTATGGAAGGATCTGATCTTTTTCAACAGTGCCCATGGACGCCATTTTCCGATCATGGCAATCAGGAACAGTGCCAGCGGAAGGATCCCCTATCCTGAAAACGATTCGGTGCACAGTGAACAGATTGCATGGTTCTATGACCGGGGCGGAGCCTATATGAGCTCGGTGCTCGTGTATGACAGCCTGCTATACAGGCTTCGCTGGAACGGGAACCTGGCCTGCTTTGACGCGGCGGGCGGTGAGGTTGTCTACCAGCAGACGGTCAGTCCCACCAGTTTTATCGCATCACCCGTGGCTGCTGACAACAGGATCTATATGGTATCGGAAGCCGGAACGGTCTTTATTGCAAAAACAGGCGGGGAATACGAACTGCTGGCCGAACTCCCCCTGGGAGACATCTCGCTTGTCACTCCGGCGATCACGGAGGGAATGATCATCTTCAGGACTGCACGAAAACTGATCGCCGTATCGGAGGATATTCCGTGAAAAAATTCCGAAATTCGTGATGGATGAGCAAACCTTTGCTATACCTGCTGCTGGCTCTTCTTTCCGTCGGCTTCTGCGATGCGAAGGAACCGGAAAAGTATGTTCCGTCGAGCGAAAGGAAAAGAATTAAATATGCCACACCGGAGCCGGGGACCTACCTGAAACCCGGCGCCTATCACCTCCTCCAGCAGATCAACAGGGTTATGGAGGATCCCGGATCTTTTGAGAAACCCGGCAACTGGATCTACAGGATCTTCACCCCCCGCATGAAAAAAACAGTGGATACACTGATCACGTACAACGAGCGGCCGGTCCCCGTCCGGATCTACTATCCCTCGAAAGAAAGCATGAAAGGGGACCATCCCGTTACGCTCTTCATCCACGGAGGAGGCTTTTCGTTCGGAAGTGTGGAGGAGTACCACATGATGGTGGGAAAATTGGCGGAGGTCACCGGCACGATCATGGTTTCGGTGGAATACAGGCTGGCCCCGGAGCACCCGTTCCCCGCGGCGGTAAACGACGCGTATGAGGTCCTCTGCTGGCTCCTGGAACATGCCGGCCAGATCGGGGGCGATCCGGACCGGATCTGTGTGATGGGCGACAGCGCGGGGGGAAACATTGCCACGGTCCTTGCCCTGCGTTGCAGGGACGAAAGGAGGCCCGGTCCTGCATGCCAGGTGCTGATCTATCCCGGGGTCACTTTTGTGGATACCATTTTCGCTTCCCGGGTCTATTTCGGCATGGGTCCCGAAAGATTCGTCCTGGATGAAAAATTCCTGAGACAGGTGAAGTCGGATTATATGGGCAACCTGACGGACCCGCGGCACCCGTACCTGTCCCCTCTCGAAGCAGAGCTCACACCCGACCTTCCCCCTGCCCTGGTCATCACCGCGGAATGTGATCCCATCAGGGACGACGGAAGGGCTTACGCGGAAAAACTTCTTCAGGCGGGAGCGGAGGTGGAACATATCGAATACAGCGGAATGATTCACGGTTTCCTGAGTTTCCACATGATCCTGAATGACGCGGTGGAGGCCATGGAGTACATCCGGGACTACCTTCAGCAGGTGTTCAAAAAAATGTAAATCATTGCTGATTGAACGGACGAATTTCTATATTTACTATTGCTAGGAATTCGGCCATGATCGGTAAGCACCTTTTAATCACCTTCAGGAGCTTAAAAAGAAATGTGATCTACGCAGTCCTCGTCATCGCGGGACTGGCGCTGGGGATCACCACCTTTCTTTCAACCGTCCAGTGGTCCGCATGGCACCTTTCCTTTGACAGGAAGTTTCCGGACCGGGAACGGATCTTCAGGCTGACATTCGAGGAAAAGAACGAGGGCTTTTACCGCCACACTGCCAGGATCCTCCACGGGAGCATCCTGAACAGGATTGTTTTCAGTGATGCACTCTCCGGCATCGAACAGGCAGGCAGGCTGGCCCCTTTCCGGAAGGCAGCCTTTCTCCTGGATGAAAGCTCCTATTACGAACCCTTCGCTTACGCCTGTGATCCGGCTTTTCTTGAAATATTCCGGCCGGTTGTGCTCCGTGGAAACACGGAAACACTACTGCAGGAACCCTTCACAGCCGTGCTGACTGAAAGCTGCGCTGCGAAATTCTTCGGAAGCACAGATCCGGTGGGCCGCACCTTCGAATTGATGCACCAGTTCGACGTAAGGTCCACCACCTATACCGTGACAGGGGTGATCAGGGATTTTCCGGACAATTCACATTTCAGGATCTCTGTACTCACATCCTTTGACAATCCCATGGAGTACCAGGGGACTGCGTGGACATACCTGAAACTGAACCCGGGGACCGATCCCGCCCGGATGGAAAAAAACCTCGGACTCTTTGTAGAAAGCAATTTTGACTCAGCTGCTTCTGAAAGGATCCAGCCCCGGCTGCAGCGGATTACAGCAATCCATCTCCACTCCCACCTGGCCAGGGAAATTCAGCCCAATGTCAGATTCCGCACCGTGGTGATCCTGATGATCGCAGGGATGCTGGTCTTCCTGCTCGCCTGGTTCAATTTCACGCTGCTGTCGTTCAGCCAGAACCAGTTGCATGTGCAGCGGCTCGTGGTTCAATGGCAGATGGGAGCCGGGAAACAGGTATTCTTCCGCCAGTTTCTGGTGGATCACCTCTTCATCGGATCGGTTGCCCTGATGACCGGGATCCTGTTCACCCTGATCCTGAGACCTGTCATCGAGCGCCTGGCGGGACAGTTCATTTTCCAGGACAGCGGGCTGATCATGCTCTCCCTTGCCCTGTTGCTGCTGCTGCTGATCATCAGCTCTGTGGCAACTGCCCTGGTTTCTACCGGTAAACTCTACAGTTACCTTCAGCGCAGGTACCTGTCGGCCAAAATGGGACCCCCGCCGGATACAACCGGCAGGTCTTTTTTCGTCCGTGGAGTGATCATCCTGGAGTTTATGATCACCTTCGTGCTGGTAGCGAACCTGATGATGATCAGCAGGCAGACCCGCTTTGCCATGTCGGTTCAGCTGGGGGCATCGGAGCGAGAAGCCATTCATATCTACGGGCTGCACCGTCCCATCGTGGATGAATTCAGCACATTTAAGGAGATGATGCTCGAGAGCCCCCACGTGAAAGTAGTGACAGCCAGCATGGAAGAACCCACCGGAGAGGCAATGGATGCCAATACATTTGAGATCGACGGGATCGATGAGGGGGATAAGCAACTGTTTCTGTTTCCGGTGGACGAAGATTTTCTCCGCTTCTACAACCTGGAGATCATCCACGGAACCGGGTTCCCCGAACAATATGATCCGCTGGATTCTGCCGAGTTCTTCGTTCTCAATGAGACCGCCGCCCGGATGATCACAGACACCATGGAGCACCTGGTGGGCAGCAATCTGACGCTTCATTTCAACTATCCCGGTTTCATCTGGCCGGGACCCGTAACGGGAATCATCCAGGACTTTCACCTGTCGGGACTTGATTACCAGGTTTCCCCCATGGTGATCTTTCCCAAGTACACCTGGCTCTTCTGTTTCTCGGTCATGCCCTCCGGCGATCCCGCCCCCGCAATTGACCACCTGAAAACCGTCTGGGAGAAACTGTTCCCCTCCTATCCCCTTGACTATATCTTTTCCTCGGCACTCATCGAACAGTTGTACCAGCCTGAGCTCACCCAGATCAATATCCTGACTGTATTCAGCATTCTTTCCATCATCATCGCAGGATTGGGACTGTTTGCCCTGAGTGGCTTCTTCATGCAGAAGCGCCTCAAATCAGCGGCCCTGAAAAAAATCAACGGTGCCATGGTGTACCAGATCATCCTGCCGGAACTATTGCATTACCTTTGGCTGGCCCTGATATCCACGGTAATCTCCATTCCGGCAGCACTGTTTCTGATGGAACGCTGGTTACGCAATTATGTCTACCGGATCGATATCCCGGTCTGGATTTTCATTTTCTGTGCAGGGGTACTGATCATCTTCAGCTGGGTCGCAGTGTTTTACCACACATGGCGACTGGCCCGGATCAATCCAGTGGAGTTTATCAGGGACAATTGACATGGAAAAGGTATTTCACTACAACAATCACATCCAGGATATCTCCAGAATCAGTGACGATCTGGGCGAACTGGCAAAGGAATGGGCAATTCCCGTCTCAGAGCTCCGGCAGGTGACGGTCATCGTGGAAGAGTTGATATCGAACATCATCCGGTTTGCTTTCCAGGACGCGGATCCACACCTCATCCGGGTGACGGTGGGAAAAGAGGACCGCCTGCTGACCATCAGGATCACAGACGACGGGATCCCCTTCAATCCCATGGAATACCACCCCCCGCCCGTCACCGATCCGGCTTCCACGGAAGCCGGCGGAATGGGGATCGTGCTGGTACGCACCTTTTCGGATTCCATCGACTACAGAAGGATCGATCACGAAAACCGGCTGACCGTCACCAAAACCATCAAAAGCAAGCAGTAATTCATTCGGTTTTTCAAATTCTTTTGTTACTTTCGGAACGTACCTCTGAAAGCTCATTTCTATAAGATTTCATCATGAAAAGCGATCAATTCTCACCCTGGCAGCTCTGGTCACTTGTGATCCTCCGGGTTGCCATCGGATGGCATTTCCTTTACGAAGGGATCAGCAAGCTGCTGAATCCGGACTGGTCCTCCCTCGGATACCTCATGGACTCTGACGGATGGCTCGAGGGAATCTTCCTGTCTATGGCCGGGAATCCAACACTGCTCAACGTCATCGATTTTTTGAACATGTGGGGACTGATCCTCATCGGTGCAGGACTCATCCTGGGAATGTTCACCCGGCTTGCAGCCATCGCGGGTATGGTGCTGCTGGCATTCTATTACCTGTCACATCCTCCCCTGATCGGGGCCACATATGTGATCCCCAGCGAGGGGAATTATCTGTGGGTCAATAAAAACCTCATCGAATTACTCACACTCTGGGTGATCCTTCTGTTTCCCACGTGGAAAACAGTGGGCATCGACCGGTTCATATTTAAAAAACACAGGATCTGATCATATGAGCGAACAAAATCAATCTGGGAAGGGGAACGGCATGAACCGGCGGGACCTGCTGAAAGGCTTCGCCACACTTCCCGTCATCGGTGCATTTGCTTACGGGGCCTTGAGGAAGAGAAGGCAGGACCATCTCAGGAGTCACCGGCTGGCCAGGGAACTGAACATGAGCATGGGTGATCTGGAATATACCAGGTATGCGCATGACGGCGACGTGATCAGACTGGGCATCATCGGTTATGGGATCAGGGGGACACAGCTGATGAAAGCAGCCGGTTTCGTGCAGCCGGAAACGATCCGCGAATGGAAAGATGCCACCGCTAAAGATTCCAGGGATCACAGGTACGAAGATTTTCTCGGGCAGGATGAGCTGAATGTGGTGGTCAACGGTGTGTGTGACCTGTTCGATGTCCACGCGGAGCGGGCCCTCGCAGCCGCCTCCAATGTGGGGAGGGAAGGTCCGGACGGCACCATGGAAAAACCCGCAAAAAGATACAGGAACTACCGGGAACTGCTGGCAGCAAAGGATATTGATGCGGTGATCATCGCCACACCCGACCACTGGCATGCCCGGATGGCCATCGATGCTGCCCGTGCCGGAAAACACATTTATGTGGAGAAAGGTCTGGCCCGAACGGCGGAGGAGGTTTTTGCGATCAGGGATGCGGTCAGGGAAAGCGGTGTCATTTTCCAGCTGGGGCACCAGGGAAGACAGACCGAGAGCTATATCAAGGCCAGGGAAGCGGTGGAAAAGAACCTGCTGGGACCCATCAACCTGATCGAAGTGTGCACCAACCGCAACACCCCGAACGGCGCATGGGTTTACGACATCCACCCGGATGCAAACAGCCGGACCGTTGACTGGAACCAGTTCGAAGAACCCTGCGAAGTGAAACGCCCTTTCAGCGCCGAGCGCTTCTTCCGCTGGCGGTGCTGGTGGGACTACGGGACCGGTCTTTCCGGGGATCTCCTCACCCATGAATATGATGCCATCAACCAGATCCTTGGGATGGGGATCCCGGAATCCGCCGTATCGTCGGGAGGGGTATATTTCTATGAACGGCCTGAACATTACGTGAACGAGGTAAGGGAAGTACCGGATATCTGGAACGCGACGTTTGAATACCCCCGCCTGAACTTCTCCCTGCTTTACAGTGCCACCCTGGCCAACAACAGGGACCGGGGAAAGGTGATCATGGGGCACGATGCCTCCATGGAACTGGGCAACAGCATCCGCATCTACGCCTGCCAGGAAAGCACCAGGTACAAAGAACAGATCGCAAACGGACTGATCCGGACAGACCTGCCCATTTACACCTATATTCCGGGACGTAAAAATGTGGATGCCGTGACCACCCCCACCGAGCAGTACTTCGCCGACAGGGGATTGTTGTACACTTACCGCGGCGGGCGGAGGGTGGACACCACCCACCTCCACATCGCAGAGTGGCTGGAAGGCATCAGGCAGGGAAAGCAGCCCAGCTGCAACATAGACCAGGCCTTTGAGGAGGGGATCACGGCTGCCATGGCCACCATTGCGTATCGGGAGGACCGGAAGGTCTTCTGGGACAGCGAGAAGCAGCAGGTCGTGTAAACCGGGCCTGAATGCCCGTTTTCGGACGGGATCATTGCCTGTCCTCCTGCAGCCGCTCTTCGCGGTACAGTTCCCACAGGGAATGGATCTCCGTATAGATCTGCAGTTCCGGACACCTGTAATCACACCGGATCCGCTCATTCAGAAACAGCAGGAATTTGTCAAGCTCCTCTCCGGCAAGGCCCGTGACGGAGGAAATATTTGACCGGCTGAGGATCTCTTCAAAGGCATCCCGCTCTTCCGCGTTTCGCTCCATCATGAACAGTTTCCTGGCCGAGCGCTGTTTCCGGCTCAGGTTATGGTAAAAGAAGGAGACCGGCGAAGTGAGAAGGAAGCCCGCACTCCTGACCTTTTCTTCATTCATCTCAAGCGGGATATAATCCGGGTCCTCCCGGGGAAGCCCGAGTTTTTCTGTCAGGGTTGTCACCGGCGGCAGGTTGATGACCGCCTCCCTGAAATCCTCATAGCTGTTACCCCAGCTGAAGATCCTTGCTTCCGGAATGGCATGGTAATGTACCTTCAACCGGACAAACTTCGACCGGTGGAGCAGGGCGGCGGAAACCATGGTGTCCCGGAATGCAATGTTCCTGAAGTACAAGGTGTCATCGAGCGTTACAGGGAGCCTGAATATTCCCAGGGTATCGGTCACATCGCCTGTCATGGAATGGATGTTGATCACATGTGTGGCCGGAACCGGTCTGTACATGCCATCATATACAACACCGGTGAGCATGAAGAGGGAATCCCCGGCCTGACCCGCAAGGCCGCAATATGCAGCGATGAGCAGCGCACCGGTCACCATGAAGCTCCGGGGGCACATGGGACTAAATGTATTCAAATCATTCCGATTTCATCCGGTTTTAACAAACCTTAACCCTCCGGAAAGTACGTCACGGAACGATTGAACCAATTTCAGCGGTGCTTGTTAAAAGCATACTGGTCCGAATACACAGATCTTAAACCGAAGGAAACATGCTGAAAATTGTTCTGCTGGACGGGGGCACCATAGGAAAGGTAAATAACTTCAAGCTGATTGCAAAGCTCGGGGATCTTGAAATGTTCGATTTCACGGAACCGGGCCAGGTGGTGGAACGGTGCAGCGGAAAGGATGTGGTCATTGTGAACAAGGTGGAGATGAATGCGCGGGTGATGAAACAGCTTCCGGACCTGAAACTCATCTGCGTCGCTGCCACCGGAGTGGACAATGTGGACCTGAATTATGCGAAGAACAACGGAATCGAGGTAAAGAACGTGGCCGGGTATTCTACTGATTCTGTGGCCCAGCTGACCTTTACCATGTTGCTCTACCTGGTGAACAGGCCCGGATATTATGATCAGTATGTAAAGAGCGGCGCCTATTCAAGGAGCGGGTCCTTCACACATCACGGGGAACCGTTCTGGGAATTAAAGGGGAAGCGGATGGGCATCATCGGACTGGGGACCATCGGACGCCAGGTGGCCCGTGTCGCCGAGTCCTTCGGTATGGAAGTGGTATTTTATTCCACAACGGGACGCAACAACCACATCAGCTATAAACGATTTGACCTGGATGACCTTCTGAAGAGCTCGGATGTGGTGACCATCCATGCTCCGCTGAACAGCCGGACCAGGGACCTGATTACCTATGAAAAGATTAAGCTGATGCGTCCCTGTGCCATTCTGCTCAATCTGGGACGGGGAGGGATTATCAATGAAAGAGACCTGGCAAAGGCATTGAACGATAACCTGATCGGTGCCGCGGGACTGGATGTTCTGGAGCACGAGCCCATCAAACCTGACAGTCCCCTGCTCAAACTGTATGACAGGGAAAAGATCCTGATCACTCCTCACATGGCCTGGGCATCCAGGGAATCACGGGAACTGCTCGTGGAGAAAATAGCCAGGAATATCGAGATGTTCCAGCGGGACCTCGCGAACTGATCATACTGAAATCCCCGCCTCCTTCATCTTCTGCGGTTCATATTATTTTATAAAACTGCTTGAATCGTATTCTGATATTTGCTACCTTTTAATCGTTGCAAACCATCCATCAGCGATGGAACAGAGAAAAGGAAACGGAAGTCCGGACCATTTTACGGGACACCTGGTGAACCTGCAGAAACAGCTGTTCCTGTATGCCCTGCAATTGACCGAAAACCAGGATGATGCCATGGATCTTGTCCAGGAGACCAGCTACAAAGCCCTTAAGAACAGGAGAAAACTGCTTCGCGACGATCATATCAGGGCATGGCTCTATACCATCCTGAAGAATACGTACATCAATTATCTGAGAAGCAGCCACTACAGGCAACAGGTGAGCGATACGGACGACCTGAACCAGATCCAGTTCACCCTGGCAGCCCCTGATGAAACACCTGACGAACTATTGATAAGAAAGGAGGTGCACGAGATCATCAATCATCTGCCTGTCGTCTATGAGAAGCCCATCCGGATGTTTCTGACGGGCTATTCCTACAAGGAGATTTCCGCACAAATGAACATCCCCATCGGGACGGTAAAAAGCAGGATCCATCTGGGCAAGAAACAGATCAGGAGCTATTACTCTGCCTGATCACACCAGGTCGCAGGCATCAGCCGGCATCCAGTGTTTGTCCTTTCCCTCCCATTTAATGTTGCATCCGATGGGATTGGTGACCGGCACCGAGATCTCCCTTCCATTGATCGCCTCCTCCAGTGCACGGTCAAGATCATTCACGGTGATGCGTTCCGGATTCCTGGGCTGATCCACCCCCCTGCCCGTATAGATGAGTTTTCGTTCCCCGTCGAACAGGTAAAAGTGAGGTGTGCGCAGTGCGCCGTAAGCCCTGGCTACCTCCTGGCTCTCATCGTGCAGGTAAATCCAGGGAAAGCGATATTCTTCCATCCGCTTTACCATGTGCTCAAATCCGTCCTCCTCGTACGTTCGTGCACTGTTTGAGTTGATCGCGACAAACCGGACGTTCCTGCCTGCATATTTCTCAGCTGTCTGCCTGGTGATTTCATCGGAGCCCAGTACATACGGACAATGGTTGCAGGTAAAGAAAACCACCAGGAACTCTTCCCTGAAATCAGACAATGCGTATGTGTTCCCGTCTGTGGCAGGTAATCTGAAATCGGGTGCCGAAGCACCTGTCTGAAGTGTATATGGCATGATATGACAATTTAAATGTGAATGCAAATATTTAATGATCTCTATATGTAGAATACAAATAATGACCTGAATTGTTTGCTGAAAAAACCGGACGGATCAAACAAATCAGCACCGGGGGTGTTTTACAGGCAATGAGAAGATATGCTTTCATGTTTATGCTGGCTGTGATTTTCACAGTTCCCGCTGCTGGTCAGAAGGTCACCGAGATCGGAAGGGAAGAACTCCTCTCCCTGACGGATCGCTCCGGCGACACCACCTACGTGATCAATTTCTGGGCCACCTGGTGTTCTCCCTGCGTGAAAGAGATCGGCTATTTCGAGGATCTTCACAATGAGCAGGCATCATCCGGGGTCAGGGTCATCCTGGTGAGCCTGGATTTTCCGAACCAGATTGAAAGCAGGGTCATCCCTTTCCTCGAAGAAAAGAACATTACGGCACCTGTCATGCTGATGACAGATCTCCGATACAATGAATGGATCGACCGGGTGGATCCCGGATGGTCAGGGGCCATCCCCGCCACACTGATATACAATAACGATCATCGGGTGTTCCTGGAGAAAGAACTGACGCGTGAAGAACTGTATGAACAAGTAAATTTAATCCGTAACTGACATGAAAAAGACAATTTTGACATTTTCACTTTTATCAGCAACCATTGTGATGCTGGGTGCCGGCCTCGAACCGGGCGACAACGCGGTTGATTTTACACTGAAGAACGTGGACGGAACGACCGTTTCACTCTCCGATTACAGCGACCAGAAAGGTGTGATTGTTGTGTTTACCTGTAATCCCTGTCCCTTTGCGAAAGCATATGAACAGCGAATTATACAACTGCATCATAAATACAGTCCGGAAGGATATCCGGTGGTGGCCATCAATCCCAACGATGACCAGGTATCGCCGGAGGACACTTTCGACAAAATGAAAGCCCGTTCCGCAGAGAGGGATTTTCCGTTCCCCTACCTGAAGGATGAAACCCAGGAGGTGTACCAGGCGTACGGGGCCACCCGGACTCCCCATATCTATCTGCTTGAGAACATGAACGGTAAATTTAAGGTAGCATATGTAGGTGCCATCGATGACAATGCCATGGATGCTTCTGCCGTGACCGTGAGATACCTTGAGGACGCCATCGGTGCCCTCATGGCAGGTAATGCGCCTGATCCTGCCACCACCAAGGCAGTGGGCTGCACCATCAAGACAAGGGATTAACTGCGTCAATATTGAAAAAAATTGCATCTTTGCAGATCCTAACCAAATCTGCGAAAGATGCATTTTGACATTCTGGAAGTGGTGGCCGCTTTCATGGTGCTTTTTGCCATCATCGATATTTTCGGTTCAATCCCCGTGATCCTGGACATCAAGGCCAAATCCCCCTCATTCTACCCGGCAAAAACAACCCTGGTGGCTTTCGGGATCATGCTCCTTTTCCTGTTTATCGGCGAACCGCTGCTGGGAATCTTCGGGGTCGATATTTCATCCTTTGCCATTGCCGGCTCGTTCATTCTACTTCTCATGGGCCTCGAAATGGTCCTTGGAATCGAGTTTTTCAAGCACGACAGCGAAGGGGGCGGTGCCATTGTACCCATTGCATTTCCACTCATCGCAGGAGCGGGGTCCATCACCACACTTCTCTCTCTGAGAGCGGAATATCACTCAATAAATATTTTGATTGCCCTTTCCTTGAATATGATTATTGTGTATCTTGTACTCCGGTTGACGACATTTTTCGAAAAGCTTCTAGGACCCAGTGGATTGCACATCCTTAAGAAGTTTTTTGGGATTATATTGCTGGCCATCGCCATCAAACTGTTCATGTCGAATACCGGTATTGTAATTGATAATAAGATGTAAATGAGAGGGATAGCAGGGATCATAAGCATCTTAATACTCCTGTCCGGGTGTGCATCTGACGAGCAATCCTGGCTGTCCATTTACAATGCGACCGGGGTACCGATCTACCCTGCCCTATACTTCCGAATTCACAGAGGGATCATGGATCCAGCCGGGTGTCGCTGATGATTTCTATTGCATTGACAACGATTACCTGGACGGGTACACCTATTTTTCATTCTATTACGACAGCCTGATCGTCTACCTTGACGGATATGACGACGATCCCATCAAATTTTACCAGGACGGCAGCACGGTGAATTACGATGCCACGCTCAATCCTTTCACCAATCCTGAAGTCTGGGAAAAAAGGGAATTTAACCGTCACCTGCCGGGATCTGCGATTCAAACGCTGGAGGAGAAACGCATCCACGAACACTACTTTTCCATCAATTCAGCGAGCATCAAATCGATCTGCGACACGACCCGGATGGAATTAAATCCTGCTTCTTAAAGCCTCTGTCAACTGTTCATTCGAGAGTGTTACCGGGTGGAACTTGTGAGAGGTTTGCTCGATGACCTTCGGGATGTATTCCTCCCTGAACCCATATTCGGAAAGACGGGGAATCTCGAGCAGACTGGTCATGTGGATTAATTTCTCCTTGAAGGCATTCAGATACTCTTTTTCCTGTTTGTATTTGAAATCAGAAAATACCTTGCTCACGATGATCAGTTTCCGGATGGCAGGATGATCGGGCTGGTCGATCAGGTTATCAATGGTAAAGGCAAACACCGGCGCCATCAAAGAACCGCAGACCACCCCGTGCGGGATATCGAATAATCCCCCAAGCGGGGAAGCGAAGCCATGTACCAGTCCCAGTCCTGCATGGGCCAGTGTGATTCCCGAGAACATTGCCGCCAGGGCCATGCCGGACCTGGCCTCCAGGTTATTCTCCCCCTCCAGGAACGCACGCAGAAGGTACTTTTTGATGTGTTTCAGTCCCTGCAGCGCAAGGGCATCCGTCATGGGATTGGCCTGTCTGGAGATATAGGATTCAAGCAACTGGGTAAATGCATCCATTCCGCTTGTGGCGGTGAGCCGTGCCGGACAGGAAAGCATCATCTCAGGATCAATGATGGCCAGCTCCGGAATGAAATTGTTGTGGCGGAGGGACTTTTTATAGCCCTGTTCGCCCACCTCGCTGATCACTGCATTTTTGGTCATCTCGCTGCCCGTCCCGGAAGTGGTTGGCATGGCGATGAACGGGATCTTGTCACCCGGATGTTCCCTGTCCCCCACCCCCTCCAGGTAATCTTTTGTACTTCCTTCCACGGGGATCATTGCCGACACAGCCTTTCCGGCATCCATCACACTGCCTCCGCCCACTGCAACCACCACATGGATCTCCTCACCGCGGTACCTCCCCGCGATCTCATCGATCATCGAGGGTGACGGCTCATGGGAGATCACCTCCTGGCTGACCTGCAGGCCCGCCTGCCCGAGACCGGATATGATCTCGTCGCCGTGACCGGAATTGTGAATTGAGGATGAACCGGTAAGCAGAAGTACACGGCTGCCCCGGGCTGCAACAGCCGCTGTTAATTCACTTCTCTTCCCCCTGCCAAAGATGATTTCAGGTAAAGCGGAAAACTGAAATGAACTGATCATGGTCTCAATGTTTATGTAAATATAAGAAAAGTCAAATAAGTCGGCCGTTCTCCCGCAGCGGCGCTGCAAACATGCTTCCGCTGCCTAAGCTATGTAAATGTGGCTGATTTTCCAACCGGGTCCTCTCCTCAAACCATAATTTGCCCGGAACAGATTGTCATCTTGAGTTTTTTCATATATTTCTTAACATGATTAATATTCATAAAGCATGGTCTTAAAAAACAACGATTTGAGCAGAATCATCACGGTTTTTGCCGTGATTACAATCAACGGCATACTGTTTTCGGGTCCGGTCGGAGTGTTAATCACATCATTGCTAAAACCACAACCAGCTGGGAAAGTGTGGATGTGTTCATAGAGAATAATCATGTACTACAGGGACTGCCATTTATTTTCGGATATGTGATGATTCTCGGATTCGTTGGTTTTATCTCTGCATCAGCAAATTTTGCAGAAACACCCATGGAAAAAACATACAACAAAATGTCAGTCATTTTTGCGGCTGTTTATGCAGGAATCATTGGCACCAACTATATGATTCAGATGGCTTGTGTTGCTGGAATATAAAGGAGACAAAAAAGTATAAAAATCACTTTATCAGAAAAGCCATGTAAATACTGTGGAAAAAGTTGACCCGCCAGGGCTCGAACCTGGACTCTTCTGATCCAGAGTCAGACGTGTTGCCAATTACACCACGGGTCAGTGAACAGGAAGTGCAAAAGTAATAATCTTAAACAGTATCACCAATAAATTTGTTATCTTTCAGGGACAGGTTTACCATCCCACGGAAAAGAAACAGGCGATAACCATTCCTGTCAATCCGTTCGACCTGATGATTGAACTCATTTCTTTAAGAAAACACCTGCATCGATACCCGGAGCTTTCCAATCAGGAATTCGGCACTGCGGACCATATCACCGGATTCATTGAACAGTTTTCGCCGGACCGGGTCATTCCGGTTGCCGGAACCGGAAGGGTGTTTGTTTTTGAAAGCGGGAAGCCGGGTCCGACAGTCATGTTCAGGGCCGAACTGGATGCGCTCCCGGTGACTGAAGTCAGTAACGCGGATCACATTTCCCAGCATCCCGGGGTGGCGCATGTTTGCGGGCATGACGGACACATGGCCATCCTGGCGGGACTTGCCGGAAAAATTGCCGGCGACCGTCCCCCGCGGGGAAAAGCCGTGCTGCTCTTTCAGCCCGCCGAAGAGGTGGAACAGGGAGCGGCAGCTGTGATCAGAGATCCACGCTTCCGGGAGATCGAACCGGATTGGATCTTCGCCCTGCACAATATTCCCGGGGCAGCCATGCATCGCGTGATCATTAAAGCGGGAAGCTTTGCCGCCGCTTCCAGGGGAATGACCGTCAGACTGAGCGGAAGGACCTCCCATGCGGGAGAGCCTGAAAAGGGAATCAATCCAGCCGTTGCCGTAGCCAGGATCATCAGCAGCATGAAAGAGATGAATGACAATCCCGGGATGTTCGGGGATGTCACTTTTTCCACCGTGATCCATATCCTGCTCGGTGAGATCTCCTTCGGCACATCAGCCGGTCATGCAGAAATGAGATTCACCCTGAGGGCGTTCGGGGACAGTGATATGGAAATTCTGACCACCAGAGCGGAAAAGATCGTGGCGGAAACCGCCCGGGAAGAGCAGCTGGGGCATGAGATCTCATATGGTGAAATTTTTCCGGCCACTGTGAATGACGAGGCATGTGCGGAGTTGATCCGGCTGGCCGCCTCGGCCAATCAGCTACCGGTGGAAGAGGCCGGAAAGCCTTTCAGATGGTCGGAGGACTTTGGCTACTACACTGAAAAATACCGGTGTGGATTTTTCGGGCTTGGCTCCGGGAGGGAACAGCCCGCCCTGCACAATCCCGATTTTGATTTCCCCGATGAGTTGATCGGCACCGGGGTGAACCTGTTCTACTCCATATACAAAATGATTGTTCATCAATAAACAAAAACCTTATGCTTGAGATTAAAAAAATTACGAAAGAGTCAGATTTTCAAAATATTACAAGGAAAAAATTCATTGATTTCCTGTTTCAGCACCTGGACCGCTTTGGCGACCCGTGGGAAGAGATCAACAAGTGTCTGAATTACGCTTTTTCCGATGAAAAATCGGAAGGAGGATTTGCGCTGGCCGCCTTTTACCAGGGCAAACTGGTGGGAGGACTCATCATGAACAGGACGGGTATGGCCAATTACATCCCCGGCTGGGTACTGGTCTATGTAGCCGTGGATAAGCGTTACAGGGGGAAAGGATTCGGGCGGGAGATCATCGAAGAATCATTCAGGCACTGTGACGGGGACGTCAAGCTGCATGTGGAGTATGATAATCCGGCGAAGCGCCTGTATGAACGCATCGGCTTCACCTCCAAATACGCGGAAATGCGATACAGGAATCAATGATGGCAAGCACCTCCCGGATCATCATCAGCAAAGAAGCACTCAGGGAGAACGTGGCGTTCATCCGGTCGGTGGTGCACCCCCAAACCGTGATCTCGGCTGTGATCAAGGGAAATGCATACGGCCATGGCGTATCGGTGATCATCCCGGCGCTGGAAGCGCTGGGGATCGATCATTTTTCGGTCTTTTCCTCCCCGGAGGCAAAGGAGGCCTTTCGTCATACAGCCGGAGGTTCCACGATCATGATCATGGGATACATCTGTGACGAAGACCTGGAATGGATCATCCGCAACGGGATCGAATTTTATGTATCCGACCTGCTACAGCTGGAGCGGACCCTGAAGACGGCAAGATCGCTGCGAATGGATGCCAGAATCCACCTTGACATTGAAACCGGGATGAACAGGACCGGACTCACCCTCAAACATTTGAAGCAGGCCATTCAGGTGGTGACCCGGAACCGGGAATACCTGACCGTAAGGGGCGCCTCATCCCATTTTGCGGGTGCTGAAAGCATCGCGAACCACATAAGGATAAAAAAACAGTTCTCGGTATTCAATAAAAGGATCCGGACCCTGAAAGAGAATGGGATCCATCCGGAAAAGAAGCATATAGCCAGCTCCGCCGCGGCCATCAATTATCCCGAGACGCAGATGGACCTGGTCAGGACCGGGATCCTCATATACGGCTACTGGCCCACCAGGGAAACCTTCATCAATTACTCCCACAGAAAAAAGGAAAAGACCGATCCGCTGAGGCGGGCATTGCGCTGGGTGACCCGGGTCATGTTCATCAAAGAGATCCCGGAGGGGGAATTTATCGGATACGGACTGAACTACCAGGCACTTCATCAAATGCGGATCATGGTACTGCCCGTGGGCTACTGCAACGGTTACAGCCGATCCCTGAGCAACAACGGCCATGTGATCGTGCAGGGACTGAGGGCTCCCGTGATCGGAATGGTGAACATGAACATGATCATCTGTGACATCACGGATAATCCGGCGGTCAGACCCGGTGATGAGGTCACGCTGATCGGAAAACAGGGCGATGCAGAGATCTCCTTTTCTTCTTTCGCTGAAATGAACAATTCCCTGAATTACGAAATCCTGGCACGATTGCCGGAAAACATTGACAGAACCATCACAAACCATTAAGGAACCATGGCTTACATGACACTGGATACCAGGAAACTGAAATCCAACTATGAATATCTTGACCGGCTCTTCAGTAAAAACGGGATCCGCTGGACAGTCGTGACCAAAATGCTGTGCGGCAATAAACTGTACCTTACGGAACTGCTCAAGCTGGGGATCACCCAGGTATCTGATTCCAGGGTCTCCAACCTGAAGGCGATCAAGTCGATCAATCCAGGCATCGAAACCATCTACATCAAGCCCCCGGCCAAACGTGCCATCAGCAGCGTGGTGAAATATGCGGATATCAGCATGAATACGGAGATTGAAACCATCAAGCTGCTTTCAGAAGAGGCCCGCAAACAGAACAAGACGCACGGAATCATCATCATGATCGAACTGGGGGAACTTCGGGAGGGCATCCTGGGAGAGCATTTCCTGCAATTCTACGCCAATGTTTTCAAGCTTGATCACATCAAAGTTGTGGGCATCGGGACCAATCTCTCCTGCCTCTACGGCGTGCTGCCGAACCATGATAAACTGATCCAGCTGAGCCTTTACGAACAGCTGATCGAAGCCAGGTTCAACAAGCAGATCCCCTATGTCTCCGGGGGCTCCTCTGTCACCATCCCGCTGATCCTCAAAAAACTGTTGCCAAAGGCCATCAACCATTTCAGGGTAGGTGAAACCCTCTTCCTGGGGACGGACGTATACAACGACACCACCCTGAAGCACATGAACCCGGATGTATTCAGGCTGTACGGAGAAATCATCGAACTGAGCGAGAAACCCGTTGTCCCCATCGGGGAGCTTGGCACAAACGTGGAGGGGAACGAATACAGCTTCGATGAAAAAGACATCGGTCAGAAAACAATCAGGGCGATCATCGATATCGGCTTGCTGGATGTGGACCAGGAACATCTGGAGCCGACGGACGGCAGCATCAGTTTCGTGGGCGCCAGTTCAGACATGCTGGTCATCGACCTGGGAGAAAACAGGAAAAACTACAGGGTGGGCGACCTGCTGGAATTTAAAATGGATTACATGGGAACCCTGCGATGCATCAACTCCAGGTACATTGACAAGCGGTTGAAATAAAAGTCCGTTGACGGTGCGGTCAAACATTTTTTGCAGCAAGAATGTTTTAAGATGCAAAGGAAATATGATGAAAACATTGGTTGCTGTAGTGCTCTTAGTGATCATGGAGATACAGTTATTCAGTCAGCAGGTCACCATTGACGGCCAGGTACGTATGCTGGCCCTGGGAGATTCCTACACCATTGGAGAGAGCGTGGATATATCGGAACGCTGGCCCCATCAGCTCATCCAGGCATTGAGGGAACAGGGTGTAGATGCCACGGATCCCGATTACATTGCCGAAACCGGGTGGACCACCCGAAGGCTGTTGCAGGGGATTCGCACCCGGCTGAACGAGGATAAGGATTACAACCTCGTTTCCCTATTGATCGGGGTTAACAACCAGTACCAGGGACTGGATATTGCATCCTACGAACCCGATCTCAGGGAACTGATCAACATCGCCCTTTCCATTGCGGATCAGGATACAGGAAGGGTGTTCATTGTCTCCATCCCGGATTATGCTTTTACTCCCTTCGGAAACGGGAACCCGAACATCAGTGCAGAAATCGACCTTTACAATGCGATCAAAAGAGAAGTGGCCCTGGAATACGGGATCACCTTTGTGGATATCACTCCCATCTCCAGGCTGGGACTGCAGCAACCTGACCTGGTTGCGGGAGACGGATTGCATCCCAGCGGGAAACAATATTCAGAATGGGTGGAAACGATCTTTCCGCTTCTTAAGATCAAAAAGCCATTGTCACCCGGGTTGAACATCCCTCCTGCCGGCCCGGGAGACGGATCCCTGCAGGTTTTTCCGAATCCGTCTTCGTCCGGCGTCTGGATCACCTCCGGGAACCCGGTAAATCATATGTTGATCCGCGATGCAGGTGGAGTTTTGGTTCAGCAGATCAGGGTGAATGAACTTCCTTTTCGGCTGGACCTGTCAGGGTTTTCTCCCGGGGTGTATCTTCTGGAAATAGAACAAGCCGGGCAGAGGCAGGTACACAGATTGGTCCTGCATTGATCTGTTTCACCCCCGCCTGCCGGAATCAGAATCCGCCTCCGAAGTCCATCTCCCCTCCGCCTTCACCCCTGCGTTCGGGTTCATTCCTGTAATTATTGATCCGGTAACTGAGGGTCAGTGTAAGCACCCGTGGTTCACGCATCATCACCACATGCTGTTCGAAATTCTCACCTGTATTTGTAAAATCCCGCTTCATGGTTCCGAACACATCTCTCAGCTGAAGGGTCGCTGATAGCTTCCGGTCAAACAGATCCTGCCTGAAGGCAACATTCATGTAATAGAGCCCTTCGCTTGTCCCCTGCGCGGTAACCGTTCTGCTTCGGTAGGCCATGTTGGTCTGAAGCCGCGTGGTCGGCGTGATCTGGAAGGTGGTATTGAGGTTTGAACGCCAGCTGAATGTTTCCCCCTCCACCGGGGTGCCGTTGATATCCCCGTTGATGCGGTAATAGTAGGGAGTGATGCTGCCGTTCACGGTCAGCCACTTCCAGAATTTCCAGTTGACCATCAGTTCGGCCCCTGCCGAATGGTCATTGTTCATGTTCTGCACATTCAGGACGAAAAGATCGAGCGAATCATTGAATTCGGTCACCCTCGTAATCAGGTTGGTCGTATTCCGGTAATAGAGTTCCGCTGCAAGGAAATTCATTCCCCACCCTTTCTGGTAACCCAGCTCCAGGGAATGGATGTATTCGGGTTCCAGGGCCGGATTTCCGACCCGGATCGTATAAGGATCCACGTAGCTGATGTTGGGCTTAAGCCAGTATCCTCGCGGTCTGTCAACCCTTTTGCTGTAGCTGAGCATCAGCTGGTGGTCGTTTTTAAACTGCCGGGCCAGATGGAGGGTGGGATAATAGTCCAAACGGTTGATCAGATAGTTCTCTCCCGATCTTTCATGTTCGATTTTCCGGTAGGTATATTCGCCCCTCAGACCCAGCTGGTACTGGAAGTTTTTCCACTCACCTCCATATGTGGCATATGCCGCCTGGATGTTCCTGAAAAAGTCCAGTCCACTTGTATATTGTTCATTTTCGATCCAGACATCCGAATCATTGTCAAATTCTTCGTATAGCCGGTTCTCAAACTCATCGTCGAGCCTTGCCTGGTAACCCACTTCCAGCTTTGCGGAAGCTCCTACAGGCCTTGTGTAATCGATTTCAAGCCTTGCTTCATATTCATCCTCGGTCTCAACAGCCCTCGTGCTGAATGGGATCACATCTTCCACGAGAAAATCCTCCTCCGTGATGTAATCTTCCTGCTTTTCAATGCCCTCTCCGGTACTCCTGGAAAAATAAGCCATGGTGGTAAGCTGATGATCCCTGGAATCGAATTGTTTGGTGTAGTTGGCGGTGAAATTCAGGTAGCGACCGGTCCGGTCCATCGTGCTTCTGCTGACATAGTAAATATCGTTCGTTGCCGGTATGGTATACTCATGGGAACGGTTCGAGCGGTCGATGCCAAATCCATAGTTGCCCCCGCTGGCTTCGAGGGTCAGGGCAGATGTTTCTGAGAAATCATAAGAAACCCCTCCCTTGAGCTGGATCCCGCTGCGCCTGAAATCAAATGCGCCATCCGCCTCCAGGATCCTGTCGAGCGAATCTGTAAAGGTGACCTGTTCCCTGGTCATCCTGCCGGGATAAAGGTTGTTGTTGTAATTCCCACCCAGAAAGAAGTTCCAGTTCCCTGTGCGCCGGTTAAGCAGAAAGTCAGCCCGATACTTGTTATTCAAACCCACGGAAGCATTGACGATCCCGTTCAATCCCTGGTCTGTTTTTTCCTTCATGATCACATTGATGATCCCTGCATTCCCGTCAGGGTCGTGCTTGGCAGAAGGATTGGTAATGATTTCTATGTTCTCGATGGCGCTGGCAGGAATTTGCTGCAACGCATCGCTTCCTTCAAGCACACTGGGTTTTCCGTCGATCAGTACCGTAAAACTGCCGCTTCCGCGAAGGGTCACATTCCCTTCGATGTCCACAGACACCGATGGCGTGTTTTCCAGCACGTCCGCAGCGGTTCCACCTGCCGCATTAATATCCTGGCTGACATTGACGATCTTTTTGTCAAGCTTGTATTCCACATGCTTTCTGTCTGCAATGATCTCTACTTCCTCGATGGACTGCTTATCCACACTCATCTCCAGAAGGCCGAGATCCACTGTCTCATTGTTCTGTGTCACCTGCACCGGGTCAATCACCTTCTTTTGATAACCCACGAAGTTCGTTACCACATAATATTCCCCGAATGGGAGTCTCCTGATCTCGAAATTCCCATCCGGACCGCTGACGGTTCCCCCCACCAGCGATGAATCCTCCGTACTGTAGATGGCAACCGTCGTATATTCCATGGGTGTGTTCGTCCCCTCTTCCGCCACACGGCCTGTCACAATCCCCCTGGGCGGATTGTCTTCATCGGCATTCGCTGACAACCAGTTTCCCGGTAAGAAAAAAATAACCGAAAAAATAATGGGTGCGCTGAACAGAATATTTCTTTTCATATGATCTTAGATGTCTAATTATTTAGATTTACTCCTTAGACAAATATATTTTAAAAAGGTTTAATTATTATTATTATGATTTATTATATCTAATATTTATGGGTCTTTTTATCTTTATCACATGATCGGACTTTATGATAGAATTTCAAATGATTTCACGATATTTATGTGATCGAACCGAATTTTTGCAGTCATTCAGTTTTCATCTCAAAACCAAACTCCATGAATCCTAAATTCTTTTTCAGAGGCCTTTCCTTTGTTTTCATGATTCTTTTTGCCACGACCCTCGCGTCCGGAACTCCTTCAGGGGAATTTGATCCGACGGGGACCTGGGAATACCATGCTCCCGATGTTATGGATGGCTACACCACAGGTACCATGACCATTACAAAAACCGATGAAGGTTACCAGGTACTCATCGGCTTTGATGAATACAACATGCTGGAGGCGGAAAATGTGAAATTGGAAAAGAATTCCCTGACCTTCAATCTCTATGTGGAAGCTGAGCTTGTGACCCTTTCCGGGGAATTCAGTGAGGACAAATTAACAGGCAAGGTGAGTTACTCCGCAGGTATCTTCGATATTACCGCCACCCGGAAGGAGTGATGCGGTCTTTGCAGAGAGAATAAGAAGCAATGCACGGCGAAACCCTGATCCCCCTTTACACGCTGGTCATCTTTTCGATCCTTCTGATCGGATTGATCTTTAAAACCATACGCATCCCATATGTGGTCGCCTACCTTTTCGTGGGGATCCTGCTGGGGCCGAACGGGATCGGGTTTGTCAAGGAAACGGCCCTGCTTGATCAGTTCGAAGTGGTCGGGCTTGTTTTCCTGCTGTTTTTCGTGGGGATGGAGATCTCGCTGGAGGAACTCCTGAGGTCATGGAAAGTTCCTGTGGTGGGCACCTTCCTTCAGATCGCCATCACCGTGGGGATCATTTTCCTGATGGGCAGGCTTTTCGACTGGGAATTCATCAGGGTCCTGCTGATCGGATTTGTGATCAGCATCAGCAGCACCGCGGTGGTCATCAAGCTGCTCAATGAAACGAAACAACAGGACACCCATGTGGGGAGGAATGTGATCGGGGTGCTTCTCGTCCAGGACATTGCACTGGTCCCGATGATCATCCTCATTGATGTGATGCAGGGGAAGGACATGCCGGTAAAGGACCTGGTGCTTCAGCTGGTGGGAGGGGCATTGTTTGTCTTCATGGTGATCTTCCTCCTGCGAAAAAGAGAAATTCACCTGCCTTTTCTGCGCTATTTCCAGGGTCATAAGGAATTGCAGATTTTCGGAGCCCTGGCCGTCTGTTTCGGGATGGTCATGGCCACCGAATTCTTCAGATTGTCCCCTTACCTGGGAGCTTTCCTGGCAGGCATCTACGTGAGGGCAACCAGGGAGACGGACTGGATCCATATCACGCTGGAACCTTTCTACATCTTTTTTGTCGCCATCTTCTTCGTATCGGTGGGAATGATGCTTGATCTCAGTTTTGTGCTGGAGAACTGGCCGGTGATCCTGTTCCTGGTGGGACTTGTGTTCTTTTTCAATACGGCGATCAACACGAGCATGATGCGCATGCTGGGCGAACCCTGGAGGGAAAGTCTCCTGGGGGGTGCCATGCTGGCACAGGTGGGCGAGTTCAGTTTTGTGATCCTGGCGGTGGGTGAAAAGGGTGGGATTGTCACAGAATTCACCTACCAGACCATCCTTGCGCTGATCACGCTCACCCTGGTCCTGAGCCCGGGCTGGATCAGCATCTTCAGAAGACTGACCGCACTCAGGTAAGCGGTCCTCAATAACCCCGGTGAGGGAACGTATAGGAGAGGGTCAGGTTGACCTTTGTATAGGGATCGCCCTGCAGGTTCAGATCCAGGTTGTTCCATATGGAAGAAGAAGTCCTGTTGTAAACGATCTGCCAGGGATCTGTCAGGCTACCGATCAGCGCTCCGACCCCGGCAAATCCGGCAGCCCAGATCAGCGACCCTCCCAGCAATGTTCCGGCACTATAGGTCTCCCCGGAAATGTCATTGTATTTGCCTGCCTGGGTGGCCGTTGTGATCAGACCGATTGCGAGGCATCCACCTCCGCATCCAAGCGCCCATTTCAGCGCTTTTCCTTCTTTGGCCTGCACGATGTTTACATCGGTAAGCGAATAGGTTTTCTGCATGCTGCCGCCGGTGAAGGTCAGTGCTCCTTCGGAGATAACTCCGTTCTTTCCCTTGTGGACCTGACCGTCCCTGAGGGTAACCTGAACACGTTTATAATCCTGTGCATACGTTGCATGGACGACCAATAAAGCGAGAAAAATGAAAACGGATTTTTTGATCATTGTTTGAGTTTTAGGGATGAGTACGATCAAATTTATGAATTTTGCACTGAATATCAAGTTTTTCAGTGAGTATACACCCTTCGATTCCATTCAGTTGACATCTTTTTAATAGGCATTCATCAAAAATACCAATGCATCGGATTGATTGATCTCCTGATGAGTATACCCGGTTCAGACTCAGTTACCGGGGGGATCGTGGTATTTCATCGTCCCTTTATCCAGGGGATAATCATCCTTCCGCACAAAAGGATGGCACCTTGACAGCCGGTCAAATCCATCGAGCAGACCTGTCACTACGCCCCCTTTATCGATGGCTTCGATGGCATAATTGGAGCAGGACGGATGGAACACGCATGCATCCACATCCTGAGAGGACAGGAACTCCTTGTATCCCAGGTAGGCGAGGTTAAACAGGATCTTCAGCTCTGAATCAGCGGAGCGGAGATGAACCGGGTAGAATCTCTCCTGCGTGTCAGGCTCGAACAGGTGACAGAATGATTCGCCCTCCGGAAGTAAATGACTCAAATCAAGGAAGTATTCGTACCGGTTTTTCTCTCTCCTGCTTTCAGCCAGCGCCTTCGCATGCATGATCCCTCCCAGGTAATACCGCTGGATGAAGGGGACGGCCACATAAGGGACGGAAAGAATACCCGAGGTTCCGGTATATACCAGGCCGCCGAGCAGGACCAGTGAATTCAATCCCTCTTTGACATCTCCCGCATAGACCTGTCCCGCTCCGGGCAGTACAATACTCAGGATCATCGCCAGCGCCGGGGATGGTCTGTACAGTAATCTGGACTGCTCATAAAACGTGCGCAGTTGAGAGATTCGCAGCGTGTCGGTGGCCGGGATGCACTTCATGAAATGTTCCCGCATCGCATCGAACTGTCCCGTTCCAAAGCAGCAGATTCCCTGGTAGAGGTGCCTTCTCCCCTGAAAATCCCGGCCTGTATCTGCCTCAAGTTCATTCAATCGCAGGAGCGCCACACCGAACTGGTCCTCCATCATGTAGCAGCGAATCTTTTGAAATTCAAGGTCTGTACGAAGCTGACGGGAGGCCGTGTAACACTTCGCTGAATCGTAATAATCGCGTGCCAGCTTAAAGTTCTCCATGGCGATGTGGCAGGCTGCGATTTTTTCACCCAGTATGGACTTGCGCGTATTTTTTGAAAAGAAGAAAGCCCTTTGATATTCATGCAGGGCTTTTTCGTACTGACGGGAACGGAAAAGGGAATCCCCGAAACCGATCACAGATTCTATGCCGGTTGACTTCAACTCCAGAGGGCTGAGACACTGGAAACAGAAGAAAAGGAGTACCGGATATTTAAGATGCATGTTGCTTGTTATCCTTTGATCACCGCAAGAGGGGCCAGTTCAACCAGGACTTTCACCAGGTCGCTCTGGTGAGCCATCACCTGCCCGATATCCCGGTAGGCGCCCGTGGCTTCATCCAGGTCTTTAACGGTCCTGATTGCGTGAATGATGCCCTTCTTTTCCAGCTTTTCAATTTCCTCCTTCAATGAAAGGCTTCTCCTTGCCTGGTTGCGTCCCATGATGCGGCCTGCCCCGTGGGAACTTGAACAGAAACTTTCAGGATTTCCGAGTCCTTCCACAATATACGAATTGCTCCCCTGTGATCCGGGGATGATCCCCTTCTCCCCTTTCCCCGCCTTCACGGCTCCTTTCCGGTGCACGATCACATCCCTGCCAAAATGGTTCTCACGGGCAGCGTAATTATGATGGATGTTGATCTGTTCGGTTGCCTCCAGGCCAAAAGCCTCAAGAATCTCCTTCATGATCCGGTCCCTGTTTGCCTTTGCAAAATCAATGGCATAGTGCATGGCCATCATGTATTCATCCCCTTCCTGTCCGGAGCCGGCAGGCAGGTACGACAGCTCCTTGTTCGGCACCCGTATTCCGCGCGCATCACACAAGGTTCTGGCCATCTGATGATAATAATTTGCTATCTGCAACCCGAAATTCCGGCTGCCGCAGTGCACCATGATCCAGAGGCAGCCGTCACTTCCCCGCTGGATCTCGATAAAGTGATTGCCCCCTCCCAGTGTACCCAGCTGGTGCCTGGCCTTTTCCAGATTGGTCCGGATCACCTCAAGCTCCGGAGCCCGGCCGAATCCTTCCCATTCCTGCGGCTCCTGATGCCAGCTGAAGCCCACCGGGACCCTCATCCTGATCTCCCCCATGATCTGTTTTATCTCCTTTTCTTCCGGGATCTCCGACACAATCCTGGCCGCACACATGCCGCAGCCGATATCAACCCCGACCGCATTGGGAATGACCGCCTCCTCTGTCGCCAGCACGCAACCGATGGGCACCCCGTAACCCGTGTGTGCATCGGGCATTACCGCCACATGATGAAAAGCCGGAAGCAGGTTTGCTGCATTTTTCGCCTGCTGCAGCGCATCATCCTCAAGCTCATCCATCCATAGTTTGATGGGGATCCGTTCGGTTTCAATGACGCGGTAGATCACTTTCTTAGATTAGTGTCCAACAAAGAATTCTAACGCTGCATTCATCACTGCAGTTCGCTGCCGGTCTTTCTCCATCAGGACTTCATGTTGTGCATTTTCAACCAGGTATGCTTTGTATTCCTTATTTAACATCCCGGCTTTTTCGGTAAATTCAACGTGCGCATCCGGGTCCACGACCGTTTCATTCTCTGCCGAGAAGAGAAGGAAGGGGGTCCCGATGTCCTCAATATGGTCAAACATGTACTTGAATTGCCTGCAGGACCTGTATACCCAGAGGGTGGATGCCCCGCCCAGTCGCGCCTGCGGAACCCGGTCATAAGCGGCGATCATCCTGTGATACCGGATCTCGGACCCGGTCACTGAATTATCGTGAAAGGAGGCGGAATCATCCTCATATCCCGATTGCCCGGGTGCAAATTTGGGCTCTTTTCCTTTCAGTATCCTGGCCAGCAGGCATATGGGAGGATTCAGACCCAGCATGGGTGAAGAAAAAGCAGCTGCATCAAAATCATCCGGATACTGTTCCAGGTATGTCATTCCGATGGCCCCTCCCAAGGAGTGCGCCAGCAGGTATACCTTTTGATGGTTATTGAATGCCAGGAATTCATCATAAAAATGTTTCATGTCATCCACGTAGAACTGGAATGTATCGATGTATCCCAGTTCAGGATCGTCGGCCATCCTGCCAGAAAGGCCCTGACCGCGGTGGTCGTGGATATACACGGAATAACCGTTGTTGAAAAGGTCGAATATGACCTCCTTGTATTTCAATGCGGCTTCGGTCCGTCCTGTGGAAATCAGGATGGCTCCATTTTCCGGCCCGGGATGTTTGAAGATCCTGTAATAGATCGGCACATCCGCTTTTCCTTTGAAAGTCCCTTCCAGGCCGCTTTCGTAGAGCGCTTCGATTTTCTGAGTGTAATTGGGATCCTGCAGCTGCTGAGTGGTGGTAATGGGGTAATTCCCGGCTTCCTCCGGAAGCGTGGGTAACCGTTCAGCATGGCAGGAAAACAAAGCCAGGAATGCAGTCGAAAGTAAGAATACAGGGATGTTCCTCATGTTCAATGTTGGATTAGTTCTATTTACACAATAATCTTCAGGTTATCAAATTACAAAATATTTTGGCTTTGCAATTGGAATCGTTTCCTGTCTGATGGACTTGTATTCACAGAGTAGAGTCTGGGATTTTGTCTGCCCGATCCTGTTTCTCATATCAGAATGGAGTTTATATTTCCGGGATAAATATTTATTATCTGCATATTAACTGTTTTAGTATGGATTCCGATAAACAATATCACTTCGTAGATATTTTTTATCTCGAAACCAACAGAAAAAGTTAATACGTGGATATTTTATGTCTCTTTATCCCCATGAAGACTTTTTGATTATTCCTTCGTTTCACTCAGTCATGAGCTCATCCGCTCATGCGGATTCGGTTCCGGCAGGATTATTCGCAACCTTCAGTTGCTCATGAGCTCGCCATCTTAGATGGCTCGGTTCGATAGGTTCTCATCCATATGCCAGAATAAAACCCAAACGGCCATCGCAAGGATGGCCGTCCGGGTTTTGTGATTCCGGCAGGATCACAACATACGATTTCAAAACAGACCCATTTTTTACCTTTCTTTCTGTTTATGCCTATTTCAGGGGTTTACATGAAATCTTGAAAATTGCAAAAAATTACAAAAAGTTGCAAAAAACTGTCCCCCCATCTGTCCCCCACCTATTTTTTTCGTAAATTTGTATTGGTTGAATACTAAAATTTACGTTATGGCAGAATACAAATTTTACCTGAAGGACAAAAATTCCACACGTCCAACACCGATCCGCTTGCACATCCATTACGCCAATATGGTTTGTAAACTGTATGTCGGTGAAAAAATCAATCCTGTTTACTGGAAGGAGACCAAAAAAGGCTCCAACATCTTCCGGGCATCAAAGGATCACCCGAACCATGAGACTGTCAATTCCCGGCTGAAGGATATTGAAACTACGGCAGATGATGTCTACGTTACATATAAACGTAAACACCACGAGGAACCTACCCCGGATGTCCTGAAAACGCTTATCCGGCAAGAACTGGGCTTGGAACGGGAGGAAAACATTTCCCTGCTAACCTACTTTCAGGATGTCATTGATGACAAGCTGAAGGCTGCCGACAGGGAGGGCCGGAACAAAAGAAACTCGGTAATCCCATCATACGAGAATACCCTTTTTGTCCTAAAGGAGTTTCAGAGACGGTGCCAGTACCGGGTGAACTGGGATAGCGTCAACATGAAGTTTTATAACAGGTTCATGGATTACATGAAGGCGAAGGGCCTGAAGGCAAACACCCGTGGTTTACGAATTAAGTACCTGAAGGCGGTGCTTCGTAAGGCCACAGCCTCCGGGATCAATACGAATCTTGCATTTACTGACCCTGCTTTTAAAGCCGTATCCGAGGATGTCGATTCAATATACCTTGATGAAACAGAACTGTTTGATTTGCATAGCCTTGAACTCAATGAATATCAGTCCAGGGTCCGGGATTTATTCCTGATAACAGCATGGACAGGCTTGCGGATTTCCGATGTAAAGCGAATCACCCGTGACAACATCCGGGGTAACTACATTCATATCACCACACAGAAAACAGGTGCCGGGGTAGTGATCCCCGTTCACCCCGTGGTTGAAGATATATTCCGGAAGTATGATTATCGGCTTCCCACTTATACTGAACAGCATTTAAACCGTGAATTACGAGAGATAGGCCCAAAGCTGGCAGAAAAGACACAGGCCAGGGTCTTGGGTTCCCGTGGCCTTGATACATCCAAATATGGACAAATTCGACTCCATACTGGAAGGGGATCCTTCTGCACGAATATGTACCGGAGGGGGATGAAACCCGCCACAATTATGAAGATCAGCGGTCACAAGACCGAATCGGAGTTTTTCCGGTATATAAAGATCACCCCTGATGAACATGCTCAGGTATTACAGAAATCTTTTGAGAAGGACCGGGAACTGTATTCCAATGGTACAAACTTAAAAATGAGGTAGTCATGGGCATGCTAATAGATTCAGGCGAAGGATCAAGATTTGAAGCAGTTGAAGTTGTCAATATAGGTTACAAACTTGTTGAGCAAAAACTTCATCCATCGAATGAGGAAATAATATCCGGAACTGATGAAAAGATCATCGGCTGGGGGATGGTCCCATATTACGTCCATCTTCATTCTATGAACTCCGATCTTAATAAACTCCGTGGTGAACTTGGTGGAAGGGCTGGAAGGGATAACTACGATGCTTATTTCTCCGAATACTTTGAATTGTGCAGAAATCGCATTTTGACTGTTGATGATCCTTTGCTAAATGCCAGCCCTCCGGATGTTGAGGACTTCATTCATAGTCATATTGCGTATGAAGTTCAGCAATGTAATTATTGCATTCAATATCTTAAAGACGAGTATCAGGAAGGATTTACCAGTTTCTTCAATCTTTATATGCAATACCTCAAAGGGAAAGCAACCACACATATCTCGAAATCACGGGTTATTGCCTTCTACCTGATCGAAACCGGACAGGATGCACATGCGTTATCCCGTAAGGACTTTGAACGTTTATTCAATATGCTGCCCTTAAATCTATTTTTTAAGGATTCGAGTGCCGAGAACATTCAAAAGGAAATTCGAAAGGAAGAATGTTTTCGTAAGGGATCATCCAAGTATGAGGAAGCGAAAACTCAGTACCATGAAGATTTCAAATTCGCTAAATTATTGATTGACTGATTATTAAACAACGAGAGGTACAACGGGAGGCATTTTGTAGACCTCCCGTTTTCTTTTTCCAGACCTTTGAAGAAAAACCAAAGTGAAAGGCGGTATTTTCATTCAGAGCGTTGAGGTAGAAGAACTTCGAGAACTCATCAAAGATGTTTTATTGGAAGTCCTCGGGAGCAAGGAGCCAAGTCATTCTGATACCACCCTATTGAACAGGAAGGAAGCTGCTGAATACCTGGGAGTCTCTTTGCCAACATTGCGGAGATATGTGACGAGTGGGAGGCTTCGCAGTAAGAAGATTGCCGGGAAGGTCTTTTTCGCTGTACGTGACATTTCAGATGCTTTGAAATGATTCCATTTCGTTTGCCATATGTTTTGTATTCAAACCCCGGTCACGGGATGGCTGGGGTATTTTTTGTCACAAAAAACCCCGCCGGAGCGGGGCTTAAATATTTCCGGTTGGTAGCAGGGAACCGGAGTCTTCCGTGCGAGGAAGCGACCAAAAACCCAAAGACACACCACAAAGATACGCAAAAAAACCATGCTCTGTCGACCACCCACAACATGGTCCTGACAGCCTTCGGGCAAAAATACAGCGTAGCCTATACAGGGGGGGCTTTGCTTTGTGGTGTGTGAGCGGAAATTTCGCACAGATTTTGAGTTTCCGCTAATTCTGATTGATATTTTAACTGGGGAGTTAGAATGTATGTCAGGGGAAGGGTGGGCTTTAAGATGCACATGCGTTATCTCGTAATGAAGGATATGAACTCAAGAAAAAAAGGTCACGGATTTGAGCGAAAAATTGCTCAGGAAATGAGGGAACTTGGTTTTGAGAATTGCCGAACCAGCCGGGAAGTGTCACCATTGCGGGATGCTGAAGGAATTGATCTTGTGGGGGCGGGACTGTTCAATGTTCAGTGCAAGGCATTGGAGCGGGCGCCTGCTTACCATGAGTTACTAAAGATCATGCCACAGAATGAAAACTATAATGTGATCTTTCACAAGCGGAACAGAAGCGGAACCGTGGTAGTGATGGAAAAGGAAGATTTTTACGAATTACTTAATATGTTACTGAAAGAAAAGATATTATGAAAAAGCAAAATTCACCGATTATCATTGATCAAGACCAGAATGAAATTGACCGCATCAACGGAGGCGTTGAAATAGTATTTTCATTTTTGCAAAGGGCTGTCGCTGAATTTAAGAAATGCCCCTTCTATGATCCGGAGGCTGATCTTCCAACAATAGTCCAGAACCATGAGGGCCTGAGATCGGCATATATTCACAAGCTGGTGAGGGAAATGTATCCTGTGCCGGAGGGATCGGTGCTGGAACTGGACGTGACTGAGGAAAGTAAAAAATGGAAGATTCCCACCCCTCAGCTTGACTTGACCATTTCAGAGATTAACAAGTTCACCGCACAGAGCAATATCAATTTATCCTTTTTTGAGTTGAAAACCGGGAGAGTAGAAGTGCGGGAAAATGTCGTAAAGGCAGCCACCGATCGATATATACGGAAGGTAGATTCCAAACGGGGGAGGAGGTATATTGAACTATCAAAGGTAGCAATTTCCGCTCTTAAGGAGATGGATGACCTCACACGACCGACTGGTACGATCATCCTGAACCAACTGCATCCTGTCCAACTTGCAAGGATTTATAAATATGATGGGGAGGAGTATGCAGATAATCCTCACCTTATCATGAAAATGGAAAAGCAATGGTTGCTAATGGAGGAGGAAGAAGTTAAATCTGAGGCCTGAAAAAAACAGGGATAACAGCGTTATGGCACGATCGAGCACGTCATATCAGAAAGGTGCAAGCGGAAACCTTCAGGGCAGACCACCGGGAGTTCTGAATAAAGTGACCGGGGATATGAAAGGCAGACTCTCCAAGTTCCTTGAATCCCGGTTCAGCGACGTTGAGGAGGCATTTGATAACCTGAGGCCGAGGGACAAAATCAAGATGTTCGTTGAACTGCTACCCTATATTCTGCCCCGCCTCCGGTCTGTTGAAACACTTCACCCGGTGGATCGGTTAACTGATGACGAGGTTGAAAAGATGTTCGATGGGATCATGGACTACGTTGAGGGCGAACTGTCAGAAGCTCCCTCCGCTTCGAATAAGCCCATTTCTGACACTTAATTTCGAAGGTATGGAAACAACACCCACGAAACGAGAAGTCCTCAAGAAAATGATCAATGGCGAGCCTGCCGACCTGAAAAGTATGATCATTGTATGCCATCGAAATGAAGGACAGTTGATGCATGGAAGCAGGCCGATTTCTCAACAGTTTATCAACAAGTTCGCTGCCTTGCTGATTGAGGCCCAGACCCTGGAGGATGCTTCGGAGATTCAGGAGGCAATAAATAAACTGGAACAAGTGGATTTTATAGATAACCAGATTGTTAACCATTAATTTTTGAAATCATGAGCGCAAAAAAAGGAGGACCTGACAAAAACGACATTATTCGGAAGCGGGTTGAGCGAAGCCGGGAATCTGCAAGGAAAATAAAAAAGGATCAGGGAAGATCACCCAAAAAATGACTTTCGAACAAGCCATAGAAAATTTATTTTCCATGTTCCCTGAACTAAGGAACCGACCGTGCACAATCACACCTGTTCCCTGGCAGCTTTTATCCCTTTCGGATATGGAATTTCAATGTTTGTGCGGATTGTCTGATGTTATCGTAAAGGTCGGTCCCAAAGGCACCCGGATCATTCAGGAACGGGCCATGCAGTTGAATATCACAGCAAGGTTTGCACATCCACAGGGACGGCCCCGGTATGACGCGAAATGACACAGAAAGTCATTGATGAAACCGTCCGGGTGACAAAGCAGTTCCTTGAGGAGCATCCGGAGGAGTATAAAAAGGTTACCTCCACGGGAGGCAACCTTGATAAGGTGGGCTATAAAACAATTTCTCGTTTTCTTAACTGGCCCGAGTCTCGTGTTTCATACTCCCTCGAACGCCTTCGCCTCACGGGATTGATACGGGATAATTCGTAACTTACCAGTATGAAAATCCGGCAGCAAACGGCCTCATTGCTTCAGGAAAGGTACGGATTCTCGCCAGTCATGACGCAGGCATTTTTTGACGTTGGACTGTTTAGGGTGGACATTGCCCGCAAGGTGTTGATCCGGGAGGAATACCGCCGGAAATGCTCAATGGAGAGCAAAACTGACTTGAAATGGCAATTGGCTGAAAAATATTGTTTATCAGTTTCCTCAATTGAAAAAATCTTGAAGGAATGATTGCCCGGATAACTGGCTTTGAGTATCTTTGATTATGTTTAACAAACGGCACGGTTTGTGAACATACTGGAACCCATTACCAGTTAATAAGCCTCGGTCCACCCCCGGGGCTTTTTCTTTGCTCCATAGTCATGCTCGAAACAGTCCGCACAACCCGTGACTTCCTCAACGCCGAACTGGCGAAGTATGAGAGTTGGGAAGATCTTAATGAATCCATTAAGATCCTATTTGACACAAAACATTCCTTTATTCAGACAAAGACACATGGCGTAGGTCAGACCACCATCCTGAAGTTTTTAGGAGTCCCGGAAAAGGACTGAGTCATTTCATGATTCAATTTAATCCCTAGTCAACCATAGTGCTTATTGTTACATAATTTCCTGTTCTTCAAAAAATCTATTATCTAAGTGAGCTATAAGCTAATTACCTGTATATTAGAATGATGATATAAGTATTGAATATTATGGGTAACTTTTTTAACAATGGATCGTTATACTCTTAGATAAAAAATGTATAAATTTATTTCTCCTATTGACATTAACTGGACTTCTACACCATGAAAACAGAAAAGGTTAATCAAAAAGAACTCACTGCTATAAAAGATTCTTCCATTCGTGATGCAGAAGAGTTTTACAAAGAAATTGGACTTCAGAATTGTAGCAATATCCAAAACTTGAACAACCTAAGCGAATTATCCCCCAAAGAAGAAACCTCTGACAAACTCCATTGGACTAGACTTTCATTAAATTCTAATCACGGCTTAATAATTGGTTGAACATGCCAAGCTGGAATGAAATCCTTGCAAAGACTCACCAATTATCCAATGTATACGATAATATTCGACGTGATTATCTAAGGGAACTTGCGGATAAAACTGGCCGGAATACGATCATATATTATTCAGGTTGGTTACAAAAGGGTCAACTTCAGGAAAAGGGTTACAGATTTGACATCGTTGATTCTGATAAGATGGGCTTTATGTCTACGGTGAAAAATCTCGATAAGAAAAAAGGTTTGGATATTGTCCTTCACACTCCTGGGGGTTCTATTGCAGCTACAGAATCAATAGTCCATTACCTTAAATCTCTTTTTGGGAATAATATCAGAGCGATTATTCCCCAGATCGCTATGTCTGCTGGAACGATGATGGCACTATCCTGTAAAGAAATCATAATGGGCAAACACTCTAACCTCGGGCCAATTGATCCACAGTTAAGAGGTATCCCAACCCATGGAGTTATTGAAGAATTCAACAAGGCTAAGGAGGAGATTAAGGCTGATCCGAGTAGGATTCCTGCTTGGCAGGTTATACTTTCAAAGTATTCTCCAACTTTAATAGGAGAGTGTCAGAAAGCCATAACATGGGCCGAAAAAATGGTGGAGAACTGGCTGTTAACAAATATGTTTAAAGATGAAATAAATAAAACAGAAATCGTAAATAAAATCAAGAAGGAGTTGGGTAGTCATGCCTTTACTATGTCCCATGATCGACATATTCATATGGAGACTTTGCGAGATGATTTAAAAATAAAAATTATTGAGTTGGAAAAGAATGATGAATTACAAGATGCTGTTTTGAGTGTACATCATTCGAGCATTATAACTCTTACTCAAACACCCGCTATAAAAATCATTGAGAATCAGGATGGGAAAGCTTTCATTCAAATGGCTAATACTCGGTCCCCAAATTAATTGTTGCCATCCTGCTAATACCAATTTTCATTAATATTTACTATTGTAATTGTAACACTATTCAACTAAGGAATTAGCCCTAATATATGGGGTATGATGAAAAGCCCTAACCCTATTTGAAAGATCATGAAGCTATTAAACGCAGTTAATGAGATATTCTTTGCCCAAACATGGATGGAGATAGTTCAAGCAATTGGTACTGCAGTTGCTTTGCCTATGGCTGTCTGGGGAATAGTGAAGCTATTTAAAAAAGATCTAGATAGGCAAAAACAAATAGATAGCTTGGCGAAAATGGCAGAAGAATCAAGCAATCAAACTGAAGTTCTTGAAGGTCAATTAAAAAAAATGGAGGAAAGTAATAAGATATGGAGTGACTATATACAGACCCTAGCCAAATTTGTTAGCACAAGTCAAGAATCTGTGGATTTTCAAAAGAAGCAATTTGAACAAAATGAGAGACTCAGAAAAATTGAAATCATGCCAATAATAAAATCAAGAGGGGGCGGGTCTAGCTCTCAAGGGGGAGAAATTCGTTTTAAAAATATAGGTGGCAAGGTGAAAGTTATTGATATTACAAAAGGAGAGAATAACAATGTTGCCCTTCCAGGACTTGCAAACATAAAAGGAAGCGAATTGGATTCAACTGTAAGGAGTATTTCTTGGAGAACCAAAGGAGACCAAACAAGAGAAACAAGTCGGATTCATTTAATTATAACTTTAAAGGATATTGACGAAAATATATACTCTGTAGTAGTTTCTGGTCCCGTAACAAAACCTACTTACTCTGATCCCAAAGAAGAAAATTTAAATATACCGACTGATTAATATTTTCATAACAAGATCAGGCAAATCTAAAGAATCCGAACATCAAAGAAAGGGGAAGGACCTATTCAGACCCCTCCCCCATTGGTTGAATACTGCCATTCACATGACAGAATTTTATCAAAGATACAACTTCTCTGCATAGGGTGAAAAAGGGCTAAAAAACGGCTATTTCTGTCCCCCCATCTGTCCCCCAATTCAAAACCGCCCTCTGTATCTCAGTAATGACGGCGATTCTATAAATATTTTGTGATTCCGGCAGGATTCGAACCTGCGACCCACAGCTTAGAAGGCTGTTGCTCTATCCACTGAGCTACGGAACCAGGACCGGTGGGGCCGGCAAAAATCCCCAGAAAGAGAGCAAAATGAATGCCAGCCTGATTGGTCGTGCAAAGATATGAAAAAGTTCATTGTTAATGAAGCTGAAGCCCGGGGTGCAGGGTTTCAGCGTCCCCGGATCCAGTTCACCAGGCCTTTCTTCTGCAGGATCTCCAGGAGTTTCTCGGGGAGGGGTTCAAAGGGATATTCCCCCGTTCCCACGCGGATCACGCCCCGGGCAAAGTCCACCTCCACCCTGTCGCCCCGGCGGTAAGCCATCACGGCTTCCGGGTGGACGATCAGGGGAAGGCCCTGGTTGATGGCGGCGCGGTAAAAGATCCGGTTCACCGATCTGACGATCACCGCACGGATCCCCGCGTGGGCCAGTCCCACTGCAGGATGTTCCCTGGAGCTTCCGCAACCGAAATTTTCCCCTCCCATGATCAAATCTCCGGACTGCACTTCACGTGCAAATCGCCCGTCAAATCCCCCGAACAGATGGGGCAGGATCCCTTCGGGATCCGAGCTGGGAATGTTATAGGTAAGATTTCCTGCAAACATCTGGTCGGTGTTCAGGTGGTCGCAGTCCGAATAATCCCACACCCCGTTTTCCCTGCGGTTTTCTTCATTTCCGATGGTCACGCTGCCGGACGTTTTCCTACGGTACGGAAACTTCTTTGCCCGCCCGGTGCTTCCGGGATCCGTGATCATTCCGTAAACGGCGCTGATGGCCACAACGGCAGGGGAAGCCAGGTAGATCTCCGCGTTCTTGTTTCCCATCCGCCCCATAAAATTGCGGTTGGCCGTGGAGATCACCCGGATATTGTCCGCCGGGATCCCCTGTCCGGTCCCCAGGCAGGGTCCGCAGGATGCGCTGAGCACATTGGCCCCGGCTTCCAGGAAATCGGAGATGAGGCCTTCCCGGATGGCCTGCAGATAAATATCTTTTGAAGCCGGAATGATCAACAACTGGAACCCGGGTTTCACCTTTTTTCCCCTGATCATCCTGGCGGCCTCCCTCAGATCCTCGATCCTTCCGTTGGTGCAGGTGCCGATCAGGCCCTGGTGCACCTCCAGCCCGGCAACCTCTGCCAGGGTCATCACATTGTCCACCTGGTGCGGAGCGGCCACGACCGGACAGACCTCCCCCAGGTAGATGTCAATTTCATTTGCATAGGCGGCTCCTTCGTCGGCCCACACACCGTGTATCCTTTCGCCGTAATGATCCTGCAGAACACGGTCAGGCGGGAAAACCGCATTCTTGGCACCCATTTCCGAGGCCAGGTTGGCCAGTGTCATCCGGTCGGCCATGGTCAGGTTTTCCACCCCTTCGCCATGAAATTCCACGGACATGTAGTTGGCCCCGGCCGAACCGATCATCCCGATGATCCACAGGCTCAAATCCTTGGCAAACACCCCCGGGCCCAGCGACCCGTCCAGGTTGATCTTCAGCGATTCGGGAACACGGAACCAGGTCGATCCCTGCACCCACAATCCGGCTGTCTCCGTCCGGTCGATCCCTGCAGCAAGCGCATTGAAAGCGCCGGCTGTACAGGTATGGCTGTCACTGCCCACAATGATCATTCCCGGTCTGGCATATTGTGCCATGATCTGGTGGCAGATCCCGCTCCCCGCATCATGGAACTTTTCCACATGCTGGTTTTGGGCAAATTCCCGGATGGACTGGTAGCTGTTGGCCAGGTTCGCGCTGGTAGGCGGGGCGTTGTGATCAAGCACGATCACCAGCCGTGAAGGATCATGAACCTTCTTCCCTCCCATCTGCTCGAAGGTCTTCCTGATGCTGGCAGAATTGTCATGGGAAAGGACCAGGTCGGGCTGCCTGAATACAATGGCGCCGGCAGGCGCATCAAAAATCTTTTCGACGAATGTTCGGGGCATTTTCAGTACATGTTTCAGATCAGAAAAATGTTGCTTTTGCGGCAATGATCCACCATTTCTCCGGGCCAGATGGCCGACTGGATCTCACCGATGTGCGCTTTCTGCAGCAGCTGCATGGCTGTGCGGGACTGGCCGATCCCCCCGCCGATGGACGAAGGCAGCTCGTCATTCAGGAGCCTCCTGTGAAAGAGCAGTTCCACCCAGTCCATATGCCCCGTGAGCTCCAGCTGGGTAAGCAGCTGTTCCTTGTCCACCCGCAAACCCATGGAGGTGATTTCTGCAGCGGACTTAAGCACTTTGTTCCATACAATAATGTCCCCGTTCAGGCCATGATAACCCTTCTCCGTTTCCGTGCTCCAGTCATCATAGTCGGGGGCCCTTCTGTCATGCGGCTTCCCGTCGGGCAGATCAAATCCCACCCCGATGATGAAAACCGCGCCGTATTTCTCAGCGATCCGGTCCTCCCGCTCCTGCGGGGACAGATCCGGATACATCTCATACAGCTGCTCGGAGTGGATGAAGGTGATCTCCTCAGGCAGGGAAGGTACGATCCGGGGAAAAAAGGTATGCATGTAAAACTCGCTGCGCTTTACATTGTCCCACACTTTTCGCACTGTGGTCTTCAGGTAATCCAGGTTCCTCTGTTCCGGGCGTATTGCTTTCTCCCAGTCCCACTGGTCCACATACACAGAATGCATGTTGTCCAGCTCTTCATCCGGGCGAAGCGCATTCATATCTGTGTAGATCCCGTACCCGGTCTGAATGTCGTAATCCCGCAGCATCATTCTTTTCCATTTGGCCAGTGACTGTACCACTTCTGCCTCCTGGTTACGCATATCTTTGATCTTGAAGGTAATGGGTCTTTCCACACCCTTGAGGTTATCATTCAGTCCGGTGCCTTTCAGCATGAACAGCGGGGCTGTGACCCTTCTCAGCCGGAGGTCTGACGACAGGCCGGTCTCGAAGTGGTCCTTCATCAACTGGATGGCTTTTTCAGTTTCTTTCAAATTGATGAGGGGTTTATAACCCTCGGGAAGAATCAGTCTCATAATCCATGCTTTTTAAAATAAACCATTTCGCTGGTAAATCTCCATCTGTATCTCTGAAAATGGAGTTGCCGCGATCTCAATATCTTTGGTTCGGTTCTGTACCAGACCGGTCTCGAAATTGACGGTCAGCATATCCCCGTCAGAAAGTTTCAGTTCCGGAATCCGGTCGCCCGCCAGGATCGGGAAGGCTGCATTGATGGCATTTCTTTCATAAATGGCACCAAATGATTCAGCGATCACGCACCGGACACCAAGCGACTGGAAACAGTCCACCGCCTGCTGTCTCGAGCTGCCCGACCCGAAATTCTTTCCGGCAACCACGATATCCCCTTCCCGGGCCTGTGAAGCGAAGTGCTCGTATCCCTCCAGGTTCCTGAAGGTATACTGCCCCATTTCATCCACATCGGTCACGGACAGGTAACTGTTGTGGTAGATCATATCCGTATCGATATGGTCCAGTGGAATAAACCAGACCCTGCCGGTCACTTCTACCGGGTTCTCAGCGGTTTTCGTCAATTGTACAGGTTCTCCCTCAATTCTGGCCGCATTCTCCGATGGCCGCTTTCCAGGATGCTCCGGGATTATCCCGGGCCCTGTGATATAACCTGCAACTGCCGAGGCAGCCACCACTTCCGGGGAAGCCAGGTACACCGATCCCTTTCCCTGTTTGCCGGGGAAATTCCGGTTCCCTGTGCTGACGGTCACCTCCCCGGGACCGTTCTGGCCCACCTGTCCCGCCGCACATCCCGCACAGCCCGCGTTCGAGACCAGGGCGCCCGCATCCTTGAAGACCTGAATCAGTCCCTCATCCATGCATTGTTGCCAGACCCGGTCGGTGGCAGGGACGATTTTCAGTACAACTCCCTCTGCAATCTTCCTGCTCCTGAGGACCGATGCCGCCGCCCTCATATCCTCGATCCTGCCGTTGGTGCAGCTGCCGATAAAAGCCGAATCGATCCATAATTTTTCATCAGGCAGTTTAACCGTATCATGGGGTTTGCCCGGGCGCGAGATCCTCCTTGTGAACGCGGATACATCCACCTCCAGGAGTTCACTGTAGGATGCGTCCGCATCTGCGGTGACCGGGATGATCTTTTTCCTCGTCCTGGACTGGCAGTAGCTGATCACTTCCCGGGAGGGAGGGAACAGCATGATGATCGCCCCCAGTTCTGTGGCCATGGATGCGATGGTGATCCGCTGGTCCAGGGTCAGGCTGTCCACCGCCTGACCTTCCATCTCAACGGCATAACCCAGCAGGGAATCTGCGCCGAACAGGGCCAGCAGATTCAGGACAAAGTCCTTGGCGCTCAGTTCCGGATCCAGTATGCCTTTCGTGGTGATCTTCACGGTGGGAGGCACCCTGAACCAGATGGTCCCCCTGTGCCAGGCTGCCGCGGTATCCTTGTCCCCCATCCCCTGTCCGAAAGCCCCCACCGCCCCGAGAATATTCGCATGGGAATCGGTTGAAATGGCCGTGGAACCCGGATAGGCAAGTCCCTCCTCGATCAGGATATGGCTTCCGATCCCCTGGTCGATATCGTATACCCTGATGCCGTTTGCCCGGGCGAACTGCCGGCAGATATGCTGGTTGGTGGCATATTTCTGGTCAGAACCCGTGGGATTGCAGTCAAAGGTGAAGAAAGTCCTGGAAGGATCGCTGACCTCAAGCCGGTTCCGCACCATGTGCTGTACCACATTGGCCCCGCCGAAATCACGTGCCACGCGCGCATCGATAAAAAGATCCACAATGTCACCCGGCCTGACTTCCGCTCTCCCGGCATGGGCGGCCATGATCTTTTCAGTGACAGTCATTCCCATGTTCAGTGTTTTATCTTTTCAAAGATAGCCACAAAGCATTTCCGATATATGTATTCTTGAACATAAGATGAAATTTCTTCCTCCGTCCGCAACGGCATCCAGTTGCTTTCATCGCTGTTCAGGGATCAGACTTCGATCTCCAGTCCGTCATGCGCAAGTGCAATATTCGGGGGAAGCTCCTGCTCAAGCAGGGCTGAAGGTTCCATCTGGTGGGATATATGGGTGAGATAACCCTGTCCGGCACCGACCGATTCGATCAATTCCACTGCCTGGGATAGGGTAAAGTGTGAAATGTGGTCCTGCTTTCTCAATGCATTAACGACCAGATACTTTAATCCATACAGCTTCTTTTTCTCGTCACCGGAAATGTAACTTCCGTCGGTCAGGTATGCAAAATCGCCGAAACGGAATCCCAGTACGGGCAGCCTGTAATGCAGCATCCTGACGGGGATCACATCCAGGGGGCCCACCCGGAACGGTTCGCTGGAAATCAGATGCACCCGCACCCGGGGAGATCCCGGGTACTGCTTCTCAACAAACACATAGGGAAAAGCTTTCTTCAGCGATTTTAACACCCGCTTTTCGGTGAAAATATCCATGCTCCGGTGCTGGAGAAAATTGAAAGCCCTGATATCGTCCAGTCCGGCGATGTGGTCCCTGTGCTCGTGGGTGTACAGAACCGCATGGAGGCCTTCAACACCGGCCCTGAGCATCTGCTGCCTGAAATCCGGTCCGGTGTCCACCACCAGGGTGAATCCGTCCTGCCGGACGAGGATGGAGGAACGGAGCCTTTTATCGCGCGGATCATCTGACCTGCAGGTGTCGCATTTGCAGCCGATCACCGGGACCCCCTGCGAAGTGCCGGTCCCCAGGAAAGTAATTCTCAATTGAAATCTGTCTGTTTTGCTCTGTTGACGAAGATATAACTATTTTTATTAAAAATTTCTGATGAAGGGGATTCTGTACTTGCTGCCCGCCACCCTGGGTGATTCCGACACCGGTTATACCATCCCGGCGGAGGTCAGGAGGAAAGTCCGTGAGATCAGGGTCTTCATCGTGGAGAACCTGAGAAGTGCGAGACGCTATCTGAAAAGCCTTGACCGCGAGACAGAAATCGACCGGCTTGTTTTTCATGAACTGAATGAACATACACCACCCGATCTGGTTCCCACTTTTCTTCAGGAACTGCACCAGGGCACCGACACTGCGGTGATCACTGAAGCCGGTGTGCCGGGAGTGGCCGATCCGGGTGCCGAGATCGTTCGCCTTGCCCATGAACAGGGGATCCGGGTGGTTCCTTTCACGGGGCCCTCTTCCATCCTTCTCGCCCTGATGGCATCGGGACTGAACGGACAGCAGTTCAGGTTCCACGGCTATCTGCCCGTCCAGAAACAGGAGCGGAAGAGAAAGATCAGGGAAATGGAATCAGTACTGAAAGGAAGCGGTGAAACCCAGCTCTTTATAGAAACACCTTACAGGAATGATCCTTTGCTCGCCGACCTGCTTGAAGTGTGTGATCCGTCAACCATGCTGTGCATCGCTGTGGATCTTACCATGAAATCCGAGGAGATCCGTACCCGGAGCATCACGGCATGGCATAAAGACATTCCCTCGCTGCACAAGCGGCCTGCGATCTTCCTGCTGGGAAAATGAGTTTTCAGTCCTCGGGCTCTTCCTTGACCGTACCAGAGGAATTCACAGCAACCACCTCGATGTCGAATATCAGTGTTTCATATGGCGGCACGGCGACGTGACCACTTGACGTCTTTCTTCCGATATCGCTGTACCCCAGTTGATATGGAATGATCATCCTGCCTTTCGCCCCTTCCGTGAACCTGCGGATGCCGAATTCCCAGCCCATGATCACTTCCTTTTCACCCACGGTGAACCGGAAAGGATCGTCCGCATCATTCTCATCAAACACCCTTCCGTCGATCAGGGTTCCCCTGTAAACGATCTCCACCAGGGTGTCTTTTGCAATCGTGTTGCTATCTCCTGGCTCATCGATCACATAATACATCACCGCGTCGGTGGCCGGATCATGGATGGTGTCGGCGCCCATGATGGTATCCACGTATGACCGCAGGCGATTCATTTCATACATTTCAATGTCCTCGATCACTTCCAGCAGCTCCACTTCAAATTTCAGCGATTGGTAGGGTCCCACCTGTCCCTTCCCCTTCGCACCATATCCCAGATCGCTGGTAAAGAACATGGTGGCCTGGCCCCCCTCGCGCATCAACATGAGACCTTCGGTAAATCCCTCGACCATGGTTCCGTTCTGTATCTTGAACGGGCCGTATAATGCATCCGCATCATACAACTCGGCATACTCCCTGGCCACATGTTCGAGGCTGGTCTCAATGACCTCCTCTTCAGGGATCACGTAAAACACATAGTTGAATTTCACCCAGTCGTCCCCATCCGGCTTCAGACCCGTGCCCTCCTTGTGTTCGATGTAATAAATCCCCGCAGGTTGCGGCTCCAGATCCGGATAGCGGGAGGCCATATAGAGATCGAAGAACCGCTGTTCCTGGGACCGCCGCTCCTCATCGGAATTATCCGGGCATCCGGTAAACAGGATCAGGGCCGGCACCGCAAGCAGGAGCATTAAAATCCGGTTCCGGGGCAACTTCAAATCACGCATTTGGTCAACTTTGATGAACATGGTGCAAAAATAACATATTTATCCATCCTGTTTCACATCCAGGATCCGGACTTTGTAGATAAGAACGGAATTGCCGGGGATCTTGTTGCGGTCCCCGAAATTCCCGTGGGCCAGGTGAGGAGGGATGATGAATGTGGCTTCCGCCCCCTCTCTCAGTCTGCCGAGGCCTTCTTCCACGCCTGATTCCACATCTCCTTTTCCGATCACCACCACCCTGGGATTCTCCACGGTGGCCGTGTAACAGGGAGTTCCGTCCAGGAGCATGGATTCGAAACTGTAACTGACCCTGCTTCCCTCATGAATCCGTTCGCCGTCACCCTCTTTTTCCAGGACGATCCAGAGCCCGCCGGGGGTGACCTCTGCCTCCCACCCTACCCGCTCCACAAAGGCGGCGATGTGGTCCTGGTGCCGTTGTTGCATGTACCGGTTGGCCCTGACGAACTGTTCCCTCACAGGATCGGGAGGGACCTGCCTTTCTTCCTGCACGGGTGTCCTGCAGCCGGTTACAACCAGCAACAATGCGCAGATTAACAGATCAGAAGCGGGATAACAGCGATTCATAAGCCGGCAGCAGTGATTCGAAATGTTTCAAAGTCTTTTCCATGGATAGAAACGAATCGCCTCCGGCAGCATTGATATGGCCCCCGCCCCCGTAATGCTCCGTGGCGATCCTGTTCACAGGGAATGTTCCCCGGGACCGGAAAGATACCTTGATGCGGTCTTTCTTCTCCACAAAGAGCACCGCAAACCGCACTCCCTTAATGGAAAAAGGAATATTTACAAAACCTTCCGTGTCCCCTTTGCGGTGATTGAACCTTTTCAACTCCTCATCGGTGATACTGATATAGGCAGTGCGGTATGCAGGGAGCACCACCATTTTGTTCTGAATGCAATAACCCAGGAGACGCATGCGGTCCTCCGAGAAAGAGTCATACACCCGGCTGAAAATGGCATCCTTCTCCAGCTCATATTTCATCAGCTCGCCCACGATGTGGAATACCTCCGGATAACTGCTGGCGTAACTGAAATTGCCCGTATCTGTCATGATGGCCACATAGAGGTTCGTGGCAATATCCTTGTCAACCAAGTCCTCATCGTATAATTCTTTCAGGAAAAGAAACACCATTTCACCCACCGATCCGCGCCAGGATTCGGAAATGGTGACATCCGTGAAGGAACCGGGATCTTCGTGGTGATCGATCAGGATTTTTTTCGCATTCGATCTGAAGAGGATCTCCCTGAGATCATTCAGGCGTTCCGGGTCGTTGAAATCCAGGCAGAAAACAAGGTCCGCCCGCTCCAGGAAACCCGTGGCCTTTTCCTTTTTATAAACAAACGTGGTGGAGAGCTCGATACCCGGCAACCACCTCAGGAAATCGGGCAATCCGTCCGGGATCACCACCCGGGTGTCCATTCCCTTTTTTTTCAGGGCGAGCGCCAGTGCAAGGGAGGAGCCGATGGCATCCCCATCGGGATTGGTGTGGGTCAGGATGACCACCCTGGCAGCGTTTTCCAGCCACCCCCTGATCTTCTTCTTTACTTCCTCGCTGAGCATTTCACTTCAAAAATAAAGAGTTGCAAAGTTATAAAATAATGGAGGCGACCTGATAAACCCGGAATTAATTTGTAAATATGCAGGAAAAATCCAGCAAAATGGCAGGGAAAATCACATTGACGATCATCAAGCCCGGGGCTGTGTCAAAAGGACTTACAGGCACCATCCTGAACCGGATCTGCGAGGAGGGGTTCAGGATCGTTGCACTCAAGATGACCCAGCTCACCCGGTCTGAAGCCGAACGGTTCTACGAAGTGCACAGGGGAAAACCGTTTTACGAGGGACTTGTGGAATTCATGACCTCGGGACCGATCGTGGTGGCCATCCTGGAAAAGGAGGATGCGGTGGAGGCTTACCGCGCCCTGATCGGGGCAACGGATCCCGAAAAGGCTGAAGAGGGAACCATCAGGAAACTGTATGCACAATCGGTCCGTGAAAATGCAGTACATGGTTCCGATTCGGATGAGACCGCGGAAAGAGAGGCCTTGTTCTTCTTTTCCCTGTCGGAACGTTTCTGATCATTTCAGCACAATATCATCGATCACTTTCATCCCGGCGGCTTCATTGAGCCGGCTGATGAGCGTGTGCTTGATCATGCTCAGCTCATTCCTCACCACGGAAGAGTGCAGGGTGACGAATAGTTTCCTGTTCCGGATATACATGCCCTTGGTTTTTTTTGCAATGATTGTACCCAGCAGGGATTCCCAGGACCTCATGAGCCGGTGCTCGGCCAGTCCCCTTTCCAGCCTGTTGGCTTTTACGAACTGATCCATGAGGGCATCGATCTTCTGTACATCCTTCTTCTCCATCTCAGGATTTCATTAGGTCCACCCGGCCTCCCGGAGAGATGCTGAACACACTGTGCTCCGCCGGGATCTCCCCGAGGATGTTCAGCAGGCGCGTCTCGTTGGTGTCGGTGATGAAGATCTGTCCGAAGTTGTTCTCGGCCACCAGCCGGATGATCTGTTTCACCCTGTAGGCATCGAACTTATCAAAAATATCATCCAGCAACAGGACGGGAGGCATGTCCAGCAATTTCCTGATGAACTCAAATTCGGCGAGCTTCAGTGCGACCAGGAAGGTTTTTTGCTGTCCCTGTGAACCATTCTTCTTCAGGCTGTGTCCCCCCAGTTCCATCCCAAGGTCATCTTTATGGACCCCGAAGGTGGTATACTGCAGGTAGCGGTCCTTTTCCCGCGACTGCCTCAATCCCTCCCTGAAATCCGTATCACTGAGCTGTGCCTGGTAGGTGAGGGTCACCTGCTCCCGTTCTCCCGAAACGTGCGCATAGAAGCTGTTGAACACCGGAAGCAGTTCTTCCACAAAGCGGCACCTTTCTTCATACAAAGGTAGTCCGCTGCGGATCAGCTGCTCATCCCAGATCTCCAGCATCTCTACGCTGTAATTTTTCCTGGAGGCAAATTCCTTCAGCAGGCTGTTTCGCTGGATGAGGGCCCGGTTGTACCTGATCAGGTTTTCCAGGTATACCCTGCTGTACTGGGCGATCACACCATTCATGAATTTTCTCCGCTCCTCGCTTCCCCCGTTGATCAGCGTACTGTCAAACGGGGATACCATCACAAGCGGAATCAGCCCGATGTGCTCGGACAGCTTCTGGTACTCCTTCTGGTTTCTTTTAAATTGCTTTTTCTTCTGTTTCCTGATCCCGCAGTAAATGTTCTCATCCTTGCCAAGTCTGTCGAAGATCCCCTGGATCACACAGAATTCCTGACCGTGCATGATGTTCTGGGTGTCCACCGGGTTCAGGCTGCTTTTGCAGAGGGCCAAGTAATGGACCGCATCGAGGATGTTTGTTTTTCCCACCCCGTTTTCACCGATGAAACAATTGATTTTTGGGTTGAACTGGATCTCAACCTGTTTGTAATTCTTGAAATTAACCAGAGAAAGTGATTTCAGATGCATATACAAAATTACTATTTTTTGTTACTTTTGCGGAAGTTTTCAAAATCTACATATTGACCAGATGGCCAAGAAAAAAAGTGCGCAGCAGAGTGACAAGAGTCTCGAAGGCCTGGAACAGGCACTGACCAGGTCCGAACAATTTATCGAGGACAATCAGAAAGTGCTCACCTACATCCTGATCGGAATTGTGCTGGTGCTGCTGCTCGTGATCGGCGGGAACAGGTATTACCTGAAGCCACTGAATGAGGAAGCGGCGGCAGATATGTTCTATGCCGAACGATTTTTCGAGATCGACTCTTTCAACCTGGCGCTGAACGGATATGGAACATACCCCGGATTCCTGGACATCATGGATGATTACGGCATTACCAAATCGGCCAGGGTCGCCCGTTATTACGCAGGAATATGCTATCACCACCTGGGGGATCACCAGGCCGCGCTGGAATACCTTGAAAAGTTCAGGACCAATGACCTGCTGGTGGGAGCCGCCAAATACAGCACCATGGGAGACGCCTATGTGGAGCTGGGAGAACTGGGGAAAGCCAGGGAGTCCTACCGGAAGGGATTGGATAAATACGGGAACGACTATGCTTCCCCCATCATGTTGAAAAAACTCGGAATTGTCTGCGAGGAGACCGGCGATCTGGACGAAGCGATGGAAGCATACCGGACCATCGAACTGAAATATCCCGAATCGCCCGAGGGAAGGGAAATCCTGAAATACATCGGCCGCGTGGAAGCAAAAATGGCCCTCTGAGCCCATGGCAACCAGTCTGAAAAACCTTTCCGATTACGACCCTGCCAGCATTCCTGACGGTTCCATGCTGAGGATCGGGATCGTCGTTTCGGAATGGAATGAAGAGATCACCGCCTCTCTGCTGGAGGGAGCTTTGAAAACCCTCAAAAAGCACGGGGTGCCTGAAGAGAACATCCACATCAGAAGTGTGCCCGGTAGTTTTGAGATCCCGTTCGGAGCCCGCATCGTAGCCGATTTCTATTCACCCGACGCGGTGATCTGCCTGGGATGCGTGATCCAGGGAGAAACCAGGCATTTCGATTACATCTGCCAGGGTGTGACCCATGGCATCACCGAACTCAACCTGGACTACAGCATTCCGTTTATCTTCGGGATCCTGACCACCGACAACCTGGACCAGGCGAAGGACCGGGCAGGGGGCAAACACGGCAACAAGGGTGACGAAGCTGCTGTTACCGCCCTCAAGATGGCCGCCCTGAGGAACAGGTAGCGTTACTTTCGTTTTTTTGGCAGGGATTTCTTACCTGAGGCCTGCCGTTGCTGCTGTTTCTGGATCTCCTCCAGCCGCTGGGCAAGTCTTGATTTCTTGACGGGTTTGCTCTTTTTCTCATTGATCCGCCTCAGTATCTTTTCCTCATCCACGAAATGCTTGAAAAGGAAATTCTGAAGCAGGGTGATCACGTTGGCCAGGAAATAGTAGTAGGTGAGACCCGCCGAGAAATTATTCAATATCAACATGAACATGAGGGGCATGATGTACATCATCGTCTTCATGCCCGGCATCTGGCTGCCCCCGCCCGTTGCCTGGTTGCTCCAACGCATGGAGAGCATGGTGGTCGCGGTCATCAGCAGTGTGAAGAGACTCACGTGGTCTCCGTACATGGGAATGTTAAAGGGCAGGTCCAGGATCGAATCGTAGGTGGAAAGGTCCTGTGCCCACAGGAATTTCTCCTGCCGCAGTTCGATGGATGTGGGGAAGAACCGGAACATGGCGTACAGGATCGGGAACTGGAGCAGCATGGGCAGACATCCGCCCATGGGATTGGCCCCGGCCCTCTTGTAAAGGTCCATGGTCGCCTGCTGCTTCTTCATGGCATCCTCTTTCTTGGGATACTTTTTCCCGATCTCATCCACCTGCGGTTTCAGTACCCGCATCACCGCCTGCGATTTGTAGGACCGGTAGGTCAGCGGGAAAAGGGCAACCTTCAATATCAGGGTAAGCAGCAGGATGATGATGCCGTAGTTGCTGATCCACCTGTTCAGCCAGTTGAAGATGGGGATGATCACGTAGGCATTAATCCATTTGATCAGGGATCCTCCCACGGTGACCACACTTTCCAGTTTCAGGTCGCCGTAATCCTTCAGTGTGACGAAATGATTCGGCCCCAGGTAAAGCCGCATCCCGATCATCTGATCCCCGCTCCTGTCATAGGGCATGTCCATGGAGGAAGCATAATGCCTCACGTATTTCCCGGGATCGCTGAATCGCTGCTGGAAAATGTAGGCACCATCGAAGTACTCATCAGCGATGATGATGGTTGAAAAGAACTGCTGGCTGAATGCGATCCATTTGATCCGGGTAGTTTCCGTGGTCTCCTCGATCTCTTTTTTGGACCTGAGCTTGAAGTTTTCCACATCTCCAAGGTGGTACTTGTAATAGAGGGAGGTGTACATGGCCTCATTCTGGTAGCCTTTCTCCTGGGAAGGGGCGTAGAAATCAAAATTGAACTGCATCCGGTCGGTCCTGTACCGGTCCAGCCCTTTCAGGTGCAGGTCGAAATCGACCATATAATCGTCCTCAAATAACCTGTATATATAGGAAATGGAAGCCGTATCAGATATTTCCAGGCTCATGGTCAGCTGCTGGAAAGTCCGCCCGTCCTCCGATCTCAGGGTGTCGACCGAAGGGGTGAAGAACAGGTCTCCCGTACTGATGCTGCGGTTATTTGCAAAGAACTGAAGGGTAAATATGGTCGAATCCCCGTCGAACAGCAACAGGGGCAGTGAATCATGGGTCTGGTACTCTTTCAGCTGTACCGTATAGGGCCGCCCGCCCAGGGTTGAAAAAGTGAGCCTCAATTGTTCGTTCTCCAGGGTCACTTTCCGTTCCTCTCCCAGGGTGCCTCCCGCAAAATCTCCCAGCGTTTCTGCCATTCTTGCCTGTGAAAGGGAATCTTCCTGCTCCCCTGCAACGGGTGCCACTCCCTGTTGCTCCTCCTGCTGCATCCTCTCCGCCTGCCTGATCTGCTCCACCCGGGCGATGGAATCCAGCCTGCGCCGCTCGGCCATCTGTGCTTCACGGGCAGGTTTTGTAAAGATGCTGTAGCCTACAAGGACCAGCCCGATCAACACCAATCCTATTATCGTATTTCTGTCCATATCCAGCCGGTTAATTCAGGCACAAAAGTAACTTATTTCTGTTCGGAGGCCGCTTTCACGAACGCAATAAAAAGCGGGTGCGGGTTCAGCACGGTGCTCCTGTATTCCGGATGGAACTGCGTACCCACAAACCAGGGATGGCCGGTCAGCTCCATGATCTCCACCAGTCCGCTTTCCGGATTGATCCCGGTGGGGATCATCCCGTGCTTTTCAAAATCCTCCATGTATTCATTGTTAAACTCATAGCGGTGCCGGTGCCTTTCACGCACGACCTCGGCACCGTAAGCCCGCTGAACCCCTGATCCTTTCCTGAGCTCGCAGGCATACCCCCCGAGTCGCATGGTTCCCCCTTTTTCGGTCACCCCCTTCTGTTCCTCCATCAGATCGATCACAGGGTATCTGGTCCTGTTGGTCATCTCGGTGGAATGGGCGTCCTCATACCCCAGCACGTTCCTGGCAAATTCGATCACCGCACACTGCAGTCCCAGACATATCCCGAAGAACGGGACCTTCCGCTCCCGGGCATACCTGGCCGCAATGATCTTTCCCTCAATTCCCCGGTTGCCGAAACCCGGCGCAACCACAATGCCGTGGAATCCCTGCAGTTCGTGTTCCACATGCTCCTCTGAGATCATCTCGGAATGAATGCAGGTCACCTCCACCTTCACCTCATTTGCGGCCCCGGCATGGGTAAGCGATTCGATGATGGATTTGTAGGCATCGAAGAGTTCTGCATATTTACCCACCAGGGCGATCCTGACCAGTTTTTCTGAGCCCTTCAGCTTTTTCACAAAATTTTTCCAGGCCTTCATGTCCGGGGTCCCGCTCGCTTGGATGTTCAGGTGCTTCAGGACCGTCACATCGAGCCGCTCCTCCTGCATCAGCAGGGGAACCTCGTATATGGTTGACACATCGATGGACTGGATCACCGCCTCCAGTTCCACGTTGCAGAACAGGGCCACTTTCTTTCTCAGCTCCCTGGTAAGCTCATAGGCGGTTCGAAGGACCAGCACATCGGGCTGGATCCCGTTCTCCAGGAGAACCTTAACGGAATGCTGGGTGGGTTTGGTCTTCAGTTCCCCGGAAGAAGAGAGGTAGGGAACAAGTGTCAGGTGAATGTATACCGTATTTTCATCGCCCAGGTCCCACCGCAGCTGCCTGACCGCTTCGATGTAAGGCAGGGACTCAATGTCCCCCACCGTTCCCCCGATCTCGGTGATGATGATATCGTAGTCTCCTTTTTTTCCCAACAATGTGATCCTCCTTTTGATCTCATCGGTAATATGGGGGATCACCTGCACGGTCTTTCCCAGGTAATCGCCCCTGCGCTCCTTGTTGATCACCGACTGGTAGATCCGCCCCGTGGTCACATTGTTCGCCTGGGAGGTGCGGATATCAAGGAATCTTTCGTAATGACCCAGGTCCAGATCCGTTTCGGCACCGTCATCCGTAACGTAGCATTCGCCATGTTCGTAAGGATTTAGCGTTCCCGGATCCACATTGATATAAGGGTCCAGCTTCTGGATGGTGACCCTGTAGCCCCTGCCCTGCAGCAGCCTGCCAAGGGAAGCAGAAATAATGCCTTTACCCA